>Ga0307984_1000004_pt1 | contig 91605 bp, 115 predicted proteins | sample EllFjometageno78_FD_203169 | JGI IMG/M metagenome (GOLD analysis project Ga0307984, IMG submission 203169) | Marine microbial communities from Ellis Fjord, Antarctic Ocean - #78 | ecosystem: Environmental > Aquatic > Marine > Unclassified | place: Southern Ocean | collected 2014-10-09
CCCATATGGGTGGTATAGACCGTAAGGTTCTCACTTTCTTCTCTTATAAGAAAAAGTTCTAAGTAACACCCCCCTTATTCTATCTTAGTCTACTCATTATGAAAATAAGAGTGGACAAACTGTGCCTATTCGGTTATAATAGGTACTTAGTTAATCGAGTTGAGAGAGAGAATTGTTATGATAAAGTATGTATTGAGAAACCTTGTTAATGACCAGTTAATTAACTGTAAGATGTTCGACACTATGGTCGATGCCCTTAACTACCGAATGACCTATCTTGAACGTGATACTGCTTGGGTTGACCAAGTGGAGGTGAAGTAATGAATAACGAAACGTTTGCAGGATGGATTGCTTTCTATAACAATAAGAGAGTTGAAATAAAGAAGACTGAAGCTTGTGACCTTTATGGTGCAAAACAGTTAGCGATTCAACTTATGAAAGTTCCTAAGAGCAAGACAGGTCTTCTTGCTATCGCTCCCGCTTATAATGATTAAATAAGTGTTGCCAAACGTTGCCCTTGTTGTTATAATAAGTACTTAGTTAATCGAGAGAGAGAAGAGATATGGCACTTGCCCCGATGAATGTTGAAAACGTATTAGGTGAGTTCACCGAGAAAGAGTTCGGTAACTACTTCCACTACTCTGAGAACCTTGATAGAAAAGAAGGGTGTGAAGAATGGTGTTGTTTCCCTCATTTAGTATGGGTTGGCGGATGTTCAGGTTTTCAGTATCGTTACGCCACTGTCAAGAAGACTGTTGCTTACGTTGTGACTGATGAAAATGATGACGGCAGTCCCGTTATCGAAAAATGGTTTCTTAAAAAGAATGTGGAGTGTGTTGTATGATTAATGAAAATGGTATTGAAGTAATCCCTACCCATATTGGTGGCCTGTGGAATATAACTCATAACATGGCGGTAATGGAAACCGATGTCAACGAATACTTCTACAACCCTGAGTTGGACAAGTTTGGTAACAAAAATGACTGGGTCTGCAAAGACGGTTGGGAACGTATCATCGTATCCAATTATCTGACTGCACAAGAAGTTGACAAAATATTTTTCAAATTATATTCAAATAACGCTTGACAAACGTTGCTGTTGTTGTTATAATAAGTACTTAGTTAATCGAGTTGAGAGAGTAAATTATGAATTATGAAGTTTCAATCCTAATGAACGACCTTGCGATGCTGATAGAGGCATCAGAGATTTTCACTGAAGCGGAGTACAATAAAAAGTACAACGCACTAATAAAAGAAATAACTGCCTTAGGAGGGTTTGAATAATGATGATTAATGGATTAATAGGTACGCATCTCGCAACGAACGAAAGTGTTGAGATACCGATGAACTACAAAGAGATGCAATTGGCGCTTGACGATACTAATACTATCGGCGAGTCATGGTTTATGATGACTGATATGGTGTTCGACAGAACTGGTATCGAGATTGTTGACCAAATCGAATTGAACTACATCGTTGTTAACGGTGTTCAGAAAGTATTTCACTAGGAGATTTATTATGGGTATTCACGTAAACATTTATAAGCAAGCAAGAGACGAAGATTCTATTTTCGGTAACAATGACTGCACCGCTGGTGGCGAGTCAAGTTATGCAAAAGGTTTTTGTGTGGTAAACGCAGAAGGGCCATTTGAACCGTGTGAGGATTATCCTGCCGCAGAGTTAGTGATGGCAGAACCAATCGGTGGTAAAAAGATACTGAGGTTGATTCCAGTTTCTAAGAAAGCTTCTTGGACTATGTTCGGTGGAAACTACGCAGGAACAAGTGACTCAAGGTTCGGGAGACTTTGTGACCAACTACTCGGTGCTTGTTTCTATGGTGCGGTTGCGGTTCACGACAGAGTTGAAGGTTGAAATTAGGGCTTGACAAAGTCCGCACTTATTGTTATAATAAGTACATAAACAAATAAAAGAGAGAATATATTATGAGCATGAATGACGTTTTACAAATAGAAACAATGGCCTATGCAGGGTCTTCACCTTGGGGCGAAATTGGTACGCAGGTATCGAACGACCTATCCCCACAACAAATTATGACTAAGGCAGGTCTCGACTGGTCTGTCGAGAAAGTCCCGACCTTTGCAATCATGGGTGATGAACAAATCCCCACGGGTCAGGAAGCACTTGTCAGGTCTTCGGACAACAAGATTCTAACTCAGGTTGGTAAGAACTGGCATCCCGTTCAAAACGAAACTGCGTTTGAGTTCTTCAACGACTTCTGTTTGGAAGGTGGTATGGATATGCATACTGCGGGTTCACTGAAGGGTGGTAAGATGGTCTGGGCACTCGCCAAGATTAACGAGTCATTCGATGTATTGAAGGGTGACCAAGTAGATTCCTACCTGTTGTTCTCCAACCCACACGAGTATGGTAAGTCAATCGATGTTAGATTCACCCCAATCCGTGTTACTTGTATGAACACCCTTGCGATGGCAATCAAAGGTTCTGCGGTTAACGGAATGAAACTTAATCACCGTAAGGCATTTGACCCTCGTAAAGTAAAAGAGACTATGGGTATTGCACACGAGAAGTTTGAACAATACAAAGATGTTGCTCAGTTCCTTGCTGGTAAACAGTTCTCTATGGACGCACTGATTCAATACTACAACGATGTGTTCCCAAGAACGTATCAGGGTAAAGAAGAAGTCGAAGTCAAGACGATTCAGGACTTGACCTCTAATGGTCAAAAAGCGTTTGAGTTCTTGGAGTCACAGCCTGGCGCTGAGTTCGGAAAGGGTTCATGGTGGCAAGCACTTAACAGTGTAACCTACTTGACTGACCACCAGATGGGCAGGGAAGCGGACTCAAGGTTAACTTCCGCATGGTTTGGTGCTAACCAGACTAGAAAAATCAAAGCAGTGGAAAGGGCAGTCGCATTAGCGGCTGCTTAATTGATTGATATATAGGAGTATGTTTTATAATGAAGCGTGGTGAGAAAAGTTTAGCTGTAAGAGCAGAGCAACAGATTTCGATTTGTTGCGAAACTCTTTGTGACCGTGACACGGTAATAGAATATATTGACGAACTTAAAGTGGAAATTGCAGATATGAGAAAGTATATTGCGGCACTTGAAGAAGCAATACAATGAAAATTGAAATGGAGAAAATGATGGAATTTAAATTAAACGATGTGGTTGCGGTAATGTGTAACTCAGGTGAATATGTAGGTAAGTTTAAGACGGAAGGTTCTGATAAAGTAACAATCACTAACCCCCGTATGGTGGTGAGTAATGAACAGGGACTTGGATTCGCACATGGTATTTGTGTTACTGGTAAGGCAGATGTGACTGAGGTTGACATCTATAAGAGTAGTATTTGTTTTGTTACACTGGTCAACGATGACCTACGTAAGGCATACACCACAAACACTAGTGGAATCATTCTATAGTGAAACTTAGGATACTTTGCATAGACTTCGGTTTATGCAATTTCCATAATTTAGTCTCTTTGGCGGAAGCTGGTCACAAAGTATATGTGGCTACTACCTTCGAAGAACCGCCACGTGCATACCTTAAGTCTTTGGGTATTAAGTCGCTCGCCACAGAGATAGTCAAACATGACAGTAAACTTCTCAGGTGGATAGACCATTCAGGTATTGATTTAATAATAAACACCAGTCCAAGGAATGGTCATCTGTATGCTAATCTAGAACGCAGAACGGATTACATTGGACTAACACCAGATGCGTCTAAGTTGGAAACCAACAAATTCTTTGTTAGGGAGAGTGTTGAGAAACTTGGAATAAAGACTCCGAGATTACTGGACACCCCCACATTCCCCTGTGTTATGAAACCTAAAGACACACTTGCTCAGTATCATGATTACGCTCAAATTTGTCTTACCAGAGAATCCTACGAAAATGTGGAGAAGGGTGATACCACTTTTGCTCATTATCTAGAAGAGTACATACCAGATAACGTAGAGACTAATGTCGCATATGCAATCTCTGGTGGTAAATGGTCTATCATGCATACCCAAGAGGTCATCGGTGAGGATGTTGCAAAACAGGCAGGTAATTTTCTGCATTGGACAAACACATCTAGTTTCGCAAAACTATCTACTGAGGACGAAAGACTAGCAATAGAAAACGCAGAGACGTATTTGAACTGGGCTGTTCAGTTTGGGGGTGACTATGTTGGTCAACTTACTGGTCTAGTAAAGGATGGCGAATGGTATTTCTGTGAGAATAACGTTAGACCAGAACAGACTAATAGTCTACCGTATTTCATCACAGGTGATGAGTGGTTAGAAGGTATGCGAGGTAACCCCGATATAATCGGAGACGCATTCCCCAATGACGTTCAGAAGATAATTGTCATGCCTGACGAAGCCAATTCAATATATCCCTTCTACCTACATGAGAAATATGGGGTTGCGATACCATGTGGTCTTGACATCATTGATGGTGAATATATGGTTGCGGACATGGTGAGGGGTCGTGCAGACGATGGCCGCATCGGAATTATCATCTGTGACCGTGAAATACCACTAGATTTCATCAAAGAATTTGAAAATAATTCGAACTTTTCGGTAAGTCACTGTTTTATATAGCATTCTTATTTTCGAAATAAGTTGACAAAAGGTGCCCAATAGACTATAATAGGTACTTAGTTAATCGAGTTGAGAGAGTTTATTATGTTTAGTATTGAAGGTCGTCACGCCAAACCAGAGATAGTCGAAGAGTACGTTGCTCGTCTTATGTGTGCTTTAAAGATTCACCGATTCACTGCTAAACTTATCACCGTAAAGTTCAAGTCTGAACTACCTGACTATGCTCAGGGTCTATGTGAGGGCGATAAAGAGTATGCCTACATTCAGATAGGTAAGTTCGACCAAACCTTCCTTCAACAGATGCAAGCACTCGCCCACGAGATGGTTCATGCTCGACAGTTTTTACGTGGTCAATTGACCTCAGAAGGTGTGTGGAAGTGGAAGGGTCGCAATGCTGACAACTACGCTTACATGAACCAACCATGGGAGAAAGAAGCTTATCGTCTTGAACGTGAACTCTTTCTTGATTGTTTCCCATTTGAGAAGATGGTGTAATTTAGGGGTTGACGATAGTTGTTTTGTGTGGTATAATACTTGTATTGATAATGAGAAAGGAAAGTGATTATGAGAATAAGTGATAAGACATTATACAGTTTGTACACTGAAAAGCATGAACGCAATCAGAATAAGGGTGCGATGTGGAGAGGTCTCTACCAGAAAGACACCGAACGTAATCGTTGTTACAAATCTGAGTGGGCATTCCAGTCCAAGATTACCAACCCTGAGTTTGATTCTATTGAGGACGCAGAGAAGTTTGCGAAGAAGGTTTACAAAAGTAAGACTTGGTCAAAACTCTGGGCAAAGTCCCTCGAAGAAGATGTTGGTCGTATATTCAACAACTACCCAACTGTAGTACAGAGTAAGAGTCGTAGTAAGAAACTTGCGGGTTCTACTGATGGTAAGGTTGTCTCACTAGACTTGATTAGTGGTTTGAATATATACACACTGTTACACGAACTTGCTCATACTCTGGGTCATATGCACCACGGCCGTTCGTTCCGTCAAACTCTGTTGACCTTGGTAGGTCAGTTCATGGGTGCGAAACCTAAGAAGATTCTCAAAGAAGAATTTAAGAAGAAGAAACTCTACTGTGGTAACGCAAAGAAACCAATGGAGTTTGACAAGTGGGTTGTTACTAAAGAACGCATGGAGAAAATGCGTGATGACAAGTGGGAATTGGAAGAGTCTAAAAGACGCTTGACAAGTGATGCATAATCTGATATAATACTTGTATTGAGAATGAGAAAGGAAAGTAATTTATGAAGAACGAATTAGATAATGCAATGCGAGAAGCTTTAAACGTTGCAGAAAATGACCATACCGAACTTACCATCGAAGAAGTTGTAAACAGTAAACGATGGTTCAAGTCAGCAACACCAAAGTATACCCTTGACTGGTATGTCAAATGGGTTGCGTCCATCCTACTTCTATGTGGAATGTCCATGAGAGGAATCGATGGATTTATATTATATGACTTGACAATATCAATCATTGGTGTTATACTATGGTTATGGGTTTCGATATTGTGGAAAGACCGTGCATTGATTGTTGTGAACAGTGTTGGACTATTATTATTGATTCGCAACTTACTAGGAGTATTAAATGTTTGAACATGATAAAAGTGTAGTATTGAATGAGATGGTCGCAGAGACTACTGAGTCTGGACGTACCTACAAAACACCTGATGGTATCAACTTACCATCTATTACAACCGTCCTATCGATACTGTCACGTGACTCTATTGCGAAGTGGCGTAAACGTGTTGGTGAGAAAGAAGCTAACCGTGTGTCGTATCGTGCATCTACCCGTGGTACATCCGTCCACGAAATCTGTGAAAAGTATGTAGACAATGACCCTGACTATGACAAGTTCATGGCCACGAACCCCGACACTGGGGAACAGAAGTTGACTACCCGTACACCCGACCTAATCGATTCTTTCCTAAAGATTAAACCAATCCTTGACGAACGTCTGGGTGTGGTCTATGCACAAGAAGCACCACTCTACTCTACCCATCTGGGTCTTGCTGGTCGTGTGGATTGCGTAGGTATCTTCGATGGTAAACTATCCATCATTGACTACAAGACCTCTATGAAACCTAAGAAACTTGATTGGGTTAAGAATTACTTCATGCAGGAAGCTGGTTATGCTGTCATGTGGGAAGAACGTACAGGAATGCCTATCACTCAGTTGGTTACTATCATCTCTGTAGATAACAATGAACCCCAAGTCTTCATCGAACATCGTGATAATTGGATTAATTCTCTCAAAGATACCATAAAAAAATATACAGAAGAACAAAACTCTGCTTCCATTTTGTTATAAATAGTGTTATAATAACATTTTACTTATGGGAATTCGATGTTACAGTTTAGTCAACTCAATGAGACATCTCTCACTTTTGCTGAGATTGTACGTCCTGACAGGGCGTACCGTGCAGACCTCTTTATTCAAAAACTAAAATCAGGCGAACCCTTTGAAACTACAAAGGGTGACTCGATAGTTTTACAGTACGACCCCGCAATTGAAAAGGCGATTCGTACAGGTGATAAAAAGGGACTACCAATCAAGGCACTAAAAACCTTGGATGGCACAGAGATTGCGTTTGGTGTACTCTCAAAGACCGCAGAGTTTGGTGGCGGCCGTGGTTCTGGGGGTGGTTCAGATAACACTCGTGCAACCGAATCAGCACAGTGCGTCTATGCACAACTGATATGGGACAACCCCAAAACAAACTTCTCTCCTGACGAACTCCGCTCCACCTTTACAAAGGTTCAGGTTGACGCAAATTTGTCTGATGTTCTTCTTGGTGATGACCAGTGGATTGCATCATCTATTAACACGGCAAAACTTCTCCATAAGGTATTAAAGAAGAAACAGTACACGTGGCATCGTGGTTCACAGTGGGTTAGTAAACTTGAAGACACCTTCAAGAAACTCAACCGTGAAGAGAAACTATTCAGTAATCTAAACAAATGGACTCCCGCCGACATCTGGGCAATCGCTCGTGGTGCAGAAAACAAGTATAATATCCTTGACGCAAATAGTATTTCCGAGTTAAACAATGAGTTGATGAAAGCCTATGCTGCTCGTGATATCATGGGTATCTCACTCAAACAGACGGGTAAAAAACCTAAGTTGTCGCAAGTTAACTTCCGTGCTCCATTCGTACCACCAAAATTCATCAAACAAACCTTCGGTAAAAGAAACTTCTACGGTGCGAAGGATGGGTACTTGTTTGGGTCTGGTGGATTCGAACTTCAATTCCGAACCTTCCCAACCTTCCAGTGTGAGATTATAGGTAAGAAAGCAAAACACGGTAAGGTATCCTATGGTGGTATCAGTGATGCTATGAAGGATGCTGTCGGTAGACCACTTACTCAGAAGAAGGTTGTAGAACAATTACTCAAGAAAAATCCAGTGATGTTCTATGAACAGTTCTGGAAGTACTATGTGATGACTAGTGTAAAACAAAGTGACAGTAAAGAAGAACTGATTGCAAATCTAGAGAAGAAAGGTTTCGAGTGGTCTGTATCCAAGTACATGGTATTAGAACTGTTCACTTCGATTAAGGGTAGAGAACAACAAGTGTTAGACTATATTGTTCGTATTGCAAAGTCACAAACAAAGAACTCAGCCGTTCACTTGAAGGTATTGTAATGAAATTTAAGAACTTTATAACAGAACAAAAGAACACTCACATGACCCATATCGAGGATAAGGTTCTCTATGGGGGTGTGAACGGTACACGTCAAGCAATCAATGCACTACGTGAACTCCGTGATATGTTGTCTGGTCAGACTAAGAGTAAACTGTCAACCAAGTGGGACGGTGCTCCCGCAATCTTCTGTGGCACAGACCCTAGTGATGGAAACTTCTTTATTGCAAAGAAGGGTATCTTCAATAAGAATCCCCAACTCTTTAAGTCTGCTCAAGAGATTGATGCAGAACTTTCGGGTGACCTTGCGGTCAAGATGAAACTCGCATTGAAACACGTACCTGAACTTGGTATCAAGGGTATCATTCAGGGAGATTTCTTATTCTCAACAGGAGACACTAACAATGAGGTTATTGAAGGTGAGAAGTATACAACCTTTCATCCCAACACTATCATCTACGCAATCCCATATGAACAGGCAGCTGATGTACGAAAGGCAAAGATTGGAGTCGTGTGGCACACAACCTACACAGGTGATACTTTCGAGTCTCTTAAGGCATCCTATGGAGTGGACGTATCCAAATTTAAGACTTCGAAGAACGTCTGGTCACAGGACGCAATGTTAAGAGATGTGTCTGGTGCGACTCTTGATGCGAAGGAAACTAAGGAAGTTACGGAACACCTAAGTAATGCAGGTAAACTATTCAATCAGATTTCTGGTTCTACTCTCCGTGAGTTAGAAGGTAACAAAGACCTCGCAACACTGATTGAACAGTACAATAATACTTTTGTAAGAGCACAAACGATTATACCCAATAGTAATAAACACGTAACAGGTTTGATTAGTTGGGTTAATGAAAAGTTTCAGAAAGAGAAAGATAAGAGAAGCTCTGAGAAGGGTAAAGCAACCCAACAGAAGAAGTTGGACGAAATCATGAAATTCTTTTCACCAAAAAATAAGAAAAGTTTAGTTAGTATGTTCGATTTACAAAAGAGTATTGTACTTGCAAAACTAAAACTTATAAATAAACTTAATAGCATCTCTAAGATTGATGCGTTTGTTCAGACCAAAACAGGTTATAAAGTTAGAACAGGTGCAGAGGGATTTGTTGCTATTGATAAGTTGGGTGGTGATGCGGTCAAGTTGGTTGACCGTCTGGAATTTTCGTATAATAACTTCAGTCCAGATATACTGAAGGGATGGGATAAACCAAAGAGGTAAGTTATGTCCAAACCAATAGGACTCAAAGAATTCATTAAAATGAGTGAGGAACCAGACGAGGCATTAAATATGCAACAACGTCTGAAACTCGGTCGTTCGTTAAAAAAGAACAAAGCAAAGATTGCTATGGGTCGTAAACGTGCCGCACGTAAAGTTGCGAACATGGATACTCTCAAGAAACGTGCCCAGAAACAAGCACGTATGACCTTCTTCAAAAAAATCACTAAGGGTGCCGATAAAAACGATATGTCGTTCGGCCGTAGAGCGTCTATTGAAAAACGACTAGCTACTATGAAACCCAAAATAGATAAACTCGCAAAAAAATTACTTCCGACTGTTCGCAAAGGCGAAATGGCAAGGAAGAGAGGTGGCCCAAAAAGTGATTAAAGATTTCAAATCGTACTTAACTGAAGAAGCAAAGGAGGTTTATTTTACATTTGGTAGAATGAATCCACCTACTATTGGTCACGGTAAAGTGTTAGATACCATTGCAAAGAAGGCAAAGGGTGCGGACTATAAAGTCTACGTATCCCAATCACAAGGCCCAAAAGACCCACTGTCATATTCTGACAAGGTAAAACACCTTCGTAAGATGTTACCCAAACATGGTAGAAACATCATGGTTGATAAGGGTGTACGAAGTGTGTTTGATATTGCAACTAAGTTGTATGACCAAGGGTACAAACGAATCACTATGGTAGTCGGAGAAGACCGTCTACGTGAGTTCGAAGTCCTGTTGAACAAGTATAACGGAACCAAAGCACGTCACGGTTTCTATAATTTTGAGAAGATATCTGTTGTATCTGCTGGTCGTAGAGACCCAGACGCAGAAGGTGTTGAAGGTATGTCTGCGTCTAAACAACGTGCCAATGCAAAAGAGAATGATTACCCTGCATTTGCTCAGGGTGTACCAAAGTCTATGTCCGACAAAGATACACGGAAGTTGTTCAATGATGTACGGAAGGGCCTAGGTCTCAAGGAAGAGACATCTTTTAAACGTCACATTGATATGGGTTCAACTGGTGATATCCGTGAATCATATGTCAAAGGTAAACTATTCGAACTTGGTGACACTGTTGTTATCAAAGAAAGCGATGAAGTCGGCATAGTATCTGTACTGGGTGCGAACTATGTTATCGTTGAATGCGGTGACAAGAAAGTTCGCAAGTGGTTAGATGCAATTGAACTTGTCGAGAAACAGGACAAGGACATCAAAGACCGTGAAGGAACTCAACCCGCACGTTATCATTCAGGACTCAAGAAGTCTACCAAGGTAAAACGTGACGCACACTTCAAAGCAAAGAAAGATGGCCCTGCGCCAGGCGATGCGACTGCCAAGACTAAACCATCCAAGTACACCAAATCATTCAAAGATATGTATGAAGATGTTTCTCAGAAAGAACTCAATGACCTAGAGAAGTTTGCTGACCGACTACTGAACAAGTTTGATGTTGACATCGAATTCACACGTCACTTTGCTGACCGTATGAATGACAAACGTAACAAACCCGCAATTACTATTGCAGAGTTACAACGTCTATTCAAGAAGATGGCAGACAACAAGGGTAAGAAGATTAAGAAGCACGGTAACTCAGAAGCAATCCTCAAGGATATGCAGTCTGACCTTAATCTACCTGTTGTAATCAACTGGAAGAATGGTGAGTTCGAAGTTGTTAACAAAACAATAATGCGTAAGAAGGCCTTTAAATCTCCTGACCCAGAACTCAAATATGAGGGTAGAATGTTTGACAAGTTAAAGTCAGTCACCATCGACAAGAAGTCATATCAAGATGCATTGAAGGCACTCAAGACTTTAATACAACGCAAAAAGAAAGATGGTGGTGGTATACTCAAACATAGTACCAACTACTATGCACAACAAGTCGCTAGGACATATCAAGGTATGAATGACCGAACTCTTCATAAGATGTTAGGAGAAGATTGTGGTGGTGCTGGTGAAGAAGGTACGGACAAACTCCTCAAGAAATATAAGAAAGATACTCCCATGGCAGAAGATGCTGTGGAGAAAGCACGAGATAGTATCGCTAAAGAAAAGTCACAAGACAAGAAAAAACATGACCGTCTACTAGACCTTGCAAGACTTAAACGTGCGAAAACAAAAAACAGGGAGACGAAACCAAATGCTTAAGATGGTAATGACCCGAAGAGCAGGAGAACTCACTGAGGGTGCATTGGCAGACAAGTCTAAGAAGTCTGGTATCTCTGTAGATACATTGAGAAAAGTTTATAATCGTGGCGTTGCCGCATGGAAGACTGGTCATCGGCCAGGAACTACTCCCCAACAGTGGGGATATGCCCGTGTTAATGCCTTCATAGTCAAAAAGAAAAAAGGTGGTCTGAACCACGATAAGGATTTAACGTAATATGAAAACAATAAAAGAACTGATGACAGAAGCATACCAACAATTCTTGGATAAGTCACCTAGTAACTGGGGTGAGGAAAAGGTAGTCGCTTACGGAACCAAGAAAGGTTACAAAGTGATTGGTGTATGTGGACATGGTAAGGTAGACGGTATCGTACTGTTCGGTCTGGATGCGGGAGACAAGAAGTATGTCGGTAAGGAAGCAAAAGTCAAGACTGGTCAAACAGTATTCCGTTATGCTACTCGCAATAGTATGGCGGGTGACATCTTTCCGTTAGTTAAGATTGATGTTAAACGTGGTCTTCTATATAACCTATCACAGAAGTCAAATGATGGTGAAGTCGATTACGCAGAGTTCGACAGTAAGAGTTCTAAGTTGCGTTACTTACGTCTTGCCGCAACTGCTAACCTTCGTGACATTACTGGGTTCGACCCAGGCTTTGGTTCGATGAAAGAGTCTGTAGACCTTGAAGAAGTACGCAAACCCGTATCGCAAATGACTCCTGCTGAGAAGAAGAAAGATGCCGAAAGACGTAAAGAGTACAAGGCATATCAGAAAAGTAAGTTTCCCACTAACACTAGTGCTACCCAAGGTAAACGAATGGGAGAGAGGGAGTCTGTCGAAGAAGGAAAAATGAAAGAGTTTCATGCTATGGTCAAGAAGGGTATGACTGCCGCACAGATTGCTAAGAAGATTGGCATGAAAGAGAAAGATGTCGCAGAGTTCATGAAAGGTATGAAAGAATCTGTTGAACTTGATGAAGGTAAGAACCTCATCCCCGACTTTCAAAAAATCGTAAAGACTAAGGGTGCAGCTAAAGTTGGTGGTGTCATGATTGATATGTTTACCGCCAGTGCTATCACCCAAGCATACGATAAAGTTAACCCCGCAATGAAGAAGAAGATGGAAACATCTGATGTTAACAAGCTTGTTGGACTTGCACAGAGACTCATGGGAGAGTCTGTTGTTGCCGAATCCGCAAGAAAAGACGCAATGAGAGATATAGGTAAACGTGGTAGAGATAGTGCCGATATAGATAATGACGCAACCGATGATGACCGCAAGGCGGCATCTAAGAACGTATTGATGCAAATCCGTAAGTTGTCTGACCTACCCAAAGGTGGTGAGATTGAGTTTGAAGGTGGTAAGAAGGGTAAGATGTCACAGGATGATGCGAAGAAAGTGTCCAAGTTGTTTGATATACTGAAGAAACCACAAGACAAAAAGAATTTCCAGAAAATAATTTCTAAAGACTTGAAAGCTATTCAAGGATTGTTAAAAAGATTAGGAAGATAATGAAATCATTTAACGAACATTGTTGTGGTTCTGAGTCCAATCTGGTAGAGAATAATGTCTATCGGGTTGGTTCTGAGAGATACTTCGAGTACTTCCGTGATGTTCGTGAATCATACCACGCAGGTAACCTAGAGGTTCAACCTCACGAGATTGATATCATTGAGGGTAACCTTGGTGAGTTCGCAATCTATAAGGGTGAGAATGTTGCGTTAGATTGTATCTTCGAAGCAGAAGAAAAGAACCCACCGTTGAACAAACCCAAAGTCGGTGGTGCGAAGAAGTACTATGTGTATGTCAAAGACGGAGACAAGGTAAAGAAAATCTCTTGGGGTGACACCACTGGACTCAAAGTTAAGTTGAATGACCCTGCCGCACGTAAGTCTTTTGCCGCACGACACGATTGTGCGAACAAGAAGGACAAGACTAAAGCAGGATACTGGGCGTGTAACCTACCACGTTATGCCAAACAACTTGGACTGTCTGGTGGAGGAAACTTCTTTTGGTAAATTACCTGACGGTGCCTCCCGTTTATACGGAATTAAAAGTAAGTAATGGTAAGATAAGGGTTTTTAGAGAAGATGTACCAGAAGAACAACTAGTATGGCATAGAGACGAGAAAGATAGAAGTCTCCACGTCATAGAAGGATTTGGTTGGTTGTTACAATATGACAACCGAGAACCTATAGACCTGTTAGAAGGTCATAGTTATAGTATAGATAAGATGGAGTATCACCGAATAATTAAAGGTGATGGTGAATTGGTAATCAGAATATATGAAGCTGCTTAATGTATTATATCGTGGTGGAGCTGGTGGTGAGTTCTTTGGTGGTCTGTTAACAGAACATCATAGTATTGCTACCAAGGGACTAAGATACAACGAGGAAACCGAGAGATGGTTTCTGGATAGAGAAGACTATCAGTCACACGAACCAGAAGTAACTAGGGTAAATCCTAGAGACGTACAGAACCCGAAGTGGAATAGTAAGTTGTGGAATGTAAGGTTAGACCATGGATATGGTTTCCCTATCAATCCAGACTTCTGGGCTGACTATCTCTGGAATGATTGTGAAGAGACGAAGACTGTTATCTTCTTGTCGTTGAACAAAGAGAGTCTTGATTATACCCAATCTCTTGCGAGAGCAAAGTTGGTTAAAGATTCAGACAGAGAATCTGGTAAGAATATGATTTTGGATGGTATCCTCAACCATGACCAGTTTTGGAACAGACCGTGGGAATCGCAGGCACACTACTTTGATATGTACATGGGAATAATACCAGAGGGACATAGTGTCTACACGGTAGACCCATATGAACTACTGTTTAATAGTGACGAGAGTACTGCAACAGAATTAGGAAAGTTAACAAACTACCTTGGATTTAAACACCCAAGTAATTGGTTAAATAAGATTAAAACGTATAGACTTAAGAATAGAAGTCTTATAAATAACACTACGTAGGTAGTACTTTAAATAAATGGGAAATACGAATGGCTGTTGTTAAAGACACGCAAGCTTGCAGGCTTCAACGAATCGAAGATAAAGTAGATAAACTTGCGGACGCTATGATTAGTTTAGCGAGAGCAGAAGAGAAATTAGTGGCTATAGAAAAAAGTAATCACAATCACTATGACCGAATGAATAAGTTTTCAAGTAAGTTAGACGAGATTGACAAGAAAGTCGATGCAAACGCACACACCGTTTACATCATAAACAAAGTAGTTTATATAATCAGTGCGGCAATAATTGCCGCAGTAATCAAATATATGTGGATGTAGGAGAAGACACCATGCAAAGAAAAGATATGAATTCGTTAATGGATGCCTACAGGTCAGTTGTCCTCGGTGAATCAGTTGAAATAGACGAAGCCCGTCAAATGAAAGACCCTAAGAAAGACTCTATGGTCTCTAAGGGCGGAAAGACTATCGTAATCGATAAGTCAAAAGAGAAAGAATACCTCGCAAAAGGTTGGACTCTTTCTGAGAAGAAGAAACTCGACCCTGTCGATGACAAGGCAAACGACAAAGATTTCAAAGACCGTAAAGACAAAGACATCGATAACGATGGTGATGTTGATTCGTCTGATGAATTCCTTCACAAGAAACGTGCCGCAACTGATGACGCAATTGATGGTGGAGACAAACCCGCCAAGAATGCTAAACCTAAGAAGGGTGTTAATCCTTTCAAGAAGGAAGAAGTTGAGGTTGAAGACGAAGACGAAGACGGTAAGAAGAAGTCTAAGAAACCTAATCCATTCGCTAAGAAGAAAGACGATAGCGAAGAGAAGGATTCCGAAGATAAGTCTGAAGACGATTCTGATGATGACGAAGAGAAAGAAGTGAAAGACCCTAAAGTTGCTGGTAAGAAAGATGACAAGAAGAAAGTCGCATCTAATGCCAAGACTGCTGAAATCTCTAAGATTGGTGAAGGTTACACCACTAACGAAGAAATCAAAGGACTAGCTGACGCAATCTCAGACCTACACAATATGTGGGAATCTGCCGCAAAGAAAAGTGTTAAAGGTGCTACCGATAAGGGTGAAGAGATTGATTCTAAAGACTCTCCCAAGGCAAAAGAGTTTGCCAAGAAGTCTGGTAAGGGTTCTGTAGAAGTAAACAACGATGACGAAGAAGGTCACGCACTTGCTACTAAAGCAGGTAGTACTGGAACTAAACCAAACTCTGGTAAACGTTCTGTCGATAACGCTAAGGGCGACAACAAGATTGTTAAGTCAACTGTTGCTGAAGAGACTGCGGAAGACATCATTGCACAAGCACAGAACATCATTGATGGTAAGACCATGGTCGAACTCGCTGACATGACTTCTAAGAAAGATAAAGAAAAGAACCCACATGACGCACGTACTAAAGATGCTAAGAATTTCTTAGAACGTATGGCAAAGAGACGTGGTTACGTTAAGGGAGAAAAGTAATGATACAATTACTTGGAACTCAAGCAGCATGTGGCACCAACACTGGTGCCGCAAGTAACTTTGGTGGTGCATCCGCAGTTAGATTGGTTAACACAACTACTACGAATTATCTAGTGACATTAGAAGAGGCTGGGGGTACTGATATTGGTACTTTCACCTTGGGTGGTGGCGCTTCCGAAGTAATTAGAAAATTACCGACTGATAAAATATTCGCTGCAAATGCCGGTGTACTAGGTGTTGCAGTTGGATTCACTTACTAAATTATAGGAACACAATATGACTATTAAAGCTCCCGCATGGTGCGAAAACGCAGTACCGACAGCGAACGGTTGGACAGACCCACAGACTGGTGAAGTGTATGCATCTGGACGATTCACTGTAGAACAAATTGCAGAATTCCACGGACAACCAGCACCACAGGTATTAACTGAAGTGCCCACACCAAGGAACAATTATGTAAAGACACCAACAATGCTTACTGAAGCACCTGTTGGCGGCAAATCTCTAGAAGAGATGACTAAGATTGAACTTGAAGCACTAGGACGTACTCACGGTATTGAACTTGACCGTAGAAAATCTAAAACAGACTTGATAGATGAAGTGAGTGAAGTCATAGACCTGTAAATTTGAGAGGGGGAGAAATCCCCCTTATACATAACTATATGATGAAATTGACAAAAGACAACCTGACGCTGTATGCAGCACAAAACTATCAGAACCCTAGATGTATTGATAGTGAAGAGTTCTTCGAAGACCTCAAGAAAATAAAATATATCAAACGATTACTCAATCGTTATAGAGACACGGGTCAACTATCCGACCGTCTCATTCTAAATCACCTTATTGTAATATTCAATGTCTTCGGTTTTGAGGCTGGATTAAACATCCTTGAACTTAAAATTGAACTTGAACACTGGGGTGTTCTAAAACCATTCCTCATATTCCTGAAAGCAATACAGAACACAGAATACACCAATATAGAAATGGACAAGGTGGTTGTCGAAGCATTAAGGAGTATATAGGTGCAACAACAAATTGACCGATGCGGTGATTGTCATTCCTGTTGTAAATCCTTTGGTTGGATAGACAACAATCAGATAAGACTGATTGAGTTGGACATTCAATACGAATGGGACAGATGTAATAAACTCTGTGATAACAATCGATGCACGATATATGATAATCGGCCTAAGACCTGTTCGGATTTCGAATGTCTTTATGTAGAGTCTGACCTACCCGAAGAGTATCTTCCTGAGAAAGTTGGGTTTGTTACAGATTTAAGAAGGGACGAACATGGTTTGTTTCTGAATATTGTTCCCAACGAATCTAAAAAATACAATATCGATGCCCGTAAATTCGGTGAAGAAAATATAGAAAACATTCTTGTTATGAAAAAAACAGCAGAAGAGATGTGGTCGGTTCCTGTCAAACAAATTAATGTGTCCTGTATTAACGGAGAGCATTTACTTGAGTGTTAATACGTGTGGCGATTGCAATGTATGTTGTGAGGTTATGGGGTTTACTGGAGAGTGGGCTGAATTTGACAGATATAAAGAAGCCGAGAAGTATGGTGTTGTCTATGATGTCTGGGAAGACTGTAATAAGTTGTGTGATAATAAGTGTACTATTTGGAATAACAAACCTAGAATCTGTGATGAATTTAACTGTTATTATATAACCGAAGAATTGATTGATAAGTATAAACCCAACGAATTTGGATTTGTGATATACGAGAGTCAAGATAAAAAAGATGTCTATTGCGTATCTACAGATAAAACACTACCGCCAGAGATTCAATACCTTAACAACAAGAAGAACTTGGATGAGTTGATTGGTGAGGTTGAAGTAAGTGTTGGTAGAATTAGACCAGTTATACTTATTACGAAACAAGGCAATCTGGTGATTCGAGAATTTAAAATATGAAGTTCTTTATATGTGATGACGAATACAAGTTTAAAAAGACGAGACCAACAGGTCATTTTGGTAAATGGCATTACTCATTTGATAATGAGGTAGAATGTTATATCGGTGATGACTTCGTTGTGTTGTATTGTGGTTACCTCATTGAAGGTGACATAGAAGAGACTGCCCGAGATTTCAGTTTCCACGAAGCGAACGGAAACTTCTTTGCGGTGAAACTCACATCAAATAACTATGAGATATCTGTTGATTACTTTAATAACCATAAGGTCTTTGTTGCTGAGAAGTATGGTATAGAGATAACCAATCATCTCCAATACATGACAATACAACAGGAGGACTTAGCGTTAAAACAGCTTTCGTATGACCTCAATCAACGTGAGATATCTCCGATAGAGTGTAGAACCTTTTTTGGTCACATCGAATCATTCCTACCCGTATACAATTACGTACAGGATTGTAAGGATGCACTGGAACAGGAAGTGTGGGACGTTGAAGAACTCACCGAGTACATACACCAATGTATGTCACAACACGCACAAGTGATTAAGGACAAGTACAAGAAAAGATTCATATCACTGAGTGAAGGTATTGATTCCGCTGTTCAGTCTCAGTACTTTAAAGATGACCCCCAATACCTCTACAACATTCATCCATGTGATGCAGGCTCAGATGGTCTGGAGTATATGAAACTTGCAGCTGAACAGTTCGCTGATACCAATCACTCCACCTATAATTCAGATAAATTTGAAGATTATACATTAAACCATCTAAATGATTCGTCCACACGTTGGTGTACAATCTTACCAACCATGGTGCAAGTAGAGAAGGCCAACCCCGATATAGTCATGTATGGTGTGAATGGTGATGAGATGTTCTTTAGGGACTTAATACCACACCTTCATATGTTGAGTCTCAAATACTATAGTGAGAGTAATTGGTACATTCGAAACAAACTCATAAGTGATATTGAGAATAAGAAACATCAATATGGTGCAACGTATACACTAGGCACAACTAAAGTTACTGATGATTATGTTGAAGAATTTATAAAGACTTGGTTGACAGAACACCGTGACCATGTTATAATGGAATATGATATGTTGAAACTGTTAACACCTAAGTTCTACACACGTGCAATCAGTTGTAACAACGATGTACTTACGGCATCTCTATATAATGATAGAAGGATATATCATGAGGTCTTTAAGACAAAGACAAAATTCTTAGAGGATAATGCAATGGACTCTCCTATACAGAGAAAGTTGCTTGAGAAGTTCGACCACAAATTTACGACACCACATAAAGATGCCTTGTATGCAGATTATGGTGGTTTATTTTCTACTATATTTCGTGCAACAGTACCGCTTTGTATGGAACAAAACATATAAATAAAGTTATGGGAATATTAAAAACAGCAGCAGACTTAGTATACACGATTCGGTTCTTGAAACTGTTAGTCACTCCGATTGAGAACACTGACGCATTCAAGAAAGGTATTATTGATATAAACGGTAAACGTAAGAAGGAATTCAATACGAATAGTACTGATGACCGTGATGCGTATCGTTCACATTATACACCTTTCCACCGACTTGTATTCAACCTCAAGAAGATAATGGCCAAAGCGCCAGGCGGTTCATCTGTTATCGCAAGGTATGGTGCCGCACTCGCACTCATTAAAGAACACGGTGAACTATCTGACAAGAACCTACAGAAGATTCATGAAGCGAGTGGTATTGATATACTAGACTGTCTCGCAGAAGACTCCCAATGGTTTATGATTGAGAACAAAGAACTGTCTCATGGCATCTATCGAATAAAACACGATACAGTCACCGCAAACTCCGCTGGGAATACAATACAATGCGAAGAGCTTGTTAAAAAAGATGATAAGATACGTGTTTGTATGGGACACCAATCACCTATTATGGAAGTAATGGGTCTGGACATCTACAAAGGAATACACATGAACTCTAATCAATGGGTGTATTTCACAACTGGGGAGATTACTCGATGAGAAATTTCAATAAGTTTTATGAGGAGATGACTAGTGTTGGTTCAGTGGCCGGTCTTACAGGCGAACCACCTGTTCATCTAAAGAAGAAGAAGAAGAAACCCGATGTTGTAAAACGGTTCATGGCTAATCGTAAAGAACACAAGGGTGTAACGCATAGGAAGTAAATTATGTTAAGTGGATTATTAGGTAGTGTACTTGGTTTTGGTGGTTCGGTAGTACCCGCAATCACAGACCATTTTAAAGCAAAAGCAAACAACAAGTTTGAACTAGAGAAAATGGGTAAGATGGCAGAACTGCGAGCAGCAGGGTTTGACCATGAAGTTCGTACCTATGAAATTCAAGCAGACGATAAAGAACATGACCGTCTGATTCAACACGACATATCAATCAACCAAGGTACTGGTATTATTGCGGGTCTACAGAAGTCTGTACGTCCTGTAATCACATACTGTTTCTTCGGACTGTTTTGTGCAATTGAGATTACCCTTTTAAGAGAAGCCCTGAATAGTGGACTCCCACTCGCAGATTCTCTAGGTCTATTATGGGACGGTGACACCAAGGCAATCTTTGCCGCTATCATCTCATTTTGGTTTGGTTCTCGTGCAATAGATAAAGCACGAAAATAAACCTTGACTTATTACCCTAACTAGGGTATAATCTAATCTAATCTGAAAAATCTTGGGGGTATATATAATACTACCCCCCAGAATAACTATACTTATGGAAAGCGCAAATGCCCCTCAAAATTGACAAGAAGAAAGACTCCCTACTAGAAGAATACGCAATCGGGATGTTAAAAGATTTTTATTTAAATGATAATGAAAAGAGTCCTCAAGAGGGGTTTGCAAGAGCATCACAAGCATGGAGTAAGTACCGAGATGAAATGGACGATGAGTTAGCTCAACGTCTATACAATTACGTCTCTAATAAATGGTTCATGTTCGCATCACCTGTACTATCGAACGCACCCAACGGAACAAAGAAAGGCAAAGGTATGCCTATCAGTTGTTTCCTTACCTATGTACCCGACACACTAGAAGGTCTGATTGGACACTCATCCGAGTTAAGATGGTTATCCGTCATGGGTGGTGGTGTAGGTGGTCATTGGTCTGATGTAAGAACTGTATCTGATATTGCGCCTGGCCCAATGCCGTTCCTTCATACTGTTGACGCAGATATGATTGCGTACCGTCAAGGTAAGACTCGCAAGGGTTCCTATGCGGCATACATGGATGTGAGTCATCCAGACATCATCGAATTCCTAAATATGCGTGTACCTACGGGTGACGTACAACGTAAAGCATTGAACCTACACAATGCTATCAATATTACTGATGAGTTCATGGAAGCGGTTACTAGTGGTAACACGTTCGACCTACGTGACCCCAAGGACGGTTCTGTCAAAGAATCTGTCAATGCACGTAAGTTATGGGAACGTATCCTAGAGACACGATTCCGTACTGGTGAACCGTACATGAACTTCATTGACACCGCAAACGCATCGTTACCACAACCACTAAAAGATAAAGGATTGAAAATACATGGCTCTAATCTATGCAACGAGATTCATTTACCCACAGATGCACAACGCACTGCCGTTTGTTGTCTGTCTTCTCTAAATCTGGAATACTACGATGACTGGAAAGATACCAGTATTGTTCGTGACATTATCCGTATGTTGGATAACGTCTTGCAGTACTTTATCGACAATGCACCCGACACAATCGAACGTGCGAGGTTTAGTGCCTCCCGTGAACGTAGTATCGGACTTGGTGCAATGGGATTCCACTCCCTATTACAGAAACATGGAGTGGCATGGGAATCAGAAGCAGCACGAGACATCAACAAAGTTGTGTTCCGTCATATTCAAGACGAAGCTATCAAAGAAACTAAACTACTCGCAACCGAACGTGGAGAGTATCCAGACGGAGAAGGGAGTGGTAGACGCAATTCTCACCTTCTTGCAATCGCTCCAAATGCTTCAAGTGGTGTTATCCTGTCAACCTCTCCCTCTATAGAACCACTGAAGGCGAATGCGTACACCCACAGAACACGTGCGGGTTCATTCCTTGTAAAGAATAAATACCTTGACCAGTTACTTACCGATAAGGGTCAGAACAACGAGTCCAACTGGACATCAATTATCACTAACAAAGGTTCGGTACAACATCTACCATTCTTCACAGAAGGTGAGAAGGCAATCTTTAGGACTGCCGCAGAGTTGGACATGAACTGGGTTGTTACCCATGCGGCAGAGAGACAACCGTTTATCTGTCAGGGTCAATCAGTTAACTTGTTCTTCCCGTCTGGTGCGGACAAGGCATATGTAAATAAGGTACACATCAAAGCGTGGAAGGAAGGACTGAAAGGATTGTACTATCTACGCACAGAAGCAAAACAACGTGCAGAGAATGTATCTGAAAAGGTAGAACGTGTGGCACTTGCTGGTGATATGCGTAGTATAGTATACTCCAAGAAAGACTGTCCTTTCTGTTCGATGGCAATGGAAGAACTGAAGTTGAGAGGAATTCCTTACGATAAGATTGACCTCAAAGAAATTGGTAAGACTGCCAAAGAAGTAACAGGACGAGATGTTAAGACCGTCCCCCAAATTTACATTGAAGGTGAGTATGTAGGTGGGTATGAAAACTTAATGATATATTTAAACAAACCAACAAAAACAGACGCAGACGATGAATGTCGTGCGTGTGAGGGATAACCAATGGCATTATTAGAATTTAGCAAAACATACAAACCTTTCCTCTACCCATGGGCGGTGGAACTAACAAAGAAACACGAAGAGATTCACTGGACAGAGGATGAAGCTGATTTATCCGAAGACATTCAAGACTGGAAACTTAAACTTTCTACGCAGGAAAAGGAATTCATTACGCAAGTATTACGTCTGTTTACGCAGTCTGACGTACAGGTTGGTGAGAACTACCACGAGTTAATGATTCCCAAGTTTAAGAACAACGAGATACGCAATATGTTATCTTCGTTCGCAAACCGTGAAGGTGTACACCAACGTGCATATGCCTTACTGAATGATACCCTTGGTCTGCCAGACGAAGAACACTCTGCCTTTATGGAATACAAGGAGATGGCAGATAAGATTGACTTCATGAAAGAGGGTGACATCAATACCCAAACAGGACTGGCACTAGTACTCGCACAGTCTGTATTCAACGAAGGTATGTCTCTGTTCGCATCATTTGTTATGTTGTTAAACTTCCAACGTTTCGGTAAGATGAAAGGTATGGGTACTATTGTTGAGTGGTCTATACGTGACGAGACAATGCACGTACAGGGTAACGCAAAGTTGTACCGTGAGTTCTGTGAAGAACATCCACGTATCGTTAACGATGAGTTGAAGTCTAAGATTTACGAGATGGCAAAGAATGCTGTTAAGTTAGAAGAACGATTCATTCACCTTGCTTACCAGTCTGGTGAGATGGAAGGTCTATCAGAGAGTGATGTTAAACAATACATTCGTCACATTGCAGACCGTAGACTGTTGCAACTGGGTATGAAACCTAAGTTCGGTGTAAAGGACAATCCACTACCGTGGTTGGACTGGGTACTGAATGGTGCGTCACACGACAACTTCTTTGAGAAGAGAGTCACCGAGTATTCGGTAAATGGTATGGAAGGTGATTGGGGCTGGGACGCTGTTGTTCCTGAAACTGATGTCGCCAGTTACGTATGATTGACATGGAACCCGAAACATACGAATTGGAATGTTGTGTGTGTGAAACGCAGACAGAGGTACTTGTGGTGAATAGTGAAGAGGAACCATCGTACTGTCCTATGTGTGGGGTAACGATATAGGAAACACATATATACCCTTATGTGGATATATGAAGATAAAGAGTTTGAACCAGAAGACGAGTTCTTGGAGGAATACCAAGGATTCGTTTACTGCTTGACTGAGTTAAGCACTGGTAAAAAGTATATTGGTAAGAAGTTCTTCTGGAAACCCAAGATACTCCCTGTTACTAAAACAAGAAAAAGACGTAAACGAACACGAGTCCAATCGGACTGGCGTAAGTACTATGGTTCATCGGAAAGGGTAAAAACCCTTGTTGAAGGGGGCCAGGACTTCAGGAGAGAAGTTCTCAGACTATGCCGCACCAAAGGTGACTGTTCGTACTATGAAGCTAAACTACAGTTCCAATATGATGTTCTATTGAGTGACGAATATTATAATGAATTTATAGGTTGTAAAATCCATGCAAAACATATTAAATCGTGATATAATTGGTGGGTCTCTAGGCATCATCTATGATGACCATGGTAGGGAAGAGATAGACCTAGCGATAGACCGAGTAAAGAGTCTGTTGAGTAATGTTGGTGTCAATAAGGGCGACCTAGTCACAATCGCTATTATCGTAGTTGACATTAATCATATCGCTTCTATCTTTGCGTGTGCTGAGTTAGGACTGAGAATCTTTATCTTAGATAGTCCTGCGACCAAAGAATCACTACCTTTCACCAAGCTTGCCTTGCATGGGCCCTCTGACTACTACATCTACAGTACCCAAGAAGACACTACACACATATACAACGGTCTCCATGATGAGATGTTGGGACGTTATGGTGGTCTTGGTATTGACGTGATGGGAGACGCAATTTATTCTTCAAACTTCCATAAGGTGGAAGTATTGCCCTCAGACCCATTCTTAGTGAGTTCCACTTCAGGAACAACTGGCGCATCTAGACCAATCACGTTTTCACACCAAGAAGTCTATGATATATCCAAACGTAACATTGACGTGTTTTGGTTCGGTGAGGACGCAAAGGTTATTCACTCCAGAAATTTGCATCACGCATCCGCAATGTTGACTCATCTATTACCAGCTTTGATGAATGCATACTCACACAGTTCATTTGCGATTGGTCACGACCTGAGTCATGATGAAGATGTTGATTTGATGCGAGGTCTGAAAGACTTGCAATGGGTTCCACCATCTAATATAATGATACCCAACAAAGAAGAACTCTATAATTTCCTAGAGACCTTTGCGGGGCCATTCAAGAGAACGGTCAACATCAATATGTGTGGATTTGTACTGGACGAGGAGTTTGTTGACCTTGCGAGAGAATACAATGTTTGTTTTCAGTCACATTACGGTAGTATTGATACCGCTATCCCATTATTTATAAACCGCATTGGTGCGGACAGTACAATCGTACCCAATTCTTTGGGAGTACTATGTGACGACTTTTACACAATATCCCTTGAGGATGGACGTATGAAGGTGGAATGCCCTCTGTGGGACGAACCAAGGTATATGGACGATGAACTGGAACTAGTTGATGGTCAATACGTTATACTTAGTAAGAGAGAGAATGTCCTAGACATACCAGATGATTTTGATATGTCTCCATTCTTTCAAGATACTAAAATCAATTACGAACAATTAAGGGGACATTTAAATGTTATTACTAAACGGGTGTAGTTTCGTATGGGGTGACGAACTCGAAGGTTTCGATACCAACCCAACAACACATTGGCCTCATACATTTGGCCACCAACTTGCGGAGAAACTAGACATTGATTATGATAACATTGCTGCGTGTGGTAACTGCAATCAAAAAATATTTCGAGACACGATAGACTACTTGACTACAAAAGACGTACCGTCACACATGGTGATATTGTGGTCAGACCCCATTCGAAAAGAAACGTTACTTGAAGTCACTGAAGAAGACGAAAAAAGTATGCTCAAGGTTCCTCGTTCTATATCTATGACACAGTGGCACGAAAATCGATTCCAAGACCTTGAACTCTCTATGTCACCACGTATTGTTCAAGAATTTTCTAACCACCATATATTCAATGAGGTCAAGACCTTTAAACGTGATAGAAGAACGGTTGACGTATACCTATCTACTTTTTGTACAGGGATGACCCATCAATTATCACTGATGTTGGCGATGCAGACTTTATGTGACAGTATGAATATTAAGTTGGTGCAGGGTATATTCCATAGGAATGCTCGAATTGAACTGGCCAAATACCTAACAAGGATTGAGAGACAGAAGGAAACTAGTCAACAGGTAAAGGATTGGAGACTCTGGGTCTTTAGTGTACTAGAAAAACTTCGACCTGAGTGTCAGGTTGGATTGAGTGAGGGTGATGATAAAACCCTAAGAGACTTTCAGGAACCGAGACCACTTAAAAAACAAGGTCATCCAGACGAACAAGCGCACAAAGCATTCACTGAGTATATTGTGGAGTTATTCCCGTGATTATAGACCGCAACATAATCAATAAAGACCTGTTTATTAATGACATGAATCAGGAAGAGTTCTTTATATTGATAAACAGATTTAAACATATGTTATTACAGAGTGGGGTGCGGAAAGGAGAGGTCACCACAATTGTTATCCCCAAAGCAGGGCCACTTCAATTTGCATCTATGTTTGCGTGTTTGGAATTGGGATTACCTCTATGGCAGAATTCTGAAGCACTTTGGGACATGGATGATAAGACGATTGAGTTTATCGACAACATGAGTCCCGAAGACAAATCAAAACTACCCGTCAATAGAATCGCATTCTTTACTGAAAGTAGTATAGAGTTTCACAAAAAATTCTTCAATAACTGGGACTTGTACTGGAATAAACTAATAATATCGTGTCGCAATTATTTGCGTGTTCAAGACCTACCCAACGAGTACGATGACATACACCCTTGGTCAGTAGATGAAACTGACACAGCTTTTATTCAAAGTCAAAACTTCTGGAAACAAGAAGTTAACCCCTTCACTTACATATCTCACAAAGAGTCTATCGAACACTCACTACCATTTGTTGAAACTCACCGAAACAAACGTGTAGGTATTACAATGTCCTACCACCACTACAATGCGTGGGAGAGGAACATACTACCATCCTTTATGTCATCCAAAGTCATCATACCTTTGGCAATCATCTCACCCGACTTATACGGTCATCGTATAGCAACTCAGTTCTTCACGAAGAGAGATATATCTAAGTTATTGGATGTTGATATTATGTACTCTGCCGAATCTGATGCTATGGAGATGGCCTTTAAGACCATGTCTAAGTTAGAAAAGGACTTCTCTACTCCACTGACAGTGATTCTCCATGACAATCAAGACGTTATCTCTACTAAATTAAATGTAAATTATTTGAAATAATGCTTGACAAAGGGTGCTGTTGTTGTTATAATAAGTACTTAGTTAATCGAGTTGAGAGAGAAATATGATTGAAGTTGGTGATGTTGTTTATTGTAACTGGGGTGCGATGCATCCTACCGAAGAACTTGCTGTTACCAAGATAGAAGGTGACCGTATGTGGTGCGAAGGTGGTTTTACCATGTTGCTTCAAGACCTACGTACTATGGACGAGAACTATAGAAGTCCTATCGGTGTCTATTTATTATAAAATAATGCTTGACAAACGTTGCTGTTGTTGTTATAATAAGTATATAAAATGAGAAAAGGGAAAGAAAATGTTTAAAGAACTTCAAGAATTTGGTGACTATGTCAATAGTTTTTACGGTCAAGGTGGTATCTATGCCAAGTCTGACTATGCAACCGTCCAACAAATCGAGACTGCAATTATGACTTATATGTCAAGGTTGACTGATTTAGTCACTTGGGGTGGCGGTGACAGTCTTGATAGAGAAAGAGTTTCTGTCATTCTGACTGATGAATTAAATGTTAATCTTTACTAGAAAAGTGTTGCCAAACGCTGCCCTTGTTGTTATAATAAGTACTTAGTTAATCGAGTTGAGAGAGAAATATATCATGGCCTACGTATCACAAGAAGAGAAAAAAGAACTTGCAGTCGAAATCAAGAAAGTCTGTAAGAAATACGGATACAAAGTATCCTTAGCAATCCGTCATCATAGCACTCTTGTTGCTAAAGTGAAGGGTGCAGAAGACCTGATGAAAGGTTACTGTGACGTTCAGATGACTCCAAATAAAGTACTAAAGAGAGAGTTGAACGGTTACAACAACTTCTCTGTTGAAAGAATCCTTGAAGAGTCTGCAAAGTGGGGACATGATGTTAACACTTACTGGCATTGTGAGAACTACTGTGAGAAAGGTGTTGCGTTCTTGACCGAGTTAAAGTCTGCAATGGAAGGAAAAGACTACTTCAACGATGACGATTCAATGACCGACTACTTCCACAGAAGTCACTACACAGATATCAAACTTTACGCATGATATAGATAAAGGATACAGAATGAGTTTTAGTTACGAACAAATTAGGGAAAGGGAGAAGGGAATCGAAGCTTTAGTCGAGTCCTGTCAACAAGAACTTAATGAGTTTCCGAAGGTTGGAAACGAAGAACAGGTTGCGAGTGTGACATATTTACTTGGTGAATATGAGACAATGTTATCGGAATTTCGTCAACATTACGGTCTGTGAAGAATTTATAACGTATATATAATATTATAAGAGAGTAAAAAATAATGGAAAAAGAAGTATTTGAAATCTTCGAAGATTTCACTAAACTAACAAACAAGAAAGACAAAGTTCTTTTCTTACAGGAACAGGGTAATCTAGTACCCGCAGTAAAAGATGTCATTCGAGGTTGTTTTGATGAACGACTATCATTTGTCTTACCCGAAGGTAGTCCTCCGTACACTCCAAATAGACCAGAAAGCGTACCGTCATCTTTAAAGATGTTGCATCGACAATTCGGTAATTTCGTGGTTGGTGCGAGAGCGGGACAACTATCTAAGATGCAAATCGAAAACCAATTTATTCAGATGTTAGAAAGTATCCATGCAGAGGATGCCCTAATAGTACTGGACATGGTGGCAAAGAAGTCACCAGTAAAAGGATTGACTAAGAAATTAGTGTTGGAGGCTTTCCCCAAACTTCTATCTTAATTTTGTAATGTTCTTCTAACCCCAACTAGTAATAGAAACAAGGAGCACATATGCCAAGAAACCAAATAGAGAGATTGAAAAACGATAGTCGAGAACTTGACCAATACATTCACCGTCTCAAGAAAAAAGGACGAGACAACCTTGCTCACAAGTTATCGAAAAAGAAAACGTTCCTCAATCAAACTATTGCCGAGTACGAACAAACTCAACTTTCTCTAGCATAAAAAGGTAGGTGATATAAATCTCGTAGGGGGCAGCAATGCTCCCTTCGTCATTCTGGAATTCAATAAATATGTTATTAACAATGTTAAAATCGAAAATACACGGGGCAACAGTTACTCAGTGTGATTTACATTATGAAGGGTCGATTAAGATTGACCGTAATTGGATGCGTAAAGTCGGTATCCTTCCTAATGAACAGGTAGATGTAGTTAACCTAAATACAGGTGGACGTTGGACAACCTATGCAATTGAAGGTAATGTTGCGGAGATAGGTGTCAATGGTGCTGGTGCAAGACTTGCTATGGAAGGTGACGAAGTCATTATCATGGCATACTGTCAGGTATCTCCACTGAAAGCGAAATGGATGAAACCCAAAATATTAATACAGGATTTGTGATATGCCTTTATATACGATAGTAAACAAAAAGACCGAAGACAAACAGACCGTGATGTGTTCTTACGTTGCGTTACAAGAAAAATTGGTAGAACTTGGTGAAGACTGGCGACAAGAGATTGGCGCTCCAGCTCTTATCACTCAATCGGGTTCAGTACTCAGTAAGACATCTGGTGATTTTCAGAATCTTATGGGTAAAATTGCTAAAGGCGCTGGTGGTGATAGAGAGGGGGTGAATATTAAATCATGAGTATGAAACGTCTAAAGATAGACCACTTGTTAACATATCAACCCATCACCGAAAATCAAAGACTGGCATACGAAGCATTCAAGGAAGGAGACCATCTCGTTCTTTGCGGTTCTGCGGGTACTGGTAAATCCTTTGTTGGAATGTATCTCGCACTACAGGACGTACTTGATAAGTCTTACGAACAGAATAAACTTGTTATAGTAAGAAGTGTTGTTCCTACTAGAGAGATGGGTTACCTGCCCGGCTCAGTAGAAGAAAAGTTCGCACCCTATACCGCACCCTATAAATCTATCGCTACCGAACTCTTTAATGAGAAGATGGCATACGATATTCTGGAAACACAAGGTGTCATTGAGTTTGTATCAACATCGTTTATACGTGGTACTACTCTGGACAACTGTATCGTGATGGTAGATGAGATGCAGAATCTCACCTTTCACGAACTAGATTCAATCATCACAAGGGTAGGTAAGAATAGTCGTATCATCTTCTGTGGTGATTACTATCAGTCTGACCTAAGTAAAGAGTCGGACAAGAACGGAATACTTCACTTCATGAATATCATGGAAGTGATGAATAATTTTACAACCGTGGAATTTGGATGGGCGGACATCGTTCGTTCGGACTTCGTAAGAGACTATATAATGACAAAGGATATGGTTGAAAGAAACCTAATCAAATAGAACTGTAACGATAGATAATAACATCTGTCAAATTTAGGAGAAGTACCATGTGGGCATTCATATTAATCGCTTTACTTATTGGCTCAGCTAGCAACAAACAACTAACAGAAAAATGCGAAAAGGAAGTTAAAACCAATATCGCAGATAGTATGTACGAGTGTACAAATTACTATCGTACTAGGTTGAAGTAAGATGAAATTAAGTAAAAACTTCACACTCAAAGAGTTCACAAAGTCTATGACTGCGACTCGATTGGGTATCGACAACACACCTGAAGGTGAACATCTAATAGCGGCACAACACCTGTTCACTCAAGTCGTTCAACACGTTAGAGACCATTTCGGTATCACCCGTATCAATTCGGGTTACCGTTCCCCTGCACTGAACGAAGCTGTAGGTGGGTCTTCACGGTCACAACATTGTAAGGGCCAAGCAGTTGACTTGGAATGTGATAAGGCGGATAACCTTGTTGTTGCACAATGGATTAGGGACAACCTAGAGTTTGACCAAATCATCTCTGAGTTCTATACTGACGGTGACCCATCATCTGGTTGGGTTCATGTGACATATGTGAGTCCTGAAGAGAACCGTAAGAAGTGTTTGACTGCACAACGTGTGGACGGTAAGACACAGTATTCGGTTGGTCTGCCTGAGTGAATCTAATATATCAGTACATGATTACCAACGAGGAGACCGAAAAACGTCCCCCTGTCCCTCAATACAAAGAGGGTAGTCGTTCAGAACTTTATCGTGTAACTGGTGACCTGTCGGCAGAATCCTTTCGAATCTATGCTGATAAGATTGGTTGCAAACATCACTACTCAACTAACCAAGTATACACCAAAGGTAAGACAGGGTCAACTGTTTTGTTGTTCGAATGTCTACGTATGATATATGACCCAATGTACGATGAGTACGATAAGGTTGCATTCATTGATTCGGATATCATCTGTAACACAGAAGAGAATATCTTTGATGAGACCAATGGTTACGATGTGACAGGTGTCTTTGAGTCTGAGATTAAGACTGCAAAGGGTGGTGGATACAATACTTGGGACTATAGTGACAAGACTAAGAACGAACTAATAACCAAGTATAAACGTAATGGTATACCAATTGTACCCACTGAACCTCCGTATGAACCGTCTTGCGTCACTACCTTCAATACTGGAGTGTTGGTATGGACTAAGGAAGCACGTCTGAAAGCACGTGCCGAGTTCGACTCATGGTATGATTATATGGTTGATGGAGACAAACACGGAGACCACTTCTGGTTGAACAACGACCAACCGTTCATCTCTGGACAGTTAACCAAACACGGATTTAAGATACAGAGTATTGACCAGAAATGGAACGATACTCCTACTCACTGGCCTGATGACCGTGGGTATGACATGAACTTCCTCCACTACACTGGGGGTGGCAATAAGGTTGTTATGCTGGATGATTGGAAGAAAGGTAAATTTAAATATCTTTGACGCTTGCCAAAACTCTCTCTTGGTGTTATAATAAGTACCTAAGTGAGAGAAACATATGAATAAGGAAGAAGAATTGAACAAAGAATATCACAAGGTAATACTGACCGATGCAGACGGTGTACTCCTGAACTGGGGTTACGCATTTGATGTCTGGATGATGGAGAGAGGTCATATCTCTAAAGAACCCCTCGAATACAACATCGCAAAAATATATGATATTGATAAAGCACTCGCAAAGAGATTTGTAAGAGAGTTCAACGAGAGTGCTCACATGGGATTCGTCCCCCCTCTAAGGGACGCAATACAGTATGTCAGAAAGTTACACGAAGAACACGGTTATGTGTTCCACTTGATTACTAGTATGAGCAAAGACGAGAACGCACAGAAGCTAAGAACAATGAACATTAAGAAGTTGTTCGGTGAGACTGCGTTTGTTAAGTTCATCTATCTGGACACAGGTGAAGACAAGGACGAGGTGTTGAGTCAATACGAAGGTACTGATTACATCTGGGTTGAAGACAAGGTAGAGAATGCAATTGCTGGTAAGAAGTTCGGTCTAGAGAGTCTGGTCATGGAACATGGTTACAACATGAACAATGAAGAGTTCCCTCTAATGAAGAACTGGAAAGACGTGTACGAATACCTCGAAGGATAAACGACTGATATATACCTACATGAAAAAAAGATATGTAGGTTATTCAGAGTTTTATCACGATGGCGGTCTCGCCATCATTCAAGATGACGGTACGGTTGAGTTCGCATCTCAGGCGGAACGTTATAGTGGCATTAAGAATGACGATAGAATTCCCGATGAGATGTGGCATTTTATCACCAAGGAAGACCACGTCACTTTCTACGAAGATTACGAACTACGTAGAACTAAGATGGGCGGAATCAGAACCTTTGGTATGGGTCAAATAACGGGATTCGCTGGCCCGAAGAAAGAATTCACTGTTAAACAAATTGAATTATCTGAGTTAAAAACCCCAATGTATGGTCAGTTGTCATTCGATGATTTTAATATGCATCACGAAAGTCATTGTGCTCTAGCATTCTTTACCCGTCCTTGGGAATCCAAAGAAGATACTGTGATGGTATCCGTTGATGGTTCGGGTGAACTCGAATCACTCTCTATCAAAGACCACAATTTCAATACACTACACACCATTCAATGGCCTCAATCCTTGGGTACAATCTATGGTGGTGTCACTGCCGCACTCGGATATAAAGTACTAAGAGACGAATACATCATCATGGGACTTGCATCCTACGGTGAGGTTAATGACGAATTATATAATATACTACACAACTGTTACTACTGGTTTGAAAGTGACCACGGTAAAAATGTACGAATGAATGTAGAGTTCGCAGGGTATTGTCTTGCAGAAAGTCAACTGTCCGAAAAGTATGCTGAGTATGAAGACAGGTTCGCAAAGTTTATAAAAGGAAGTGATATTACTCCCGAAGACGCATCTGCTACTGTGCAGAAGTTCTTTGAAGTTGAAGTGATGAAGATAATGACTATTGCACGACAGTATGGTAGTAAGTTAGTGTACGGTGGTGGATGTGCTCAGAACGTTACTGCGAACACCTTAATCCGTGAACTGTTTGATGAGATGCATATCGCAATCGCACCAAGTGATTCAGGTAACGCATTAGGATGTGCCGCATACTCGTGGCATAAGGCAACAGGGGGAACACACCTAAAGTGGTCTCCTTACCTCGGACACAACATAGACCGTGACATAGACCCTAAAGAGGTCGCACAATACCTTGTAGATAACAAAATCTGTGGTGTTGCGAATGGTCGTGCCGAATATGGCCCACGTGCTTTAGGTAATCGTTCATTACTCGCAGACGTTCGTTCCGATATCAATGACACTGTTAACAAGATTAAACGTAGACAGAAGTTCCGACCCTTTGCTCCGGCAATTCTATCCGAACACGCAGACGAATACTTCTCTGGCCCAATGAATGAGTATATGCAATTCACCGCAGTTGCTAAACACGACTACTCTTCGGTCACACACACTGACGGAACCGCAAGAGTTCAGTTAGTAAAACCAGATTGCAAATCAGTCTTACGTCAGATACTAGAAGAGTATTACAAATTAACGGGTGTTCCGATGTTACTAAATACATCTTTAAACATCCGTAATAAACCCATGGTCAATACCGTAGAAGACGCTATTGAGTGGGAAAACAAATACAACGTAAAGGTATTCTAATGGAAGATAAAAAAATAAAAGATTTTCACCACCCCGCAGACTCAAACGGAGACGGTATCGTCTCGGCAGAAGAACAAGCAATGTACCTTGAGTTCAAACGAAAAGAACTCGATGACCAAGACGCAATGCGAGACGCACAACGTAAGATGACATGGTTCTCTTTGTTTGGTATGTTACTATATCCCTTTGCTGTAGTTTTAGCTAGTCTAATGGGATTGACAGAAGCACAATCGACACTGGGTAGTATGGCACCAACGTATTTCGTAGCAACTGCTGGTATTGTTGCTGCATTCTTTGCTGGACAAGCGTACACCAAAAAGTAATGGAAAAAGTCAGATGGCGTGGGACATGGGGTGTCGGTGATTTTATGCACTCACTCAATGTCTGTCACAACTATTGTTTCTATAATAACACCAAGGTTAACTTGGAGATGCATTGGCAACATGATGAAGATTACCGACATCATCCCGATGACCCCGAAACTATTATAGAGAGAATGAGTTGGATACATGACCAGTATTATCGACAAGATGATGTTGTCGTTACACACGTATTTAATTCTGACCTATTTCAATCTGGGAACACAAACCCTGACAAACAGAAAGACCGATTCTATTTCGACTCTAACGCACACGACCCATCTAGTGCGCCACCTAATGACTGGGTATTCAAACCTGAAGTATATCTACCTAAGAAAAAGAAGATAGTCATCTGGACACCACATTATAACTCAGAACCTCCAAGAAGATGGAAAAGGTTCTTGACAAAAGATGATTGGGCTGGTATAATAAAGCTATTGCGCTGGAAGGGATGGATACTAGTAGAATTAACTTATAGAACTCCTGTAAGAGATGCGTTCAAACAAATACAAGAAGCTGACTTCATCTTCTGTTATGATGGTATGTGGCATTACATTGCAAGAAACTTTAGTAAAGCTATGTTCATTCCATCTTGGGAAGGTATTACTAAGTATAATACTCCAATGGCAATGACTAGACCCAATAGAGAAGGCGTGTTAGATTTCATACAAGATGGTGGTGAGGGTTTCGAACCCAACCTAACTAGAATGAAAGACAAATCAAATGACTATATAAAAATGTTGCAGGAACGATATTATGACAAATGAACCAGAACTAAAACCATTATTCATTGACAGAGCAGTCATAGAGATTGTCGGTGGGTGTAACTATAGTTGTACTATGTGTCCCCAAGACTTACGGGTAGGTGGAAGAAGTAAGAACTTCAGACGCATGATGAAAATTGATGAGTTCGAAGGTTATGTTGCTGATTGTGCCAAACATGGTGTGAGAGTAATTAACCTAGATGGTTCGGGTGAAGCCACGTTACAGAAGAAACTACCAGAATATATTAAAATTGTAAAGAAGTATGGTGCTAAGTGTTTTATCTTCTCTAATGGTTTTAAGATGGAAGGCAAGTACATGAGAGATTGTGTTGATGCTGGACTAGACTTCTATAGGTTCTCCTTTGTTGGTTCTAATGAAGAAGACTATACCAAGTGGATGTACAATGCCATAGGTGGACACTACGCACAGATAAGACGTAACATCGAAGAGATGGTAACGTATGTTAATGAAACTAATTCCGAATGTGTCATCTCAACCTACCATCTCATTACAGACAACGATAACATCGACAATGAACTTGCAGAGTACAAACAGATAGTTGAAGAACTAGGTGTTAAGACTGAAATATGGAAGATGCATAATTGGTCTGGTGTACAAGATATCTCGGAAACGGGTATTCGTCACGGTGAGATTAAAACTTGTGGTCGCCCATTCTCTCCTGATGTTGTCATTAGAGCGGGTGGTCTTGACGGTAAGAAGGGTGCAGTGCATCCTTGTTGTCAAGTATTGGGACGTGATGATGAAGCTGTACTAGGTCATTGTTCAGAGAATACTATCGAAGAAATATGGAATGGCCCAGAGTACACGGAACTACGTGAACAACACACTACTGGTAACTACCCAGATTTCTGTAAGGGATGTGATTTCTTAATCGATGACCCCGAAGTATTAGTCTACACTAATCATGAACGTGACTTAATGAAGATGCACGGAACAGAGTTCGACTTAAATGATTACCGATAATCTATGGATGATACAGATACACGGCAACGAGGTATCACAACATTATGCAAAACAGTCGATTCCTACATGGGATTGTCATGTCAACCTCTTTGATGCATACACCCCAGAAGCAATGCCTGACTACTTGAACTTTGGTAAGTTCTGGGGTCAACGAGAGTTTAGTGAGAGTGAGAAGGCAGGGTTCTACAGTCACCTAGAGTTATGGCAGTTGTGTTTCATGGAAGACCGACCTATTTCTATCATAGAACATGATGTGGTGCAATGTAAAAAAGATATGCCTATCATAGGTAACTTCTTTGCATTCGCAGACTTCGAGGATGAGAAAGGTTGGAGAAACTATTCCACTAGATTCAAGGGTCATCCATACTGGGGAACAGACGAGCCACTGTGTCCTGTCACACACGCATACTACATCACTCCCGATGTTGCGGAGGCATTATTCTACGCAGTCACCCTAGACCCCATCACTAAGTTCGTGGACGATTATATGTGGGAGTTCATGGGTCAAGACAGAGACAAGATAGTACAGTATTCTAATCCTATATACTATGAACACATTGGAGGCACGATGGCCCATGAATAGAATGATATATCAGGTTTCTGTAGGGAAACCGTCTAAACTATATGAACACTGTATTGACAGTGTACGCAAGTACTGTGAGAAATATGACATTGCACATATCGTACTACACACACCAAAACTAAGAATCAAACCAGACATATTTACCAGTGGACGAAGTGAAGAGTCGTACATGAAGTATGGTGGATACCTTCCTATCTTTGAAAAGGAGAATGCCTTTGAATATCTCGATACCTTTGACCAAGTTGCGATTATCGATGCCGATATATACATCCGACCTGATGCAACAAATATATTTGATGACTTTGGTACTGACCACGCATTTGGTGCTGTAGCTGAACGTGAGATGGATATCCAAGATTGGTATAGTGGTAAGATTCAAAACTACTCTGCTATGCAGTATAGACACTTACATGGTGCGGGTCAAGGTGATTTCAAACCAACTAAATTAGGTTATGAGTTCTTTAACATGGGAATGATTCTCTTGAACTCCGAACTGTTCAAACCATACCTCAAAGGACAAAACCCACACGCCTTTTTGAATCGTATGGAATTTAAAGACTTTGTAGACGGAGTCGGTGCATACAAGTGGAGTACTGACCAGACGTTACTAAACTACTTCCTCAAGAAATATAAGATACCTACCAAACATATGGAAGGTAAATGGAATGGGTTATTTGGTGCAATCAATAATGTAAAAGATTGTAACTTTGTACATTTCTTTCTGAAGGATAAACTCCCCGATGGCGGAGAAAACGTTGGCCAGTTGATGAATCAAATTGTATAAATACTAGGGACAGTACCGTCAAAACTTATATTAATAGAGTGAATGGAGAAAACGTATGTTAACACCTCAAGAGTTTGTGAAGAAGATTCGCAACGAAAATCAACCCCTGTTCGAAGCGTCTAAGATGAATACTAAGGCATACTTCGAAGGTGACCTTCCTGAAGAGGAAATGGTCAATCATTTCATTGGTCGTATGGTCAATGAACGCATGAATATGTCTGAAATCTCAATGCAGATTGCAAATGCAGCTGATGATGCAGACCCTAAAGAACTAGAACTTCTTTCTAAACAAGCAGCAGACGAAGCAAAACATTTCCGTATGGTCAAGGAAGTAATTGAACATATCAAAGGTGAAGAGATTAATGTCAGTCAAGCACTTGAATCAGAAAGAAAAGCAAACACCGCAAAAGGTGCTGCACTTCTAGAGAAGTATGATGCACAAGAAGATGAGGCAGTCCTTGCCGCATACCAACTTGTTGCAGAAGGACGTGCGGAAGCAGTCTGGAATCAGATGGCAGACACTATTGAAGATGACTTCATCTCTTCTCGTTATCGTGAGATTGCGAAAGACGAAGGTTTCCACAGTGCAATTGGTGGATACTCGTTACGTAAACTTGCGACAGACGAAGAGACTCAAGGTCGTGTTCAACGTGTTGTGGAAGCAATGCGTAAAGACCTCTTTGAAATCTCGTGTAGAAATACAGTAGAAGCAACAGGTTCAAGACAACTTGTAAACGCTGCTTACGGCTGGTAGATGAAAATCGGACTCACTCAAAGAGTCCTCACGCACAATAAACAAGTTCATGATTCTTTAGACCACAACTGGTATAGGTTGTTAAAGGGTCATGAACTCGTTCCAATCCCAAATCGTGACGACTTAGATTACGAATCTCTTTCGAAATCTCTAGACCTCCTCATTATCACAGGTGGAGGAAACGAACGTATCCGTATCACTACAGAAGTATCCCTTGCAACAGAAATGTCTAAGTTGGGTAAACCTATACTTGGTATATGTCATGGTGCATTTTTACTTACGGAAATACTTGGTGGTAAAACAAGGACGGGTAAAGAGAATCATTATAATGTCGAACACTTGGTACATAGTAAATATCAACCCCACAGGGTAAACAGTTTTCACACTGTTGCTATTGACAAAGTACCACCAAATAGTGTATCATTATGTATAGACGATGATGGTGATTGCGAGTCTTGGATAAAGGATAATATTTGTGCAATCGTGTGGCATCCTGAGAGGATGACCATACCCTATATACCTACAGAGATAAAAGAGATTATAAGATTATGAAGGGAATGTTGAATATAGAAAATGGTGAGACCTATAAGGTTCGTGATGTATGGAGTTATGACGTTACGGTTACCAAAGACTCAGCCCAATACCTTGGAGATGAGTTTGAAGGAACAAGTTATCTAATGGGTAAGAATTGTGATATCGATGTGAAACAAGGATACACCATTCACCGTGGTGATTTTGCAGGACAGATAGGAAAAGAGTTTCTAGTATCTGGCGAGACGTTTGCTCATATAAAATTCTATGGACTATCCATGAATGATGACCGACTGTTTATACCTCATGGTCTACCGAAGGGTAATCTATCCTACATGGATGGTGGTACAAACACCACCGCAGTAAATCCAGGCAGACTGGGACTTCCTGTTATCAACTATGTCCACTTCCCCGCAGGGATGTCACAGACCCTACATACCCATCCAAGTCAACGTATTGGTCTTATCCTCTCTGGTAGTGGTGAGATTCAACTTGATAATGGTGTGATGTTTCCTATCAAAGCAGGGGACTGTTGGGTGATGGATAGAAATGTATTACACAACTTTATGTGTAACCAAGGCGAAGATGTAACATTATTTGTGTTCAGTCCTGACTCTGGTACAGGGCCGACAGATGAAATTAACCCATTGAAGGTACGAACTTATGTCGGACAAACAAGAGTCTAAGAAACTACTCATAATCACAGGGCCACAAGGTTCTGGAAATCACCTATTCAGTAAGGTGTTCGGTTATCATCCTGATGTAAAGGGATGGGACTTTGGTGGACAGTACTGGATACCATCTGACGAAGAACCCTTTGCGGGATGTTGGGTTGACCCATCAAAGACAAAGAGTATGTTGACCAAAGACCATGTGGTCGCAAACGTTAGTGTACCATTTGTCTTTGATGGTGTCAAACAAATTCCTCAGATACAAGAGGTTGTCTACGAAGCACAAGATGCGGGTTACGAAGTAAAGGTCTGTATTGTAACAAGAGACCGAACCATTAACGAAGAACAACAACTTAGAGTTCGTAAGGAAGTAACCCTACCAACCGCCTTGCAGTACTACTACAACCTAGATGCGACTTTAGAATTCATATCACACGAATCACTCTACCTTTATGGTGGTGCATATCTGAAATGGTTAAGTAAAGTTCTTGACTTTCCGATTGCATATAGTGACGAACGACTATTGAAAGATATCAAAGAGAACCAGAATGCAAAGTATGTGAAACACGTAGAGGAACACTGGTTGGATGAACACGTATGGAATGGGATAAGACCAAAAAATGAAAGGTAAGTATTTATTAATGACAGGAGCGCCAGGTAGTCGATGGTCTGGAGTTGCGAATAGGATTCATGCATCCGTTGACTTTGACCAGACCGATGATACCGAAGAAAGGTCATTCTCACATCACAATGGTTTGATACACGGGGGTGCATACTTTGACCCTATGATGGAGTTTGATAATGACGTTGGGTCATGGGACAAACCATTTAGTGGAGAAGACACTCATGGTGTCCGACTAATCAAATCTCACACCTTTGCATATCAACTGAACTCCTTAAAAGAACATCCTATTGTTATGGTACTAAGGAACGACTACGAGTGTTTGTCTTGGTGGCTGGAGTGTGGTGGTTTTGATATTCCGTATCCTAACTATGCGTGGTACAAAAATCAAGACGAAATGTTTACACAGATACAGTTACAGAACAAAGCAATTAACAGATTCATATATAAGAACAGAGATAAAGTTATCAAGTGTAAAACTAATTGGGAATTATTAGACGTGTTGGAATTAGACTCTTCGGTAACTTGTGATGGATACAGTAAAAAGGATGTGACCGTATATGTCTACCAACCCTAAATCGATGGACGCACCGACAAGACAGTGGTTGAAGGATTATTTCACGTATGATTGGCCGAGTTCACGCACTGCGGGACTCGATAGATATTATTGGACAGGGTTTAGGTTAATCGATGAAATCCGAGAAGGGGAACGAGTTCTGGATGTTGGTTGTGGTATCAATCCTTTTAAGCGTCACATTACCAATCTTCATGGAATTGACATCACAGATATAGGGTCTGATGAACAAGTTGATGTGGAACACTTTAAGACCGAAGAGAAGTATGATGTTGCGTTTGCGCTAGGTAGTATTAACTTCTGTAGTTACGATACAATCAGAGACCAGACCGAAGGAATGGTTAATGCACTGAAACAGAAATCTCGCATCTACTGGAGATGTAATCCAGCGCACCGTGACCACGGTAACGACAAAGTGAATGATGTACCGTTCTTCCATTGGAGACTGGAACACCATCTCTTGTTATCAAAACGTTTCGGATACGAAGTAACCGAATTTATGCCTGACCAGAACAGGTACTATGTCAAGTGGGAAAGAGAATGAACAACAAAATATTCATCCATATACCTAAGAATGGTGGGATGACAATAAGAAAAGACCCGATGATTAAACAACAAGTCATATTTTCTTCACCGAATAATCATAAGAGTGCCGCATATACCAAGGGTCTTGAAAAGAAGATGCGTGACACCCAAGACCACCAAGGGTATGAACACGCACGTTGGAGAGACCTGAAGACTGATGTTCAGGAGAATTTCCAAGCAGTCGCAATCATTCGTAATCCTTGGGATAGGGTCGTGTCTCGGTTCAACTTTGCTAAGAAAGTAATGTACCACGAAGGAAATCAACCAAAAGACTATGCGGACGTATCATCCTTTGAGGCATTCCTTGAGGAACGTCATAAGTGGGGTGGCCAAGAGTATATGTGGCATCGTGCCATTCGTGGATGGTATCCCGCATTTGACCACGTGAGTGACTTGGAAGGAAACAACCGATGTGACATACTGCGGTTCGAAAACTATAACGAAGACGTTAAACTATACTTCGGTCTATTGAACGACCCTGCCCCTCGCAACATTACTCGTGTACCCAATGACAAAGGTAATACGGGATACGGTACTTCTTATAAGGATATATACACTAAAGAGACTATACAACTAGTCGCTGACTGGTACAAGAAAGATATAGACTATTGGGGTTTTGACTTCGATACTGGTGCAACAAGGAACTATTGGAATGCTTAAAGAACTATTCGACAAATATGATTGTGATAAGGGAACTAGTAAACATCACTACTATAGAGACTATGAACCCTACATGGAGTCCGTAAGAAATGACCCTATCAATATTCTTGAGATTGGTACATACCTTGGTGCGTCTACAAGTGCGTTCCATGAATATTTTCCTAACGCAAACATCTATACGATTGATATCTTTCAAAGAACAAAACCCACAGACCTTGACATCCTAAAAGCGAAACGTGTTCACTGGTTACAGGGTGATTCTATGGATGCGTCCCTTGGTACTAAGATTAAACGAGAGTGGGGTGACGTAAAGTTTGATTTCATTATTGATGACGGTGCTCACTGGCCAGAAGCGAATAGATTAACCTTTGCAAACTGTATTCCTTTTATGAAAGATGACGGTACATATTTTGTTGAGGACGTTTGGCCAATGGATAGGATGAGTCCAGCTGAACTAGCTAATCCATGGTTAAAATCAAAAGCAGATAAGTATGATATATTAAAACATATTAGATTTATGACTACACTAGATAGTTATAGTACGACTCACTATGACCGAAGAAAGCAAACCAAATGTGGGGATACCTACATAATCGCAGTAACAAAATAATGATTAAACTAGTATTATTCGACCTAGACGGTGTTCTTGTTAGCACCAAGACGGTACACTTTGATGCCTTGAATGAAGCGTTAAATCATTTCGGGTATCCTTCAATCTCTGTTGAAGACCATCTAACTAAGTATGATGGACACACAACCGAAGATAAACTGAAGATGTTGGGTGTACAAGATGACCTGAACGCCAAGATTCAAATACACAAACAGGCGGTCACATACTACAAACTAAACACAATCAAACCCAATCCAGATATTGTTCTACTATTCAGATATTTGAAAGATGAGGGATATAAGATTGGTGTCTGTTCTAATGCGATTGACAAAACAGTATACAAGTGTGTAACTATGTTGGGTCTGGATGAGTATGTTGATATCATTCAAACTAGTTTTGATGTAGAGAACCACAAACCACATCCACAAATTTGGTGGAATGCGATGAGTGAGTTCGGATGTTATCCTTATGAGTGTGTCATTATTGAAGACTCTCCGACAGGACTGATGTCCGCATATCATTCTGGATGTCCCAACGTAATAAGGGTAACCTCTCCCGAACAAGTTAACATTGATTTGTTACAACAGATACACGGTAATACGGAAAAACCAAAATGGGTTGACAAGAAGATGAACGTCTTGATTCCTATGGCTGGTGCTGGAAGTCGTTTCTCTCAAGCGGGATACACTTTTCCCAAACCATTAATTGATGTTAATGGTAAACCTATGATTCAGTGTGTAGTAGATAACATAGGTATTGAAGCAAACTATATTTTTGTGGTACAGAAAGAACATCGTGAGAAGTACAACCTAGATACCATGTTGAACCTCATTGCACCTGACTGTACTATCGTAGAGGTTAATGGTGTAACAGAAGGTGCTGCGTGTACTACGTTACTTGCCAAAGAATTCATTGACAACGATGACCCGTTATTCATTGCAAATTCTGACCAGTTTGTTCGATGGAACTCTCTAGACTTTGTCTACAAGATGAACGAACTAGACGCTGACGGTGGTATTGTTACTTTCAAAGCAACACACCCTAAGTGGAGTTATGCCGCTGTTGATGACAATTGTATGGTTACCGAAGTTGCAGAGAAGAATCCTATCAGTGATAACGCAACAGTGGGTTTTTACTATTGGAAACGTGGTAAAGACTATGTCGAGAATGCAATGGATATGATAGATAAAGACATACGAGTGAACGAAGAGTTCTATGTGTGTCCAGTATTCAACCAAGCCATTCTCAACGGACAGAAAATATTTGCCCATGAAGTAGAGGAAATGTGGGGTCTTGGAACACCCGAAGATTTAAATACCTTTCTACGTGAGTGTTGAAAACTGCTCTTTGTATATCTGGACGATGGACTGATGATTGTTCACGCAAATGGATAGACCGTTCTAAACGGTTACTGCCCCACGACTACCTGTTCTCTGGTTCATGGAAAGGTCAAAACACGGTGGACTTCACCGTAGATTACTTCTTTGATGAACCAGAGAACAAGTATCACCCAGTCTTTGACACCGAAGCATATCCTGATGATGCGTCCGCACTCAGACGTGATGTGTTCCCCCAGTTAATAAAAGAACATGAAGCTGGTGGTTCCTCCCACAGCCAACTTAAACACGCCCTCGCATCACAGAACTGGCACAAACAGATTCTAATCCACAACGAGATGATGAAACAATTACCCGATGACATTGATATGGTCATACGTACTCGTTTCGATACAATAGTCTCCGACCAGTTAGACTGGCAAGGGATGATACAAGAGTCGTATGACAAGATAGTTCCTATGGGGTTCAATTGTATGAACTACTACGGTAACCACGACTTCAATAGAATTAAGGGTATGGGTAAGGAGACTACTTACTATATCAATGATGCGTTGATTATACATCCTAGAGAGTGTTGGGATACCGACTTAGTGGATAGACTATATAAAGATAAGAAGTTAAAGAGTGCAGAAGAGGGATGGTATCAAATACTATCCGAACCTTTTGGTATGTACCACCAGAGTTATCACGGTGGTTGTTATTTGTCTGGAAGATGGGATTTGGTGAGAGATGTTGATGCAAGCCTACATAATTAGTATGATAAACAACCACGAGTCAACAGTTGCGACTCGTATGGTTATAGAATCAATAAAGAAAACTGGAACAAAACTAGAACCCATCATCCTACCTGCTACCACACCACAGACTATTGGTGAAGGAATAGACCAGTTGGACATGAGTGGGATTGCGTGGACATATCCCCTAGACGAACACCAAGACGGTCTTGATATGAACACAGGACTACGTCTCACTCACTACAAAACTGCGAATCATCAAAACCGAGTTGCATGTATGATATCTCATATGAGGTGTTGGCAGAAAGCAATCGAACTTGACCAGACTATCGTTGTACTAGAACACGATGCATTATTTACAGATTCTTTTTTGCCTGAGGACTTGACTTCTGAATGGAAGGGTGGTATAATAGGGCTTAATGACCCAAGAGGTGCAACTAGAAGGTCTCAAGAGTATCACAATAAGGTATCCTCCTATGTTGGACTACAACGAGTTCCTTCGGTAGATGATTGGGATGTACCACAAGGTCTCGCAGGTAACTCTGCGTATATGATATCACCCAAGGGTGCTAAGAAACTTATAGATAAAGTAAGAGAAATAGGGATGTGGCCTAATGACGCACTGATGTGTAAACAGTTGTTTCCTTGGTTACAAGTCGTATATCCTTACTACACAACAATACAAAAGGGGTTGAAGTCAACCACAACATCATGAAAGCATTCGTAATTACATTAATGGACAACCCCCAGAGCGTTGAAGTCGCACAGAGATGCGTTGAATCTGGAAGAAGAAACGGTATTGATATCTGGAACTATGAGGCATTCTCTCCCAAGGATGACCCAGTATCATTGTTACAGACCAGAGGTATAGACCCTATTCAGTTTGATGAGAGGTATTCTCGCAACCTAAACTGCATCTCAGCATTCCTCTCACACTACGGATTGTGGGAACAGTGTGTTAAAAGTAATGAAACCTTTGTCATCTTCGAACATGATGCGGTTCTGTTTGCTCCCGTTCCCACTGCACCATTCAATTACGTAATGAACATTGGTGCGCCTTCGTATGGTAAACACATCACCCCCGCACAGATTGGGGTCAATCCCCTAACAAGTAAGAGGTACTTCCCAGGCGCACACGCATACATGGTTACTCCCGCTGGTGCTAAACTACTGATAGAGAATGCACCAATGTATGCAAAACCAACTGACGTGTATTTAAACCTAGATACCTTCCCTTGGTTGCAGGAGTACTTTCCTTTCTGTGCAGAGGCGAGAGACAGTTTCACGACAATCCAAGTAGAACAAGGATGTCTTGCGAAACACAACTGGAAAGAAGGGTATGGTATCATCGATGCGTGAAATATTTTTAACAGGATGTGATGTCAACACTGAGTGGCAACTACCTTGGTTCTTGGAGAACTATAGTAAACACAACAACCATCCTATTGTAGTTGCAGACTTCGGTATGTCCAAAGAGATGTTGAAACAGATTGGCGATGCAGTTGACCTTATCATAGAGGTCAAGAGTGAAGCGAAGGGATGGTTTAAGAAGCCACGTGCAATCCTTGATGGTACGCAATTAGATGGTATTAAAAAGGTTTGTTGGATTGACACCGACTGTGAAATCAAGGGTGACATCTCCAAGATATTTGGTTTATCTGAACAGGGTAAACTCGGTATGGTTAAAGACCGACCATGGAGTACTCGAAGAGATGAACTCGGTGAGTGGTATAACTCTGGAGTAGTTCTGGTTGAAAATACACCGAACATCTTAAAGTTATGGGCTGATGAATGTATTCGCAACCCAGTACAGGGTGACCAAGAGGTGTTGTATCTAATGATGGACGGTGATGCATTAAAGAAGATGTCTTATATTGCACCGTTGCCTCACATATATAACACTTTAAGATTAGACTACATAGATGGTATACAAGTAAAGAACCCTAAGATAGTGCATCACACAGGTGCGAAGGGAAATGCTGTAATAAAAATGATGATGGAGAGAGATGATGTATGAATATAAATGTAAAATAGTTAAAGTGATTGATGGTGACACAACAGATGTTGACATTGATTTAGGTTTTGGAGTTTGGTTAAAGAAGCAGAGGATTCGCTTTTTTGGTATAGACACGCCAGAGTCTAGGACAAGAGACTTAGAAGAAAAGAAGTATGGACTTGCCGCTAAGAAGTATGTAACAGACCGTATGCCATTGGGTTCAACCCAAACACTTGTTACCGTCAAGGATGGCAAAGGTAAGTACGGTAGGATACTTGGACAGTTCAAACTGGAAGACGGAAGTATTCTTAATGAGAATATGATTGCAGAACATCATGCAGTTGCGTACTTCGGACAGTCTAAAGATGATATTGAAGAAGAACATTTGATTAACAGAGAACTGGTACAACTATGAAAGTATTACACAACAACGTCCTAGTGACACAAGCAGAAATAGAACAGACAACTTCGGGTGGTATTATTCTATCTGGAGACGTAACGTCTGGTAATAAGATGGCCGTGGTAATTGCAACGGGTGATGCCATCACAGACATTCCACCCAAAAGTAAGGTGTATCTCGATTGGAGTAAAGCTCTGCCTGTTGAGATTGATGGATTGAAGTGTGCTGTTATTGACTATCAGTTTATTAAACTAAAAGTAGATTGATATTATGAGAGTAAATGTTCTAGGTAATGGAGACCACGCTGGATTGTTCCAACGTGGCACGCCAGGCAAATTACTGATATGTAATATGCCTCCGTTCGAGATTCCTCGTAGTGAGGTTCACGGAACTTGTATGGTGGACTTCAAGATGATGAAGGCACTACAGGAAGGTCGTATCCAATTAGATATGTACGATTGGATTCTAGGTACAAGACCCAAACTGTGGATGGAACAGTCTGGAACATTCTATATGAAGTACTCTCATCTTATCAAGGGGTTTTATACTAATGTCCCTAAGTATGCTGAAGCAGGTGACCCACGTATGGCTGCGACCAACTTCAACTGTGGTCATATGGCAGTTCACTATGCGTGTAACAAGATGAGAGCCGAAGAGGTTCACATCTATGGGTTTGATAGTATCTTTGATATGAACCTAGAGAGTTTTACTGACCTTATCCTAGAGAGTGACCGTAGTACGGGTAACACCGTGAGACTCGCACAGAACTGGAGACCTATCTGGACAGAGATGTTTAAAGAGTTTCCTAATACAACGTTCCATTTATATCATAGTCACGACAATATCAAAATACCTATATCTGAGAACGTAGAAGTACACGCAATAAGATAACGCTTGACTTTTCTGTAGACATAGGTTATAATAGTTCTATTGATTGAAACGACTTATGGTGAAACTGGATATCATCCGAGTCTTCTAAACTTGTGTTCGAGGTTCGAGTCCTTGTAGGTCGGCCAATCAACAATCATGCCTTTGTAGCTCAGATGGATAGAGCATCGGTCTACGAAACCGAGAGTCAGGAGTTCGAATCTCTTCAAGGGCACCAATTTTAAATTATTCCGCAGTAGCTCAGTGGTAGAGCAGTTGACTGTTAATCAATTGGTCGTAGGTTCGACCCCTACCTGCGGAGCCATTATTAAGGAATAAGAATGAGTCATTACGATGATGAAAGAGTTAAGTATTCGGATAATATCGTTTTTAACAATGTTGTAGAAAACCCCTCACCCCTAGAGTTAAGGGTGAAGGATTTAGAGGAAAGGATTAGAAAGTTAGAACTAGAGTTTGGTGATTAACTTCGCTTTTTCTTTTGTCTCTCGTCTTTAATCCACTTCTTAGCTTTAGCGTTATCTACTGGTTTTTTGATGAACTTGGTGACATCCTTATAGGCACGTAGGGTCTCTACCTTAAAGTCTTTACCGTTAGAGTTATCAACAATCAACATATTGTTCTTGCCGAACATAGTCTGGAATGCACCGATGTTCTTTTGAACAGTCGTCCAGTAGTTGGTAACTTCTTTCCTACCAATAGTACGGTCACGTGCTTCGTCACGTGCAACCGCAGTTTCTAGGTCGGTGTTCACAAATATCATTGCAACATCGTAACCTAGATTCTTCATTGAACTAACCTGTGCTTTAACCTTACCGAAGTCTTTACCAGTACCATCAATAACAAGACCAAGACGACCTTTGAGGTGACTTGCTTGTTTGATGCCAGTTAATTTCTTTGCCTTACCACGCATCTCTTGACCTTGTACAGAGAAGATGTTATCGGTGTTCATCTCCATACCTGCTTTCTTCATTGCAGCTTCGTATGCGTCATCCGAGTTTACAACTTTCAGACCAAGGGCGGGGAGTCCCGTTTTCCCGACAATGAAGGACTTACCACTGCCTGGCCCGCCTGCTAGGAAAACTGCTTTAAAGATTGCGGGGTCATCCACGCCCTCTGTCATAAACTTCTTAAATTTAATCATTACCCAAACCTTTTTGCAAACGTTTTTAAGTCGATAGTATCGAAACCACCAAATTCATCGGCAACTCTATACGATAGTTTACCACTACTAATTAATGGTTTTGCACTATACAATTTACCATCTTTGGCTCTTAGTCCCGTGACTTCAGACCCCTTTATAGTAACACCTTTCATCTTTGGTGCCTTTTCTAGCAATTCTTTTATTGTCTTCATTAGTAAATCCTTATAAATTTTTGTAATAGGGGGCCAATATTATTCAAGATGCTTCCCTTAAATTGTTCATTATTATATCCATCCCCACGAATTGTATCACCGAGATAGTCAAATATGTTATCTATATTCTTTTCATCACCTGTTAATCGGTCAGGTACTGTTGGTACTGGGTTTCCTCTATGTACCGCATATCTAACCGCATCTGATTGATAATCATCTATCAAATCAAATCCCTCGGTACAAACGTTCGAGAAGTCATTCTTAATATCATTTGCAACAAAAGATTCACCTTCAGTAATATCGTGTCCTGCAAGATATACACAATCAAACAATACACCATCTGGTGCGGTGACTGTGTAAGAATCATCTCCCATTGCATACATTCCACTTGATTCTATTATGTTAACATTGAACTCTAACATAAGGTCTTGATAAACACTACTGTGTCCATCTGGAAATGCTACATATATGTTGGGTGTACTTTCATAATGTTTATTTATAATAGGTGCCATGTGTTGACTGGCGTTGGACTTCAACATTACATAGTTTGCGTCCATCATAGTAGGAAACTTGTTGTTTCTAAAAGAAGGAACAAATAAGACGTTCTCGTATTCTTTTAGGGCCAATAGGTTGGTAATAAGCGTACCCATTGTGATGTGTCGTTCGGTGCCCATAATCTTATCGGTTAACTTCTGGTCAGTGTAACCCTTTACCGATTCACGCACCAACTTTCGGAATTCGCCATCGTCATTAGATACAAAGACTGTATTGACCTCGTCACCAGTCTTACCAATTACAATGGTGTTCATACTGTCATACATTTAATATACCTTGTACCAATCATTAACGTTTTCGATGTTTAACCCAAGTCTATAGTACATAAGCATTTGTCTAAGGTTCTTCATATACGGTGCGGTTGGGTCAATACGACTTCTGTGGTAATACAGTTTGTTCGGGGTGTTGACACAATCAATCATTCGTTTTACGTGTACATCGATATCCGTAAAGGTTCCGCCCGTAAGAGCTCTTTGAGTATCACGGTTTACATCAATCAGGTCGAAATTAGTCGTACAATACTTTGCAAACTTCGCTTTGATATCGTCTGCCTTGTATTTACCTGAGATTGATGCTTCGCAACCTAAGAGGACTACGGCATCAAACTTAATGTCAGTCTTGATTTTAAAGTCTTGGTCAATTCTCCAATAAGAATCGATGTCTATAGTGTCGATACCCATCTCATCGATGAGTGGTCTCATATAGTTGTCTGCACCAACGGGCATAGTAACAACCATGTTTCCGTCAGATTCATTTATCTTATGTATGAAAGGTAGGAGATGGTCACCAGCACTCTTTACTGCTCGGTAGTTCCTGTCCCGCAACCTATCATATTTGCTATCTTCGAAGGATGTTACAACTAAGATGTTTTGGTATCCTGTTGATGTTAAAAGACCGTCAAGAAGAGATGCGTCCGTCACTAGAGTAACGAAGTCATTGTACTCAACCCTCTTATTATTAAAAGAAGAAATGAGTGCTAAACTTTCCATCAACGAGTCTTTGGTAGCCTTGTTGATTATATTGGAAGTTGTCGTATCTTTGGGTTGGGTCTTATACAGTAACATTATTCGCCCTTATAGATTTTTTGTATGTGGTCTTCGAATTGTTCTATCTTCTCAAGTCGGTTAGGCCACAAGATGTATTCCTTCGAAGGATTTTGTTTTAAGTTATTCAACAACGGTTGAACCGCATCGAACAAATTGTCTAGTTTTGCTTGTGTTTCGGATACGGATGTGGATACGTTAGCGACCTGAGACTGTGCCTGTTGCACTGCCTCTAGTTCATTCTCGTCTACAAGGGTAAACCCAAAATCGAATAGTTCTTTAGTCATAGTGTTATTTATACGTTTTATTAACGCAAGGGCTTGCCATTTGAATAAAAACCCTGTATAGTGTATCTATAATGTGAGGAAATACCTTTATGCAGACAGACGTGAAATACATAGGAAAATAGTATGTTATTAAACCCAGATGATAGAACCCCATTCGAAGTATTAGCAAAGGCGATGTACGAGGACAACCGTAGTGAACGTAGATTGTGGAAAGACGAAGAAATCTCTTATGAAGAATATGTTGAAGAGAATATGCAATTTCTGCTTGACAATCTTAATAAAGTGTGATATAATACTTGTATTGATAATGAGAACTGTGAGGATATTATGAAGATTGTAATTCAAACCCAAGTACGAGAGAACTATGCTGCCCACAACGAGGACTATGTCCAAGGTGTAACGCAGGATTACTGGAAGTACAAAGGCGGTAGAACCTTTGTAGTAAACAATGTGACCATTGCACAGTCTCAGGATGACGCCTTCTGGCAGTCCTTAACGGACGCTGTAACAGAGATGAACGAATACTTTGAGGAGTATATCCTCAGTAGCGACCTCGTTGATGAGTGCGACTTCGACCTAAGAAACTTCGCCATCACCCTAGAGAAAGACCTCTTCACCGAAGGGTTTGTTGCACTGAGGAAGACCATCAATGGTGAGTACGGTTACATGAGAAAAGAAATACTCAGTAAGTACGAGAGATGGTTACAGATTGGTGGCGAACAGAAGGACTATTCCAGTTCGTTCGAATTCGTCAACGGTAAGATTCTTCCGTATAAAGAGTCGTGTGATTACCTGAAGGAGTTAGCGGCATGAATGTCCCGAACGGTCTTGCGAGACTTATAAAAGGTGGTTGTACCATTGAGAAAAACGACATGGACTATGTGAATGGATTCCAACTCGTTTACAAATTTGATAATGATTATGGTGCGTCCGTAGTTAAACATGATTTCTCGTATGGCGGAAAGAAAGGCCTATATGAGGTTGCGGTGCTTGACAATGAAGGCGACCTGTGTTATACTACACCCATAACGGACAATGTTCTTGGTTATCAAAACATTGGTCAGGTAGAACAAATACTTGCGGAGATATCACATCTATGAATATATTCCACTTAGACAAAGACCCTATTGTTGCCGCACAGATGATGTGTGACAAACACGTCTGTAAGATGGTGACTGAGTACGGTCAGATGTTGTCTACTGCACATCGTGTACTAGACGGTGAGTTGTATACAGACAAGACTAAGAATGGTCGTAACATCAAACGATGGAGACTGAGGGGTGCTGCACAAGAACAAGACTTGTACAAAGCATCACACGTCAATCACCCGTCCAACATATGGACACGTGAGAATGCAGCGAACTACCGATGGTTGTTCAAACACTTCCAAGCAACTGCGAAGGAGTATGAGAAACGATACGGACGTGTACACATGACCTATGATAAACTAGGTGGTTATGTATGGTTTGCACCACGTAATATAAATTTAGTCGGAAGACTTACAAAATTCGCACAAGCAATGCCTGAGTATTGCAAACGTGAAGACCCAGTAGAAGCATACCGTTTCTACTATATAAACGAGAAGGTAGAATTCGCAAAGTGGAAGAACGTTGAAACTCCACTATGGTTTTCGGAAGGAGTAGCCTAATGACTATGCCCGATGAACGGTATCATGCCCTTAAGAGAACTGCAACCTTTCTAAAAGAATTGCAGAACCCTAGAGGTATATACAAAAGAGATAACATGACTGAGATACGTAAGATGGCATCAAGTTGCCTTCGACACTACCCTTGGGATATGTATCTAGATGACCTTGCGGAACTCGCCCCTCACATATTGGAAAACCCTAATGGAGAATGAAATGACTTATGAAGAAATTATTAACACCCTACGCCTAGGTATCGTGAACCTATCGTTTACAAAAGTAAAAGATGGTGCAGTACGTGAGATGCGAGCTACTCTGGTAGAAGATTATATACCAGTCGAAAAGATGCCTAAGACTGATTCTAATGCAAACACTGAGAAGAACCAAGTTGCGGTTCGTGTATTTGACTTAGATGTAGCAGATTGGCGTTCATTCCGTGTTGATTCGCTCTTGACATTTGCTGCAGTTTAATATATACTATATAATATATGGCCAAGAAACTAACAGCATCAGAGAAAGCAAGTAAAACCAGAGAAGCGAAGAAACTCGCTGGTCTGAAAGAACTTGGTTTCGAACGTAAAAAAGTTAAGACTAAACGCAAACCTATGTCTGAGGAACAGAAGAAGGCAGCGATTGAACGTCTTGCTAAGGCACGTGAAGCTAGAGGGGCGGATGGCAGTAAGTCCGTACATGAAGACATACGAGATTTGCCCGAAGACCATTTCTTACACTGGAAGAAAGTTAAAGAGTGGTTGAAGGCCAATCAACTTCAACTTAAGTCGATGAGTAGTTATAAGAACTCCAAAGTTTCTAAGGAACGTGCGGACTATATTGACCTCAATACATATATAACTAACATGAAGAAGTATCTGAGTGGTGGTATATGGTGTGACTTTCGTTATGGTGAACAACGTGAAGGACGAATACATAAAGTGTGTATTGCAATGGCATACTATAGTGACGGGACGGCAAAACGCCAATACGACACTTGGTATCCAGATATCGCACAAGTATGGACTCGTGAACTGGAAGAAGAATTCGCAAACGATAAAGAGTATGCGGATATGTACAAAAGGGAAATTCACGTTCCTATAAATAAGGACAACGAAGAGGTTGATGATGAAACTTGATATGATAGTAGGTGGGGTAGATTCTTCTAACGAGGAATCAAACTTCATGAATAAAAAGAAATTCACCAAGATGGTGGAGGACTGTGTAAGAACAAAGTCCATGAGTTATATGGATGCAACTGTTTATCTCTGTGATGAGAATAAACTAGAGATTGAGGATGTCAAGAAATATATTTCGACATCTGTCAAAGAGAAGATTGAGTTAGAAGCAATGAAACTTAATTTTCTCGAAAAGAGTGCTAACCTTACTCTTTAAATAAAGGTTGACAAACCCTTTTGATTATGATATAATGAATACTCAAAATACAACTAATACGCAAATATACGGAGAATACAAAATATGTCTTTTGCAAATTTAAAAACCAATCGTACTGACGTTTCAAAACTGGCGAATGCCGCAGCTGAGATGTCTGGTACAAAACAATCAACCAACAAATACGAAGATTTACGTTTCTGGAAACCCACTGTCGATGAGAGTGGTAACGGTTACGCAGTCGTTCGTTTTCTTCCTGCTGGGGAAGGTCAAGAACTACCTTGGGTACGTTACTTCGACCATTTCTTTAAAGGCCCTTCTGGTCAATGGTATGTTGAGAAGTCTCTGACTACTCTTAACGGACAAAATGACCCAGTGAGTGAATATAATTCACGCCTTTGGAACAGTGGTATCGATGAAGACAAAGAGACTGCACGTAGACAGAAACGCAGACTTCACTATGTTGCGAACATCATGGTCATGAATGACCCAGCTAATCCTGCTAACGAAGGTAAAGTATTCCTTTACGACTTCGGTAAGAAAATCTTTGATAAGATTATGGATAAGATGCAACCTGAATTTCCAGGCGAGACTCCAATCAATCCATTTGATTTTTGGTCTGGTGCTGATTTCCAGTTGAAGATTCGTAACGTTGCGGGTTATCGTAACTATGATAAGTCAGAGTTTAAAGCAGAAGCTCCATTACTGGAAGCGGATGAGACTAAACTTGAATCGACTTACAATCAGTTACATGACGTGACAGAATTCACTGCACCGTCTTCATACAAGTCTTATGACGAGTTGAAAGGACGTTTGGAAGTTGTCTTAGGACAATCGACTGGTGCGGGTAGTACTGTGAAGAATGACTCATTAACACAGACTGCGGAGAGTGCTCCTATGAGGACTGCGGAACCTACAGTGGTTTCGAACTCTGCACCTGAACCTAGTATCACTGCTGCCGCTGGTGATGATGATACTTTGAGTTACTTTGCAAAGTTAGCTGCTGAAGACTAATCCTTGCCTTAGGATAAACCGTTAAAGGTTATAGGGGACTCTTCGGAGTCCCTTTTTTTATGCTGCAACCCTGTCTAGGTCATCCGTAGCAGGAGATGCGTCAACCACTGCCACAGCACTACTTGAACTAGTGTTGTTAGTTGTGTTTCCTCCCGCATTGATAGCAATTTGACTACCACTACTAGCGGATTCTGCAGCTACAGCTTCTTTTCTACTAACATCAAGACTATCCGAAGATTGTTCTTTACTTGTTGGTTTTTGTAAATCAGCAGCCTCTTTTTCTTCTCGATTCTTACGGGTTTCTTTTTTACCCTCAATCTTCTCTGCGGTATTGGTTTTAAACGTACCGAAACTCATTACGGCAGAAAATGCATCACCGAACGCTTCCATCGGAGACTTCCCGCCAGGCAACAATGCACCAAGAGCAGCAGCACCACCTGCCACGACCGCAAGAGGGAATTTCATAATACTAGTAACTATGTTAAACAACTTCTTACCTAACTCACCGATTGCACCAGCAAAAGACATATTTGCAAAGTCATCCTTGATACCATCCATGAAACCCGTAAGAGTATCTGTAACAGCACCAAACAAATTACCAATCATATCTGAAAATGAGAATGCGTCAAGTGTTTCCGAAAAGTTTTCAAATCCCATCTTACCAGCAATCCAACTAACAGCACTCTTGATTAGGTCAAGGGGCATTCCAATGAGTCCTATCAAGACACCACTAATCGCACCAAGGACACCACCGATGATACCATCGTTAGCGAACCCTTCTTTGAATCCGTTGAAGGCATCAACCATTGTCATTATGATAGTGATGGGGAAGAAGATTACACGACCAAGAGTTCTGAATATGGTGAAGAATTTTCCGAAGATACTACCAAAGGATTTGAAGAATCCACCAATCTTACTTATTATCCCTGCGGATTTCTTACCCTGACCACCAATCATTTTACCGAGTTTTGATATATCTTCACCCCATGCCATGAATGGTTTGAAGAGTTTATTTCCAACAGTAGTTAAGGATGTCATTAAGGATTTCAGTCCTCGACCAAACCCACGGGTGAACAGTTTGAAATTAACTTTCAATCGTTTACCGAAGGTGCTTCCGAACTTTTTAAATGATTCCGAGAAGTTACTCAATGCTTTGGTTAAGTTATTTGGTAACCTGTATAGTCCCTTAACTAACTTATTTGTTCGAGTTGTTGGTTTACCATCAACACCTAAACCGACACCACGGAAGAATCCCTGAAGAATCTTTCCCTGTACTCCGCCCAATGCCTTTGTTAAAAGTTTAAGAGTTGCCTTACCATACCCTAAGAAGAATTTACCAATACCTCTAGTGATAAATGCCAGTCCCTTTAAGACAGGGCCCATTACCATTCGAAGAACATCAGTAAACCCCTGTACAACACCTGCGACAAGACCAGCAATTGCACCAGTGATACCAGCAATCAGACCGAGGAAACCAAATCCCTTGGTATCTCCCATGAGTTTACTCAAATCAGGAAGAGGGGAAGCACTGGGTGCATCCTTCTTTTCTCGTTCTGCTTCTAGTCTATCACCAGACTGATTCTTTAGGTCTTTGAAGTACTTACCAAACATAGTAGACAACGCACTGACTTCGGACGCAACCTCTTGGGTTACACCACGTGACTCTGCGTTCTCTTGTTTGGTCACCTCAATGAGATGTTGTATAGTTTTCTCGGCCATTCTTTACTTCCTTTGTCGTTCTTCTTGTTCGTGACGTTCCTTTTCTTCCTTTAAGTGCTCTACTAGTAAAGCAACATACACATCCCTCTCAAACGGCATCATATTCTCAAGTTCTGATAAAGAGTAATTATGATGTTGCATCATGCCAAAATTAGTCTTATAATGGTTTATAAGATTATCGTGTGAGAGGCATATTAAAAAAAATCTTGAATACCTTTTAGTGTTTTACTCTGTTCTGTACCACATGACTCACACGTAAAGTCTACATCATGTTTCATCGATGGTGCGAGTTGCATAAACCCACCAATCTTTTCAAACTGTGCGTTAGTCATTGAGTCAATGAACTCTTGTATCTCCTTTTGACTGACATCATTCGCATCAATCCTTTCCTCTTCGGTCATAATCGTCTTAATACACTTACCAATCATTTTGAAACCAAACTCGGTCTCCGATATCTTCTCATCAAAGTTCTGAAGGAAATCGTCAAACGATGGCCACTTCAGTTCCAATGATACACTTGGCGTCAATTCAATAATAGGATTTACTTCAGGAACTTCAACCACAATCGACTGTAGGTTAACTTTACATTCTGTAGTTTTGTCACAATCTTCGGATTCACACTTGATATTAATATCAGCTGTTTCACCTACCGAACGTGAACGAATCTGTGTAAACATATACTCAACGTCAAATACGGTGAGTTCTTGTGTTTTAATATTTTCACAACAAGTTACAACAACATCAATCATTGCTCTCATTGCTTGTTTCTGGTCTTCTGTCTCAAATGCAAGTAGAAGTATCTTTTCTTCTTTTACCAGATAGGGTCTATATAAAATCTTCGCCCCTGTCGATGGTTGAATCATCTCGTGTGAGGGGGTTGTATTTAACTTGGGTAATGCCATTATATTTTCTCTCTAATAATAATATGTTATAAAAATTTTCTAATCAACTCACCAGCTAGACCTTGTATAAAGTCGCTGCCTTTGTTGTCACCGTCTTTGGACTTCCAATTCTTGTACGATAGTTGTACCGTAACCTCAAGTAACTGTCCGTCATCACTCAACTCAATTGCACTCAATGATGTTGGGTATGCTTTATCTAGGACTAAAGTATAAGTGATATCATCACCGAATACCAAATTTAAATCTAACTCGCCTTGTGCAAGGTCGATTGGCCCTAGTCTTGGTAATCTTCCACGTATAGAGGAAGGTATCTTTCCAGAATCAAATAACTTTTTCTTTTTGATTGGGAAAGATGCACTCTTCTTAATATGTTGAATAATCACTGGATGGGTGTACTCGTTAAAGTAACCAATCTCTTGGGTCTCTTGATTGACCGCAAGGTTCTGCCATGTCTCGAAGTACTGTCTGACTTCCATATCATTAAGACAATGAAAGGTCAGTGTTACATCTTCAACTGCATAACCGTATGCCATCTTGGTAGTGTGAAGACCCATCGTTTTTTCGTTTGATAGGATTTGTCTGCCTGGCAGAGATGTTGCTTTACACAACAGGTTTAACGCTCTTGCGTCACCCCTAATAGGTGGTAGGAAAATCTTATATAGATTCCCCATCGCTATACCACCGCCTTGACCTACCTGTGACTTGAAGTCATCGATTGCGAATCCCATTAACTTTTACCTATCTTTTGTCTTGAATCGTAGTACACCTTCTGAGAGTTTGCCTTACGGAACTGTGCGGTTGGTAAGAATGTTGCAATCTCCCACTCAGGTTGTGGTACTTCCGCAAACTTACTCTTGACGTGTGCTGTCAAGTAATGTTTGAAACACGGTTCGTAGTATCGCAACTTCGCAATACTCTGTAATTTCTTATAGTTGATAGCAAACTTTGCATCGTCAGTCTTGTTACTAGCCGAAGTCTCCATCAACGCATCCAACATCTTTGCACGAAGGATAGGTGGAAGGTAGTGAAGGTTCAATCCATAGAACCCACCCTTTGCAGGGCCAACAACAATAACCAAGGGGAACAAATCGTAATACGGAAGTGCGTCCTTAGTCTTGGGGTCATAGAAGAACATCTGCATTGTTCCCACAACACCACTCTTCGCACGACTCTTTATCTGTTCCTCTTTCATCAATGCTTCACGATTGATGGAACGCATATTAGATGCTTTCTTTTGGAACCACGCACGACTTTCCTTGGTGCGGGGGGTTACTCCTGCACGGAATGCTTGTAACTCTAATTTATTAAATATATTTGACATACTTCTATTTATACCAATTCATCTTGTCTTTTTTATAATTATCAATAAAATCATAATATCGGTCAACATCGGATGATGTTATGATTGGTGGGTTGCCGTTATAGACCTCACGCAAATCAGTGTACCCGTGTTGTTTGTACCAACCCATATGCCAACCACTCTGACTCTCTGGTCTATTTAGTTCTATTACTCGGTTGTTTTGGAATTTTGCCGCCCATTCAACCATGTCAATATAATCATAGTCTCCACTTGGATGCACCCATACTAGACTCTTTGTCTCCACGGCTCTGTCTTTTAGAATTTCTTTTGTAGTGCCTTCGACATCAATCAGACCATACTTTTCCTTGATTGAGAGAGCTTCCCACTGACTATAACCTTCAAACGCAAATTCGCCATTGTGGTCTGCAAATCTCATAAACGCTTTATCATAATGACTCATTTCTCTGTAAGTGTACCCATACTTAGCGGGGTCACGTTCTATTTCTGACACTGCATCGATACCATTAGTAACGTGTTGTGAGATATACAATGGATGCATTGTAATCTGATTCTGCCAGTACTTATTCAACCATCTCTCGGTATCATCTAAAGACTCAAACGTCTCATGTGGCAATCCCGCAATCATCGATATCGTACACGTGTAATGATTGCCCGGCAGAACGTTACTTCGAAAGTATTCCTCTCCCTGTAGAAGTCCTTCTTGTAATTGTAACGGGGAGAAACCTTTGTGAATAGACTTACCAGCTGCATGGTTGAATGTCTCTAGACCCATAGAGTGACTTGTGAATCCCATGTCAATCATATTATCCCAGTCTTGTTGTTTTCGTCTTACGAACAAGTCTCCTCGAATAAACCCATGGAACTGTGGTTGGAAGGGTAAGGTTCTTACCGCATCCGCAAACTTTGATATGTAACCAGAACTTGCATTGGCTGTTTCGTCAGCTAGACAATAGTGAGTCACGCCCCACTTCTCATAGTTCTCTACGAGTTCTTCTTTGAAGTTACCGACCTCTCTACTATTGTCACCCTTAACACCCAATGGTGCATAGTCACAGAAGGTACATTTAAAGATACATCCTCTTGACAACTCCATAGTTAAGACTTCATGACTCTTTATAAAGTCTCGTTCTTCATATGAGGTTTTTGGATTCTTATGAGGGTATGCTGGATAGTCTTTGAAACAATCAATTATGTTGAACTTGACCCCATGCATATCAATAAGGTCGAGTGGATTAGTCATCACCTTCACAATAGGTTCAGGATTTCTACCGACAAAGTACTCACATAGGGCAGTTATTGCGTGTTCACCGTTACCTATAGAATAGTAATCCATATGTCTATGACGTACAACATTCACTAGTTTATTGGCACCGACAACAGTCTTAATCCACGGATACTTTTCTTTTACGTATTTTGCTATCGCATTGTGTTTTGTAACAATGGTCAACTCACTGAAAGGTGAATAAGTAAAGAAGACACTAAACCCTATCCACTTGGTACTACTAGAAACCCGACTATCAACAAAGTCTTTTAGTTCTTCGATAGTCCACGCATCTACGAAGTCTAAAACTTCGATGTCCCACTCACCAGTCTCCCTCATATGTGAGGCAATTCTATGTGCCCCTGTTCCCCTTACGGGTACTTCTGTAATATGATAATCTTCGGGATACGAAAAACTAGCCCCAGTCAAAATTAAAGCATGGTTCATTTCTTACGTTTTTTCCTAAAAGGTCTTAATGTTTTGCCTAATGGTTTCAGGGGTTTTGTTGATTTGGGAATAAGACTCTTCAGGGGTTCGTTCTTCTCTGTCCATATGACGAACTTCCATCCTCGGTCTTGTGCGTACACATTTGCAGCTTCCCACTTATTTATATTCTTAACATAGGTCATACTTTCCGATATGAATCTTCTAGTCCTACGGTCACCAGCTGGTATCCTAGTTTCCTTCTCAGGTTTAATCTCGACCAAGTACGTTCTACCATCCTTATAAGATAACTTTAAATCCATAAAATATCTATGATAACGCTTGTCTACTTCATATAAGTATGGTATAATGACTTCTTCGGAAGACCACTTTGCCAAATCTGGATTATCATCCGCCCAACGAAATGCGTGTTTCTCCCACAGAGAACGATAGGTAACCTTAGTGTGGTCGCCTTCATATTTCTCTGGATTTTTTACCTTGTATCTGCCCGAATATGCCATAAAAACCTTATAAATAAAAGAAAACCATAGATGTATTTATAGGACAGGTAAGCATGGCTACGGCACCAATAACAGAAGACCAGACAATCGCATTGCGACAGATAGCAGAAAACAAGAATGCTGTAGCAGAAGGCCGAGAACCACGCAAAATCGTTGGCGGACAAGATACTCAGGCAGTAAAAGAAAATTTAAAGTTAAAAGACCTTGAGTATCCATTGAATAATGCCGATGACTATAAAGGTAGACTCATCTTTAATGTGATGGAAGAAGCGGAGACTGATATTGGTAACGCACTTTCTACCGTTGTTGAACTTGGTACAACTGCGGTAACAGCCATTGCATCATCTATTGGTACAGATAACCCCGAAGAAATACAAACAGGAAATACTGCGTTCAAGGGTGAGGATTCAAAAACACAACCAGTAACTAAACCTAAAGGATTGTCGGCTGTTGGTAGAAAGGTATCTTTATATCTTCCCGTAGGACTACAGTACCGTGATAACGTTGGTTATGATAACATGGACTTGGGTGCAATGGGTGGTGCGGCAGAAGCTGGATTGAAGAGTGGAGAAGGTGCGATAAGGGGAATGATTGAAGGTGGATTCAAAACACTGACTTCTGGATTGTCGGGTAACGCTAACGCTGATGTTGCAAAACTTGCCACCGTAAAAATAATGAGTAATTTTCCTGATGAGATATCAGGAGCATTCAGGTCTGCAACAGGCGTAACATCAAATCCAAACACTCGTGTATTGTTCAAGTCTGTTACACTCAGAGAGTTTGCATTTGCGTTTAAGTTCTATCCATCCTCTAGAAAAGAAGCTGAGGAAGTAAAAGAAATTATTAAGTTATTCCGAACAGAACTCTATCCCGAAAACATTAACTTAACGGTTGCTGGTAGTTCAATCTCCATTGGTTATAAGTTTCCTAATAAATTTAGAATCGATGTTGAGTATGACGGTCAAGATATCGCAACAAAAATTAAACCTTGCTTTCTTAAAGATATTAGTGTAACATATAACAATACTGCAATGTCTATGCATTCTGATGGTAATTTTCAAGAGATTGAGATGTCGCTGTCCTTCCAAGAAACACGAACACTCAACAGAAAAGATGTTGAAGAGGATGGATTCTAATGACAACAAAATACTTCCGCAATTTTAATACAGTTGCATATAGATTTGGTGACAACGAAAAACCAGTCATGTTTAATGACTTGACCCAATACGTTGACATGATTGATGGTATAAAGGATAACATATCTTTCTATAATCAATACACCATCGTATCGGGTGATAGACCAGACACATTGTCCTATAAGTTATATGGTACAACGGATTACTATTGGACATTCTTTTTGTTAAATGACGATATACGTCAACAAGGATGGCCTGTACTCGCACACGAAATTCTTCCAACTGCTATATCAAAGTATCCGCATAGAACAGTAACCACGAATGATGAGATTGCAACGAACTTTCCTGTAGGAACTACGGTAACTGGTACGACTAGTAATACGGTAGGAACTATTGTCGCAAGACGTTTAGAGTTTGGTCAATTGATTATTGATACTGTAGATGATAACAACTTTGGCCCAACCGAGAGTATTCAGTACCTCAGTCAAGAGGGTGCTTTCTACACCGCACAACTTGTAAAAGAATCTACACAATATGATGCAATCCATCATTATATGGATTCCCAAGGTGTTTACCAAGACCTACCGTTGTTCGACTTTGCAAACCCATCAGCGCTTTGGATACCTGTCACATATAGGGACAGACTCAACATGGCTAACGAAGACTTAAAAGAAATCGTTGTCTTAAGACCCGATGTTATCACTAAGGTCGTTTCCGAGTTCAACAACTTTCATAAACAGGCAACCTAATGGCGTCTAAACCATCACAGTCGCAACAGTTCAAGATAACTGAAGCATCTATTACGGCTGACCGTTTCGGTGGTTTTGCTGCAAACTCATTCGACATTAGAACTTCTGTTGCGGAATTCAATGTCTTCGAAACTCTGGATAAACCCTACCTAACAGGTCAGGTTGTTATACTAGATGACAAAGCATTGTTTGATAAGATTAACTTTCAGGGAACCGAAAGGTTTCGAATAAAGATGTCTTCTGTAGACAATGATTTGGATACAGTATTTGAACGCACCTTTGCCATGACAGGAATCGAACGTTCGGTTAAGTCTAATGACAACGGAAAATCAAGTGTCTATGTATTCACACTATTGGATGAACACGCATTTTTATCTAGTCTGAAGAAGATTAGTAAATCTTTTAATGGAAGGATTGATGAGGTTCTAATTAAGTTGTTGGCTACAGAGATGAATCTTGATATAGACTTGTCATACTTATTTCTACCCAATGGAGTAAGGTCGCTTCCGTTACAAAGTGATATGAAAGGAATCATTCCTAACCTATCACCAATCGAGGCGGTTAACTGGTTGACCAAACGTGCGACTACGGTTACAGGTTCTCCATTCTTTACCTATGCGTCAATGCACGACAACAATCTACGTCTGGGTAATCTGGACTCCATGTTATCACAAAAAGCGTTTAACAAAGAGTTACCATACACATTCAATCCCGCAAACGTATCGAACGCAGAATCACAAACCGAATTTGAAAAGACCTTTACAATTAAGGCAATTAAGACATCAAAGATGGCCAACACACTGAATCTTATTAGACAGGGTGCAGTCGGAGCAACATACCAGAACACAAACTTAAACACTGGACAGGTATTTAAGACTCATCACACTATAAGGAATGTCCTAGATAGACTACAGAGTGATAGTATTATAGGTGCCAATCAGGGTGTGTTTGACCGAGAATTCAAAGTAGACGGTATTAAGGTAGATGAGTATAACTCTCATGTATACCATACAGTCACTTCTACGGGTACTTACGGTAGACATAAAAGTTATCACGATGAACATGACGGAACTAAGTTTAAAAAGAAACTTGAGAGTCGTGCAATACTAAATCATCTGTACAAGAATATGTTAAATATTGTGGTAGAGGGTGCGGGTTTTATTGTATCGAAAGCAGGGGTCGGTGACGTTATCAATCTAAAAGTAGTTAACGATAACGTAGAGTCATCGAACGCAGCAACCGAAGATGACCTAATAGACAAAAACAAATCTGGTGATTTTATCATATATGATACAAGACACACCTTTGCTGGAACCTCACACACAGTGTCAATGAACCTGTGTAAACTGGAGAGACTTCCATAATGAAACCGATTTTATCTGAGTTCTATGGTGACAACACACGATGGTTCATTGCAACTGTTGTTGACGCATCACCCCCATACGGTTTCGAAGGACGGGTAAGAATCCGTGTACACGGTCTCCACACACCATCGACTAGACTAATTCCTCAGAGTGACTTACCATGGGCACAATGTGTCGTTCCCACTACAGAAGGTGGTGTATCTGGTATAGGTAGAATGCCGCAACTACAACCGAGCGCATTGGTATTCGGTATGTTTATGGATGGCATGAATTCCCAGACGCCTGTCGTATTGGGTTCTCTTCCTCATGTGGAGTTTCCTACTAGTCAACAAATTGGACAGAAGAAGGAAGATATAGGAAACGATAACAAACCAGAGACTTTGTGGGAAAGAACTGTTGAAGTACTACAACCAAAAGAAATCGATATACAAAACGAGAATACTGGCAATATCAATAACCTAGTTAAACTACAACGAGAGAAGACCGCAGTAAAATTCTTTTTGAATCTTGGATATTCTATAAAACAATCCATTGGTCTCACCTCGGCTCTATCTTTTTCTTCGGGAATGCGACCAAGTGTTAATCCCCAGTCAAAAGGATTAGCGAACTTTACGCAAAATCGTTACAGTGATTTACAGAAGTTTTCACCTAGTTTTGATAGGTTTCTTACCCAACTATCTTTTGTCGCATACGAACTAAACGGTTCACAGACGGCCGCAAACATTAGATTGTTACAATCAAAACGACTTGAAGAGAAGGGTATATGTCACATCATTGCAAAATACTATCTTGGTGATGTTGAGAAGACTAAACAAATTGAATTAACAGCTGGTCGTATGATGGATAGGATAGGTTAATGGCAGAGTTAAAGAAAGCAGACTTAAATCTCAACCTTGTTTCTGAAGCAAGAAAGAAAGAGGCACAGAATGTACTCTTCAAAGGAAAAGCGGATAAGGCAATTGATGAGGTGTTCGTCAAGACATCTACCCTAGTCGGTAAGGTTGACGGAGAAGTCTTGGGTGGTATTAAAACACTTGGACAGTCTGCTAGTTCAGCTGAAGAAGTTATTACTGCGGGTATCGGTGCATTAACCGACAAGATGCCTAGTCTCAGTGGAATCAAATTACCGAACATATCACAAACAGATAGTGATGGTATTGTAACGGATATGACATCATTAACAGGTCTTCCTGCTATCAAGTGTAACAACCCTAATTCTGGGATGGAGGCTATATCTGATGGCACACCTCAGAGTATTGCGGAGTGTGTCGCATTGGTCGAGGGTGCAACCAAAAAATCACTCGAAGATATCTCTGCATTCACTTCTATCATAGAAGCACAGAACGCCACAGGTCTGGGTAGTAGTGGTGGGTTTTTTGGTAAGATTTCTGCTGCACTATCGGTATTGAGTATTGGTAACCTATTACCAGAAATAGAGGCACTCGCACCAATCAGAGACTTGAATGATAAGATAGGTGAGTTCCAAGACAAAATCGAATTGGGTATTAAAGACGCAACAGGAGAACTCTTTGCTGGTCTTGAAGGTGTTGGTGACCAAGTCGTAAACTCTACGCAGATTCAGGGTATGGTAGCTACAATCAATAAGGCAAAGTCTGAACTAAAATCATTCACAGATTTAAGTGATGTCGTAACTACAGGATTGACCGATAAACTTTCGGTTGTTAAGGACTTCGTTGATGATGTTGATAACTTTGTTGACGAGTTCGATGGAAGGGTTAGTGAAGGACTAGGTGGTGTTTTACAGAATTTAGGAGAAGGACTGACGGGTGCTGCTAATAATTTCATTAACAATTTAGTGCCAGGCGGGGTCTCTGCATCCGAAACAGAACGAAAGGCAATACTGAAACAGTTCTCCTTGGGAGATGACACAGAGAAAGCAGCTGCAGTAAAGACACTTGTTACCAAATCAAATACAGTTTCCGCTGCAATGAAACAGGTATTCGAGGATGTGAAACCACAACCAACTGCATCCGATTTAAATAACGCTATTACAGATGAAGCTAGAAGACGAGGTATCCCAGAAAAAGAAATCAGTGAAGCTTCCGAAGTACTTGCGACCATCGATAGTAAGATGAAAAAACTAGACACTACAATCAGTGGTACAGTTGTTGTTGATGCTGGTATATTTGACGAAGCAATACCTATTGATGAGAACAACCAGAAATGGAGTGGTCGAAATAGTCCTGAAGATACATTTACCTATGTCGCATCTGTCGAAGAACTTGATGCTGAGTTTGCAACAGTCAAGAGAGAAGTGACCGAGGTTATCGTTCACGCATCCGAAACATATACGAACAAAGACATTGGTGCAATTGAAATAAACAACCTACAGATTGAACTGGGTCATGACGGTATTGGTTACCACTATGTCATTAGAAGAGATGGTAGACTACAACGTGCTCGTCCAGTGAGTCGTATCGGTGACCACGCTGTGGTAAATGGACACGACACTTTCTCTATAGGTATCGTTTTAGTAGGTGGTCTAAATATATCTGCGGGTGATGACAATCCTACAGATTACAAATCTGCACAGTCGTTTACTCGTCAACAGTACACGACTCTTGAGAAGTTCTTGAGAAGTTTCTACAGGAAATATCCTGGCGGTCAGGTGTTCGGTCATAATGATGTAGATGAGAATGAACTTGACCCATACTTTGATGTGTCAGATTATGTTGAATCGGTATTCAGAAAAGAAAACAAACTGATAGAACCGTCAACAAAAGGGCCCTTGAGTCCAGCGGAGATTAATAGTGACAACTAAACAAGACAATTTTGATATCCGAGTGGAGAAACTGGGAGTGGGTACAGAGAATACCCTTGGTGTACCTAATGATGGTATGCAAGACCCCACTGGTGAATATCCAAAGAGAGAATATAACTACGGTTCTTCAATCAACAAAGCTGCTCGTGGACTTAGTGTTAATGAGTTGTATGTTGGGGGTGGTGATGTTGGTGTCTCTCTTAATATAGAAAAACAACGTCCTTCCGAGTTTCCGTTTAATCAAGTACAAGAGACTCCTTCGGGTCATATTGTCGAATACGATGATACGCCTGGCGGTGAACGTATTCTTATAAAACATCGTACTGGTGCTGGTGTTGAGATGCGGGCAGATGGCACTCTTGTCATCTCTGCGGTCAATAACAAAGTAGAAGTTACTGGTGGTGACCAGACGGTTATCATTGAAGGTAACGGTAACCTAGTGTATCAAGGTAATCTCAACCTTAAAGTCACTGGTGACTATAACGTGGACGTAGGTGGAAACTATAACGTCAATGTTGCTGGTAGTCAAAACGAGTCTATAGAACACAATCATAAGACAACCGTGACAGGTAACTCCGAGTATATTACTAAGAAGACCAAGACAACTAGAACGGTTGGAACAAGCACTGACCAAATGTTATCAGACTTCAACCAACACGTCAAGTTTGATATGAAGACTCTTGTTCAAGGTAATGTTCAGGTGTCTTCTGAGGACACTATACTACTCACGGGTAAGGAAGCGTTCGCTGCAACGAGTAAGAACACTAACATTACAGGTGCAAAGTTTGTATCAGTAATGGGTCAGAAAGGTGCAATCGGTGGACGAATGGTAGACTTCACAGGTAACGCCTTTATGGGTGGTGAAGGTGCGGTTCCATTTAACTCTGGTGCTGCGTTCTACGGAACATTGTTTGGTAAAGCATCTGAAGCAATTTCGGCCGACCAAGCAGACAAATGTGATTTGGCATTAAGGTCATTCTGGGCAACCAATGCTGGTGCTGCGACCACAGCAGTAACCGCAGGAACCGCTGCGACAGGTGCTGCAACATTCACCGTCCCAACGGTATTATCAGCTGCGGTTCATGTTCCAGTATTGGTTCAAGAACAGCAATATACCAGTTCTGGTCAGGGTAATGGCCCAATCAATGGTGAGTTTGTCGTAGGACATTCTACCAATGGTGATTACTCAATTAGAACTGTGGTCATCGATGGTGGTGACATACTAAAGAATAAAACCCTATTGACCGATGATTATTTTGATGTGTTCGATAAGATACCAACGACCCAAGAGATTCGTTCTGCGTTTAGGAACTCATCTTCTAGAAGTGTGGTTGGTGGTGTACTTGTTTCGGAAGAAAGACTTAATTCAGAATATAAGACAAAGACTCCTCCTGCCATTGGTAGAACAGTGAAGAAGTCTCCGTCATCTAGATTTGGTTTTGAATCGATTGGTAATGCAATTGAAAATAGAGGAAAGAGATTCACAAGATGATAGTATTAGTTGACCCAGTATATAACCCAGAGTTTAAGACCAACATCACATCGTTGACCAAGCTTGCGCCAGGCATTACTGTTGCAAAGTTCCTTGGTGCGTATGGTGATAGAACCCCATTCAATCATGTGACTAGTGAGACTAAGAGAAAAACAATTGCACGAAACTTGTATCTACAAGCAGAAGCAATGAGAATCATTAATGGTAATATCGAGAATTTTAATGACATTCGTTTGATTGTATCAGAAGGTGTTTATGACCTCAAAGATATTGATGACGGTGATGAGGTCATGGAGAAGAAATCAGATGGTCGTTTAGTCTATTATCAAGTAATAGGTCAAGACGGTAAAATCAATCTGGAACAAACGTTTGATGTTGCGGAGTATTGGAAAGACTATATCAATTTCGGTAAACTATATCTGGACTATGATAACTATAATCCAGACGGTAGTATTACTGCACAGATTGGTCTAGAGTTTCCACAAGCTCCAACTTCCTTTGATATCTCATTTAGTGGAGATGTTGGGACTTATTTTAATAATGAGTTAATGAGTTCAGATGAATTAATAGAAATAAAGGAAAGTGACTAAAAAGTCATATAAATAGAACTATGGCAATACGAAGAGCGTTCGCACAAGAAGACACTAACCTACAGACTGCGTCAGTAACGACCAGTCGTGTACGTCAGTATACCGATATCGACCTTGCATTTATAGCAAAACCGACTAGTGGAGAAATCTACAAGAAGACGGATGCAGCTGCGGTGAGACAAGCGGTCAAGACACTAGTTATGACAAATAGACTGGAGAAACCGTTTCGTCCAAACTTCGGGGGAAATGTCCAAGGTCAGTTGTTTGAACTAGCGGATAGGGGTAGGTCTGATACATTACGTAGAGGTATCATAGAAAACATAGAAGTCTATGAACCAAGAGCAAAGGTCATCGATGTTCGTGTAAACCTCCAACCAGACAACAATAGTTTAGACGCAACGATAATGTTTAAGGTAGTTAATACCGAAGAAGAAGTTGAGTTCACTACAACACTAGCAAGGTTAAGATAAAATGGCAACAACAATAAAATCGACATCATTAGATTTTGATGCAATTAAAAATAACCTCAAAGTATTTCTTGCTGATAAACCAGAGTTTGCGGACTACAACTTTGAAGCATCTGGTCTATCCAATATCTTAGACGTTCTTGCATATAACACACATTATAATGCACTGACAGCTAACTTCGCATTGAACGAATCTTTTCTTGGAACCGCACAGTTGCGTAGTTCCATACTATCTCTTGCCGAAGGTATTGGATACATTCCAGATTCTATGACATCTTCTCAAGCGATTGTTAACTTGACGTTGAACCTTGCGGGTGTTACTGACCGAACGACTGAGATACAAATCCCACGTGGGTTAAAGTTTAATGCAACCGTGAACGATGCGGAGTATGTGTTTCAGACACAAGAAAATATTAACGCAATAGATAATGGTTCAGGTCTTTATGAGTTTAAGAACATTGCTGGTAGTAAGAATATTAAGATTTTCGAAGGAACCGAACGAGTAAAAACGTTCCTCGTTTCTAGAGCTGAAGACAACGCAGTGTATATTGTCCCCGATGCACAAATGGATATCGATACAACAATCATTCGTTCATATGAACAACCATCTTCATCGGTCTTTACTGCATATACTAGTATCCTAAAAGCGACAACTATTAACGCCAACTCTACATTATACATTCTCAAAGAAGCACCTAATGGTTTCTTTGAATTGTCATTCGGTAACGGTGCAACTCTTGGTGATGCACCTAAGACTGGTTCAAAGGTTACTGCAACATATCTTGCAGCTAGTGGCGCTTCTGCTAATACTGCGAATACGTTCGAACCCCAATCACAAGTTACGGTATCTGGTAGTGGTTATTCAATAAATGTTGCTACGGTAGCTAAAAGTATTGGTGGTTCTGCAAAAGAAACAACCGAATCGATTCGTCAGAACGCCCCGTTCCAATATGCATCTCAGAATAGAATGGTAACTGCGGTAGATTATTCTACCTTAGTACTAAGAAACTTCTCCACACTGATTAAAGATATTCAATCATTTGGTGGTGAGGATGCACTCGACCCAGAATTTGGTACAGTGTTCCTATCAATCTTATTCAACGCAGACGTTGATGCGGTAACCATAGCAACCACAAAAGATTCTATCGTTGACCTTGCTAAACAACTGTCAGTTGCTTCTTTTAATATTAAGTTTACTGACCCAGTCAAGACATTCGTAGAGACTAGAACGTTCTTCCAATACAACCCTAGTCTGACTACACTCTCTAGAAACACTATTCAGGACACAGTGAACGCTGCTATCAAGTCTTATTTTGTGACTAGTATTGGTAAGTTTTCACAATCGTTTAGACGTTCGAATCTTCTTACGTTGGTCGATGATGTAAGTTCTGCGGTTCTTTCTTCACGTTGTGATGTGTTTGTACAGAGACGATTCACTCCAACACTAACTAAGATTCAAGACTATACACTTAGGTATGCAACAACTTTGCAGACTCCTGATGATGTCAACTATATTATAACATCTTCTCCGTTTAGATACAAGAACAAAACGTGTATTATTAGAAATAAATTGAATACCAATAAACTAGAAGTGTACAACACAGAAGGTAATGAGGTTATCGTTGATAATGTTGGTAGTTACTCAACAGACACAGTCTTTATTGTAGGACTACAGATTGACAATTTTGTTGGTGCAGATGGATTCATTAAACTCTCAGCTAAACCAGCAAACCAAAGTGCTATATCTCCGTTTAGACAAGACATTCTTGAACTAGACCCAAGTAACACATTCTCTCGTGTAGTCACCGTGGACACTGGGGTCACTAACTAATGAAACAAGATGACACTCTAACAGACCTGAATAGAAGAGCTATTGCATTTCCTAAGCAGTCGGTCGAGGAAGTGTTGCCTGCATTCTTTAGAGAAGAGTACCCCAAGTTAATTACTTTACTTGATTCGTACTACGGTTTTGAAGATGGTGACACGTCTCCGTCTAAATTGGTTAATGAACTTTTCTATAGTCGTGACATTACACAAACGGATATAGATTTATTATCTTATATAGAAGATGAACTTCTCTTGGGACAATCATACTTTGAAGGTTTTGCTGACAAGAGAGCTGCATCAAAATACTCAAATACTCTGTATCGGTCAAAGGGTACTAAGTATTCTATAGAACAGTTCTTTAGAACTTTCTTTGGTATTGACCCCGATGTAATTTACACCAAGAAAAATGTATTTAAGGTTGGCGAAGAAGATTCACAGATTGGTTTGAACTCACAAAAGTATATTACCGATAACAAATTATACCAGACCTTTGCTATACTTGTCAAGTCTGATATTGCCTTTAGTGAATGGAAAGAACCATATAAACTATTCACCCACCCCGCTGGTATGTTCATTGGGTCAGAGGTTCAGATTGTATCGGAAGGTTTTGATACATTGACAGCACCATTTGTTCAAATCGAACCACCACCACCAATCGTGGTAGAGGGAAGAGGTCTATTTGGAGACTATGCATTGAGTAGTATTACATCTCTTGTTGATGACCTATATACAGATTCAGCTGGTGTGTTAAGTAGAATCAATGCAGAACTCACGTCTATGGATGACTTTGATAAGGTTGGTACGCTTCAAGATATAGAGAATCAGTATTCATCTTTACGTGAAGCACAGACTGCAACGTCACCTACGTTTGATGATTCAGACGAATTCCAGACAAACGGTATGGATATGAGTAACAACTTCTCCTTCGAGACGTTAGACCAAGACGCATTTAGGTGGTATAGTGCAGACTCAGACCAGTACTTAAAAACATTTACTTTATAGTAACAACTCTTATAAATAGATAAAACAAGACGGAACAAAACAATGGCAAGACAGACGGTAAACAGAGGAACAGCGGCAAATGACGGAACGGGTGATACCCTACGTGTTGCTGCACAGAAAATAAACGAGAACTTCACAGAACTCTATGTGGCAGTTGGTGGTGACTCTGCCACAGCATCTGTTAGTCTGACTCTGGGTGGTGCATTATTCGAAGGTCAAGCTGAAAATAATTTCGAAACTTTGTTGCAAACAATAGAACCGACACAAGATAATGACATATATCTTCCTGATACAAGTGGTACTATTGTTCTAGACTCTGACACACAGACGTTGTCTAATAAGACAATTCTTGTTCCGATAATGACAACCCCGAAAATTCGTGATGCGAACGCAAGTCATACTTACAATTTAACAGTAGGTGACATAAGTGCGAATCGTAACATGGCACTCCCCGCACTAACTACTAACGACACATTCGTTTTTGCAAACCAGACTCAGACATTAACCAATAAGACTATCAGTAGTTTAACTGTGAACAATCCATCGTTTGGTGGTATTGATGGTGGTTCAATTCTCTTCGATAGTGCCGGTGATGAGTACTTAAAGTTTGTAAAGACTGCAAGTGCGATTAACTTCGTTACCATCACAAACGCTGCGACAGGTAATGCAGCTGTAATCGATGTTGACGGTGGTGATACTAATATCAGTCTGAAGATTGGTGCAAAGGGTACTGGTGCAGTACAGATTGTAAACAAGCTTGTTCTTGAAAAGGGTTCAGACGTTTCAACAACAACTGCTGTAGATTTATCGGAACCATTAACAGTATTTAACTCTGGTAGTCTGATTCTTCCGACTATTTCGGATGGCACTATTCAAGCTGAAGTAAAACACTTCAGTAATGTAGGTGCTGGTGAAGTAAGATTACAAGCAGGAAGTACATCTAAAATATTTGGTTGTAATAACAATGGTTACGTTTCATTTGGTGAAGGTGACGGATGTATACTAGTATGGAACTCAACAAAAAGCAAATGGTTCTTTGTGTCTAATAACGGCACAACAATAGTGAACCCCTAAAGGATAAATGAAATGGCGATTGTAACTCAAAGAATTAAAAAACAAGTCATCCAGTCGATATCAGCTGACATAGGTACTGCATCTGAAGAATACTTCATTGGAATTGGACGTTCCGAAGATTGGAATGATTCTGACATTGCACCTGCGGCTATCAACAGTTCACGAGAAGAAAGAAACTTTCGTCTTGGATTACAGTCTGTCAAAAATGTTATCGACTACTCTTTTGTTGTTCCTAGATACAACTGGTCTTCTGGTGCAGTTTATAGTGCATACGATGACGCACAGGTAGGTTATCCCTCACAGACATACTATGTCATGAACGATAACAACCAAGTTTATATGTGTATCCAACAATCAAAGAACACTGTTGGTCAAGCACAGGTGTCTACCGTGCAACCTACTGGTAACACGACAGGAACCCCGTTTGATACCTCAGATGGTTATATCTGGAAGTTCTTGTACTCTATTGGTGCTTTGGATGCAAACAAATATATCTCCGCAAACTACCTCCCAGTAACATTGGTTGGGACTACAGACTCGGATTCTCCTGCTGCAATCGTAGAACAGAAATTAGTTCAACAAGCTGCAATTGCAGGACAAATTGTTGGTTATGTAATCGACTCAGGTGGTAGTGGTTACTCATCTACTCCTACGGTTACTATTGTAGGTGACGGAACAAAAGCAAAAGCTGGTGCAGGTATTTCTGGTGGACAGGTTACTCAAGTAGAACTTATTGATAGTTCTGGTTCATACACATTAGGTTCGGGATACAATGCCGCTTCTGTGTCAATAACTGGTGGTGGTTCACCAACTAAACCCGCATCGGTAAGAGCTGTCTTAGGTAGTGTAGGTGGACTCGGTGCAGACCCAAGGGATGACCTTCGTTCTACCGCAATTATGTTCAACGTAAAACCTGAAGGTGCTGAGGGTACTGACTTTATTATCGGTAACGACTTCCGTCAGGTCGGACTCATAAAGAATATGAAGGATAGTTCTGGTTCAGTAGACTTTACTGCATCAACAGGTCTTGCACTTAAACGTTTAGAGTTCTCAAGTTTCTCAACACAATTTACTACCGATAACATTATGGTCGGTGGAACATCTGGTGTGAAGGCTTATATAGATAAGATAGACTCCGACACTATTTGGTATCACCAGACAGAAGTAACTGGATTCGGAAACTTTGGTGCTGGTGAAAACATAACAGAACTTGTCGGTAATGGTGCTGGTGGTTTGAATGCAACATATGCTCCATACGTTAATCCTGAAGTAGATATATTCTCTGGTGATGTACTATACATTGACAATCGTGCGTCAATTACACGTAGTGCTGAACAGACCGAAGATATTAAAATCGTAATCCAAATTTAAGGTAACCAGAGATGCCCAAGACATTTACATCCAACGTATTTAACTCCTCTTACAAGGATGATTTTAAAGATAGTGATAACTATCATCGTATTCTGTTTAACAGTGGTCGTGCATTGCAAGCACGTGAACTTACACAGATGCAAACTATTGTCCAAGAAGAAATTAGTAGGTTAGGACGAAACCTCTTTGAAGATGGCGCAGCTGTAAATCCAGGCGGGTCATCGCCAGATACTGCATCCGAATTCATTAAACTAAATACGGCTACAAACACTCTACCAACAGTCCTAACGACCTTAGTTGGAACTGAGTTTACTGGACAAACGTCTGGTGTTAAAGCGAGAGTATTAAAAGTTCTTGCTGCCGAAGGTAGTGACCCCGCAACATTATATGTACAATACACAAACACTGCAGCTGCCAATGCTGGTGAATTAACCATTCGTCTGAGTGCTGGTGAAGATATTTCTAATGGGTCGGACACACTTACTGTCCAGTCTACTAACACAGTAGCGAACCCTGCTATTGGTGTAGGGTGTCAATTCTCAGTTGCTGCGGGTGACTTCTTTGTTCGTGGTCGATTCGTATATTCTCCCCCACAATCTATTCTTCTTTCGAAGTATACTAGATATCCAAACAAGGTTGTTGGTTTCAAAGTAACAGAAGATATTATTACTGTTGCTGATACTCAAGAGTTATATGATAACCAAGGCTCTACACCTAACCTGTCTTCGCCTGGCGCAGACCGTTATCGTATCAAACTTACACTTACTACACAAGACCTAGTTGCTAGTGATGAGAACTTTGTTTACTACGCAAAAGTGGTTGATGGTAATACGGTTGCCCAAGTTACTGGGTTTGATGGTTATGCAGCACCTGATGAAATGGTTGCGATAAGAACTAAAGAAGAGTCTGGTGATTATATCGCAAAGACCTTCACTGTAGATTTCACTGATTCTGGTACAAACTTAATCGCTTCGGTATCTGATGGTACTGCTTATGTAAACGGTCATCGTGCCAACTCTAGCGCATCAGACCCATTGGTCATTCCAAAACCAAGAGGCACTGCGACACTTACTAATGAAGTCGCTGGTATTACTTACGGACAATACTTTTTGTGTAATGTCTTGAAAGGTAATTTGGATATCAGAACGTTCGCAAAACAGAATTTACGTTCTGCTGTGGCACATGGTGGTTCTACCATAGGTACTGCAAGAGTTCGTGCTGTAGAAGAAGATGGTGCAAACTATCGTGTATACCTGTTCGATATTCAAATGAACAGTGGACAATCACTACGTAACGTTAAGTCCTTGGGTACTAGTAGTATACGAGTTGCTCAACCTATACTAGTTGGTAATAAGGCTGTAATTAAACAATCACTTGCTACAAACTTGGTGTACGCTTTACCTAACCCTCGTCCAAAGAATATTACCGATGTTGACTTTGAAGTTCAACGTATTATAACTGGTACGTCAAATGGTTCGGGTTCGTTGACAATATCACTTTCCGCCACGGGAGAGACTTTTACTAATACCTCTCAGTGGATTTTTACACGTAACGATACTGGTGTTATAGTTGCTGCTTCCGCTAACGGTGCGGGAACAAACTCATCAACAATCACAAGTCTTCCTAATAGTCAAGCAGTTACGGTATATGCTAAAGTAAACAAAGCGCAACCTTCGGTTCGTCAAAAGACATTAGTCGAAACTACTTTTAGTGGTGCGGTTGAGTCGGACGGAACAGGAACTAAGTTTGTAAACTTACACGCAACAGATTTATATAACACACTGTCAATCAAACAAAATGATTCTTCTGGTTCAGACTTATCTTATCTCTTTACTGTTGATAACGGACAACGTGCGGGTTTCTATGATAACGCTCGTCTCGTTCTTGATGGTGGTGCAACAGCGCCCTCTGGTGCGGTATTCACAAGATATAAACACTTCACTCATGGTGCTGGTGATTACTTTTCAGTGAACTCTTACACAGGTCAAGTTGCGTATGAAGATATTCCTACTTTTAATGTTGGCCCTCGTAGTTCAGTTAGTCTACGTGACGTAATCGATTTTCGTTCTTCGGTTGACTCAGCTGGACTATTTGTTGCCGGTGACGCAGCACATAACGAAATACCTACTAACGGTGATATCTTTCAAGGGGATGTTGAATATTATGTTCCTCGTTCTGATAAGATTGTTGTTACAAAAGATGGTGAGATTAAAAACATTCTAGGTGAAGCAGGATTTGCTTCACAGATTCCAGCTACTCCACTAGATACGTTGGGTCTTTTTGAAATAGAACATAACGCATATGGTTTGAATGACTCCGACATTGCGATGAATCCACTTGAAGCAAAACGATTCACGATGAAGGACATCTCTAAACTTGAGAAACGTATTGACAATCTAGAAGAAGTAACCTCGTTAAGTCTTCTTGAAGTTCAGACATCTTCTCTATTGGTGTTAGATAGTGACGGTAATACAAGAACTAAGTCTGGTTTCTTTGTTGACAACTTCGTAGATAGAAGTTTTACTGATGCTGCAAACGCAGAAAACCGTTCTGCCATTGACCCATCTAGAGGTCTATTAGCACCCCAGACAGTAGAAGACAACATTTCACTTATATACGATAGTGCGCTTTCAAGTAACACTATCATGAGAGGTGATACTGTTTATCTTAACTACACACATAAAGAAGCTATCTCCCAACCATTAGTGTCTGGAACAGAGAATGTAAACCCATTTGCCGTTATTACTGGTGAAGGTTCTCTTACATTGTCACCAGCATCTGATGACTGGCAATCAACTACATATGCACCAGCAAATGTAATCAACAAGACTTCAACCGAAGACCTCGGTATCCTCAATGAAGGCGAACTTGCAGCGGGAACCGCTGTTGGTAGAGGGATGACTCCTTGGGTCTGGAGTGGTCGTCCATTCATTCCTATGCTTGGATTTGGATTTGGTATTGGTGGTGAAGGTGGTTTTGGTGGTAATCTGTTTGGTGGATGGAGAGGAGTGAATGCATGGAACTGGAATGGTGTAGATACAAACACATCTAGACAATCCAACGGTATCAGTGCAACCTCTAATACGACTTTCGGTCGAGATAGAGTAACAACCACCACGTTCTCACAGAGTGTTGTTGTAGGTAATAGAACTGTTCGTAAAGTAGTTGGTGACAGAACAGTATCACTGACATTTATTCCTTTCATGCGTTCAAGAAAAATATTCTTTAAAGCAGAAGGTCTACGACCTAGTACTCGTTACTTCCCATTCTTTGATGGCAAATCAGTCGCACACTTCTGTCGTGAAGAAACATTCGATAGATTTGCTCGTAAAAACAGTGGTACTTTCTATGGACGACAGTTTCAAAATAGTGCTTCTCACCCACAAGGTACTTCTAACCTAGAAGCCGATGTTAATGGTAGAATTGAAGGTTCATTCTTTCTTCCGAGTTCACCTACGGAACGTTTCCGTTGTGGTACTCGTGAGTTTAAGTTACTTGATATCAGTAAGAATGATGACGCAAACGCACTGTCTCATGCTAACATAAACTATGTTGCACAGGGAACATTGGAAACTAGACAACGAAGTATTACATCTACTCGTATTACCCAAACCAGAACTCGAAGATGGACAGAAACTACACGAGTCCGTAATCGTGACCCACTTGCACAATCGTTCACGGTAACCAACCCCTCTGGTATGTTTGTAACTAAGGTTCAAACTTACTTTAAGAGTAAGGATAGTAGTATTTCGATTGAACTACAGATTCGTCCTATGGTTAACGGTGTCCCTTCTGCTGAAGATATTATCGGTAATGCGATTAAAGTACTACCACCGTCATCGGTCAGTATAGCAGGAACCCAGACACAAGCTGGAGTAGCTGCTGCACCTACAACATTCGAATTTGACGAACCAGTCTACTTGAATGCTAATACGGATTATGCGATTGTACTTTTGGCTGAATCTATTGAATACGAAGCATATGTTGCAGAGACCTATGCATTTGAATTGGGTTCTACCGAGAAAAGAATCTCTCGTCAACCTTCTATGGGTTCATTGTTTAAGTCACAGAATGGTAAGACTTGGCAACCAGACCAAACAAAAGACTTGTCGTTCAAACTCTTTCAAGCACAATTCGATACTTCGGGTGGTTATGCAGTCTTCGAAAACCGTGATACGGAAAAAGAATTGGCGTCAAGTAATCCATTCTTTACTGACAGTGGTGATGCAACAGTTACTATGTTGTTCCCAAATCATGGTTATACAAAGAATGACACAATCATCATTGAAGGACTTACAAACGCAACCAGATATAACGGTATCCTTGGTTCAAGTATTAACGGAAGTAACGTTGTTACACACGTTGACGGGTTCGGACTAAGATTTGAAGCAGACAGTGCTTCAACATCTGCTGGTAGATTTGGTGGTGCTACAGTAATCGCTGACAAACAAATTCAGTTTGACGGTGTCACACCAAACTTTACTACACTCTTACCTGATGACACATCACTGACGTATGGTGTAAAATATACTACTGGTAAATCTCTTGCTGCTGTAACTGGTCAACAAGTAAGATATCAGAAAGATGCGGAGTACAGTTCGGAAGTAGCTATTGGTCAAGAGAACTTTTTCTCCTCACCAAAACTTATTGCAAAAACACAGAACGAAACGTCTGAACTTGGTTCTGGTGTTAAGTCAACAACATTCAAAGTTAATATGGCAACTGTCCGTGCAGATGTATCACCATTGATTGATGCACAAAGAACTTCTCTTACAACAATAAGCAACCTTATTGATAATCAGGTTGCCAGTGGTACTGAGAATGGTGTCAACATTCCATTAACGTTTACAGCAGAAACCGTAGCTTTCGGTGGGTCTGCACTTGCGAAACATATTACCTCACCAGCGACTCTTGCAGAAGATGCTGTTGGTATGAAAGTACTTGTTGCTGCATTGAGACCTTCTGGTGCAGACTTCGACTTGTACTACAGAGTTGCAACGGACGGTGTTGTTATCTTTAATGAGGACTGGACGTACCAAGCTCCAGAATCATCAATTGCGCCAGACGAAAGAAACTTCCGTGAGTATCGTTTTCTGATTGGTGGTGATGGTGGTTCTGTTGACCCATTCACACAATATCAGTTTAAAATTGTGATGCGTTCGAACAACTCATCTAGGATACCAGTATTCAAAGACTTTAGAGCAATTGCACTGGCGGTATAATGAGTAAGTATACAATGGTTGATGGAAGTCAAAGTTTTGCAAGGACGCAATCGGGTGCTATAATTAATATAAATAAAGATGAGATAGAGAGAGCACGTTCAAATAAAATCAAACGAAAGAATAAAGATAAAGAGTTTCGAGAATTAAAGAATGAAGTCGGTGAGATAAAAGAACTCCTCAACAAACTAATAGAGAAACTGTAATGGCAACAACGAAACCGACTATCACGACAATTAACGATACGTTCACTGAACTGGTAACTAATTCCAATACAGTGTCTTTAGACTTGGGTGCAACAGGTAGACTAAACACGAACCAAGATTCTAGTGCCGTTGCAGCTATTAACGAACTGGAACTAGGTATTCGTGGTACATCCAATAACCTAGTCGCAACAGACCTTGCAGACTTTACCGCAAACAACATTGTCTCTGCACTACATGAACTCGATAGTGACCTTCACGGTGCCGGTGGTGGTAACGCAAAGGCAGACTTAACCACCAATGCAAATGATATTGTATCTGGTGTTAATGAACTTGAATTGGGTATCAGGGGAACTAATAACGGACTGGTTGCAGCTATCCTATCAACTACCGCAAATGACCTAGTATTGGCCATTGGTGAACTTGATAGTGACATTGGTGCAAGACCACACACAACTCTTACAACGGGTTCAAAGAACCTCACTGCTGCGGTCAATGAACTTGAAGCAGACATATTTAACGCAGAGGGTGGAACTAAAAGAACCCTTGCGTCACTTGGTACAACCGATAAGACTGGTATCGTTGATGCAATCAATGAACTAGAAACTGCAATCCGTGGTACTACAGCAAACTACACTATTAGTACTTCTAGTAACGATTTAGTGGGTGCGGTCAACGAACTTGATGCATTGCAAGGTAATGTATCAATGGGTACAAGTGCATCTACCATTACAGGTGCAATTAGAGAACATGACTTAGAGTTAGGTACAATCACTGCCGCTGCAATGGGTACAACTGCATCTACAGTATCTACTGCGATTGCAGAACTAGAAGTAGAGATTGATACACTTAATACAAAAGTCGAACCCGCCCAATCAATCACAACTACTGCAACTACATTATCAGATGCAGTAAATGAACTCGATGGCGAGTTAGGTACAATCACTGCCGCTGCAATGGGTACAACTGCCTCTACGGTATCAACCGCAATTAAAGAACTAGAAATAGAGATTGATACACTCAATACCTTTGTTGAACCTACACAGTCATTGACCACTACTGCGACAACAATTCCTGATGCAATCAACGAACACGATGCAGAGATTGGTTCTGCATCTCTCAATACCTCTGCGACCACACTACGTGGTGCAATCAACGAGTTACATACCGAGGTTGGTTCTGCAATTGGTAGTACACACAACACTACCACTGGTAATATTGGTGCATCTCTCAACTCCCTAGATAGTGCTGTAGGTAATCTAGCAATACTAAATAGTGATGGTTCTATCGGAAACAGAACTGACCTCGTAAGAGCGGTCAACTCACTTGCGGATGACATCACACTATTAGATTCGGACAGTACATTACAGAACTCAAGATTGGGTTCACTAGTAGATTTAAATTCCGCATTTGTTAATGCTGAGAGAAACAACTTTGTTGCTGCCCTAAACGCACTGAGAGCTGATATTCCATTAATCTTTAACGAGAATGGAACGCAACTTAATTAATCGGAGAGAACATGACTGTTCTATTAAAACTAAAAGACAGTGCTAGTGCCGATTTTGTTGAGTTTTCCTCTACAGAAGAGAACTACATTGCGTACCAAGCTGGTCTACAACTTGCATCTGACGACAGTTCTGATGTAGGTTCCCTTGCGTTTGGTATCCACGGCACTCAGAACAACATTGGTTCTTTCACAAACACCGCCTATGATTCCGCAGTAGGAACAGGTGGTGATGGTTCGTTCCTAACATTTACCACAACAACAACACCAATCAGACAGACCCTTGGTACAGTGACTCCTTCGGGAACCAACTATCGTATTCCTGTTACACAAAGAGATAGTGATGGACAAAGAATCATTCAGGAAATGAGTGATGCTGATGAAGATAGTTTGTTAACAAGAATTGGTTCACGTATCTTCACGTCCGATTACCCCGGCTCATATAAACTCGCAACGTCAACACCATCTGGTGGGTACACACTCGCATTATCAGATGTGACAACCGACACCAGAGCTGATGGTGCGTCAGTACAGAAAAACATCTATAGACGAACAAGCATGACAGCACCCACTAAGGTGTTGCCTTTTGCGATTAAACGTTCTAGCGGTGCAACGGGAACCTATCAGGGTCTTCAGTTGATGACCGATGCACAAGTAAAATACAGTATTGGTACTAGGTTAAAGAATAAGATTGCGTCTAGTACTAGTGGTGTGGGTACATATAAGGTATTGAGTTCCGCAACAGGAACACCAACCAACGCAGGGTTCACTGGTACTTGGCAATCAAAGGGAGCTGCGACTGATACTCGTAATGCAATTGTTGATGTAAACTATACAAGAAATCGTGCATCCACTTATGCAAGATTAAGAAACTCTAACTATACTGCTGCTTATACTAGGTCAAGAAGTTCTACGTATGCAAGGTCTTCTAATGTTACGAGAACAAGCACATACTCAGCTACGTATACTAAGACCAGAGTCAGTACTTATTTAATCAGTGGTTTCCTTGGTAACTACACAGGTAACTATTCTAGAACAACGTCAGGAACATTTACAAGAACTTCGGTCACGACATCTCCCTACGCAAGCGCCTTTACTGGTAACTTCTCTGGTAACTATTCTCGTCTATTAGCATATACTGGCAACTATGCTGGTGTGGGTGGAAACTATAATAGAAGTTCTACAGTAGTTGCTAACTATGCAAGAACTTCAACTAATGTCTTTACTGGTAACTTTACCAGAGACTTGACCTATGTGGGTAACTATAGTTCTGACTTCCTTGGTGAATACTCAGCTGCGTATCAAAGAGTATCGACCGAAGGTAACTTTTCTCGTAACTTCATCGGTAACTATGGACGTGCGTTTACACGAACTCGTTCGTCTAGTTATACTAGAAACAGTACCAGAGATTCACAGAGAACTAGTACCAGAGATTCACAGAGAACTATTGCGGGTAACTTTACTGGTGACTTTACTGGTAACTATGCAAGAAACTTCGCTAGTAACTTTACTAGAACTAGTATAGGTACAATGGGTTATACAACCAACTTTCAAAGGGGTCGTGCAAAGAATAATAACCTCGCAATCTATACTGGTAACTTTGTTGGCCAGAATTACTATACTCGTAATCGTGTAACTAGTCAAGGTTCTTTGAGTGGTGTCATCTATTCAGCCCCAGGCAATACCACAAGTATATATTGGTCAGTACCAATTGATTACTCTGACCAATTCTTTATTTATGACAACGGTTCTAAAAGTCAGCTGTCGATGCAGGCGTTTGTGACCCCCTCCCAGCCAATGGGCACGATGCCATTGTCTTTTTATGAGAGCATTCTGGAGTATAATGGTAGTACCACGATACCATCATACAAAGTCGTTCTTGGATGGTTTCAGGATAACAGTGCCTCAGGGCGAGCTTCTTCAGTATTGTTTTTGCAAAGTATCACAGCCATTAAATCCGGCAGTACTGAGTATCGCAAGGGTAGTTATCGAATGTCCTATTACGGCAGCCCTGTTTATGATATGCGAAAACGAACGATAACTAGTTATACAGGTAACTACGCTGAAACCTTTGTTGGTAACTACGCTAGAAACTTTGCTAGAGGTTTCACCAGAAACTCTACAAGAAACTCAGCTACAAGTTTTACTGGTAACTTCGCTGGTGACTTTTTAGGTAACTTTACTGGTGATTTCACTGGTAACTACGGTAGAAACTTTATTGGTAACTACTCTAGAAATTACACTAGAACTCGTGCGTCTACATACACTGGACTTGCACACTTTTCTCGTAACTTCGCTGGTAACTTCATTGGTAACTACTCTAGAGATTTCTCAACGGATTTCACTGGTAACTACTCAAGAAACTATGCTGGTAACTATACGGGAGATTATACTCGTAACTTCACTGGTAACTATTCCAGAACATTTGCTGGCAACTATGCTGGTGCGACAATCGGGTCTGGTAATACAAACATTGAGACGTATACTCTCTATGTAAGAACTGCATAAATAGGGTTGTTATGGGAACTACTACACTAAAACTTGAAGGCACTAATGGTGACCTTAAAGAGATAACTACTACCGAAGAGAATTACCTCGCCTATCAGGCGGGGTTGCATTTGTCTGCGTTAGATTCTAGTGCCGTAGCGGCACTCACAACAACCAGTACAAACAACACTTTAATCGGTACATACACAGATACTAGTTTTACCGATGCAGCAGGCACACACGGGTTCAGTGGTGGTAATGTTCCTGTTATACAAACAACAAGTTCGTTCTATCAAAAAGAAGGTGTAGCCAACTTTGCAGGAGACTCGGATTCATTTAGATATCCGACAGAGTTTGCTGATAACGGTGGAACACCAGAACTTCATGAATTAGATTCAGCTGAAGTTAACACACTCACAGACAGACTCTTATCTCGTATTGCGGTGTCAGAATATCCAGGCGTATATCGTCTAGGTTCCTCATCGCCAGGCGGAACATTCTCTGTATACAAGGCGGGAGTGTTTACCGATAAACTTCGACCTACCGTTAGTGGAACCGCATACAACCTATATGTGAAGTCTTCGATGACATCACCAACGGCAATAAGACCCGTTTCAATTAAACGGTCAAGTGGTCTGACGGGTTCTTTCCAAGGCATCAAAGAGATGACCGATGCGGAAATAAGATATACCTTTGGTTCAAGAGTCCAGTCCCGTATCATGAATGGTTCGTCTGGTATTGGTACATATCAACTACGTAGTAACATTCAGGGAGCTCCATCTGATAGTGGTACATGGGCTGCAAAAGGAACTGCAACCGACACCCGTTATGATTTGGTCAACACAGATTATTCTGCTGCCTATACTAGAAACAGTACCAGAGATTCAACAGTTAACTCCACACAGAACTTTTCTCGAAGTGTTGATTATGTAGGTAACTACGCAAGAAGTTTCACAGCAAACTATCTCGGTGAGTATGTTGGTGATTTCACTGGTGACTACGCTGGTGATTTCACTGGTAACTATTCGAGAAGTTTTCTTGGTGACTACACAGGAAACTATGCAAGAAACTTTGAAGGTAACTACACTGGTAACTACGCAAGAAACTTCCTTGGTAATTACGTAGGTAACTATGCACGTGCTTACTCAGCTGTTTATTCCAGAACAAGGGTAACAACTTATACGGGTGATTTCACTGGTAACTATGTAGGTAACTATACTCGTAATTATGCGGCCGCCTATACTAGAAACAGGGTAGCTAACTATGTTGGTGACTTTACAGGTAACTACACAGGAAACTATACTCGTAATTATGCGGCAAACTATCAAAGAACTCGTGTAACTACTTACACTGGTAACTTCCTCGGTGACTACACTGGTAACTATGCTCGGGCATTTAGTGCGAACTATCAGAGAACTTCAACCAGAACTTCAACCAGAACTTCAACTCCATCTTACCTCGGCGACTATGTTGGTAACTTCCTCAGAACAAGAGCGACTGCATATGCTAGAACTCGTGTAACTACTTACACTGGTAACTACGTAGGTAACTATACTGGTAACTTCGTAGGCAACTATACTGGTAACTTCGTTGGTAACTATGGCAGAACAAGAGCAACTGCATACGCAAGGACTCGTGCTACCGCATACGCAAGAACTCGTACAGCCACTGGCAACTATGCGAGAACACGTTCAACCAACTATGCGGGTGGTGGTAAAGGTGGTAACGCTTATAACTACACTGGTAACTTTGTAGGTAACTATGCCAGAAACCTGTACTACGTAGGTAACTACACGGGCAACTTTGTAGGAAATTACACGGGTAACTTCGTTGGTAACTATTCCAGAACAAGAGCAACGGCATACAATAGAACAAGAGCAACTGCATACGCAAGAACTCGTGTTACAAACTATGTTGGTAACTACGTAGGCAACTATACTGGTAACTTCGCAGGCAACTATGGCACTAACTTCCAAAGAACTCGCATAGGTAGCTTCGTAGGTAACTTTGCTGGTAACTTCCTTGGTGACTACACAGGTAACTACGCACGAAACTTTTCAGCAAACTATCAGAGAACACGTGTTACCAACTATGTCGGTAACTTCCTTGGTGACTTCACAGGTAATTATGCCCGTGCATTTAGTGCTGCCTATACTCGAAATAGTGTTGCAACATTTGCTGGTGACTTTACAGGTAACTACACAGGTAATTATGCCCGTGCATTTAGTGCTGACTATACTCGAAACTCGTTACAGGACTTTGCTGGCAACTTTGTTGGTGAGTACACTGGTAACTATTCGAGAAGTTTTACTGCGGATTATCAAAGAACGAGAGTGTCAACATACTCAGCTGTTTATTCCAGAACACGAACATCCTTGTACAGTGCAAACTATCAGAGAACTCGTGCATCTACATACACAAGAAATTCTACCAGAAACTCTCTAAGAAACTCTGTTGCAACATTCACTAGAACTAGTGTCGTGGTGCGTTCGAGTAACTACAGTAGAACACGAACGAGTGTTACAACCTTTACTGGCGACTTTACTGGTAACTTTGTTGGCGACTTTACAGGTAACTATGTGGGTAACTATGTGGGTACAACAATTGATTCTGGAACGTCTACAATTAAGACCTACACCCTCTATCAAAGAACAGCATAAACATCGTATATATAATAGTGAAGAAGACATAGGAGACTTAACATGGCAAAAAATTGGTTAGATAATGCATTCTGGGAAACCCCCAAAAAACAAATATTGAATGCAATCAGTGAAGATGAAGTTGGAAACAAACAGGTTCGTCAAGTTCATAGATTGGACAAGGTCAACGAAGATGGAACAGACAATGAACTGTTCATCGAAGCTGTTGCATTCCTTGGACAAGATAAGATTGATGAGTCCAGTAAGAAACGATTGGAAAAGAAACAGGGTGAAGCTGAACTTGAGAAACAAAAGAAACTAGAACACGAACGTGCAAAGAAACTAGAAAAATTGTTCGAGTATAAACTAGAGACTTTTGAGATTGAAGAGATTAAGGTTTCTAAGAACCGTCTTTTAAAATCTAAGTTAAGACGCTCCAAATCGATTCCTGAAGTGAATCTCTATGCTATGATGATTGTGAAGGAAACGTTGGATGAAGAAAACACCAAGTAAAGGTTTTGTAATTGTTGCATCAAAGAACCAAAACTTCTATACATATGCCGTCAATCTAATAGAGTCAATCAGAGACTACTACCCCGAAGCTAAAATCTGTCTCGTCACGGAAGAACATTTCCTTGATGACCGTGCGGATGAAGCCGACAAAATTATTCTGTGTGATGACCACTACCGTGCAAAATTGTGGGGTATGGCACAATCTCCGTGGGACATTACAATGTATGTCGATGCTGACATGGATTGTGAACACGAGGACATTGCAAAAGTTTGGGATGAGATGAAAGACTATGATATGGTCTTTCACGCATTAACTCCAGAACGTGAGAAATATTACGCAATTCGTGAATTCGCTTATGGTGGTGGTACTGAGAAGTTCACCCTATGTGGTGGTGTGTGTCTTTATAATAGTGCCAAACCATTGGTACGTGAGTTTATGGAAGACTGGTTCGAGTTGTACAATAAACAACAAAGAGATATGTGGCGACCAGAAGGTTTTAACAAGGAACAGTTTGACCGTGACCTAAGACATTTTGACCAGACAACACTTTGGTGGTTGACTGAGAAAGAAGAGAAATACAAAGACTTGAAGATTGGTATCTTCTACGATGACATTCGTTGGAACTACTTTACTCAATATGCGTATGAAGGACTTAAATCTATTGATGGTAAACCACCTATCCTGAGACACTACTCTGGCTCTCTCAAGAAAGATGTATTAATAGTATGAAGAATATCCCGATAAAAAACAAAGAAATCTTAGATGTCTTGAACGAGTTCTTGTGGTATTATGATAATAAGGATTTTATTCAGAAAAACCTACACCTACACGGTAAAGCAAAGGATAGAGATTTCTATGTTGGTGCAGAGTATCGGGACGAAGTTATCGCAATGGACGAGAAACATGAGGGATTTCCTGACGCTGGACACTCTTATGCATTGAAGGCAGACAGATTAGAACATCTTAAAGGTTCTGATTCTAAAGCGGCCGACCTTATCGCACGATACAGTAACTTAAACGAAAAACTTTGTACACTATTATCAACACGAAACAATGCATTGACTCAACTGTATCCACCCAATGGGTTCATTTCGTGGCACAACAATGCAAACGCATCCGCATATAACATAATTTTCTCTTGGTCTGAGACTGGTGAAGGAAACTTCAAGTATGTTGATGGACACACTGGTAATGAAGTTGTCATGCAAGACGTAAAAGGATGGCAGTGTAAAGCGGGATATTTTGGTGCATATGGAGAACCTTGGCACAATAGGGTCTATCATGCAGCTGAAACTGACTGTTGGAGAATCACGGTATCATATATATTTGACCGTACCGATATGTCGTCTGGTCTACAAGATGACATTCTAGAAGAAATAATGTCGGATTACTAAAAGGTTGACGTTGTAATCCTTATAAATAAAGACAAGAAGAAATTGTTTTTATATGGGTAATTCTCAATGGCAGCACCAAACTACGAAGATATTGTTATCAACCAAGGCACAGATGTTGCGATAGAAATACATCTGATGCATGACAGTGGCAGCGCATATAACTTGACCAATAGGTCTGTTAGCGCAAAAATGAAACGTTCGTTTTCTGACTCTTCAGGAGACCCAACTACTATATCGTTCAACTCCACTGTAATTAATCCAGCTGAAGACGGTATCCTAAACCTTTCTCTAACTAACACCCAAACCGATTTGCTAAAGACTCGTGGTCGTTATGTTTACGATGTAGAGATATCTTACGTTGATAGCGATAGCAACACAATAATTCAAAGAGTCCTAGAGGGTCAGATTGAAGTGTCGCCTTCGGTCACGAAATAAAAGGGAAACAACATGGCTGTAGATAAAATTATACTGAAAAAGATTATAGTTGGGACTCCCGTAAAGAGAGTCACATCTGGTGCTTTTTCTATTGACAATCTATCTGGTGTTAATACTGATACTACAGAATCTGATGGTTCGATTCTTGCGTACAAATCGTCTACTGGTAATTATGAAGTAACCGCTCTTCGTGGTTCTAATAATTTAACAGTTAACTATGATAGTAACAATCTCGTATACAACTTTGGATTTACTGGTGGAGAATTTACTGGCAGTTTAGTACCAGATTCTAATGAAGTCTATGACCTCGGTACGGCATCGAAAAAGTGGAGAGATTTATATCTTTCTGGACAAACTATCACCCTCGGAACACTACAACTAAAAGATAGTGGCGGTAAGTTTGTTTCTATTAATGATAGTGGGGTTAAACAGGCGTTACAGATATCTCTGGTTACTAACAACAGTGATATTTTGGGGTTTAATACTCTAACTGGTGTTGCAACATTTAATGACTCTGATATCGCAAGAACGGATATCAATGATACGTTCCACCAAGGTGTAACTGTACTTAATGGTGCAACGATTGATAGTGCGACCATTGTTAACCTAGCTAGTTCAAATTTAACAGGAAGTCAAGCGACTTTCGATAGTGCAAACATTGGTTCTCTACGAGTAACTGGTAATACCGTCCTAGATGGTAATCTGACCATTACTGGTACAGAGACAATATTAAACACCGAAACGATTAACCTTGCTGATAACACAATTGTTCTCAACTCGAACGCAACAGGAACACCCACCGAAGACGGTGGTATTGAGATTGAACGTGGTGACCAACCAAACAAATCATTCTTATGGGATGAGGGTAATGAGTATTGGACATTAGGTAGTGAGAGTCTTGTAACTACTGGTAAAGTTCTATTCGGTAACATGTACAGTGCGGAAGGTGACTTACCTAGTGCATCAACCTATCATGGTATGTTCGCACACGTACATGGAACTGGTAAGGGTTACTTTTCACATGCGGGTGCATGGCACAAACTATTAGACGAAACATCGTCAACCACCGCAAGTTTAACCGAAGGGTCAAACCTCTACTATACCACTACTCGTGCCGATAGTGATTTTGATGTCAGACTCACAACTAAATCAACAGCGAATGTTGCCGAAGGGACAAACCTTTATTACACTACCACTCGTGCTGATTCTGATTTTGATGTCAGACTCACAACTAAATCAACAAGTAACGTAGCAGAGGGTACAAATCTCTATTATACTAGTGCGAGATTTGACTCTGCACTGGGTGATGCAAACACTGGCCAATTGTCAGAAGGAAGTAACCTCTATTATACAACCACTCGTTTCGACAGTGACTTTGGTATCCAAACAACTAATCAATTGTCAGAAGGTGGTCTTAACCATTATTTCACTCTTGCTAGAGCGTATAACGCCTTTGATGCTAGAATTGGTGGTGCTAGTGCTATCGCAAGTATTCGTAGTTACCTAAGCGCTTCAGGTGACTTGTCATATAACCAATCGACTGGAGCATTCTCATTTGATGTAGAACAAGTCTACACCAAAACAAACTTTGATTCCGATTTAGGTGACGCATTAGATGGTGGAACAGGAATCACATATGATTCCGCAAATGATACTATCTCTATTACAAATACTGGAGTAACTGCGGGAACATACGGTAACGCATCTCAGATTCCAGTATTTACAGTAAACGCACAGGGTCAATTGGACAGTGCGGGTACAGTTGCAGTTGCGGGTGTATCAACATTAGCATTTGATTCCTCTGGTGGTAACCTCACTATCGGAACTGCTGATGGGAACACATTCCTTACTACTATCACGCTTGACCCATATACTACTACAAATCTAACAGAAGGTGCAAGAAAATATTATACTACCGCAAGAGCGGATAGTGATTTCGATATTAGACTTGCAACCAAGACTACT
>Ga0307984_1000007_pt1 | contig 78904 bp, 81 predicted proteins | sample EllFjometageno78_FD_203169 | JGI IMG/M metagenome (GOLD analysis project Ga0307984, IMG submission 203169) | Marine microbial communities from Ellis Fjord, Antarctic Ocean - #78 | ecosystem: Environmental > Aquatic > Marine > Unclassified | place: Southern Ocean | collected 2014-10-09
TCGGTTGCATCCTTTGTTTCAGAAGCTATTGTATATGGGCCTTTTGGTGCGCCTTTCCAATAATCTAGTGTTGATACACTAGCTAATTGCTCTGTCCCTGGTGATTTCAACCAAACAGAAGACTCAGTGATGAGCTTATCGCCAGCAAGTATCTTGCCTATTTCAACGCAAAGTTCTTGAAAGTCTTTTGTAGGTGTACTAGGGTTTGAAATACTTTTAATATATTCTGCTATGAACTCTTCAGAATATTTGTGATCTCGAAGTGTTGCCTCGAGTAACTCAAGATGGTTTCTATTTTTTGGATCAGGCATTCCATCGTTAACTCTGTAGGCCCAATCTGTGATTAAATAATTTATGTCCATAGTATTCCTTTTATCTATATAAATATCAAATTAAAGGTCCAAAGACCTCATATTGTGATAATCTCTGCCTATCTTAAGCTTAGTAGGATAAACCATTAGTTTCTTTATCTCCTTAAGAAGTTCCTTCCCATCATCCGAACTAACGTCAAATACAAATGCATCGTATACATAGAGAACCATCTTACTAAATTTGTTTTCTAGCATAGCTAAAATGTTTTTTAGATTTTCAGAATTCTTTTCTGTTTCGAAAGCTTGTATAAAGTAGTTGAATAATTTTTGAGGATTCATATCCTTAAAGTTTCTTTTATAAAACCTACGCTTTAAAATTGGTGTTTCTATATAACCTTTACTATTATAAATATCCCATAACTTAAAAATATATTCGTTAGTCTTTTTAAAATAATCGATGTGTAAAAACTCTTTTGGTATACCTCCATAAAGTATTTGGAAGCTTAATTTTTTAGAGTCATTGTATTGTTCATCTGTAAGATTATCGGTATCAAAGTAAAGTGCACCTAGATATCTATGAAAACTACCTTCTGGCTGTTTTACTCCAATCAATTCTGCTATAAGTCTCAAATGATACGCATCATAATCAAACTCTGCAAGTATTCCGCCTGGATATCTGCTTATATATTTTGATCTTGTGCCATCTTCTTTATTCAATGCTGCATAATTTGTGCCTTTGTTAGAATTCGAAGGCCTTCCTGTCGAAGTAAAAAGATTATATCTAGTGTATTCAGGGCCCGCTTCAGTCCAAAAGCCGCTTTGTTCAATTTTTCTAAAAGTACTAACAACATTATCATTATATGATTGAATCATGGTTTCAGGTACATCAGGAATCGCATGCGAGATAGCGTCTAGATGATCGATTTCTTCTCTGATCTTGCTTTCAGGTATTATATCATATATGTTATATCTGTTGCTGTATAACCTTTTATAGAATGTATTTATTGGAGGATCTAAAGTCGATTCGTCTATAGATTTGTTGTTGTGCAGGTAGTGTTTTATCTGCAGTTTATTTCGAAGTTCAGTTAACATGTATCTAATATAACAAAATTATATGATATATGAAAATTATGGGAGTTTTATTTTTGGCTTGTAATATAAGTCGACACCACCATCTGTCAAGTATTTAGCACACCAGTATTCTTCCCTTGCTTCAGCATCCCACTTTTTACAGAACCCTTCTTCGAAAAATCTGCAACCTCCGCAATCCTGTCTAGGAGGTATTATCTTGTTAAGCTGCTCTGTGTCAGAGTTGCCCAGTTGATATGACATAGGAAGAGGACCTGGTATGAAGTTATTACCTTCTTCTTCTCCATCCTTCTCTTCGTTTGCGGGATACATTCTACGGCTATCAGGGCCTACTTCTATTCCTTTAAGAAATGCTGGCCATTTCATATGATCAGTAGGTAAAACAAAGTTGCGGATTGTTCTTATAACTTGTACAGCTTTTAATATTTCTTCGTAGTTAAGCGTTATCCCAAGTGTGGAGAGCTTTAATTTTATTTCTACCCATGCAGCATTTTTATGATAAGGTGTACTATTTTTCTTAAAGTATTTGTATTGTTCTTTATCTATCTCACAAACAGACCCTGTGTTTAATATCTCTGCAAAGTATCTAGTATACTCACCTTTTTCAATTTCTTTTTCTGTAAGTTTGTGAGCAAAAGGCACGGGTTCTATAAAGTCTCTACGGTACTCAGGCTTCAGCTCATCATATAATATCACAGCTTTCGACATATCGTATGGGTAGAGTTTCATTTCCTTCTGAGTTTTCTTGTTCATCTCCTCACCACCAAATGGTGTACCTACATAAAATACTATAGGGCCAATATACTCTTTAAACTCACCTTCGCGGATTTTTATCATCCACTCCTCGCCGGCTGTGAAACCTTTTTTTATATATTTCTTTTTATATACTCTCATTATATCCTCAACGCAGTTTCTAAACTCGTTGTCCAATCACCTTGACTTACTGAATGTTTGACTCCAGTTACTTGGAACTTGTGCGTTACAGTAATTACTGCAGATGTCTGATCGGTCACGAAGAGCTGTCCCCAATGTATACCTCCTATACCATCAAAAGTTCCATCAAACCCAATAGGTATTACAGAACCTCCTTGATCAGTGGGTGGCGCTTGAGCATTCCAGAAAGCTTTCATAGCACCTTTAACTTCGTCGACAGCCTCATCATCTCTGTTGTCAGCTAGTGTTGCCATTGCATCTTGTAGGACTGTCTTTAAATCAGCAGGATCTAGAGTTTTAGTCTTCTTAGTACCACCTCCCGATTCGTCGCATCCCTCGCCTGGATTATGTTTTGTACTTAACTCTTGCTCTCCCATTAAAGTGTCTTTTATATTTACTGCATAGTCAAGATATGCACCTTGAGGCTCATCTGTATTTTTCGCACCTTTTTTCGTCCTTCTCTGTGTACCCATCATTATAGAATGTCTTAATGCCTGTGGAATATCAGTGCTCATCCCCCAGCTACGACAAGACGTATTGCCATATATGTTTATCTTTGGTGCAGCGACGTCAGGTACAAAGTTTTTATCTATTATTCTCATCGTTGATGGATCATTTGGATCATCTACTAGTTCTAGATTCCAAAACCCTCCACAGACATCGTTGACTTTTTTCGCAACCTTTAATACGTATTCATCTATTGTTTTAGAATCTTGAAACGTGTTCCAAAGAAAATATGTATTAAGAAGTATTTTACCTAAGTGTAGATAACCACCGCTGAAAACAGCTGCTGGTGCACCATTAGTTCCTTGTGCTTTCTTGATACCGAACGAAGAGCCATTATCACCGCCTGTTGCGTTGTTCCCTTTCCAATGCTCTCTGCCTGGGATAAGACAAACCCAAGGATCTGCTGAAGCGTATGGCAGCCCTGGAGGAACTTTCATTCTTGATTCTGAACTATCCAATCTCCACACGTGTTTTCCTGGGAATTTTGCCTGAGGTGTATCTCCGTATACATCTGTTAATGCTGACGCTGCGGAGTGACCATCACTTACAGGTGACATACCTGATACTATAGAAGACTCCCACCATGCCCAGGTTACATAGTAATTCATTGTTGGAGAACCAAAAAACCCTGTAACATCTTGCCACCAGGTGGTGTCTTCTTTCGCATCTTCGTCTAAGTTTACAGAGCCACCGCAATAACCGTTAGGTGACCAAGGTGTATTTTCTTGTATATTTCTTTCTGCTACATCTTTTAGTACTACTTTCATCCAATTTCCAGAACCGTCACCTTTATCATCATCTTCTTTTCCAGCGCAGCCTGCATTACCTTTGTTTGCAACATCAATAGGGCCGCTAATGTACGCCTTGCCTGGAGAATCTAATGTCAATTCGCAGGAGTAAGATTTAGAGCCCGGGTCAAATGACCAATTGAAGTCTGATATTATTCCTAGCATTGCATCCATACCACCATTATTTGCTGCTATCTTTGCAACTACATCCTTCTGACCTTCACTAAAGCTCTTTATTGAAGTCGTGGAAAGTCTAGTCACAGGACTGCCGTCACTTGTCATATTCCAGCCCCACTGTACTAGTGCTGTAATACCCGGTATGAAGAATGCTTGCTGAGCCTCTTTCAATTGGTCTGTTGAATATAGTGTAAATTTAACTTTACCTTTTCTCATAGATCCATTAGTACCAGTCGAGTTGACATCAACTGAATTTAATGTGGGTGCTGCCACTAATCTACCAGATGCGGCTTTATCGTAAAAATCTGCTTGTGTTCTTTTCTCGTATCCTGCTATTGTCATAGGTTTGCTAGAAAAAGATACTAACGACATCCAGGGTTTTTTAGAAACTTTCCAAGCACTGTTCGGGGAAACTGCCCCTCTAGCATTTATTTCAGTTACGGAAGCGGCAGGCATCGATACACCAGTTAAATAACTCATATATTGCGCTCTTCCAGCATTTTGTTGTAATCATCTATAATCTCAGGTATTCTATCAGGATGCGGTATTCTTATCCTCTGGCCTGGTTTTACGTACATAGACCCTTTGCCAATTCCTTCTTTCATACTCTTAGTTATACCATATTGAGATGCTCTGTCAAGCTTGTTTCCATTTGCTATCACCCACCAAAGAGTTACATCTTCATAATATTGGTACGCTAAATTATCTAATCTGTCTTCCTGTATAATATCTATATAAAAATCTTCAACGCGTCTTTCTATCTTAGGATATATTATTGTCGAAAATACTTTTTTTATCTTGCCGTTAAACCTTTCGGTCATCTTTGTTTGATTTTGATTATATCGTTTCATTTTTTATGCCCAAATTTCATCGTTAAAGAATTTACCTCCTGACTGCCAAATTGTTCCATCTGCGTTAACTAAGAACTTACCAGATAGTTTTATGTCGAATAACATTGGCAATTCGTGGCCTGATGTTTCTTTGCCGTCACCATGATTTATATCCCAACCTGCGTCCAAATTCACTGTGTAGTCAAATGAATCTACGATACAAGGTACTTCCTGCCAGAGCGAACCGACAGTAATATTCTGTATTCTACCTCCACCTACACCACTGTACATCTTGGGAGATACGTAGCCCATAATATCATTCATAATTTTATAATTATTCTTTAATTCTCCAGATGTAAATGCTGGCATAGTAAGACTCAAGCTCCATTCCCTGGATATTTTGTCGAACATATACGCATCAACAGGGTTACCTGCATAAGATATTGTTGAATATGTCGGCTTAAGGCCATCTGATATTTCTGTAATATATGCACGAAGTGCAATATCGCTATTAAATCTAATTTTTACATAGTCACTATCATAATTAGTATCGTCTTCTGATTCACCTGGCTTTGTAACACCGTAGTCTTTTATACCTATCCTTGATACTGAATTTCCATCGTAAGAATCTCCATCATCTTTCTTTCTAAAATCCCTAAATGCTTTTGGAGCTCTTCTGTAGTTACCTATGTCTACGTGACCGAATACATCAAATGTCTTATCGCCGCTACCTGGTGCTATTTCTCCGCTGTTTGGTAGTGACGTATGAAACAGTTCATCTCCTGTGTTTCGCTTAGCGGTTGGAGCTCCTTTGTTATCTGCATCTGTTCCGAACTTAGATTGATCAAAGCTTTCAAGATCAGGGTTTCCATACTTGTCATCTCCAGCATCGTTCCCAATCTTATCGTGTATTTCGTCGTAATTTCTTGTTGTATATTTTCCAGTGTTTACTCCTGCTGGATCTATATTACCTAAGCTTGATGGGAAACCTTTCCAACTGTCCGGTGTGTCTTGCACAGATGTCTGATAGCCATTGTCGCCTTTGAATGTGAGTATACCTAAAGAAAGATCTTCATTTTCTTCACCTTTTTGAGCCTCAGATACTTTGCCATCGTCGTAGTGAGTTGTTGCTTTTTGTTTATAGTAAGGTTCCCCTGGAGTATATAGGAATAAGCTTTCTAATCTTCTACCAGATGTATGTTTGTACATTGTAGATTGGCCGATACCAAAGAAAGAATGGGGGCCCATCACACCTGAAAGTCTTTTTATGGGCTCGCCTTTACCTCTCATCTTAGCCATCATAGTTGTAAACTTAGTGTACAGCATTTCTAAGCCTTTTAACTTCTGAGGCATTAAACCTTTTTTAGGATTCTTAAACAATCCAACCTCCATATCTTCACCTAGTTTAACAAGTCTATTACTATCACCGGGGCTTGAAGGGTTTAGATTTTCTATTGATCCTACTATCTTTTCGTAAGTTATATCTCTAGTGTTTAACTGGCCCAAGAAATGTCTGTCGCCGTGTATACCTAAAGCGCTTAACGGAACTTGTAGGGCTAGAGCTAAGGGATTGTATATTCTATCAGCATTTGGCAGACCTAGTTGCCAAAACTGTTTTTTAGGGTTTGTTGCCTGAAGTCCGAATTGCTTTAGGTTGAAAAATAAACCATCTGGACTTATCATATACTTCGCTATTCTTACAGCATCAATTACAGGTGCTGTTAATGCGTTTATTCTTTCAAACAAGCCTGATGGATTATCCTTACCTCTCTGTATACCTCGCTGTATAAACGGAGATTTAAGCCACAATGGAGATCTTGGGTTATTTCTTTCAGCTTCAGTGCGTATATCTACAAAATCGTTTTTACCTACTTTCTTATAAAACATATCAGCCTGATCGTTAGATATTCTCATACTTCTAATGTTATCAGTTACTCCTGCAGGTACAGAGTCATTTCCAGTCCAGGGATCATCAGTAGGTCTTACTCTTGCAAAATACTTATTATATTGTAATCTTGTAAATGTACTTGATGATCCACCTTGTGGAAGTGTTTCACTAAACATAAATTTAGAAGTACCATCGCGCTTATCAGGCTGTGGGTCAATCTGTAAAAAGCCTGATGTCATATTGTTCATATGATTGATTTTTGGAGAACCTTGTGCAGAAAATATAGGTGTTCTATCACTTGGGCCTAGACTTGCAAAGAGCTCTAAAAGAGCTGTCATCTTTTCCGGTGTCTTAGCCATAGGCATTAAAGGATTTTGAGTAGACTTTAACGGTGTTTCGGCCATAGGAGTCAAGGGGATTGCTGTTGATTTTCCTGGCGTAGCACCAAAAGGTCTTGGTGGTACTGTTGATTTTTCTGGTGTGCTACCAAATGGTCTAGGTGATATTGTTGATTTTTCAGGTGTACCAACCAAGGGAGTAATAGGATTTTGAGTACTATAATCAACGCCATTCTGATCCATGTTAGGCTCTTGAGTAGAAAAATCTATAGACTTATCAAATGGCTTTGGTGACTGAGTAGAAAAGTCTACTTTGTTCTGGTCTGTATTTATTTTTTGAGTAGAAAAGTCTACTTTATTCTGCTTTGTATTTATTTTTTGAGTAGAAAAGTCTGTCTGCTTTTGATCTGTATTTATCTCTTGTGTCGGGGATTCATCTCGCTGACTAAACTGCTGCTGTATGGGTTTGGGTGTAAATTTGCCCAATGGGTTTACACTAGTCCCTACAGGCTGCTTGTTTTTCTCGCTCTGTAAAAAGTATTGTTCTAGATTTTTAAATTTGAATGCCATATTATCCTCCTATAGGTCCTGATGCTAGTTGAATTACTTTACCTACTTCTTTTCCATCCATAACCACCTTACCTCCTGCTCTTATAACAGATATAAGCTCATCAAGCTTATTGATAATTTCTTCGTTTCCTTTATCTTTCGTGTCCCCTTCTGAAGTTTTTGATTCACCTCCACCTCCTTCCATCCCAAATAAACCTAGTGACCCAAGCTTATCAAGTACTGGCATAAGAGGTACCAATAATAATAATGATGCAGCAAATAACGTTAACGCTCCTGCCATAAGTGTAAATCCAAGCGCTCCAGGAATTAAAACTATCCCCGCAAGACCTAACGCTGCTGTTCCTGTTGCAAAACCTAGAACATCTAAACCTTCAGGTATCAAGCCTAGAGATTGAGCGTATTGAGGTAGTACTGCAGAAATTGCAGCCAAACCTAATGTACCCATCAATATAGCACCAAACATCATTCCCATCCCGGCTACTGCAGCTGCGATTAAACCTAAGCCAATTGAGAATGGTATTATTGCTGCTGGGTCAATACCTGTTAAACCGCCTAGCGCTTCTGCAGCAGGTGCGATTGCCATTCCTAAAGCTTGGGCTGACATTGCACCTAATAAAATAAATGGCAACATAAGCCCCATACCTGCAACAGCTGCTCCAATTAAACCTAAGCCAATTGAGAATGGTATTATTGCAGCTGGATCAACACCTGTTAAACCACTCAAAGCTTCTACAGCTGGGTTGATTGCCAAACCTAGAGCTTGTGCGGAAACTGCACCTAATAAAATAAATGGCAACATAAGCCCCATACCAGCAACTGATGCTGCAATTAAACCTAGCCCTACCCCGAATTGTATTATTGCATTACCATCAATACCTTCCAAGCCACTTAAAGCTTCTACAGCTGGGGTAATTGCAAACCCTAGAGCATGAGCTGATAATGTACCTAGTAATATGAACGGTAGCATAAGTCCCATACCTGCAACTGCTGCTCCCATTAAAGCAAGCCCTAATGCAAATCCTATAATTGCTGCAGGGTCAACTCCTCCTAATTGCTTCATAGCCATTGCAGCTGGAATTATAGCAAGACCTAGAGCTAATAGCGCAATTGATCCCATGAGTATTGGACCTATCAAGAACCCCATACCTGCTGCTGCTAGACCAAGTATAATTAGTGATCCAGAGAATGCTATAATTGATAGTGGGTTAACACCTTCAAGTAAGCTGAATGCGAATGCTGCTGGTATCATTGCAACACCTAATAATCCTAGTACAAGTAGACCTTTCAGTATACTTGAGAACCCTTTCCCGAGTGATTTAAGTCCTGATGCTAAAAATTTGAAGTTTGTAGCTAGCATTGCTAAAGGTACCATACCCATAAATAATAAGAATGGTATTGAAGGTAAAGCCATTAACAAAGCAGGGCCAGCAAGTGCCAATGCTAATATACCTTTGAACGTTCCTTTACCCATTGATCTTAAACCAGCAGCTAAATCTTGCATTTTCTTTTTTATGCCGCCTTTTTTACCACCAGCTCCAAGCTTGTCACTACTCTTCATTTGCTTCTTGCCCATATCTGCCATGTCACCAGCTTTATCTTTTCCATGACCTAATGCGCCTCCAAGTTTTGAACCTTTTAATTTATCTACAACTTTACCTCCCATACCTTTCAGTGCCGGTGCAAATCCACCTAGTGCTTTTACCCCTGAGCCTAGTAAGTTTGTAGTTGCTGCTATCGTTGTTGCGTTTTCTTTTAAGTAACCACCCATCCTAGCTGTAGTTTCCATTGCAGTTGCAGCCCAACCTGCTTGTTTTTCGCCTGATTCTGTAAGGCCTGCTGCTTTGTTTAATTGTTTTTCCAAATCAGCTGTTGTAGTATTCATTAACTCAGCTGTAGCTTTCTTCTGGAAGTAGTCCATTTTACCGAAGGCTTCCAGTCCACCTACTTGTTTAAGCATTTCTGAATAACTTTCATCTATCTTACCTTCGTACATAAGCTGCTGAGCTTTATCTACATTTACCTGGCGGCCAAGTAACACAGATAGTTCCATTGCACTTGCTCTTGCTGTATCTATGTCCATTAACTTGTCGCCTAGTGCTGACATTTGTGAAAGGCTTGTCCCTAGCTTTCCAGCCTGAACTGCCATTGCGCCTAGCTCTTTTACAGATATATTACCAAATTTAGATGTAAGCTCCATATTGTCAGCAACATCCTCCATTACTTTTCCTATAGGGAGGCCTGCACCACGAGCTAAATTTGAAACTACTTTCAATGTTTCTTTAGATGATTCTACTGACGAACCTTCTACAAGCTTCATATGACCAACTAACTTTCCTGCACTTACTTCTGATAACCCTGTCTGCCTTGCTATGTTTGAAACTTGAACTATTGCGCTTGCTGAGATATCATTAAGATCTCCCATACCTTCTGCCAAACCAGCCATTGAATCTGCATTTTGTTTAGCAGATACTCCAAATGCTGCACCTAATATATTTGCGCCTGCCATTTCTCCAGCCATTGAGGCTGTCTGAGTCCTTGACATCTTCATACTATCACCTGCAGTTGCCATTGTATCTGCAAACTTGCTAGCCTGTCTACCCATTTCAACAATGAATAACCCTGTTGCTACTGAGGGATCTTGAATTATATCTATAAAGTCTTCAAACTTTTCTTTATACTCATCAAAATCTTTTGTTATTTCTTTCTGTCTATCTTTACGCTTCTGCATTTGCTCCAAGAGCTTATGTGAAGGGTCTAATTCTTTTTCTCTCTCAACTGCCTGGTCTCTTACAAACTTAGCTATATCTTCTTCTATGCTTGCTCTTTGGTCTGCGATTGCTGATGCTTGTAGATCTAGTTGGTATGATTTATTTTTTGTAAGTGCTATTCTTTTGAGTGCATCGCTAGTTGCTTCGACAGAAGCTACTCTAGCATTGTCTACTGTCAATAAAAGTTTAGACTTTTGGAGTTCATCATCGTAAATAAGAACTAATGCTTCCTTGTTTGAATTGAAGCCTTCTGCAACTGATACTCTAGCGTTGTCAGCAGCCACCAGTTGATTTGATTTCTGCAGCTCACCATCAGCCATGACAGACATCTTGCCTTTATTTGTAGCTATAGATTCTATGTTTGAAAGCTTAGAGTTATCAATATCTAAAGCCGTTTTTGCTTTCTGTAAAATTGAATTTGAAAGAACCGCGAGCTTGGCCTGGTTGTTTAGTGTTGTAGTAGAATTGGAGGCCTTTTCAGCTAATATGGCATTTATCTTAGTCTGTCTTTGAAAGTCCTTATTAGAATTTTCAAGTATTGTTTCACTGCTAGTCTGAGCTGCTGCTTGTAAAACTGAAATACTCGATTGAAGTGATTCTTGCTGAGCCAATGCTTTGTTCTGTCTCTGAAGTGCCTGTTCGCGCTTCGCATCGTTTGCTGCAGCCCTTGCTGATGACTTTGCAATCTTATCGTAGTACTCTTGATTCTTTTTAGGTTGTTTATCGCCTGCCATAATCTATCAGTTGTATATATCTAAACGCTTTGCTAACTCATCGGCGTGTTTAATTCCATCCTTTGCAGCTTCTATCTTGTCCATTAAATCCTCTACTGCTTTCTTGCCTTTTGGGCCAGAAGCTGAAATTCTTTCTAGACTAGCTCTATATCTTTTATCGTTTGATTTTTTTAGTATGCCTGATATATGGTTTAGTACACCATCTACCACGCCTTCTTTGGTAAGACTATTGTTTTCTGAAAGTTTTTTAGAAATTATCTTTCTAACGTATTCCCTTAACTTTTTCTGCTTCATTTATACACTCCAGCTTGCGCTTAATTAGTTTTATATAAATATCAACGTTATTTGGATTTCGAGAAGTTTGGACGCCTTATAGATGTATTACTGCTCTTACCTTTTTGAGACTTGTCCATCTGCTCTCTCTCAATCTTGTGCTGATCATTTAGCTTTCTTAAATAAAATAGCCTTAGATATACCGGCATCTTATATACGTCATCATGACTAAATCCACCGTTTGAGAAATAAAGCAGTTGGAATATCTGCTCGTGTAGAATGGCCTTATAGTTAAGACCTAGGCCAAAAAAACTCTACGGTCATGGGAATATTAACTGAATCTTCGTGACCACATTCATCGCATTCAAAGTATATTGACATGTCAACATCAGGTGTAACCTTTTCAAGATTGTTCCTGAATGCTAAAGAGTCTCTAGATATGAATTCGTTTTCAACAAAGTTGTTTATAGCCTTTACTGTCTCATCACCATCTACAGCTGTTATCACTTGCTTAAGTCTACTTGTTAAATCATATGAAATTACAGATGAATGAGTTTTCTTTTTCATTCTCTTTACTTCAGCTTGAATTTTCTCTTCGTCTGAATGAGAAAGTAACTTGAATGTAAGTGTTTTCTTGCTTAAAGGTAGTTCAAATTCAAATGTGTTTGAATCGGTTGTTATTTCAACGTCTTTGTTTTCCAAACCTGCTAAGTCTACAGTTTCGCTTTGCTTAGACTGGCACTTAGGACAAGGTATCTCTACAGGATATTCAGCACCATAACCTAATACTCTTGCTGCTACCATTACAGCGTTTTTATCACCTAATAATAAATCATCGTAGTTTACTCTTACGCCAGCACCATTACTAATAATTAGTGAACGCAATAGCATATCTATAACTACACCTTTTTGTATTAAATTTTGAGATGTAAGAATATCCTCTTCCTTTGCAGTCATATACTTCATTTCTATCTTACCTGTTCTCAGAGGATGCCCTTCTGGATATAGCTTACCTTCGCTTGGTAGATCAATAACTTCAGTTGGGAATTTAGAATCTTCAGTTTTCTTTACTTCAGTTTCTTGTATTAGTTGCTGCTTAAGTGCATCTGTTGTGATTTCCTTTCCAGGATAATCGTCTGTCATTTTTGCCATTGTATAACTCCTTTTGTATTTTTAATATAACTAGTATATATAAATATATATTAACTTAAAAGTTTGCAAAAAAATAGCCTGAATTAACAGGCTACTTAATTTTATATAATAAATGTAATTATTAGTATTGTAGAATCCAGTAGTCACATCTTATAGTTAAAGCTATGATAGCAGGTACACCGTCATTTTCCCAAGAGATTTCACCAAAGTCAGCATCTGTTAAGAAAGCACCTTTACCAGTCCATTCTTCTACCTTATCACCTACAGGTCCAAGAACGTTGATTGTTACATCTTTCTTATAGAAGTCTGCATAACCATTTCTACCTGTTACTGATTCATGGTGGAGCCTTGCCCATTCCATAACAGCCTGAGCACCTGATGGTACAATAGGATCGTATAGTTCTACAGTTATAGCGTCCCAATTACTTCGTCCTTTGATGAATCTGGAATTGTTTATGTGCTTAATTTCAGTTTCACCATTTACTAGCTTTGGTCTTGCTGCTTTTCTTATTAAATATGAAGGTATTCCATCTACGTAAAATACGAATCTATTTGTTACCTTTGGTTCAAAGGCCGTGAACATTAGTTCTGTTGGGTCTATTAAATTTGCCATCTTGTTTTATCTCCTATTTAGTATAAATATCACTAATCGTTAAATGTTGCGCCTGTTGGCATTATGTTAAAGTCAACAACAATGAATTCAGCTGCTTTAGCTGGTTGAATAAATATATCACCTTTCATGATGTTTCTATCAATGATATCAGGTGTATTGTTTGTTTCATCCATTATAACCTTGAATGCATAAAGACCTTGTCTTTGTTGTACTGATTCCATGTAAGGATTAACTTGTGATAAGAATCTGTTTCTAGTTGCTGTTGTGTTGTTTTCGAATATTAAGTATTTAGATACAGATGCAATAAATTTCTTAAGGTTAATTAACAACCTTCTTACATTTACACGGTCAAGAGCAGAAGCTTTCTTTTGAAGAGTTTTCTGTCCCCATACAACCACACCTTCACCAGGGAATGAAGCTACCGGGTTAACGTTTGATTCATATAATGTATCTCTGTTAGCATGTGTTAATTTTCTTGCAGCCTGTACAACTGTTTCCTGTCCACCTCTATTTAAACCTGCAGGTGCGAACCATTCAGCAGATACCTTATCATTAAATGCATAGATACTTGGCATAATTACAGATTGTGGAACCCAGATATATTTACCTGTTGCAGGGTCCGCAATTTGTACCCATGGCCAATACATTGCTGCATAGCTTGAATCAAAGTTTTCTGCTTGTTGTGTTACTGAAGCTATATTGGTAGTTGTATAATCAACTGGATCAATGATTGTCATCATATCGCCACGTTCTTCACATACAGAAACCATTTTGTTAGTTAAAGCAGGAGACATTTGGTATGTAATTCCTGGAGCTATAAGCAAGTTGATATCGAATTCATCTTGATTTGCTAAAAGATTGAATGCACAGTTATATGCAATATATCCAGTATCTGATACAGATGCTATATCTAACCCTTGGAAGTTTCCAGCTGTTGATGCAGAATAGTAATTAGCTATACCTGTTGCGCCTAATGGAGAATCTACAAAGAAGTTAGTACCATCAGCACCACCAGTAAAAGATCCTGAACCTATCATCGGTAAAGATGCTGTCAAGTTAGTATCTCTGATATCTCCGTTTTCAGTTAAATAATCGATTGTATTTTTTATAGAGTCTTCATCGATATAAACGAACTGTGATCTGTTTTTGTAATTTCCTTTTGGCTGAATAAATGGATACGCTGTTGTTGAATCCTCGACCGACGGTCTTTGAGTTCCAATTACAGCACCTATATAATTATTTTCATTTGGATCTAGTGAGCAGTTGTTCCATGTTTCAAGAATAACTTTTCTCTTTTTAGAATCATCAGCTCTACGAATCATCAAGGTAAATGAACCTTTCTTTTCGTTTACATTTGATACTTCCCATCTAACATTGTTTCTTGTACCGAACTTAGTACCAACACCTCCAACTGATTTAGATACAAAAACATCATTTGCTGATATCTGTAAATTAGTTAGTGATGAACCTGGTATACTATTCATAAGTCTACCGTCAGTGTGTGTTTTAATTTGAAATGATACATTATTAACATTGTATGTAGAACCAGATGTCATAACACCGGATCTTGCAGCTAATGATGAAGATGCAGCTACTGCATTTGTTGAAGCAGATGCTGCCATCGCCCATGATCCTGAATGGAAAAATATTTGATTTTCGCCAGTTGAAGAACCTGTAATTTCAATTTCTGATACTGCACCGCCTGTGCCTGAGCGAGAAACAAATGTATCTCCTGTTATTCCTGCAGGTGTAGTGTTTGAAGTTGTGTTACCAGCAATAAAGTTTGCAGAAAAACTAACTAGTGATGAAGATGCAAAGTAGTATATTGCAGGTGTTACAGAAGTATTATTTTGTGGCATCGGTGCATCTACACCAACGAATTGATATGCAAGACCTGATGATGCTGTATACTGAACTATCCCTCCGTCATGAAGTGATTCTGATGTATGCATAGACATAGAAGCTCTGAACCCTGTGTTTGCAGTTCTCTGTAAATGTGTATGTGAGTTTGCGTTACCAGCGTCTGTTGGCATAACTCTTACAATAGTTGCAGGTCCACCGTGCTTTAAGTATTCTTTTGCAGTTATTGATGTTAAGTATTGGTAGTAATTACTACCTGACTTAAAAGCATCCCCATAAAGAGCTTGATACTCCGAATATGAAAATACTTGGGTTGGTATCAATGCCGGACCTTTTACTGTTGGTCCTACGATTGCAGCTCCTATTGCCGCAACACCTTGCTGTACAAATGATAAATCATTTTCTCTTGTAAATACACCAGGGCTAATTATTTTTTCAGCCATTTATTTTTCTCCTATTATGTAAAAATTAACCCTATGGGTTATGTTATTTCTAATATAAATATAATGTATGAAGTTCAAAGTACCTATTGCTGAGGAATAAATACGCCTGTTTCCAGGTTTAATTCACCAGTACCGTACTTTGTTGAGAGTTCTTTTACAAAAGATTTCTCATCACTTCTAGTCTTTTTATATTCTTCTTTTATCTGCTTTTCTGATTCGTCTAATACTAACTGGTCCATTGCTAGCTGACCATAACTTACTGTCAACGTATCATATTTGCTTTTGAAGTCTTCTACTTTCTTCATTTCTTCTTCTGTAAACTTTGTGCTTTTTTTAATTTCAGCCATTTTTAATTCTCCTTATAACTTGTTTAGAAACCTTTATTTTTTTTAAACTCATCTTCACCAGGACTTAGGTTTCTTTTTACATCCTCTAATGATGAAACTGTTTCGCTATTTATTGTTATACTTACTTTCCCATAGTCTTTAGGGTTGTAACTGCTCATTGCCTTCTGTATATTATCAGGTATTATGAACCCATTCATTCCTATTGTAAACGTCGCTTTGGCTATTCTATCCTCTCCTTGAGCAGTTGCTGATTCTATATCAAAACTATCAATTTTAGAAAGAAACTTGAATGTATTATCCTTGCCCCAATATTGACCTTCAGCATAATTTATATCTTCTACTATCTTATTTAGCTGTTCTAGATACTCTGCATATATAACGCAATCATAGCTTAGCTTTACATAATCAGGTATTACAACGTTGTGGAATTCAGTCTGTGGCTTTCTGCCTATTAGTATATCGAAGTTGTCATATCTATTTTTTGAAGAATAATTCTTTTGAAAGCCGTAGTAAAGAGGGTTACTTGTATCTACCTTGCTCCCTAAATCCCTTCTCTTCTCTACACTTGTTCTTTTGTATATAATTGCTGGATACTGAATCTTGCCTTTTTTATCTCTGTATACCCCTGTCTTTTGTATCGACTTCCATCTTTCAGGTGAACCATATACTACAGGTACATTTATTCTTTCGCCATCTTCCATTACACTTGGCTGTATTATGTTGTCGAAGTAGTATTTTATTACAGTATCTACATCATATAGATTTACTGATAAGTCTTTTGCGTTGTCATCACGTCTAATCTGATTAGATCTATCTACTTTTTTATCCATAAAGTCCACCTCTCTGCTCGTCTATTTTTGTCCCTGCAATATATTCGTCATACCCTGCTCTTACATTTTCAAGTGTGTTTATTTTGCTTCTTCTCATCTCGTGTGTTTCTATGATCACAGACCAACTTGCCCCATGGGTACCTCCATTGCTGTCAGTATCATGGTTCTTGCCAAACAAATACTGTCCTTGTGATATCGTATCGACTTCGCAGTACATATTGTCCCAAAATATAACGTCACCAATTTCTAAGTATACATTTGCATTCTGTGCATTTTCGTTTGGAAGTAAAGTGTTGTTTGTACTGCCTAGTTCTAGCGATGCTAGATCGTCTCTAAGGAATGAAAACTTGATCTGTCTAGAATAATCTACACCTATGTCTTCTGATGTATATGATTTTGCGTCTTTCTCTATAAGACCTGCAACTCTAACTCCCGCTTTAAACACCTTGCTAAGAGCTTCACCATAAAGATTTTCTTTACTATCGAATATAGAATGCTTGAATATATCACATCTAGTATCAATAATTTCGTTTATCAATTCTCTGTTTAAATGTCTGAATAGACTTATGTCTCTGCTTCCTCCGAATAGTGCCATATTACCCTATGTATATATTAAGCGGCGCTTTGTTTAATTGGCCTTGTTGAAATTCAGTTATCTCCGTTTCCTTCTCCATTAAGTTTCTTCTTGATGCAGCCTCTAAATCTTCCCTCAAAGTAGCTATCAAAGCTTCACCTTCTGCAATACCTTCAGATCTTAATGTGTCGCCATCTAATGTTGTTTCAGCACCTGGAATTGGTATGGACGAGTACTTGCTCCTTACAGAACCTAATATCTGTTTTGTAAGTGCTAATGTGTATTTTTTTATCCACTGTAACCCTGGATCGTTTATGCTTGCATACACCATATTATCGTAACCCATATTAGAATAGTCAGATACAGCTGATGTGGTCACAAGTGTGTCTCTGTCATCAGTAAGTACGTATTGTATATGGAACTTAAATGAAGAGTTTGGTGATGGGAATATTCTAAGCTTATTGTTTATAAGTTCAAATGTGTAATGAGATTTCCTAACAGTATCATTGAATTCAGTCTGCTGTATCTTAAGTAAATCATCGTATATTGGTATTGCTAGATATTGCATACCTCCTTGTGTATTCCCCCATGCAAAGCTATTCAGTGCAGGGTTTTGACTTATATCTCGTCTGCCAACTGCCGGTGATTGGTGGTGGAAAACACGCTTTACTTCTATATCTGTAGTTGAAGGGACAACTGCACCAGCTGAAGATGACAATACTAAATTAAGATCGTATTCTTGTTGGCTTGCCGTGGTGATTATGTGGCCTGATTTCCAATCGACTGTACCTCCACTTCCTACTTCAGAACCGTACTGCTTTGATAATGCTATAAGTCGTCCTAAGTTTGGAGTTATTGATTGATGTGTAAAATTTGTTGATGTTGAGTTACCTTGGGCACTTAATAGATTTTCTCTTATATTGAATCTATTTACCTGAGCACTATATTCTGTTATGGCTTCTTCAAAACATGCAAACAATTGCACATCTTGCAGTTCTATATCTACGATTGGATATCCCAGTCTCTTGGCACACCAATTTGCAACTTTAGGTCCATCAGACTGAAACGTTGAGTCACTATCATATAACCCGAAAGGTGTGTTATTATTTATGGATGTTGCTGATCCATCATATATTGCTATGTTTGCCATATTATATTCCCTATCTTAGTTTTATATAAATATCAAGTACTAATCTCTTTGTTACATACCCATTAGCATTTCAAACACATCGTTTATTGCTACGTGACGATGGTTATCTTCTAATACTCTTTTGTATACATACTGAGAATCGTTTATCTTTGACAGATCAACTATTGCAGAATAGTTTTTGTCTTTCAAATCAATCTGCTGGTTATCACCACAGAATATCATTGTTGATCCTTTTCCTAATCTACCTAGCGCCATTCTAAATTGTGATCTAGTTAGATTTTGAAACTCATCTATAATTACTACACTGTTTTCAAATGTTCTACCTCTGAAATGTGCTAAAGAAACAAGCTCTATAGATTCTTCCTTCTCCATCTTATCTAGAATCTCAGGTTTGTTGTAGATCTTTCTCATATTAGATCTGATGGGTACCAACCAGGGCTCCATCTTTTCTTTTTCTGATCCTGGTAAAAACCCGTTGTCTTCAGTAGAGACAGTCGGTCTTGTAATTACTATCTTGTTTGTCATCCTTTTGAAAAACATATCTAGTGCTACCTGACATGCTAGCAGCGTCTTTCCACTACCTGCTTTACCTACTATGAAATTGTAAGGGTGATGCAACATTGCTTGCTTTGCTGCTTTCTGCTCTTCTGATAATGTTATTGAAAACTTTATGTTGCCTTTGGGAACAGATTTTTCTATGTTTTGCTTTGCCATAATTAACCTCCATTGTATTTACTATAAATATCATGACACGAAAAAAAAGCCCCTCCGAAGAGGGGCCTTAATAATAATATAAATTACTTTTAGTTTAACTTGTAATTATGAAGCGAATGAAGCAGTTACACCACCAAATCTTGAAGTCCAAGTAGAATCGTTAACTATCAACTTAGCGTAGAAGTCGTTTCTTACAACTTTCTTAGCGTATCTAGTCATCACACCTTTTCTTGGAGTAAAGTTTGTTGGATCGTAAACAAGTGGAGTCATAATCAATGGAATGTATGGAGCAAATACTGCACCAGTTTCTAAGAATTGAGTCCCTCTAAATCCTGTTAAGATAGTGTTACCTGTCCAATATGGATTTTTGTAAATTGTAAATCTGTTCGATAAAGAACCGATTGCAGTTACACCCATTGCAAAGCTTTCAGCAGTACCATCAGTATTAGCAGCATATCCAGCGATAGACTCTAAGTAAGTAGCGATCTGTGGAGAACATACAGCAAAGTTAGCTCCTCCTCTCATCGTTGATTGGTGGATAGTGTTTGATAAAACTTGCATTGAAATACCCATTTGAGCAAAAGCATCGCCGTAAGATTCACCAGCAGCAGGAGCAGCAGCTACAAATGTTTGTTCGAATGCAGCAGCGTTGTTAAGCATTGCTAAAATTTCCAAGTCAATTTCCATTGAAATGTATTCAGATAACATTGAAGTTAATTCAGCTTCAGCATCAATTGAATGATAAGCATTAAGATCTTGCGCAAATTCCGGTGACCATTTAACTTTTAACTTTCTAGTCTTAGCAACTAAAGCCTCTTGAGTTAATTGAACATCGATTTCTGGAATTTCTAAGTCATCAGACAAAGTACTTGATACAATTTCCGGTCCTACAGTATCTTCAAAGTCACCTCTTAATAATGCTTTTTCAGTGTTTTGGTAATAGTACAATTTATACTTGTTATCATCACCAGAAACAGCAATAGAAGAACCATCTTTTATAGAGTGGAACGTTGCAGCTGTTGTTGCAGGTACAAATGCTGAACAAGTAAATACTTCAGCAGTTGCAAGTGCTGCAGCATTGTCACCGCTGTCACCAGCAGTAAATCTAGCAGCACCAGCAGAAGCAGACATAACATAGAAAGCAGATGCTAATGACCAGTCAGCGTCAACACCTAATGTTGGGCCGTTGTCTAGTCCGTTAAGAATTACTGAAGCAGAAGATTCAGCTTTAAGTAATAAAACACCTTTTTTAGATAATGAATATCCAGCAGAACGTCCACCCATATCTGTGTCAGAACTTCCGTATAATCCATCGTTTAAGTTTGGTGCAGTTTTTCCAGAACCACCGTACAAAGAATTACCATCTTCATGGCGTCCTTTAGCTGTTCCGTATTTAAAATCTAACCAGAAAACTAGACCTGATGGTAAGTTCATTGGCTGTACACTGACGAATTCCTTTGCAGAAATTTCAGCGAAGATTCTTCTAACTAATGGTAAAGCTACCCCATTCCAGTTTTCTCTATTAGTACCTGAATCGATACTGTTAGATTCTGAAATAAGTTGTTTAGCTTGGTTTTCTAAAAGAATTGCAGTGTTGTGCATTGTATACTCATCACTGATTCCTTCTAAAAGACCTGTCTTTTCCCACTTAGTTACAAGACCTTTTGTTTCGTTTCTCTGTGCATTAAATGATGCCTGAGAAGCTTGTAATAAATCATTAATTTGATTTGACATTTTTAAGTCTCCTTATTTTTTTAAAATTATTTTAATCCTGCTAACCTTTGCATTCTTGTTGCAAAAGTATTTGATTCAACAATAACATCTTTCGATGGTTTTGTAGAACCGATTGTTTTTGATGCGAAGCTTTCAGTAACGCGTTTCTTTGGAGTATATCCTGAAATTGATTCAGCTAAAGTAGAATAAACTAACTTAACTTCTCTTACAGAATTTGCTCTATCGAACGTTTCGATAACTTTCATCTTTTGTGATTCTGATAAACTGTTAGATCTGAATAGTTTGTTAGAATAAAGTAATTTAGAATTTAATAAGTTTACTTCGTTAATTTTAGATTTTAAAAATCTAATAACTTTGTAAGCTTCTTCTAATTCTTCTTCATTTTCAACAACTTCTTCTTCTTCTTCAAGTTCATCTTCTTCTCTTAATGCGGATATAATCTCATCGAGATCCATTTCCTCGTCTTCACCTTCTTCGTCCATAGTCTCAGCGTCATCACCTTCTTCAATTTCCATTTCCTCGTCAGCTTCAGCAACAGTTGGGTCTTCACCTTCTGCTTCTTCTTCTTCTAATTCTTTGATAATTGATTCTAGTTCTAGATCGTCTTCGTCCATGTCGTCCATCTCATCGATTTCCTCAGCCTCATCGTATGATTCTTCAGCAGGCAAGTCTTCACCTGTTTCTTCTGTTTCATCATCCGCAGAGCCAGTGTCTGCCGAGTCAGCAGTAGTGTCAGCAATAGCAACTTCTTCGTCCTCCATAGAGGTATCAGTAGTTTCTAAATCGTCTTCTTCTTCTAATTCGTCATCCATTTCTTCGGCAATCTTATTTGATAGCATAGATTGTAATTTCGGGGTGAATGCTTCTTCGAGAGCTAATCTCGCATTTGCAATGGCAGTTGAACGAACTGCTTTTGCATCGGCAATTGCCTCTTTTAATAAGTCTTTTGACATTATCATTCTCCTTTAATTTGTTTGTTCTGGAAATAAGGTTATTAGAAACCTTAATAGGGTAGTTATAGTTTTGTGCATTGTATTATATAGAGATAATACTTTTTGTATACACCTAAATCCTATATAAATATACATGACAATCATTAAAGACTAAAAAAGAGCCTATAAAAAGCTCTTCTTTATTAAAAATATTTGTTTATTGTATGTTATCTAGCTTGGCCGTCAAAGATACCTACCCAGACGTAACCTTTACCATATCGCTTACTCATCTTATCTCTGTACTGTTCAGTCCTAACTGCCTCTTCTTTCTGAATCCTTCTCTTTTCGCTAGGCTTAATGTACTCCCTCTTGTCTCTGTACTTTGTGATCTTCTCAGTATCTTTCAATTGTCTTTTTAGATACTTCAAAGCTCGCTCTAATGAATATGAACTTGAATCTGGTATCTTGACTGCTTCAGGGTTTCCTTCTACGTAGAAGTCGTGTCTACCAAAATGCTTCTTTTTAAAGGGCTTTTTTTGATAGTCTTTCTTTTGATAATCTTTCTTGTAATTTTTTTGCATTGTTATGTTTTATGTTAAACTTGATTTATATCTAATATAACAAAAAAAATCGACATATGAAAACATATGCCGGCCTTTTTAATATCTGTTATTTTGCTATCTTTTTATTTAAATGTTTTACGCATCCATAAAAGAATATAATGTGTTAATTCTTTTGCAGCAGGCTTGACATCTTCCTTGTCTGTCATAGGACCGCGTTTCCAATCTAACCATTGCATTTCAATTGCCGACAGGTGTTTATCTATAGCTTGATCATCCATAGATTCTATGTATTCTTCGTTTATCTTACCTTCGTACATTAAATCAAACATAGTATCTTGAAGTTTAGAATCTATAAATCTACCACCTGCTTTTTCAATAGCTCTTCTTGCTTTCAATGCGTTTTTCTTAAGAACAATGAAATATCCTTTTCGTGGGCCACCCATCTTTTTTGTATATTGTGATCCTTGAGATTTTGAACCTACCGGTCTTGCATTACCTCTTGGATCTATCACTACAAATTCTCTAGATTCAGTTAATGTACTTTCGTTCATTACTATATACTTCGCAAGTCCGTTCGTATCTTTATCTTTTATACTAAAGCCACTTAGCACTTCCCAATCAGCTACCATATCTATAAAGTCAGCCAGACCATTGACATCTTTCTTGTCAACAAGTTTGTAAAATTCTTGCTGGTCCTGTCTGTCGTTTGGCATCCATTTTTCTATTTTGTCATGCGCTAAACTAAAGTTTGGGCCTTCATTTAAAATATCTTTGAATTTAATATTTGCCATTATGAATCCCCTAATTTTTTCACCATATTATATGGAACAACTTTTGCATCGACAACAGTGCCAAGCAAGCCTTTAAAGAACTTTGAATCGCCATCATTTTTAGCAATCTCATGTTTCAAATGGCTTATTAAAACGTTACAGTCTTTTTCAAACTTTTTCATAAAGCTTTTGTCCATTGGAGCTTCAGTCAATTCTGTTTCTTGTAGGTGTTTTTTTGCAGCGTATGCTTTCTGTACATCTTCCAATGTAGGTAAAGCTTTACCAGAAGTGCGATCCCATGCAGCTTCTTTTAAGATATTATTAAATTTTCTCTTTGCACCTTCTCTTACGATATCTCTATATTCACCATCGTTAACGTGCTTCGCTTTTTTCAACATATCTCTATAATAATCTCTTACTTCTTTCATATAATTTGCAACATAATCACGTCTCCAATTATCAAGATCTCCATCTGGATCTATAGCTTTAGATCTAACCGCCGCTTTTTCTTTTTCTTCAGCAGCGAATTCCACCTTATACCTAACATATGAGTCAACCATTCTTGCGTATGCATCTGTTACTGATTTGTATGTATCCCACGATGTTTGATATTTGCCTTTTTTAAGCATCTGCGTGTTTTTAGCTATTGACTGCTGAACTACCTTTGCAGCATCGGCCATCAACTTATCCATACCTTCTGCACCTGTTGCTGCAACCTTGAGCGTTAAAGCTTTTTTGTATTTTGCATGATTCCTGTTAGCGTGATCTACAGCTGACATAAGAGCAGTGGCACCTTTTTGAGCTTCAGCTCTAGCCGCTTGTTTTTCTTTTGCTGATGGTATATCTGATAAAGCTATAGTTAGTACTCTGTCAGCTACTTCAGAATATCTTTTGTAATTGTCAACTGACTGCTGTTGGTTACCTACCATATTTGGTGAAGAAGAATATCTCTGCTTCGGCCAGTACATAGATTTTTTACCTATAGTAATTCCTATGATACCTTTCGAAAGCTGGCCCCATTCTGATGTTTTTTGATATGGGTTTTCTTTCCTGCTGTCTAGGATAAATATATTCATATAATCGTTAGAAGAGTTAGGTGAACCTCCGCCAACAGCGGTATCAGGTACATCTGACCATGCAAAGCCTCTACCTTTTGCAGTCATAGCAAAGAACTTCTTGTCGTGGCTATCCATAATTTGATACAGTTTAGTTATTGCTTTAGATGCAAACTTTTCTGTTATTAGAGATTTCATTATTTCTTCTCTAACAAGCTTCCTTAATTTAGTTTCTGATTTCATATTATCCTATCTTTTCTAATTTGTGAGTTTGTGTTGCCATCCAATCACTACCTTTTAAGCCAGCCATCTTAGATGCTTTCTTAATTGCTTCGACAGTTGATCTTGCTTTTACTGTATAAACTTTTTCTTTTCTCAGTTCAACACCTGATAGATTCATATCTGCAAATGACATTTTCCAAGTTGCAAATCCTTCGTTGACGGGTTTTTTGTTTCCCATGTTTATTGCAATTCCTGGAGATGATATTACGTTTCTCATGCCTTCGAAAGCTTCGTTAACGTCACCTTGAAATGATGTTTTATTTTTAGATTCGTTTTTACCTTTATGCATCTTATCAATTTTATTGAAAAAATCTTTCTTTTCTTCGTCATCCAAGTCAGCAGGAGAATCTACACCTTCATCTTCCAAAGCATCTTTGAATTTAGCTTGATACTTATCTTGAGCTTCAGTTTCGTTTAACTCTTTTATCTCATAGTATTTACCAAGCTTGGCGCCCATATCTTCAAATACAGATTCTAATCTTTGTTGTAATGTAGATATTTCTTTGAATGTTCCTTCAAACATTTTTATAGATTCGCCTATAGATTTAGTGTCTCTTTTTACAGATACGGCATCGAACCAATCTGCAGTTTCTTCTATAGCCATCCTGCTAGCATTTTCAGCCATTACTTTGACAGTTTCTACAAGTTCGCTTATTTCGTTTGTCTTGTATATATTCTGACCTAGTTCGTTAAATCTAGAAACAGCTTCTAAAGTTTGTTTCTTCTCGTCCTCTGTCATTCTTTTGTTTTGGCCTGTAGATTCGTTTAATCTGTTCCACTTTCTGATATCGAATTGATTCATTTATTTACTCCTGTTTGGTAGTGTGCATTTGCAAGTTAGATCGCAAAGCATTTCGTTAATTATATTGTTTACCTTGTCGTATTTATTTATATAAATATCATTGACAGATTCCTTAAGCGGTGCCATGAAAGCTCCATGTGTCGATGGGTTAGAGACAAAATCCCAGCATACTAATTCAAAGTCAGATTGTACTTCGAGGGTTCCGTCCTCTGAAAGCTGCTTAACTGAACCTAAGCCTCTAGAACTGATCCCTAATTTCACACCAGCTTTAAGCAGTTCTTTTAGTATGTTACCAGAAGGTGTACCTAGTACCTCAACTGTGCCAACTAAATCATCACCTTTCCACCATATCTTTTTTATATTGTGAGAAACGTTTTGCAAATTAACTACAGATGATTCTGGATGGTCTAATTCTCCAAGTGCTCTGTTTTCTGCAATTTGTATCTTTGAATATTTGTTAGCTTCACGCATTAAGATTTCCTTAGGATATACTCTTCCGTTTTGGTTTTTCGCACCGGCTCTTTGTAGCACGCCACTTACAATAACCTTTCCGTCGTTGCTTTCCTCAGACTCTTTTATCATTTGAGGTGTTATTTCAAACGATGTATAATCTATTAGTACTTCTTTTGACATTAGAATCTCCTTAATTTGTTAGATAATCGTTCCATTTTCTCAGAAATTTTAGAAAGATTACCTCTTGTTGATTTCCAGTATTTGTTTTCATCTATACCAGCTTCAGTCTTTAACTTTATATTCTGATTGATGATTCTTTCTATCTTGAACAGCTTACTATTAACTTCTCTTATAGCTCTATTTACTTTCTGTTTAGATGTAGCTGTATCATCGCTCTTGTATTCGTTGTAATTTACTTCGTTCATAAGCGTAAGCTTTGCCATTTTCATAAACGTAGATTCCTTTACTTTTTTCATACCTGCAGCCCCTGTTGTCTTATCATCTGTTTTTTTACCAAAAGCAAATTTTGTATCGTATTCGCCGCCTCCAGATGTTGTCGTATTCATTTCGTCTAAGTCTTCTTCTTCGATCTTCTTGAAGTCAGCTTCAAACATTTTATCTAACTTTTTACTTAATGACATTCTTAACCTCTCTAACTAAATCATAAGCACGCATTACTGAAAGCATATGCTTATCTTTAATTTTTCTTTCCTTCTTGATCAATCTTAGTTGAGTTGCAACCTCATTAAGCTTTATAGAAACAATCTTGTCTTTTACTTTTTCAGAAAGCTTCTTTACTTCAGAAGATGTTTTTGTAATTTCTGAATGTAAATATGTTTTAAGTTTTTCTGTGTTTGATATATTGTTTATATATTCTCTTAGCAAAGTCTTTTGGCCAGAACTTAAAGTTCCATACTTATCGTTGAATTTTTCTAACATTATCTTGTAAGAAAGTATTCTAATATCCTTGTCTTGCTTAGAATATATCTGATATGTCTCATCTATTCTAGATGCTTTGTTTTTCTTATTTGTAATGGATTCTATAAGACTATATCTAAACCTTACAGATTGAGAAGGGTTTACTTTGTTTTCAAACAGACAGAATATAGAAGCGTTTTCTGAATAGTTTTCTACTTTAGCTTTGAAGAACTCTTCTATGTTGTAGTGTTTTTTAACTTCTTTTATCAGATTATATTTGTGTTTTCTAAGCTCTACACCAGAAAGTTTCTTTCTTTCGTTGAGCACCGCGGTGATGAAAGACTCAGCTTTCTTTTCGGTGTTGAACTTTTCTTTTAAAAGAGTTTGGTATAAACCTAGCTCTTTTTTAAGAGTAGTATTTTTCTTAAAAAATTCTCTGATAATGGATATTGCAGGTGAATTTTCAACTCCATTGATAGTATCACTTGTTATCTGTCTGACCAATAGCTCAAATAGTATTCCTGTGTTTTTGTATTTAGAATGTTTTGCTTTCATTTTTTTCTTTCCCGCGTATATCTTTATATATCATATAAATATACTAAAACTTATTTATATGTCGTCTTCCATTATGTTGCTTTCGTTTAAAAGATCAGATTTATATTTACTTTTTTCAGCAAACAAACCTCTTATCTTCCGTGATTCAAATCTTCTGTTTGATTTATTGTTCTTCAGTTTTGTATCACGCTTTCTTTCTTCTCTACCAATAGTATCTCTACCTCTTGCAGAGTCTTGAGATCCATACTTTGTACTTTCTTCTGGTCTACCCTGACCTGGCTCGTTGGGCTCATCGTTTCCGAACATAGAAAGATTGTCACCTCCATCATCTTCTGCGTCTACAGTTGCTAACGTGTGAGGAGTACCAAGTGCTTCACCAGATTCTTGAGGATCGTTACCTTCCATTTCTATCTGAGATTTTCTAAACTTCTGTTTTATATCTTCTATTACGTTATGCTTTTCTTCTTTAACTTCTTCTTCGTTCATGTTAAATACATTTTTGTATATCCAATCTTCAGATACCATCTGACCGTCTTTAATAGTTGATGCTAAGTCTAACTTGCTTGACCATAACTCTAGCTTTTCTTGCTCTGCTATTGATGAAGGGTTTGTTAGTTTTAATTCAAACTCTACCATCTCTTCGTTTGAAAATCCTTGAGAGTATAAATGTACCATTGCAATTTTTGTAAGCTCTGATAAAAATATCCTCTGTATTCTTTCTATTGTTCTTGCAAACCTGACATCCTGAGCTGCAAGGGTTGCTTTTCCTTCTACACCTTCTTCATAGCCTAAGAAAGCCTTAGGTACTTTAAGTGCTGCAAACATTCTTGATTTTAAATAGTCCACATCATCTATGCTATTGTTTTCCATTCCTGATAAAGTATCTATCTCAGTACCAGATTGACCGCCTCTTACAGGAAGGTATACATCTTCAAGCATATTCGACATATTAAATTTAAGATTATATTGGCCAGTCTTCTCATCTATATAAGGAGTCTTTTTCATCTGGTTAACAACTCTCTGCATATATGCGTCTACCTCGTTTGGTGGGATGTTACCTATATCTATTTTATATACTCGTTTTTCAGGTGCTCTCATGATTCTGTGAATTAACATTGCATCTTCCATAAGAGTTAATTGTTTCCAAGTCTTTCTAGCCGGTTCGATCATAGCTTTACCATAAGGTAGAAAGTTCATATCGTTAAGCATTCTAAAGTGAGCTATTTCGTAGTTTTCATAGTGCGACTGCATACCTTGTCTTGAAGCTCCTTGCTGACCGGCCATTGTAGGATCATGAGTAAACTTAACCATATCAGGATTATTTGGATCAGTACCTTCTTCTCTAAACATCTCGTATGAAGACAGAGGAACTGCATTTGTTATCCCTACTTTTTCTGTTATATCTAACTTCAAATAGAAGTCACCATACTTACACATGTTTCTTACCCACGGCCAAGCGTTGAATTCTATATTAAGTACATCATAAAACAGATTGTTTAACACCTTCTGCACTTTTTCATTATCTGTATTTATTTCGAGTACATTACCGAATTCGTTTTTAAGAGTTGACTCATCTGAGTATATGTCTAGAGCAGATGAGATTATAGAATCTTCGTCCATAATCTCATAGTCAGAATACAGCTGGAGTCTAAGTGTATGAAAATTAGCCTGTTGGTTGTAACCGTAACTGTCTGTTTGATATATTCTGTTGTATCTGTCTACTAATCTGTTTGTTGCTAGTTTTGGATTTGCTTGCACTTTGCTTAAGTCTGCAACTTTTAATCCATTGTCAGTCCTTCTTATAATTGTTCCTGTTGAAAACAATGTCTGTAATCTTCCAAAAAATGTTTTTTCTGCCATGTTTTTCTCCTTTATAACCTTATAATAACCAAGTTAAATCTTCGTCATCATTTTTAATTTTCATATTCCAAGGGTTAGTTCCAGGAAAACTATTTCCTGTATACGCACCTCTTGTGTTGACTATGTTGTTTATTGCGTTCTTGTTCATATTCAATCCTTCAGTAGCCAATCTGACTGCATTATCTCTAACAAATAGCGCGATAGCAAGTGCCATTGTTAGATCATCATTATATCCTCGCTGAGCTTCAGCTCTATGGCCATTCCAGATGAAAACAAATAACTCATCTATCAGTCTTTTAGATTTTATAGTGCACGCCTTTTCTCTAAAATAAATATCTAACTTCGATATCAAAAGAGGCCTTGTACGGGTTGAAGTAGTAAATCCAGGGGTCATATTTTCACGGTTCTTTAAGTCATATCCTTTACTTAACTGAGTAGTGGCATCGTGGACACCTTCGTGTTTGTACGTGTAATAAAGATTTCTGTACCCTCTATCTATAGCTGGCTGTAGTGCAGCCCAACCTATGTTTGCATTTTCTACAACCAACAAAGCTTCGTTGTATTCTGTAGCTATATTTACTAGTAGATTTCCGAACTCTTTCGTCCCTATCTGATTTCTATATTCTGCTACCTGTTCCATCTTTTCTATATCTATTACATGAAAAGTAGAGTAGTCACTACCGTCACCTCTGGCAACATCGGCAACAACCATATATGATCTATTATAATCTGCATAGTTCCATATCCACAGCTCGTCTTCTACACCTCTCTTTTCGATTGGCTCTACAACAAGATTGTCCATATACCAAGTAAGAAGTTCTGCAGAAACAACTGAATTACCAGAAGTAATAAAGTCACAGTCACATTCCTGTGCTGCCATTTTAGGTCCAAGTAATTCGTCTTGCAAATCTCTCCACTCTTGATCTCTATCAGGATGCTCTGTCCAGTGTAATTTTATAGGATTAAACTGACCTTCTCCTCTCTCAGCCTGAGTCCATATCTTGTGGAATAAGTTTCCTGTACCATTTGGTGTTGAAAGTAAGATTGCAGAACCACCAGTTGCTAATGTTTGCTGTGCTGAAGTCCATATCTCTTCAACCTTATCTATAAAGGCAGCCTCATCAATAACTAACAGGGAAAGTGCTTCAGATCTTGCAGCATCAGGAGCAGATGATACTGCTTTTATCTGTGATCCGTTTTTAAGTCTAAGTGAAAGTCTGTTATCTTCTTCAGATCCAACTCTTAGCCATGAAGGTAGCAAGTCGTGCATTACCCTAACCTTAGTAATAAGATTCTTTGCAGTGTCTTGTTTTATAGCAATAACTAATACATTAAAGTCTTCTCTGAAAACCATGTTCCATACAGAAAATCCAGCTGTCAAGGTTGATATACCCATCTGTCTGGATTTTAATATTACATTAAATCTGTGATCTTTGAAGTCTACTAAAGAATCTTCCTGGAATTTGAATAAATCGAACTTTATCTTACCTCGCTGAGGGTGCTGGATAAAGCAGTACTTCTTCATAAAGTACACAGGGTCTTGTGAGCACTTGATATACTCATCAACTAAAGCTTGTTTTATTGTTTTATTTGCCATAACCTATATATAAATATATATGTATATAAAAGTTGCGTTATTTTTTGATACGTTTTTCTAGTGATCTACCACCAAAATATGCACCAATAGTTGTCATTAAAACTAACTGCAGTAAATCTGTCCACTTTTCTTCCACATTAAATGATACTGCACCTGCATCAATGAATATCATTAGTACCGTACATATTACTAAAAATATCAATACCATAGGTCTTACATTCTTACTTAACCAAGAGTCCGAGTTCATATCAGATTTCCAACGGTCTGTTATGTTAGCCTCCATATCTGTTTCATATTTTGCTATAAGCTCTTGTATCTTTTGCTCTGCTGCTAACTTCTCTTCTTTTGAAGTTGTTAAATTGTCCAAGACACCCCCAACACTTTTAACTAATGTTGCAGCTCCGCTTGAAAATATTTGTGTCAATATACTCATTCTTGTTCTCCTTTTAATAATCTTTCTGTTAATTCTTTTTCAGAATCTATCCAGTCTATGAAGCGTTGTTTTATATTTTTCTTATCAGTAGAAGAAAGCTTTGACCAATCTTCTATCTGACCTGATTCTGTAATTAGATTGCTTGAGTCTAAAGATTCGAACCAAATGTTAAAGTTCTGTTCTTGTGTCAATGTCCAAGAACTAAAGTTTTTTCTAACTTCTTTCTCAAACCATTCTTTGTATATACCTTTAGATACCATACCGTGCTCGTGTTTGTTCTGGCACATGAGACAGTGGCTAAATAATCTATACATTTTTTTGTGTGCAGAGTTGTTCATTCTGCCGCTACACTTTGGACAAGCTAATGGGATCTGCATATCTTTTCTAGCTTCACCTAGCTTAGTCTTGTTCTGTTTGATACCGTTTTTAAGTGTCCAGGTTTTTCCGCCTTCTTCCCAAACATCCCCCTCGTATCTTTTTGTTTCGTAGCTTGTATACCCCGAACTTGTTTTTGTTTTTGAGCCATAGTCACCTGTTGCCAAGTTTCTCATTCTCTGTATTTTTTGTTTTGAAAACTGTTTCATATTATAACCTTTTTAGAAATACATCATACCTGTGATTTGGTTTACAGGTGCAAAAGCTCCAGTTAGTTTGTATGTACTTCCTTTATATACAAATACTAAACCTTCACTTGGCACTATAGAATCCATACCTCCGATTGAATTTAATTTATTTAATTGCTGTGCTAATCTGTTTATCTTCTTTATATCGCCGCCTTTTCTTACGATTGATATGGCCTGCTTTATCTGCTTTCTTATATTCTGTACTGCTTTGTCTGGATTGGCTGCCAAGAAACCTTCCGCGTTTTTCAATACTTCAGCACCCAATTCAAAGAATAACTTTTCAAATGGTAACATATTCTTTTTAACTTGATCTGCATGTTTCTGCTTGTCGATATCTATAGCTTTAGATAAAAGCTTTTCATCACCTATAGTTTTCTTATTAAGTCTGAATGACTTATCAGAAAAAGCCCACCGCTTAACAAGCCCCATCTTTATTCTGTTATCTACACCTTTAAGATTTTTGTCAACATATTCTCCCCACCAAGCTTGATGGTATTCACCAAACGTACTTGAGTCAGACATACTAAACTTTTTCATAAGAGAGTTTAGCTTGCCTAAGAAATAGGGTTTTTTAGCAGAATAATCTTGGTGTGGATTTATCTTTAAAAACTGAGGGCCAATTATTTTAAAACTCTTCTGTACGTTTTGATTTACCTGAGCAATCATTCCCGCAAGCATCCTAGCGCCATCGGGTACTGAACCTATAGGTGTCCCATCTTTATATTTTAATACGTTGTGAAACTGTAAATGTGGTGCATCATAGTTTATTACGTTTGAAGATGCTGGGTACATGATTTCCATATTTATCCAGTTATTGCCATCATCAAATATCTTTTTAAGCTGCTTGTCGTTTAGAGACTTTATAGCTTTTGATAAATCGTTCATAGCATAGTTAAAAGCTTTTTCTATGTTTCCTCTACCAGAGAATTTTTTAGCTATTGCGCTAGAATCAACACCTCCTCGTTTTATATCACCACCATTTCTTGCAGCAAGAAGCTTTTTGTTCCATGTTATGAATAGGTTTTGGCCATCTGTTTTTTCTGTTGCAGCTGATTCCAGATTAAGCTTACCTTGTAGAGCTATATCTATTATCTGTCTAAAGTCGCCGAATGTCAAACCTTTGTCATCAAACGGATGAGACATGTGGCCATAAGCACCACCTTCTAAAAGTAAACCTTCTTTCATTAGTTTGCCTGGCTTTGGTGCCTTAACTGGTTCTTTAGTATTTGAAGTTGAAGAAATTTCTGCACCTAAATAACTAACGAATTCGTATCCTATACTAGTAGCTATATATTTAGACCATTTAGTCCATCTATCAAAAGCAACTCTTCCTTTTTTATCTTGAAGTAAATTTGTACCTGATCTTGCTCCAGGTACTCCAACTGGCCAGTATGAAACTGCACCTGTAGGACCTCCACTCATATCTGTTTTGAACTCAGTATCATGTTTGAAAAACTCTTCGTTACCAGTAAGATAATTAAGAACTTCCATTCCAGGATTTATATATTTCTGAAGGTTATCTCCAAATTTCTTCCATGACTTTTGATTTCCCCAATAACCTCTAGGGCCATCGTCAACAGTATCCCCTCCGGTAGTTGTCAAGTTTTCACTTAGCAGTTTTGGTATATCAAAGTGTACACAAAAGCCTTCCATTATTTCATTTAGCTTTTCAAGCTTTTGTGTTATTAAATCGTAATTTTTAGTATGACCGAATATACCTTTGAATATTTTAACTTTCTGCTTTTTATCTAGCTGAGTATCACCTAAAGCTTTTCTTATTGCTGTTCCGCTCATCTCGCCATATCCTGGTACACTCATTGAAACATGAGGGGCTATTATCAAATATGCGCCATCTCTATATCCAACATCAGCATTTCCTTTCCAGGGTTGAAAAAACTTTCCTTTAAGTCTACCGGCATCTTTTTCTCCAACCATAAACACAGCTGCTGTAGTTTCAGGATCATATTTCTTTAGAATTTCTTCTGCCTTGTATGGATTCTTAACCTGAACTACTTTAGATATTCCGTGAGAATTTATTATCTTTTTCTTTTCATTGAAAGAGAATGGTGATTTTGGTAAGTCTACTTTCCCACTCGTTCCAACATATGCGTCTTTGAATTTTGACTGTAGCCATTTATATGCTTTTGCGTGATGTGCTCCCATAGGTTGAAACCTACCAGGGTATATTGCAACAACAGTCTTTATCTTTGAATCTTCAGCTATTATTTGTTCTGCTAACCAGTTTCCTAAACTCATGATTTTCTCAACTTTAATTCTTTTTCTATCCACTTCTTTGCAATGTGGTTTTGTATCGGTCGACTTACAAATTCTCTAGCATTTGACTTTACAACTTTTTCGAAATCTCTGTATTCTGAATTATCTACAACCAACATATTGCTTGCACCAAACAAAGCTTGGAATTTACCCATGTTGTTATTTACAGCTTGCCATGATTTTTTTACCAACTCAGATGGAAGTGTTCTCTCTCTATTTTGATTTCTTTCAAGAGCAACGTCTAAGTCTGTGTTTACAAAAACCATAAAACAATCGTAGCCTGCTGATTCTAGTTTTTTCTTTTGGTCTGCTATATTAGGATAGTTCTTACCAGTACCATCAATAAGAAGTCCGAGCCTTCCATTGATATAATTTTTAAGTGCAGCGTCTCTAGCCTTTTTACTCTTTGCTCTAAGTAACATCGCTTGTTCGTACTCATCTGGATTTAATTTGGCTATGTCTTTGCTCAAACCTTTCATCTGTAAGTATGTTTCAAAGTACTTGTCGCTGTTGACGGCTTTCAGTCCCTGTGCAGAAACGAAAGGCATTTTCTCTGGCATTCCAAATAATGAAGATGCAGCAAATGATTTACCACTCCCTGGTCCACCGGCTGTAAACACAGCTTTGAATATACCCGGATCGTATACCCCTTCAATCAATATGTCTGTTAACTTTATCACCTTAATCTCCTGACAATGCGCTCTTGATAGTATTAACTTCAGCTGTTAGCTCATCTATCTTCAAAATCATCTTCTTAAGCACTTCTGCCACGTCTTGGTATTCACCATCCATAAGTGCTGTTTCAATATCTACTGTAGCTGCAGCTGATTGTGTTAAAGCTACTAACTCTGCTATCTCAGCTGTTGCTGTCTTTACGTCTGCCATATTACTACTCCATTCCTATTTTATGTCTAAATACCATCGTGAATTGGGCCCTAACAGAGTCGCCTGTTTGGTCACCGCAGTGTACTCCAGCCCACACTTTATCTCCTGCAAGTAGCTGATACGTCTGTGACATATCTTCCCAATGGTTGTTTCTTTGATTGTAACTACTGTCGATGCCGCTTGATGCTGTAGCAAAAGCTCTAAGTGTCATTTTTGTTGCAGCATTAGAACCAAATTGAGTTGCAGCTACAAATAACCCGGCTGACATAATATGACTGCCTCCAAATCTATGTAGGGTCCCTGTAAAACCTACAAGTTCACAGTCAAACGGCACTGTATAACAAGGATGTATATATTGTGCTGCTGACATTGTTATTTGAGAAATTCCTATTTCTATACCTCCAGCTGCATCAGATGCCTCGTCATGGTTAAATGTACCTAAAGCAGCTGAGTTGTATTGGTGGTTGTTACCAGCATTACCAGTACCTACAAATGAGCCAGATACACTAGCATCTTGGCCGTATTCGTAGTGAGTGAAATAAGCATATAGATTTGAATCTGCTCTAGTTAATCCTTGACCAGTTTTTTTAGTGTTTACCGCTATCCCTTTTGTTGGTGATATGAGGACTCCACTTCCTGTTATTGTAGATGACGAAGACACCGCACCTGTAACAGTAATGCCACCTGTGAATGGTGGTGAGACCAAATCAGCCTTTGTAGCAAATTCTACTATTGCTAGATCCGAAATTACTTTGTCGGCGTCTGCAGTATCTTGTGCTGATGTTAAACCTACCATTGCTTTAGTTATACCACCTACTGTTCCAGTAAATGTTGGGTCTGCAGTATTTGCTTTTAAACCTAATGCTGTAGTTGTAGCATATACTTCTGACAAAAGACTACCGTTTTCATATACCCTACCCGCATAAACATTACCACTTGCACTTATATTACCTGTACCTGTATGATTACCTAGATGGTTTAATATCTTGTTTGATGCAGTTATCTCGCCGAACGTAAAACTTGATTTAGTTGCATTGCTAGAACCTGAACCATACCATAGTGAACCTGATGATACGTTTATTGCTAGCTCACCTTGCGCCAATGTTGCCGGGGCTGATGAACCTGTTCCGTTTTTTATTTGAATTGTTTGTGCCATATTATTCTTCCATTATTATATAAATATCAAAAAGTCCCGCCTTTTATATTATTAAACTGTATTTCTCCACTTGCACTTATATTTCCCGAGGCTGTTACATTGCCCCATATATTCAACCCTGTGTCTTTGATCCACAGATTAGTATCGTCATAGTCAATTCGCTTACCTTGAAGATGTAATTCACCCGTTGTATAAAGTTCAGATCCAGCTATTTTGCCGCTTGCACTTATATTACCTGATGACGTTATATGTGTTGCTGAGATTGTAGAGCTGCCGTATATTGGTCCAGCTATCTTAACAGGGCCTGAGCCATCAATATGAAGCCCTCCTCCGGCGAGCTCTGAAATTCTTACGGTATCATTGGAAAATCTGTACTGAGTTCTTGCAGTGATAAAATTAGCTGTTAAGTTGCCACTTGAGCTTATATTACCAACAGGATCAATTAACGCGACTGTAGTTCGATCCTGTATGAAGAGTATCGATGCTGTGTGGTACGGTTCAGCAAACCCTATCCCCATTCTCTGGCTTTTGTTTGCAAATGCTGGTGTTGCGCCTATTTGAAAGGATGGTGGATTTTCTGGTAGTGCGGTAGCATATACCGAATAGAAAGCAGGGGAAGTGTTGAATGCAACGTTTTGCATATTTGCAACATAACCCCACTGAGTAGCTGAAATGTTATCGGCATTTGATCCCATGCTGGATAGTGATGTCCACTCCGCTGCAGATATTGCCGCGTTGCCAATGTGAGCTATTTCAAGCCACTCTGTGTTTGTTATATTTGCAGAGCCCATTACCTGAAGTGATGCTAACGCTGCTGATGACAGGACTGTGTTTCCTGCACCATCGTATATTGTATTACCGTCGGTATGCATTACACGCTGGTAAGTGTCTTGTATTAGTGAACCTGATAGATTAGGTAGTGCCATCTATAACCCTTATTTTCGTTTTTGTAAAACTTTAATAACCTTCTCAATCACAGGAAGCTTTATATCTTCTTTGATTGGATTTTCTTGTATGTATTCTGCTACTATATTGTTAAGCTTGTTTTTTCTTATAGTCAAATTGCTTATGTTTATATCTTCCTTGATAAGCATTTTGACTAAATTTAAAATATGCTCTTTTTCCGTTAATGTAGGTTGGGATAATATATGTACTGTATCTTTGGTTTTTTTCAATATTGGTTTTTCCTGAGATATAACCTCCACTGTAACCTTTTTAGATTGCTGTACTTTGAATTTAGATTCCCAAGGAGTGAAATAAGTGTCTTCTGCAATTATTTCTAGCCTTATTGTACCTTCAGTGCTTTCGTCTATAAGACCTCTAAGTCTCTTAACAGGTATTTTAACTTGGCCTGATTCAGATATTGTGCCTTTAAACATTATATCAAAGCCATCTGCTTCTACAACTAATCTAGCTTTAGATTTTTTTAAAGACGCTCCTTCAAGTTTTATCTTTGCTTCAAAATTCTCTATTTTATCCGTGTATAATTTGTACATTTCTTTTGATCTCCTCAGCTATTAGTTTTATATCATCCAAATATATTTCTATATTTTGTATTTCTTTTTCTTCGTCGTAAACTTTAATACCTTTTCTAAACATAACAAGCTTTATTACTTTACGTCGCTTCTTTTTATCTTTGTCGTACTTGTTCCAGCCCTTGCTTTTACCTCCATGCTGGATTATATCGATTACTTCATTCCATAAGCTATCGTTATCGTTCCAAGCAATGGCTGCTGTGTTCCAAGCTATCTCTGTTGATTCATGCGACATATATAAATATCATCCTCAGTTCTAAAAATTACCACCATCAATTGCAATGACACTTCCCGTAAATGCCGGCATATTAGCTGTGGTTACTTTTGCAAATGTTACATTATCAGCTATCCGTATATTCTGGTCCATCATGTGGACTTCCGTAGCTCCCTGTCCTGATTGTACTTTCAAGCAGCTTAAGTTTCCGCCGATTGTGAGACCGCCTCCGCCATAGAATATAAAGTCCTGGCCTGATGAAGGAATATTTGCTGAATGATTTTTGTCTATTACAAATGCATCTGCTGATATATCTACTCCGGCCACCCATCGTTTAGTTGACGTACTTGTAAGAAAACTCAAATACTTGTCACTATCACCATCTGTTACGTTTCCTATTGTTATCCTCTGACCGGTCATAGTCATGTTGCTCGCTGTTACAGATACCTGGCCTTCTGATATTACAAGATAATCACGTACAGGCTCACCAGCCTGAGAGGCTCCAATTCCAAAGTGCATAGAGCCCTTGATTGCCGAGCCATCAGATGCAACTCCATCTACTTTACCATATATCTCCATTGCAGTTGCATCTTCATGGGAACCTGCAGAACTTATTGAAAGATCTTCCCAAGTTATAGTACCCAGTCTATCACCTTCAGATGCAGTTGATGGCGCTAGAAAAGTACCTGGAGAATATGCCATTACCAGCTCTGAACCTGATGTTTCTGTAGTGACGGCACCACCTACTGCTATATTTCTATATTTCTTAGTTATTATCCTTCCGCCTCTGAACTCCATCTCTTTTGTTCCGTCATCAGATCTAAATTTTATATTGTCAGCTTTAAAATCTATATCGTTTTTTGGATCAGTTGTCTTAAACCCAAGCTTGCCAGATTTAGAAACATACATAAAAGTTTTTTCATAATTAAGATATTCATTTGTAGGGTTGGCCTCATGAGGCTTTCTTATGCTCCATTCTCCAGTTGGTGTAAAACCCATCTCCAAAGATGCTGAAGGTATGGCAAGCATCCCTGAGGCTGAACCTTCATAATCAAAAGATGTAAATCTTGATGAAGTGTAAGTTCCATTAGAATTTGATATAGCTGTAGGGTAACCAAAAGACCCTGTTGTTGTAGTATCTCCAAAATGAAATAACGATTGTGATACTGAGTATGATACGTATGAAGTTGTTATGAATGTGATAGATGCTGTAGGTACACCGCCAAGAGACATTGATACATTGTTTGCTGGGTTTGAATTTGCAAAGTATGGATGTTCTGATGTACTACCCGTTGGGCTTACTGGTAGATAAACTAAACTTGAAGTTGAGAAAATAAGTGAACCTGATGAGTATATTATTGTTTGAGGCATTATTTATTCTCCAAAGCTTTAATTCTGCTAGTCAAATCATCTATGACTGTCTGTTGTTTGTTTATCATATCTTGTTGGTCTTGCACTGATTTGACTAACAAGGGTAAGAATGCATTATAATCCATAATTATAGGTGCCTTCTCTGGATCTGGGTTTGATTCTTCGTTTCCATGTACAGCATCAGGGAAATATTCCTGTACTTCTTGTGCGATAAACCCTGACTGTCTCATCCCACCTTTTGACGAAGGAGTAGCTATCCACTCAAAGTCTCTTACAGGTATACCCATCAAATTGTCTATACTTAATACTGTATCGGTTATGCTTTCTTTAAGTCTTCTGTCAGATACAGTTTCATATATAACTTTTGTCTTATAATTGAAGTGATCTTTTCTAACGCCTCCTGCATAGTAGCCTTTTATAGAACCGTCGTGACGGGCTTCTTTATGTTCGAATGAAATATAAAACACATTTCCTAGACCGCAATCTCCTGGATAAGCTACACTCTGCCAACCTTGTCCTTGTATATAAGTCGACTGATACGGTGGTTTGTTGTGAGTACCATTTTCTGCGCATGTTAAATAAGGAGGCATTGATGTATTAGCTGTTGTCTGAGGAGGGTATTTCAAATCTACTGTTCTAGGTATAGATGAAACGCCTATTTTTATACCATGACCTGCACCGGCCATATTACATTCATGGTTATCGTTATGCGCGTTTCCGGGATCCGCCATCTTATTGAAGATTGCTGCATACTGCATTCCTACGTTAGTACTGGCGAAAGATGAGTGGTGAGCTGCTGCTCCAACTGGACAGTCCATAGCATTAAAACCATTGACAGTAAGCCAGGCTGTTTCGTCATACAGTCCGCCAAATGAGTTCCAACCTACAGCTGCTGATAGTGATGGATCATACAATGGCGGGCCAATGGTTGTTGTACATGATATATAAGACCACGATCTTAAATGATTACCACTTCCAGCTCCGTGATATGGGTTAAATCCTATTGTCGCTACAGTATCCTTATCAAGTAGACCTGAAGACATACAAGCGCTACCTCCTGAACTTATGTTGTTTTCTCTAAAGTAAGTTATCTCGTTTGTAGACGTATTATATTTTAAAGAATAATATGTATCGGCTTCTTTAAGGCTATAGTAGAAAAGGTCATTGTTTGCTGCTATCTGCATACCTCCATGTGTACTTGCTAGTGATGCAGCCATAGTTAAATTATCTGGCTGAAGTCTTATACCTGCTGAGCCATCGCTAATCTTTATTGCATTGTTTTTCGATCCTTTGTTTCGTATATGAAAGTCATCAGCAGCTGTTCTGTGCACTTCAGCATAATCTGTAAACTGAGTACCTTTCCACATATGTCCGTATCCATCGCTCTGTGTTATCCAGTTAGCGCCCATCTGTAATGCTGTTGTTGCTGTGTGATTTCCTAAGTTGTCTGCACTACCACCACTACCGCCAGAACCACCTGTGTTGCTTGAGATTGTAATGTGATCTGTCCCAGCGTTTGAAGATAGAGTGACATTTGTTCCACCAACTAGATATAAATTATCATTTGCAGAGGCAACTAAATCAGCCTGTGCAGCATGAGGTGTTGTCCCTGAGTGAGTTACTTTTATTTTGACGAATGCATTAGCAGCGGTTGATGCAAAAGTTATAGCATCAGTCGCTGTAGTTAGTGTCATACCAGATCCGGCTACCAATGTCATCGTGTCAGTAGCGGTATTGGCTGTCTGAGAAGTCTGGCCTGCTACTGCAAATGTTTTATATAGATCTTGATCTGGTGCACCCGTTGAAGCGCCGTTTGTTATTGTTAACACGTCACCTGAAATAGCTGTTGTTATACCTGTACCTCCGGCTATTTTGAATGTATCAGTAGTTGAATTTGGGGATGTAGATGTTGAATCTGCCTCAATTGTGTGCCATAAGTTCTGGTCAGAAGCACCCGCGGGGTTATTGTTTGTTATCGTAAGAGTGTCGCCTACTATGGCTGTTGTTATACCTGAGCCTCCAGCAATTGTTAACGAATCAGTGGTTGTATTCGGTGTTGTTGATGACGGGCCGTCAGCATTTATTGTATGCCATAAGTCTTGAGCTGCTGCGCCAACTGTTGAGGAAACAAAATCTGCAGCTGAAATTGTTTTTAGCTGACCTGTAACTCCGTCCCAGTTAACTAGCTTAGATTGAGATGCTGCTGGTAAACAAGGAAGATATACTGACCCTGAAATTATCCAGCTATCATTACAGCTATCTCCGAATAAGCCAGGGCCTGACATTGTAACAGGACCTGAGAATGAAGTTGTGCCATTTATAAGATTGGGGCCTGACATCGTAACAGGACCTGTGAATGAAGATGTGCCTCCGAACGTATTTGGGCCTGAGAAGATAGATGGGCCAGTTGAGGTTACAGTATTAGATACTACATTTGTAAACGTAGCAGTTAGTTCATTTTTCCAAGGTACATTAGGTATCACTGCAGTATAATCTGCTATATCACCGTAATCGTTATAGAATTCAAATTTAAAATCTAGTGAGTCATACTCGGCAACATTACATTTTATTGTTGGGAATATAACGTCCCAAGTTCCTGGTGTAAATCCTTTTCTATCCCATGGCTTTATTGATATATCCCATAAGTACCATACGCCAGAATCTATTTTAAATCTTGGACCTCCACCTTCAGTACCATCTGCTTTAAATATAAACTTCTTACCTACCTCTTTCTGATTATTATTATAGTCATAGTCAACTTGTTTTTTCTTTATAGCTGTGTCTTCTATTAGACCTATAAACTTACCATGTGCAGAACCTCCATCGGTAAATGCAGAACCTGACATATATAATGACAACTTGGGCTCTTCTATTGCATCGTCATAAGTCGTTGTCCATGTAGGTATTTGAGTTTTTTGAGATACTGCCTTGAATGAAAGTTCATACCACTGATCTTGGTAGAAAGAAGCTGTGTTTGAAGATGATGGTTCGAATACCCAATATGCTGTTCCATCAAGGCTAAGAGCTTGCTGATTGTCACCTATTACTACGCAATCTTGCACTGGTGGGTTTTCTGCAGCTGTCTGCTGTTGGTATATACCTAAAAATGGATTTGGCGTACCTACACCGGAAGCAGTCCAATAAGTATTTAGTGACGTTGCTCCATTAAATGCAACACCTTGTTTAGTGAAGTCACCCATAGGTGCACGGAATTTCTGATAGTCCCTTCTATACAATAACTCCTGAGCTGCAACTGCATTATCTGATGCAAGAACCCAGTCAAATGGAGCTTGTTCATTTTTCATATAACACTTAACACGTGTAACGTCTCCAGTCATTGGCTGTAGATTATTGAATGTTACATGTGCATAAGAAGTATTAAGCGGCTCCCCGGTTGACCCTGTAGGGTTTGCACTGTAGCTTGCGGGAGCCTGTGCCCACATAAGTTCAAAGTCAGAATCTGTAAATTCAAAGTGTTCGAAGTCTTGATACTGTGCTCCTGTTGTTCCTTGTATTGTAGTATGTGGTGATGAAGTTCTTATCTCGAAAGGTGAGATTACTTCTTCGACCATAGATACATACGCACCTGTTATAAATGATGGTATGTTGTTTGTTAGCAGATTGTTTTCAAATAATCCATCGCCTTCCTCTTCAGGGGCAAAGACTGGATTTGATGGTGTATGTTCTGTTGAATATCCTAGATACGAACCAGGTCTAGGAGTTTGAGGGGATCGTACTATTATTACACCACCTACCATATCACTGGTAAACCCTCCAAAGTCTATATAATTAGTACCTTGAGGTTTCGCTGTTATAAAAAACTTACCTCCACTCTTTTTATATTCTACCTTAGTTGTTGTGTTAGGGCCTTGAACTTCTGCAGCATAACCATCAGACGAAAGCACATAGCTTGATGTAGGATTTCCGTTCCAATATAGAGATGGTGTAGACCCTGATAGATCTTGATTGTGTGTTAGTGCGTAAAATGGCTTTAATATCTCCTCTATCTTTATTACAGGTCTAGAAGTCTGGCCGTATAAAACAGGTGACTTGTTAGAGTTGCTAGGCTTAGTTGTAAATATCCTAGTCCATCTAAAATTAGGTATACCATACCATGCAGAAGGGATTGGCGTACCATCCGGTCCTTGAGAAGCTACTCCTATTATTGTAACTATAGTGTCTCCTGGTGGAGTATTGGTAGTTACATCTATTGATATCACTTTAGTATCTAGATCGTCGCCTAAACCATATACCTGTGACTTAAGTACTTGACCGTTGGTATCTAACACTTCGACTAGTATCTCTGAGTTTAGAAGCATTGTAGCTGCAGTACCTCTTATTCCTATAAAATTCTTACCGCCAGTAAAATTGAATGAAGGATCATAGTCTAATTTAAAGTAATTGCTAGACTTGTCATCAAAATCTTCGAAATACACATTTCTATTATATAAATCTTGGAAGAAGTATTGACCTACGGTGGTCTCTATCTGAAGTCTTTCTATTCTATCTGTCGCTGTTGTGTTTGATGCCATTTATTATTCCCAGTATTATACTATATAAATATCAAGTACTACACAATAACCTTACTCAATCCTTTAGTTATGTTGATCTCTACTAGACCATCAACCATATCTTTCATGATATCTATGTGAGATATTATCATTACAAAGTCAAATTCTGCTTTAAGATAATCAAACAACATAGACATAGAGTTTATATTCTCTGAATCTAAATTACCAAAGCCTTCGTCAACTGCCAAGAAATTAGGACGTGGTAAGTTAGATATTTTTATAAGCGCTACCCGTATTGCTAAAGAACTTATAAACTTCTCCATACCCGAAGTAAGTTCTAAAGGCCATCTGTCTTCTTCTCCATATTTTATATAACTTAATATATTTTTGCCATCTACATCGAACTCTATTTCGAAGTCAACTATTTGAGATAAAGTATTATTTATCTCCTCTTCAAGATATGGCAACGTCTCAGCTATTATCTCGTAAGGTATACCGTCACGTTTAATTGCATCTAAATAAAACTCATATGACTTCAGCTTTAACTCCAACTCGTGTGCATCGCTTATAGTACTTGTTATATTAGATATGTTTTGAGTAGTTATGGAGACGTTACTGTATGCTTTCTGTATATCGTTTTGTACTTCGTCCAATTCTACTTTTATATTTGCTTTTTCTATTTCTAGATTGTCTATAGATGCGTTTATCCGTTCATTAGCCTTGATAGTTTCCTTGTTTCTATGATACTTCTCTATATCCTTATCTATACCCTTTAGTTCAGTTTTCTTGGCGCGTAGGTCAGACTTTCTCTGCTCCGATTTGATTATAATTTCCGATTCATATTGGCTAATAGTCAACTTTTCACTTTCTAGTTCTCTATATATATTTATTAGATTTTCAACCTCAGTCTTCTCCAGTAACACACTATCTGATATTGATCTGTCGCTTAAAAGCTTGTTAACAATAATCTTGTCTTCTTTAAGTAAGTCTTTTGCTTGCATTGCAGATTTTACAAATTCATTGTCGCAGCAATAATTACAGGCAGGGTCGTACTCGTGCACATCAAGTTTTGATATCAAGTCTAGCTTGTTTCTTACGCTTACCTTTTTAACTTCTATTTCTCTTACCAATCTAGAGTTATTATCTTTTTCTATATCAAGTACTGCCTTTTTAGCTACAAGATCTTTTACATCTATCTTTGACATTTTTAGATTTATCTCAGTTGACTTTTTCTTATTAACCTTTGCGTACTCTTTGTATTTGTTTAACTTGTAGTTATATGCACTTATGGTTTCCTCGGCAAAACTTTTCACTCTTTCTAACTTTTCAATATTATCTGATGTAGATATATTTTTAAGCTCCTTGACTTTGGTGTGTATACTTTTCTCTTTATCTGAATATCGTTTCTGTATAGTATTCTTGTCTCCGTCTAACTCTGAGTATACTTTGCTGTATCTTTTCTGATTCTCTTCTTCGTCTATTAGCTGTTGAGAGTAGTCTGTCTTTCCAAAATTTCTAAGAAGTATCTGCACCTCCTTTATCTCCTCATTTGCTAGATTATAAAGCTCTTCAAATACAGTTATATCTAAGAATTGAGAAAGAAGATCTTTCTTCTCCGTCTGTGACTGATCAATAAATCCAGTACTATTGTTTTGTACTGACATTGATGTTAACACAAAGTCATTATATAAACCTAGATAACCTCTTATATTTTTATCAGTCTGAGTTCTCTGCTCTCCATTTAAAGATATTATCGTATCGTCTTCACCTATCATCCAGAAATTAACGTCAACTCTAACGTGGCCCTTTTTTTCTTTAACACCTTTTCTTTCTATGAAATATTGTATACCGTCTATCTCAAAGTTAAGCTTACATGAAAAATTCTTTTTCTTATTGTTCAGTACATCAGATGCGGATTTAGTTCTAGAGCACTTATGGAAAGCGCAAAACATTAGTGCATCAAGTATTGCAGACTTCCCTGCGTGGTTGGGAGCAAATACGCCTACGACATCTCTAAGTTTGCTAAAGTCTATTACATTGTCTTCACCATAACTGAACATGTTAGAAAATTCAAACGTTTTAGGCAGCCACCTAACACCTCTAGATATTTCTATTGCTGAAAGATGTTTATTAAGTTCAGTGTTTATATTTTTTATTCTGCGTATAGTCTCAGAGTCAGCTGAATGATTTGTTCCTATGTATTCTTCAAGCAATTCGTTTTGATATTGTACATCTCTTATATCTCTTGTTAACGAGCGTGTTGTTTTATTCTGAGCATTGAGTTTGTCGTTTTTTATTATAACTATGTCTGTAGTTTTACATTTGCATTTTATTTCTTTTATTATATCTTTCAGCTGAGCCCTTGTTGTGTTGTTAGTACGTATTCTTACTCTAGGATATTTTGGTATGCTGTCTATATTTGGCAGTATGCCTTCGCTGACGTTTATAGTGTAAAACCCATGCACATTTTCAAAGTTCCTGAATTCAGCTTTTCTTTTCTCTACATCCCATATAGCACAACCGTGGTTATCAAACGATTCTCCAAAATTCTGCTGTATTAAAGACCCTACCTGGAGTATTGTTTCATCTGTATCGTAAAACTGTCTCTTGTGTATATCTCCAAGCATAGTCATATCATAGCCATCAAACATAGATGATTTTAAACTATCACTTTCAACTTTATATCCTGCATCAGTGTATGACATATCAAGTGCTCCGTGGAAAAGAGCAACTTTAGTCTCACCTTCAAAAGAATTAGATTTTATAAAAGTCTTCGGGTCGTCGAAAATACTAAACACTGCAAAGTGAGTGTCGGCTATTAAATGCACTGCAGAGTCTTTAAGATAGTGAAGCTGTGGGTGGTTTAAAGATTCAATCATCGGAGTAAGAGAGTCAAGCCTAGACGAGTTATTTAGATTTGCATCGTGATTACCAGTTATAACTATCGTATGCCGTCTGTCTGCTAGATTTTTTAAAAACTCGCACGTTAGCTTTATAAGCTCAGGTGATATATCAGTCTTACTATGTACGACGTCGCCTCCTACATATACTATTGAGTTTTTAGGAAGATCGTCAACTTCTTTATACAGCTGTCTAAATACTTTTCTATATTCCTTATGTCTCTGATAATTTCTTATGTGTATATCAGCAACATGCAATACTTTTTCTAATTTGTTAAATCCTACATCAATCTTGTTAAAGTCCAAATTTCATCTCCAGTAATTTTGCAAAATCTACAGGCTTTGATTTACTAATCAGCTCTGTTATCTTTTTATGTCCTAATGTGCTAGGATCTTCGTCATCTTGCATTTCAATTATTCTAACGTCTATATTTTCTGATTGCAAGTATTCGCATAGTTTTATAGATTCACTCTTTGCATCGCTATCTAAAACTATGTTAACTCGCTTAACTTTGTTCTGTCTTATTTTCGCTCTTAACGACTTAGGGAGGAACTTTCCAAATATTGGTATGGAGTTCTCGCCAACTGCTATTGCATCAAAAACACCTTCGCATATATTTATATCTTCATTCCAGTTTATTAGTAACTCAAACCCTATAACATCTTTAGATGTCTTAGGATTCTTGTGCTTGAAGTCACTTTCGTAATAAGCTCTACCTACAAAGTAATTTAATATACCAAAGCTATCGTAGCTAGGTATTACTACCATTCCTTTATATTGGCCTGAATCACAATAACCTATATTATATCTAAGCACATCTGTCTTTGTAATTCCTCTTGATTTTAAATACCTTGCAGCGTTTCTGAATTCAGGGTTGTTTTTATCGCCATCTACAATCGGCTTAAACTCTAAAGGAAGTGATACATGTTCTACTTCTTTTTCACGGTCAACTTTACGTTTAACACCCGTAAGCATGTGTAACTCTTTAACTCTGCCGTGTGATCCCACCTGCCTAAATATTCTTTCAGCACCTACTCCTTTAACTCCACATACCCAGCAGTGCCATTTTTGAGTTATAATGTTTATAACAAGTTTCTTTTTGTGATGATTGCAGTATGGACATGTGAAAGTTGCTTCATTTCCACTAGTCATTGATTTCCCTAATACATTTTCAAAAAGATTGAGTAAGCGTCTACTTTTATTCATGTATATAATATAACAAATTTTTCCGAGTTATTAAAGCTTTATCTCGTTTATTTTCTTTTCAGTGTCATCTGTAAATCTAACCCTAGCAAATCTTCTAGGGCCTATACAGTCGTTATAAAAGTCGTCTTTAACTGACACGTGGTATCTATGATGTATATTTTCTTCTAAGTAGTTTACTTGTCCTTTGGTTTCCCCTATTATCAATATTTCAAACTTGAACTTATCTTTACCTAATGTTTCAATATCTTTGTTCAATGATTTTGATGAGCCTGTATATTCTCTCCAGTTAGAATCTTTTCTGATAATCTTGCGTCTTTTCTTGCCTGCTACTTTGACACGTCTCGTTGTACCAAAGTACTTTCGGCCTATATATTTCTTACCTGATATTATGTTTGTAATTAAGTAGACAAAACCAAAAAGATCTTCAGGTGCCTCGCTTATAGGCTTTCCTTTATATAACCAATGACTCATATTTTATGTATCGAATGCTACAACAAAAGAAGTGTCGTAGTGAGGGGATTTCTGTATTGGTCTAGAGAGCTTTCCAACTGCCAGTAGTCTAGCTTGGTCATCATATAAACCTATTGTTGTGATATATGGGCCCCAGTCTGAAGCAGTTACAAACGTATGGATTGTACTCAGCTTTTTATCGTCGAGAAGAGTAGGATTCATAGTGAAGCCATACTCCTTTTCTTTTATGTGACAATTATATTCATGTTCTATTATTGTATGTGTATTTCTAAAAGACATAGTACATTCTGAAAATATACTGCCGTTTGCACTTGTATAATTCTCTTCAGGTGCCGTGAATGTAATTAGACCATGATTGTAAAATACGTTACCTACCTTGTTTTCAAATGAAGGGTTAGCCTGCACAAAGTTAACTTCTTTTACAGCTAAATTATCTTGGAATATCATTATCTGGCTTATGCCGCCTTTGAATTGATTTTTATATTCAGTAGTATCTTTATATTTTCTAGAATACATAGCGTCAGTTGACTGTCTTCTATACTTTGTTCCTGGATCCCAAGGTCTCGCACCTATAACTAAGTCAGCTTTATTATATGTAGAACCTGAGGGCATTGTTGCTGAAGACTGGAGTGACCCATCTACATAAAAATAAATGTGGCTGCCTGATTTTGTAAGTACTATATTGTTAAAGGCCGTGGACTGACTTACTACATGAGGGCTGTTTAAGTATACTGTTTGGTGGCCGTTACTCACAGCTGCTTGGTATGTCCCTGCATTTCCTATAGAAACACTACCTGAGTTTGCTCCTTTTGATCCTTCAGAATTAACATATCTTATAGAAAATGGAAACGCACCTTCATTGTGAGGGTCGTGTTTAGAAATTATATAGTTGTGGTGTTGGTGATTAGATCCGTCTGCGCTTGCTGTAACTTGGAAGCGTGAAGCTGATACTCTTACATATACCGAAAAGTCATCTGCTATAGTGTTATCTTTTAGTCTCGCTGTTCTGAAGTCAAATTGGTGTCTGTCTTTTATAACTAACATACTAGATTTTTCTTTGTTCAATCTAGATCTTGTAGTTTCAGGGCGTATACCATCAAGCTCTATAAATGTCATCTCAGCTGCTGATGAGGTTCTAGGCTTAAAGTTGTGACCTTCTACTCTGTTTGGATATGGAGACCGTTCAAAAAATCTTGTCTTGTTTTTTAAATCATAGTATTCCTTACCTTTGTCTCGATAATAACTACTACTTGCAAGTGCGTTTATACTGTGTGCACTGGTCTTTTTACCTGCTGTGTTATACATATCTGTAAAGTTCATTGAGAATAAACTTTTTGATGTGTAGCTTATAGTTTCGCCTGGCACATCTAGATATAGAGAAGAATCTATCAAGTTACCAAACGTGTCATCAACAAGAGTTGTACTACCAGAAATTATAGATACAGAGCCTTTTTTAATAGACTCACCAAACATTTTCTGAGGGATTGATATTATACCTGCTGATTTACCTAGTGCTCTTATTTCTTTTTCATAGCCATTATTATCTAATGTCCAACAAGGATCATCTGGATTTGTATAATACATTCCCTGTATAGAGTCGTGTAAACTTCTTTTGAAATATCCGTTAGTAGTTACCGGGTGGAGTGATGGTGTTACAACTTGTAAATAAGAACCCATTTCGCTTGCAAGAAACTGAGTATCGTCGAACACTGTATCATAAGCAAACACGCTCAGAGATACTATTCGTATATCCTGAGGGTTATGTTGAGATGATGTTTGCCAATGGTCAATTATCTTATACTGTTCGTAGTGCTTTTCGTAATAACTACCAGTATAATTAGAAATGGTAAACTTATATTCTTTATGTGCCTCGAACGGAGTAAATTGTATATCGTCCTTTCGAAACTTCTTAAATATACCAGACATGTTATACTCCTATTTTTAGAACTCTAATTTAATTCGGATCAGTGCTTCTCGTGTAAATGATTTTAACAACGGCTTGCTTAACTTTGCAGTTGCTAACAATTCGTTTTTATCGTTGTACATTCCAACAGTAGTAATGTATACTTTAGGATCTTTATACATTGAAGGGTGTGAAAATGTCCCTTGAGATCCAGAAGTAAACGTAGGATTATTTGAGAAGTTATATTCAGCATTTTTTAACCTACAGAAGTAATGTGTTGCAAACACTCTTTCAGAACTACGAGCAGCAAACGAATTAGATACCTGTCCTTGCGGTACTGTTGTGTTTGATGATGTGAAGAAACCTACAACTTGGTTTAATGTAGCATTTGCATTTGACGCACCTATATTACCACCTTGTCCAGGACACCAGCAGTAATTTGTCTCATCTATATCTTGACTTAAAAGTCTAGGTGATAACATTATCACACCCATATCTGGATAAAACCATCCGTATTGAGGTGAACTTGGTATTATCGCTCCAGTGTCTGTTGTGATACCTATTGATCCAGAAACTACTTTGTAAAGTGCACCAAAGTCTCCTTTTGTTGCTTGATTTGCAGAGCTGTCGTCTGTAAGTGTTATGTTAGAACCTACAGTTGGATTTGGTGAATGTCCTTTATGTATATTGGAACTTGAAATTGTAATAGCCCAATTTCCTGGATCTATTCTTTCTTTAAATCTTTGTCTATTTACATTTATGAAAATAGAAGATGTTTCGTTTACCGAGCCTATAGTAAACTGCTCATCACCTGCTGACAAAAGTAAATTTGCATATTGAGAGTATATAGTCTTTGTAGGTGTCTTACCAGCACTAGCATATTGACTTATAGGTGCTGAACCAGAACCATGATAATGGCCGTACGCTATTGCAAACTGAGGTTCAGCTGATGCTGTAAGTTGTGGGTTATCTCTATAGAATTCTTTATAATATACTCCTGATGCTGCGTCTTGGACTGATGATGTGAATAACTCGTTATCCCCCATTTTCATTTCGCCGTCGTTGTTACTCCACATTGCTGATGTTATAACATCTGCCTGAGCATTTTCTACTATATCCCCGCCTTCAAATCTAGTAAATAGTGGTGTAATTGGTCTTCTATAAGGCCTTGATATTCTTCGGTCGCTTCTACCTACTCTCGTCGAGTAATTCCTAGATAGTGCGCCTTCTCTGTTAAAACGTGGTGATTTTGAGTGTGCCATTTTTTATTCCCTGTTATTGTTCGAAGTAGTAATCTTCAACTAAGTTAGTCGCAGTAGCTTCCTTCTTAACAGTGATGTTAATAGTAATATAACCACCTGTTTCGTTTCCAATTAAAGTTAATGTAGTTGTTACGTCTGCAGTTGGTTGAGGTTTTGCAACTATTTCAAATCTTGTACCTATTGATGTCACAGAATTTCCTGTGTCGCCTATATAGTCTGCTGTTGTTGGTGCACCTGAAGTGTTTACTCTACCGCCTGGAGCTACATTAAGATAACATGCATCTGAGTTAGCTAATATTGCAGTGTATCCGTAAGTCTTGTTGCCGTTTGCAAAGTTTGCAGTGTTAGGCGTTATAGGTGCCTTATCGCCACCGTATGTTAATGTTATATCAGTAATACCTACAGTTACAGTTGGCATTCTTGAAATGTTTTTAGGTAATGTAACTAACTTATGTTTCATAACATAGTTTTCGTTAGGTACTGCTTCTACTAACGGCATAGCTTCAATAGCTTGCCCATAATAATTAGTACCTAGCTGGTGGTTCACATCCCATAAACCGTAGTCTACTTCGTCATCTGCTAATGCAAATTGAGTTATGTTAAAAAACTCACTTCCTTTAGCTAGCAACTCCCTACCTTTTTTGGTAAGAATCGCATCGACTGTTATTGTTGTTTTATCTAAATATCCCATATTTGTTTACTCCAAATCTTTTTTATTATATATAAATATATAGTTCTTTTATTTTTATCCTATGTTTCTTGTTGTGTTTACTGCTTGTATAGATCCAGCTCCAGCTGATGGTGAAGAAATTACAAGCTGATTAGGATTTGTATCTGTAAATTCTACAACAGGGCCGCCATCTACAGTTGAGGTTACAGGCATGTTAAAGTCTGAACCTACGAGTTTGCAGCCACCGTATAGTATATTATTAGTTGCATTAAGCTTATAGTCTTGATGTTCTGCTATTTTCAAGCTCTTACTTACAGGTCTGATACCTGATCTATAAAAACCATTTGATAGGGCAGATCCTGGATATCCACTCATATAAACAGATGAATGCTTTCCACCAGTAGACGCACTATTCTGCATATTGTTTTTAACTGCGAAGTAATGGTATTCGTATTCCATTGCTGTTCTTGAGTGTTTCTGATGGTGATAATACTTTATATTACCTCTGTCGTTAAACTTAGCAACTTGAGTTGATCTCTGGCTGTGTCCATAACTAGGGTGGTCAAATGCCGAAGCGCTTGTTTTGAAATTAACAGATGATAATGATGGAAGTGGGTGGTGAGTATGCTCAAGGTTTGTTTTAAGGAAAAAATGTCCTTTTGCTTCTGCAGCACCTACATTTAGTAAAAAGTCTCCAGCATTTTCGTAACTTGCCCCACCTTGTATTACACTGGCTGATGGGTTGTTTTCGTATGTTCCTGGAACAGTGATTCCCGAACCATTAACGCTAAACTGTTTATACCAAACCATGTTATCCCAGTAATATCTTGAACCGTCAACATCTAAATCTTGTCCGAAGTGCTTTCTAGTATCTATAGATATCTCTAACTCTCCAGCTGATTGTTCTGAGCCAGAAAGATAACCTGTATGTGATTGTAACGCATCGCCTATTTCCCATTTGTTGTTTTTAGGGTTAAGCCACTTATGATATTCACCTCCTAGCACACCTGTGTTTGCAGTTGTTTTGTAGTTGCTGAAGTCTAAAGTTCCTTCGTAGTGATTTTCTTCTACTGACTCTTGTAAGTTTGCAACCTTTGGTTTTTCTAGTAAGTTACCTTTTACAAGTAATCCTATTTGTGCGTTTGCTCTTGCAGGTACAAGGTGCTCTATCTGTTTAAACAGAGTGTGGTCTATATACCTTAATATTTTCAAATATTCAAAGAAATTGTATGGATTTGTATGCTTCTTCCAATAATGATTTCTAAGAAACCTAAGTCTCTTGTATTCATCATCTCTATAATCTAATGGGTTACCTACGTAATTATGAAAGTCAGCACCACCTAGTTCATGAGCTATATCTAAGTCTATTTCAAAGTGAGGTGCAAAATATACACCAAGTCTATTAGAATCCAACGGAGCTGAATCAAACTGTGACCTTTCAACTTTTCTTCTATCATTTAATCTACCTAGTAGTGTAGAGCTTTCTATTCTTATCTTATCGCTTATTGCTCTAGTGCTAACCAAGTCAGGCATTGCTGTATAATGTCTTTCTTCTTGTGTTGACCAGTCGTTAAATAAGTTACCTGAGAATCCAGACGCTGTAGCATTTGTAAGATGCTGTTCCCACCAAGGTGTCCCGCCATGATGCAATGTATTTATAGCTTCGCCTATATTTGGACCTACCCATCTATGATTTGCTTGCTGTGCTGAAGATGATAGCACTACATTTCCACTGTGCCATGAGCCATCGTTGAATTGATTTGCGCCTGCTCGGTTTAGATCTACACCTAATGAATATCTCTGGGAAAGCTGAGCAAATGAAGACGTTGCGCTGTTACCTTCTATGGAAAGTGGGGCCCGTACATGATTCCAAAAGGGTGCAGGGTCGCTACTTGTCATATTGTGACTTATGTGACTTGGGTTCCAGTTATCAAATGCATCCTGGTTACCTGGTATATACCATGTTCTTATTTCCTGCAGCGAACCTGTGAATGGTGTTTGTGTACCTGCCTGCAGCGGGCAGTTTAGTGTATATTTAGTTCCAAAGTCTATGTCGTTAGGTGCTTGCCACCCTGCTTCCTCTGCAGCAATAGATATAGCTACAGAACTTGTGTGTGTTATTCTTGCTTTTGAGTGATCAGGAGATTTTGCAACAGTAACTATTATTCTTTGAGCGCCAGTCATAGTAGCTGCAGATGGCCGCTTTACATTTGCCCTTGATACCATAACTGACCACCAGTCGTTGTCATATAAAGGAAGCCAATCAGTACTACCAGAAACTTGGTTAGCATAGTTGTTTGCTGCTGTGTTTTCTCTAGATGTATATAGCAACTTGCCATATTTTGAAAAACCAGAAGTAGGTTTTAAAGCGTTTGGATGTGGTACTATACTCAATTGGTTGTACATTTGGCCAGAGCTTTGAAAATTCGAAATATATAAAGATTGAGTCGTTATTGTATTAGTATTGAATCGAAACTCAAGTGCATCAGGACTTCTGTCTTCAACATTGTCTGGCTGCATTGGGTGGAGTGGGGTTAAATCTGGCCATTTGATATGTAAGTTTGAGCCAGCGCTGCCAGCCTCACCAAATTCTAAAGCATATGAGAATTTATCGTATGCAGCATAAGAATCTGTTTTCTTTGCCTTTTTAGGGCCGCCGTATTCAAATATTCTCAATAGTGTAGGAGGTAGACCATAAGTAGTTGTAAGTGCACGAATACCTCTTTCACCTCCCTTTGTTTTAAGCAGATAAGGAAGATTATTAAGCATACGTTTCCAAGTTTCTCTTGAAAGATCTTCCCTTGATGTTAAAGCATCACCTTGAGACACAGAAGATGTAACATATTGTACTGATCCAGTTGTGGGCATACCGTTAGATAATTGAGCAGCTATACTGGAGCCTGGTGTTACTATTGAAAAAGTAGGTTGAGTGTTTGCGTTAGTACCATCCATGTTTTGGCCAAATGAATATTCCCAAAGATCTGTAAATTGAAAACCTTGATATGATTCGAATCCAAAAGAAGACAGCACATTGTATACTAAGTCTTTTGAGAGATCTTCGTAAAGAGGGTTACTCCTTTTGTGTATCTGCATTGTCCCATCTATATAATTGTATACAGTGTCAAAGTGATGAGCTATCATATTTACAAATAGTAAATAATTTGCGTTGTCATCACCGTCTCCTGCTTCCCTTATATGAAACGGTATTGTATTTTCTAAATTGTGTGGATTATGTACATCATAGTCTAATGCTACATTCGATTGAGATGCGAACCATGCAACTGATATAGAATCAGCTACTGGTCTATTTGTGTAAGGCTGTACTGTCCCTGTCTTGGGCCAAGTTCTCTCGTGTCTTACTCCATTTGATGTAGAAGAGTATGAAGACGACTCAAAGTATAAATAACTTTCATATCCATCAAACCCCTGAACAACCTCTTCCTTCTTTATACTGTAATTTGATCTATTCTTATCAACATATACACCCGCATTTGTCATTGCGTCTAATGAAGCTATCTGAGTATTATAATGTTCTACTAACCCTAATTTATATTTGAAATTCTCAAGTCTTTCTTTGGCAGAGCTAAAATGTACAAATTTGCTGAAGTCGTTATAATCTATGTTTAGATGTGCAGACTCTCCTGCTGATCCAGAAGTAAACTTGTTCATTAACTTCTGTTTCGCTACTGCATTTGTTCCCAACAAAGAATCCCAAGTTTCCCATCCTGTGGCACCACCTGCACCTTTGGATATATCTACTGAGAAGTTAGGGCCAGCTATCTCGCTACCTTCTTTCTGTCTTTCTGCTGGTATGAGCTTTATTACTTCTGTGTGTGAAGTTATAACCTCTTTAACAATCCAAAGTTGCTCTTTTAATAATACATCTTTAGGTAAAGGCTCATATAACTTTAACAGTATACCGTCTTCACCATCATCTTGCCAGTTTGTTATAAGTACAACAGTATTGTTACCAAAGTTAGCTAATAAATCCTGCCAGCCTTCATCTACAAAATCATCTACGTTTTTTTCCTGTAGTTCTTCAAACTTTCTTATAAACTCTTCGTCTTGAGAAGTAGTTTTTATTCTAACCTCAGTTCTTGATGGAGATATTTCAGATACGTGCAGTCCATTATTTGTGTTCCACGAACCTAGTATATCTCTAAAGAAATTGTAGTGTACTTTATATAAACCTGATGAGAAACCTAGCTGACGTATATCATTGTGTATGTCAAGCTCTATTCTAGGTCTTTTTCTCTTTCGGCCTTTGCTTATATATTTGTCTATTACAAAACCGTCTACATCATAATCCGAAGATAACAATGTCTTACCGCCGTATACATGTAGCTCTACTAAATCAATATCTCCTTCGCCAAAGTTTGTAAATATCTTTTTAGAAGGGATATTCTGTAAGTGTTTTATGTCGTACCTTTCAATTCTATCCATTCCTTATCCTCTGTATTGTGCTATATTATCGTTTTTCAAATAGTAAGGATTATTTTGCTTCTTGTTGAATACTTCTACTTGAGAAAAATCTTTTTTGTAGCCCATCTCTTCCCTATGCCTGTAATATTTTTGAACGTTGAAGAATGATACTATACCGTCAGAATCAGACCAGTATACAATTGAACCGACACTGTATTTCCAATATCCCATCTTTCTACCATACCCTGGATCTATAGTATTTCCTTTCATGGAGTTTTCCTTCACCCACTTTATTTTTTCGTTAGTATTCCAAGGTGTTTTTCCAGGTGTTTTGTCAGGGCTAGCAAGATCAGCTCTTTCATATGCGTTTGCTTGAGAATTATATTGCATAGGAACCCAAGTCTCTTCTTCTAATATATAATCTTTATATGGTCTTAGCTTTGGATGTTTTTTATCAAAGTCGGCAGTTGTTTTTATAGGGGCCCATTCAAATCTTCCAAGCGGTATATTGTTTTCAGCACCACCAGTAAGCTCCACGATCCTTCCGTCTCGGTATACATTAACATAGTGAGGCATAGTTCTAGTTACACCTTTATCATTTGATATTTCGCAATAATATCTACCTGTTGTAAATCTCTGCACGTTGTCTAACAAAAGCTTTCTTCCTTTTCCAACTATTTTATTCTGTACATCTGTGTTGAAATTACGCTTTGTATCTGCAGAGAAGTACCAAGTATAATTCATCTTGTCTCTGTTTTTACGGCCTTTTGCATCCTCATAGTTATATGCGTTTGCAACAAAAACTATTATTCCGTTTGCCCAGCTAGATAATACATGTGTTTCTCCTATATTATATGCTAGCTTTCTAGCCCCTCGCTTAAACTCATCTGCTTCGTGATATGTTACGTTTTCATATTCAAATTGATCTACAATAGGTAAGCCGTAATTCGGATCCTTCTTCTTAAATAGCTCTTTGAATTCAGTATCAGTGTATGCTTCAGATGTGTCTCTATCAAATATAAATCTTGCAGAAGCTAGCTCTAGTTTCCAGTTATCTATACCCTCTCTCGATACTACTATACCAGTTTCGCTTCTTTCGTTTTCTTTGTCTATGTCAAATTCGAACTGATCCCTAAGTTCAAAGTTGGCATCGGAATACAGATCAGAAGACTTTATACTTGTTGCAGATTTTATAGGACTTATCTTTTTAACCTTTACTTGTATCTGTCTTTCTGGTGTCTTTACAAACTCTATTTCGGGAAGAGCTTTTTGTATATTTTTTTTAGCATAATATGCTTTACGTGCCGCAGCTTGTCTTTCTACATTTCCCATTATCTAGTCACCTTGAATATATCTTTAATTGGATAGTAACCAATTATATCTGTCGTACTTCCTTTTGCTTTAAGCTTTATTTCTATCTGGTAATATCTTTCAGGTGATAGATTTGATGTAAAAACTTCAAAGTAGTTACCATTTGAATCACAGCTGATTTTAGTAAAGGTATCGTCATAAGGTATTACAGTTTCTCCTGTCCTAAGGTCTTTAACTGAATAGAATGCTGAACCAGAGGGCATATACTTAACCTTCAGCTCTGCTGAGGTATTCCCATATGTCTTTGCAGGATATTTTTCTCTACCTATAATTCTGAACTTAGCTTTTTCGCCTAATTTGTAATCTGCTCTGTTGTTTTTTAGATACATAAATATAGATGAAGGGTCATCTGTTGATAGTTCAGATAGACCAGTGGTTACAAACTTAGAATCATCCCAGCAGAATTCTAAACGAGGCTGATATATTGTATGCGTCTCTGTAGAGTAATATTTAAAACTGCCCTGTTTGTTTACATCGGCTTCTATTGCGTCTGGCCTTTTTATTAAAAAGCCATTGTTTTTTATATGATCTAAACCGTTAACACCTGAAGACATTGTCATTTTAGTAGTCCAATAAGAAACATCTTGTCTTATATCTAAGTTAGCTCCACTTGCAGAAGTGTAACTAGCGAATATGGCAGGGTTGGCTGCTATAGAATGTGTTGAACAACCAGGTTGGTTTATGCCAAGATTGTTTTCCCATAGTGACTGACCATACTTTACTGGATAGCTCCAACTAGCACCTTCTGTTACAAGAGGTTTATTGCCTACTCTACCAATACCCACATTCCATGATTGTGATACTGCTTTAATCTCTAACTTGTCATCCAAAGCCAGGCTTTCATCTTTATTTGCTGAATATATTCTTACGAACGTTGTTGGTGGTGAAAACTTAGTACCGTCAGGATTTTTAAATGTGTTTACAGTATCAGACCCAGAGTACATAGTAAGAGGTATATCAAACTTTACTATAAATCTAGAATTGAAGGGACCTGCACCTAATGACCCTGACATGTCTTTATTTATTTCCAGTATCTCATCTATGCCTGCATTCATGCTCGAAGAGAATGGGCCTTCTTTCACTTTTTCGTATAATGTTGTGTCAGCTGATGCTGTTATTGAATATATCATTTTTAATATCCTACGATTCTACCTTTAATATCGGTATCTAAATTTTTAACTTCAAACAGACATGGATCTTGCGAAGGATATACAACTCCATCTCTTGTCGCTCCCTTTATATCATATATGTTTCCACTATATCCAGATGCAATATCAAATAGGTTAAATATTCTTAAACTCTTAACTGTCTGCACACCTTCCACTTTATCTAGCTCTGTAGCTATATTTGGCAATACTATAGGTTCGTTTATAGACCAGTTATCCGGATCAAATATACATCTTAGTTTTTTAACACATCTTAACAATACATCCTTGTTTTGAAAGCCAGGTCTTGGTAAAATACCAAAGTCTACGCCTATGTTTATTATCCATGCATCTTTTATATTTATTGCATCCGTTAACATTCTATATTGAGAAAGATATGTCTGCATATTCTCTTTAGCTAAAGGTGTTAAAGGTACATAGTTTTTATTGTCATCATAAGTAGCTGTATATAAGTTTAATGCTAATGGATTTTTTATCTCGTGTGTACCTACAGTCTGCATCCAGTATTGTTCATCTTTATCTAGATAAGCTTTTGCAACTGATCCGTATTTAGCGGGCATTGCATAGATTCTTGCAATATAATCTTCTCTAGTTACAGCTCTGTTCTGTGAGGCAAAATGTCCAAGAGCGTTCTGTTTAATATCATCTGTTGTCTCTGCCGATCGACCTCCTACTGCTGGTCTTATGTTTATAACAGCTAGCGATTTCTTTACTGTATCTAAAGTACCTGCGTTTAATCCATCTTCGTCTAACCATGCTGAAGATTCTATTATTGTGTCAATTTTTCTTGCAGCTACGTTAGAACCTATACCGCCACCAGCAATATACTTTACAGTAAGCGTTGTATCTCTAGGTGCCTCCCCATATTGTCTAGTAAACATTGTATTTACAGGATCAAACGCAACATCGATATAACTGCTTCCGTTTATAAAATTCTGAGCTGTGTTACCATAAGGTAATGCCATTCCAACATTACTAGGACTAGGAACTATAAGTTCGTCCGGTTGAGTTGAGATTCCAGAACCAAACCACAGCTGAGTTATATTATCAGCTTTAACATGTGTTGTAAATCTACGGCCAGTTCTTCTTAATTTAAGAATATACGGAGCGTCATAGTTATATACAGCCATTGCAGGGTCTGATGTCCAGTTATTTATTACATCTTCAAATATATTGTCTTGTGCAAGATATTCTACTTCACTCCAATTATTACCGTCAGAATCTTTTACTGACAGTACTGAAACTACGTTGTCTAAGCTTAATGATAGTTTATCAAATTTCTTTGGTGTTGTAAATTCAAAAGTCTCAGTCTCTAACTTTCCACTCATAGCACTTACATCTTTTTTCAGCAAATAGTAAGTTGGTTCACCTGATACATTGTCAATTTGATATACAGATGTTTCTGTTGGGTTTCTAGAACTACTTGAATTAAAGTTTACTGTATCTTGAGTTATGAATTCGTGATCGCCGCTTGTGACTACCATACCTTCGGCTACTTCCATTGCATAAGACATATCAGGTCTTCCAGAACTACCTGCTCCAATTGCTGGCACTACTTGATATACTGATAATTCTGCTAATGAAGGTACTGAGGGCTTTACGGAATATCCTAGAGCTCTTGCTAAGTCTACAACATTATCTCTTTCTTCAGCATGCATCAACAAGCTTTCTTTAAGCTGGTCGTCTACATAGTATGATAAAACATCACCTACGTATGATGCCATTTCTATAAACATCATCCCTGGAGAAGACTCATTGAAGTCGTTGTATGTTTCAGGAAAATATGATTTAGCGTAATTAACTAAGTCGCTTCTAAATCTTCCAAAATCTTTATTAAGATACTTTATATCTTTTGTTTGTTTTTTATCTATGTTACAATCGTTAGCCATTATAATTCACCTATATCTAGTGCGATTGACTGCATATCCATAGTGTTACCTTTGAATAAAGACCAATCGATTTTTATGTTCATTCTATTTTCATTTGCTTGCGTAAAATTAACCAGTACGCTTTTAAGATCTACATAAGGAAGCCATACCGATACTTGTTTTTTTATAAGTTTTTCTAAATCCTCTCTAACAACTTTAGTATTGTTTTCAAACAAAGTCTTGAAAATGTCACATCCGAATTCAGGGTGCATTGGTCTCTCACCTCTGTTTGTTAGTACTAAGTTTATTAAATTTGATTTAGTCTGATCGATTGTAGTATAAGACTGTTTAAAACCTCCACTGTTCTGACCTTTAACACTTGTATTATGAGGTAAAGGTGCCGACATCTTTGTTTCATAGCTGTACCTACGCTCAGCACTAGAATCGTTAGTAAGAGGTAGAGTAAGACCTATTGCAATGTCTCTTTCAAAATCTAAAGGATTAAATTTATATATAGGTCTTTTTCTCATTACTTAAATCTTTTCACTAATTCTGAATAATCTCTTGTCAATGCTTTATCTAAACCATCTGGCAAAGCTTGAACATCAACTGGTCTGTTATTCATATCTGTATGTTGTGTAACCCCGCCTCCTTGCATTGAGGAGAATTTACTTCTTAAACTATCTACTGAAACTTCAGGATAAGGTTCGAATTCAGTCGAAGCTCTTGTCTCGTTAAGTATTTCATTCAACATAGAATTACTTGTATAGTTTTTTCCTGCGCTTGGTTTTCTTCTTTTCAACACTGGCTTTTTTTGCTCCAACATATTAAGTGCCTCGTTCATTTCGTTTTGAACAGCTGATTTTATTTCAAGCCTAACAACCTGTTTAATGAGTTTTACTAATTCTTTCTTTGTCATATATGTACTCCATTACTTTATATATAAATATATAAAAAATACGTTTTTACACCCAAGGGCCTGCGGCACCTGATGGTATATTTACCCATGTCCCAGATTGTACCCAAGTGGCTATTGAGTTACCAACATTTTGGGCCCAGTCAGTATGGCCTAGTCCGTCCATACCTGCTGAGAATTGAGCTGCTATTGGAGCTTGCATTGGCGGTACTGCAGCATGTAGTGGCAGCATCCCTAAAGCCAAAGTGGCATAAAAAACATCTATTGACGCTACTAGCATATCCCCTGCTGAATCATTGCTAGTACTCCAGCCAGCGAGCATCCCGTACATAGCCCCTTCAGCTGCAGCTATAGTTACAGATGGTGGGAATATTGCTGCTGATGCAAGCTTCATAGATTCAGACCAACCTTTTGCAGTTCCTGGAGATGCTACCTCTGAAATATCTCCAGATGCTGGTGAGTATAGCATACTTTCCGAATCAAAGTATTTTGCCATGTTCATTTGAAATATAGGTACTAAAAAAGGCATTATTGTTGCATCGCTTCCATTTGAGCCTTCAACATTCCGTATACAGCTGCCTGCACTGGTGGAGCTGACATACCACAAGCTGTAGGGTGTGTCTCCATCTCTAAATTTGTTAACATCTCTAAAACAATATCAGCAAGTGCACTTACGTTTAACTTCCATGATGCAGTTGAAAGACCGATTTCTTTTTTAGCTGAAAGTATTATATTTTCAGTCTTGGAATTGAATACAAGTCTGTCTGAGTTTATTATTACTTGTGAAGTACCTGTATATTCACCTACAGCGACCATAGGTGAAGGTCCTCCTGAAGGTACTGGTACTGTCTCATCAGCTATAGCGTTTGCAGGTATAAGATCTATCTTCTGAGTCTTTGTTAGCATTATAGTTGAGTCGTTTTCGTTTATATCTTCTATATGAGAATCACCCGTATCAGCATGGCCATTTGATATGATCATTATAGGATCTCCGTCTGTACCACCTACCGACCATGTGTTCTCTGGCTTACCTGCAACTGCAGTTGCGCCAAGTCTAATACTATTATCAAATCTACCTTGCATTACTGTATCGCCTTCATAATGCTGTAGTGGAGCTACCTCTTTTTCTACAAATGTTTCTCCCAATGTGTCATTGACAAAGTTTTTTGGATTGAATGCTATATTAGGCACAGCATTAGAGTTTATGTCACCCCACATATTAACAACTGACAGCCAATAGTAACCTGTATCTTTTGGGTTTATCATTGCGCCTAAAGTTGCTGCTCTTAATAAAACTACAACTTCACCTTTGAGTGGATATGATGTTATGTTTTTATTTAAAGGAGGTATCCAGTGTCCTTGTATCTCGTCTGCAAGAGCATAGTCTACCTGCTCACCTAATAGCTTTACTTTTACATATCCCAAGTCTGCACCTGGTGTATCTGTCTTATACCATTGATGGTCTGGATTCATTACGACATCTACAACTTCACCCGATGCTACTGGGGGATTACTAGCTGCATTAGCATTAGTAAACTTAGCCGAACTTCCTTTATCTCCAAAACCCATTATTTATTGTCCTCTAAATCCTGGACTGAACTTAATAATTGCTTCTTCTCATCTTCAGTAAGTAATCCTGTTGAGTTTTCACTCTCAGGTCTTCCCATTGCCCTCTGTACAATTGCAGCCATCTTTATCAAATGCTCATCATTCTTTACACTGACTTCCAAGTACTCTTTTATTATCGGTACTAATATTGTTGCATCACCCATATTCTTTATCATGGGCTGCAGCTGTAGTATCAATTCGTTTATCTGTTTTTCTTTCTTTGTGGAATTGTTGTATATATCTTGGAGTAAACTTTCAAAAGATTTACCTTCAAATATATGATCTTCACTTATTGCCATTATCTTTCTCCTATTTATATATAAATATACAAAACAAAAAACCTGGAGCTTATGCCCCAGGTTTCTTTAAATATAACGATTGTAATTTACTTCTTAATAAAGAATGACCCTACAATTACTAATACTACCAACCCTGCAAATCCACCTTGTCCTAGTGAGTTTACAAGAGAGGTTAAGTTAGCAATTACGTCCATTCCAAATACAGTTCCGCCTGTTAAGACAGTCCATAAGATTGTTACTGGTAAAATTGTCATCATCACTGATAATAATCCACCGAAAAATCCATTTACATATTTGATTACTGAATCCATAATTTTCTCTTCCTTTTCTTTGTTGTTGTTTGGGCATTATTGCCAAGCGCGCAACTTCGTTTAGTTAATTAAAATTTTAGACCAAATCCTAAAGTAAGATTCGTTGTTTTTGCTTCTGTGTTGTAAACTATTTTTGGGTCTACGTACACACCTTTATGTATAGTAAACATTTTACCTAAACCAATACTTAACGACTCTGTATCTAGTCCACTTGTTGCAGCGTATACAAAATATCCTTTTACAAAATATCTTGCGTGTAAATCATAAGACATATCAGCTGTTGAGTCCAATTGAGATACAGAAAGTCCAACCATTAAGTTGTCCATAATTCCATATCCTACAGTTGGGCTAAGTGCGTATGCTGTCCATGATACATTACTAATGTCACCAGTACCTACGTACCAGTCACCTTTTGTTTGTGCTTGAGTTCCAACTATCGTTGCAACTATTAAAGCAATTGTTAAAATTAAATTTTTCATATTTTATTCTTCTTTTTTTTGTTTTTATAATAGCGCGCGCTATATTTTAATGAGCCGATTGCTCATATTTTTTATACTTCTCTTTGAAGTCTTTTTTTATTATGTTTACTACTCTGGAAATATCCTGAGTTTTTTCATCTGTCATTTCTCTTATCAAAACATATAAAGCTTTTTTATTATACTTCTCTATATTTTCTCTACGTCTAAATAATTCCATAACAGCGTATGCGATCTTGACATCAGCATTCTTAGAAAATATACTTTCAACTTTTATGTCATAAGCTTCTATAAACATATCCGTAAATTCTTTAAGCGACCGTTGTCTTTCACTATGTATTTCTTCGTTGACAGTGTCTCTCTGCTTATCGACTGCCAATAGATCAGTTTTTGATTTAAGTAGTTTATATGCTTTGTTATTAGTCTGAATACAATAGTTCTTTGCAACTATACTAAAATAAGAAAAAGCTCTACCTTTCTCTTCAGTATATTTAGGAAGCTTCTGTAATAAGAATCCTATAACTTCATACTGCTTGTCTTCAGTTGTTCCATTCATGTAAGGAAACTTAAATCTATTTATTATGTTTTGAGCCAACTTCCAAACAGGATAGTGTATATGTTGAGAGTATACTCTATTTCTTTTAACTTGATTTTTCTCTTCGTTATATGCAACAATAGCTTTCTCAGCAACAGGTGTAAAGTACATCTTATTCTTTCTCTTTCTACCTCTCTTACTTTTATTGTTCATATAGTCTTCAAATTCCTGTTGGTATCTTTCTATATTTTCATAAAATTTATCTACAGGACTAATCATTGCTTTCCTCAATATCATTTTTTAATTCTGAAATTATATCTTTTATTGACTTGAATATAACACCTATTTCATCATCAGATTCAAACCCTCCCTTTGAGTCTATAACCCTCATCTGACTTAAAGCATCTATAGTTCTTGCTCTGATGTGCTGGATGGTGTCGTCTAAATTCAACACTGTCTCTTCTAACTTATCATACTTTCTTAAAAGATTTACTATTATAAATGCGCAAACCGTTAGGAGTATTGAAAGTGTAATTACTATCCACTCCATTATTTAGACTCCTGAAATAATCCACTGAATATATCGTTGACGGATTTACTTGCTGTTGCTGTATCTAAAGTTTTCTTCTTGTAAGTTGAAGTTGATGCCTTTTTTACTTCACCGCTTACTTTATTTATCTCACCTTCTATTTTCGAAGCCATTAAATCTGCCTGGTGTAATACCAATGGCATATTAGTCTTGAAATTTCTATCAGCATTGTAATGTTTGTAATATTGAGTATTAGATTCGTCGTATAACCCATCATGTACCATTATGGCAATCATTTCGTTTTCAGATACCTTGATACCGTGATGTTGTAATAACCATAAGCTTCTATGCTGTACCGGCATCCAATTCAGCTCAGGGTTGAGATTCCAAAGCGACCCTTGGTTTTTTCTATGCCATTCACTTGGGTTAGGTACGTATAAATCGTTTTTTAAGTCACCGTATTTTCCTAGATCGTGATTTAGCGCAGCGAACATCAACTCTTCTTTAGTATAACCTTCCATTGATGAGCCCATCGATTTCCAAAGCATATAAGTCTGTTCAGCACACCTAGCTACTCTTAATACGTGTTCAACATAACCACCTATAAATGCGTTGTGGTAATTTATGTTCCCTGATGCTGGTGAAAACATCATTCTTTCTTGAAAGCTTTCGTACATAGCTTTTAATTTTTCTTTTCTGTCATCTTTGAAATTGTCATCAATGATTTTCATCAAATCTTTCCAATTATCTAATAACATGTCTTCTGTTAAATTCATGAGTTCTCCTTTATTTGTGTTTCTACCTTACTCCAATAATTAGCCGTTTGTGGTTTATCTATACCTCTAGGTCCGCCATTCCAGCATCGAGCAATCTGCTCTGGTGTTGTAAGTCTGTAATGTTTACAATAAATTCTTAACATTTCAATTGATTTTGTTCTGTTCCATCTGTCGTCGTATGTATATGCATCATACTTTAATATTCTGTTCACATCGTTAACCATACATTGTCTTATTTGTAAACAACCTACAGCGTCTTCACCTTCATGATATGCCGAATCGTTATAGCTGCTTTCAATAAACATAATAGCTCTTACCAAAGTATCTAATGTATACCATCTCACACCATCTTCTTCTATAACTTCAACGGTATCAACTTTCGTTAGTAAGCTATCTATAATTGATTCGTATCTTTCAATCTCAATTTCCATTTTGTTTATCTGAGTTTCTGAGTCTTGTTGAAAACAAAGCATCAGCAACATCGTGCTGGCGATAGCAGCGGTAAATAGTATATCTTTCATATTAGTCAAATAATAGTTTTAGTTGTGCAGGGTTTCCGGTTTCTATGTCTTTACCGAAGTGTTCGTCTACAAGTTTGTTAGAATAACCTAGAGCTAATGCCATTCTCTTGCATGTACGTTTATATTCTTTTATAGTGAGATTGTCACTAATCTTGAACTCAATAATTTGAGGTTCTTTAGATGGTTGGGCTCTATGATATGTTAGTTTGTCTAATGCCATGCGTTTACTCCAATAATTTTGATTATATACTAATATAACAAATCTTTATGAATTATGAAAACAATTAGCTGAATAGTTTTGTAACCAATGTATCGGTAAATTTACCGTTCATTATTTTTGAATAATTTTTTATCTGCTGTGTTACTAATTTCTTATCCTTCTTCCAACGCAGACCTTTTAGTTCCTTCTTTAATATAGAGACCTTCACTGCAGCCTCTTGCTTATAACATTCCTTTTCTTTCTTGGAAAGCTTATTTTTCTTTTCGATTGTAGTAGGCTCGAGTTTTCCTTTCAGCTGAGGTTGTTCTACACCTCTGTGATATACATTACCATTTTTATCTACGAACTCTTTCATAAAATGCCAGCCTGATACTTTGCCTGTATTACCTCTTGTGCTTATCTCAGGTGGATCGGTCATTTCTCTCACGCAATCATGGCATGTTGTAGATATAGATCCTTCAGACGACAGTTCCATTTGACCACAAAGCTTGCATTCCATATACCTATATTCTTGGTCAGGATTTTGATTCCACTTAGTACCTTTTCTAAACTCAACTATATATTTTACTATTTCTGTCATTGTTTTTTACCTTTTACTTTGTTTCTTATATTATTAAGTATACCCGACACAGAGTTTATTTTGTCCTCAAACCCCTTGATTTTGCGTAAACCTTTGATAACCTCAGAGTTAACAACCTCAAGTTTTTCTAGTCTATTCATTCCAGATACATCAATACCTAAGTCTTCGAGCTCTTCTATCTTTTTAGTGCGTGTAAAAGCGAAGTTGGCAGTGACAACCATAGCAATTGCTAGCGGGTCAAATACAAATATAATAAGTAACATGAACCAGTTAACTATGCTATCCATAGACTCACCAGTTAGATTAGCCATGTATTTTAATGGGCCTAGTTCTCTTGAAGATTCGTTTCCTATTTGTTCATCAAGTATCTGTATATCTAATTTTGTAATTGAGTCGGTAACGGAATTGTATTCTGACTTTGCTTCTGCAAGCTGGCCTTCTAATAACTTTCTTTGACGCGATGAAGTTGTAGTCACTAACTGACCAGACTCTTTATCAACATACTGTATCTGAGTGGGGTTTGCCAGAGCATCTGTCCACTTAACAATAGATTCTTTAAGCTCTGATCTTTGTTCTTCAAATCTGGTCTGCTTTGATTTTATAAGTTCAACTTGTCTGTCTAAAAATTGAGATTGATTAGCTGTCTCTTGATATGCTCCTGATAGAAAACCGTAAATACCACCCGATGTTATTATCATTAAAATAAACGTAGCTATAACAAAATATGTTCTTAGAAATTTATTTAACGTATCCCAATATTGATATAGCAATGATGCTACTATTAACTTAGAAACTTCCAGCGCTCCAGCCATTATAATAATCTGAGTGCTTGCACCGGCAAACAGTTTACTCAAACCATATACAGAATAGAATGCGGCTGATGCAGAAACTGACAGTGCACTTAACGCTATTAGGTATGGAAGTGTTTTATTCATTATTTTGTTGGTGGTTGTTTTGAAGAGTATACAAGTGTATATACAGTCTCACTGTCTTTACCTTCGCTTATCTTTGTTCTTATTTCAGAATCAACTATACCTAGACCTTCAAGCACTCTCTGTAGCTTATCTATCTTATCCCTGCTGTAATTGCTGATACATATAAACTCCCCAATCATAGTAACAACTAGAGAATTATAATCGTATGTGTATTCACCTTCGTTATAAAGCTCTTCTTGTATTACAGGTATTAACGGTAGATTATTTATAAGCCTTTCTGAATAATACTTTTTATTATCGTCACCTAACTTCTCAGTCCATTTTGAAAAAAGATTATAGTCATCTTCAAATATAGTTCTATCTTGATCAGTCATTAAAGACCAGAGTTCTATATCAGAAAGATATTCAGGGATATATTTTTTAGCCTTAAGATCTTTTTCTAATTTATCTGGATCGTAATTACTTCTGTATTGTTTAAATAAACTTATTAAGTTATCTATAGAATTTAATCCTTCTGACTTTGTATCATTGATATTTTGTATTGCTTCTGACGCTTCAGTATCTGGAAGAGTTATTGATTCTATTAGCTTAACAATATTTTCAGTACCAGATTCTAATATGTTTTTTATCTCTTGACATTTTTCATATTCTTCTGATTCTATATAATAGTCTATGATGTCATTCAGTATATCTTTTAATTCCGGTATACTTACATCAAACGGGTCATACAATATAAATGTCTCACCTACTCCTCCTTTGGCTACTTTCTCTATACTGATCTTGCCAGTCACAAGTTTATATGTGCTTTCAAATGCTAATTCCATTCCTTCTATGTTTAGTTCTTCGTCCATAATATTTTTTTGTTACCTCCTTCCTCCGAAGCTTATACGGTGTGCTTCTTCAACCGTTGGTTCTGGGGACTTTATTAAGCCGCCATTGCCATTTCAACATGTTCGCCTGTTATGCGTGTGAACTTCATAATATCCTTATCTCAATGTCAATATCCAAGTCATCCCCGTATTATATCCTAATGAATATAGTTTAAACAAAAACCCCTATATTATATCTAAATGAATATAGTCTGTTGTGGAGATGGCGGGAGTCGAACCCGCGTCCAATTGAGTAGCTAACATTACTACTAACGTTCAATTATAAATATCATGTAATTTATTGTTTATCTGATTTTTTCTTATAAGTTCTGCGTCTTGGTTTTGAAGCAGCTTTCTTAGAATTATCTTCTTTACAACAAGTTAATGAATTTATTTCTTTTTTCAAAATATCATTGATTAGAAGCTTGTCTTCTAACAAAGCCTTCACTGTAATGAATTTGTTTTTTAAGTATAAGATTGTTATTCCACAACCTAATACAAGTCCTGTTATTCCTGATAGTATCATATTATCCTCTGTATGTTCCTGACCCAGCATCTAGCATGCCTAACCTTTGAGCTTTCTTATACATATTCTGCATATCTAACATTGTTTCCAATACTCTATTAGATTCTGAGAATGTAAGTTCAAACCTTTTGCCTCCAATAGTAAATGTTCCAATCAATGGTTGATTAGCATCTCCTGCTGGGACTTTAGCTTTAGCTCCTGTCATTAGTTCACAGTCAACTGTTGACCATAATTTTCCGTACTTCTGTGGGTTGAATTCTTTTGCCATTTTAATTTATTTTAGCTTTTGTCTACTCTATTATTATTAGGATTTTCGACTATCTCCTTAAGATTATTTTAATTATATTATTTTAATTATTTAATTATTATTTAATTATTATATTTAGTATACTAATTATTAGTATTAGTAATTACTATTATTAGTTTTTTACTACTAATATATTAAAAATAATTGACAAATGAAAATATATTCAGCATTATTTTTTATTTATATTCATATAAGCCTTCTAACAGCTGGTACATATAGATATCTATCAGCTCATGTTTATGCTTAATAGATACAGACATGTTATTTATCTTACCAATATAATCACACACATTACTATCAGGAGGTATGATTACCGCTTCGACTTTATATAAATCAGTAACACCTTTAGCCCCTCCTTGTTTAAAAGCCGATGATATTTTTTCTTTGTTTATGTATCGTTTATTGAATCCCATGTTTTTTTCTTTTTTTATTTTTGTAATCCCAATCCATATTGATATAAATTGCAGAAGCTTGTGATTTTCTTATTTTACACGTAATAGCAGTTGGAGCATATTCAGAATCCATTTTAGTTCCACTCCATACACTACCTTTATAAGGATCAGCAGTCCATTTAACATTAGTCCAATGTTCGACGATAGAGCCCTTAAATCTTATAAATATTTCTTCAGTTAGATGTAATCTTTCTTTGCAAGCATTAGTATAGCCAAAAGCCATTTCTCTATAAGATGTGTTGTTGCGCTTATTTATATCTGCGCTTCTCATAATGTTTAATATAACTCCGCAGCGATCTTGTTTTCTGAATAACTTGTCAACCTTTTCTTTATCAAACTCTCCCTGATCACCGTGTAGCTTATCGTATCTTTCAGCTTTCATACATATTCCGTGGTGGCCAGAAACATCGTTTAACAAACCATCAGGTATACCTAGCATAGGTCTTCTTCGCACTAACTCTATAAGCATAGCTTCTGCTTCGTAAGCTGCATCGCTAGTTGAATGAGTTGAATGTATAAATTCTTGGAATTCGTTATTTCTTAGCCAGATGTTTTTTCTAGTATCACTATCATTCATAGAATTTCTATGTTCATATACTCTGCTGTCCGTACCTTTCCCTATGTAACAGAAGAGGCCTTTTGTATCCTGCAGTGAATATACATACCATCCTATTTTCCTTTCAGCTAGTGGACTAAGTTTTTTCATACCTTAGTATTTAGTTTTGTTACGGTCTAACTTCTCCATATTTTTTAAGAGCTTTTTGTTTTTATCTTCTCTCGTGAATATGCTTTCTGCAACTGTCCATATCAAGCATATTGCTATTACTCCTATGAATGTCATTCCAAATATTTGTGCTATCATGTTTATCATTTTTTTGTTTTGTTTTCTTGTACCGGTGTGTACTCTACTTCTTTTATCTTGTTAACAAAGTATAGTTTACCATTGCTTCTAAGTAACGTGTCACAACGAAAGAATTTTTTTAATATTCCGGTGTCTGGATTTTTTAATCTTGCTTCGTTTAAAATTCTAATCACTTGATATAAATTACCATCCCCGGTGTTTAAGATTTCTCTCATTTCTTATTTTTTGATTTTTCCATTTGTGAAGTCTTCTTGAGCCCTTATCGCTTTCTCCAACTCAGAGTCCTTGTTAGCTTTTATAGCTGTAGCGATTTCTTTCCTTTTCATTTCTCTGTAAGCTACCTCGCCAGCCTTCATAGCTTTAAGAGCAGTCATCTCTAGACTAACTATCCGTGAATTATCCATACAGGGATAGATTGTAAAACCAGTTTTGTGTTTAGTACTTTCTTCTACCCTGATTCTATATGTAGGAGTTTTATCTTCTTTAAATGTGTGGTCAGTTATCTTTCCAGTATAAACATCTCCAGTTAAGAATTTGAACTTTACAATATCTCCGATATTATATTTGTGAGTTTGCTTTTTCATAATTATTTATTTAATTTTAGTTTTTTTGTTACGTTTCTTATAGTCTCTACACAAGAGCTCCAGTCCAAGCCATTTTGTCCGAAGTGCATGAATGTGCCTTCAAAATCCAGTTGACCTCTATAGGTTGTGTCGTCGATGAGTACATCGCCTTTTAATAAATCTTTTCTATGTGTAAGGAATACTTTTCTACTGAGCTGAGGTAAGTGTTTTTCTACCCAGTTTCTTTTTTGGCCCCATGCATTGGGATTATTCCAGGGAGGAGTTGATGCAATAAATACATCATGTCCCATGGATAAGAGAGCAGCCACTGATTCGATTGCACCCGGCATAGGGGTAAAGGTACTGAAGTCTAAAACCTCGTCGGGCTTAACATTACTGCCAAGTTCTTCTGGGAAATTTTTCTTTAGTTTTTCTGCCGCTGAATGGAAGTCGGCTAACACGCCGTCCATATCTATATATATTTTGAGTTTTTGATTAGGCATTTGCTCCGTTGACTTTAGTTTGTACTTGGTTGCAAATGTTTGTATACGCTGACCCTGAGTCGTGAGCATTGAAAGCTTTACCGTATATCATTTCATTTTTGTTTGTAACTGTAATTAGATTTGTGTTTACGTCTAATTTTACTGTGTAGGTACCGATTGTTTTTTGCATTTTTTAATTTTTAGTTAGTTATTTGTTTGTTATTTATACTATAAATATAATCAATTTAGTTGGGATATGAAAACTTTTAGCGGGTTAATTTACGCTAATTTTGAAAAGTTATTAACAATCCCTAGTTGATTCGTATATGTGTTTGATAACAGGAAAACGTAAAGAGTATAAGCCTTCCTTATTTTGTGATTCTTCAAAGTATTGGACTGTAATTGTTTTACCTATGATAAGTTCCGGGTTAGCTTCGTATTTAATCCTTTGTTCTTGAGAGAAACCTGAACCAACGGCCACTTCGTTCCCCTTGTGTGTTATGTATACCTGAGCTAACATTGGCATCAAAACTTCTTGACCCTCCCTAATTATCCTGTGGTTTTCAAAGTCACAGCTTACCACTTCATATTCTGCATCGTGGAATTTTTTAACTTTAAGGATATCCTTAGATCTCTTCCCTTTGTAGCCAGTATTTCTTCTAACCATGATACCTTCGTACCCGTGTTCCTCTGCTTCTTTAACCATTTCAGTAAATTGGATTTCAGATTCTAAAGGATATTGTTCGAGCAAAGTTAATGTATTGGTAGATTCTAAATCACACCCTTGAAGGTTTGTATATCTATCTTCTAATTTTGTAGTTCCAACTTGAGTATCAAATTCTTCAAGTGTTAGATAATCGAATATGAAAAATTTTGGATTCTTTATAGTATGATCTTTACGTCTTATTTCTTTCATAACATCTTGAAAGTGTTCGCTGCCGTTATCATCTACGATACAGATTTCCCCATCGAGTATAAAGTCTCCAGGTATATTTAATACGTCGTCTAAAACTAATTGAAGTGTTTCGAATTCGTTGCCGGCTCTAGAGTGAGCTGATATTTCATCTTGCTCTTTGCGTATTATACATCTTACGCCGTCTAATTTTCTAGATCCTAACCATTCCTCCGTTTCAAAGTCAGGTAAAACATCAATGGCTTCTGCCAATGCAACCTTGAATTGAGGGATCAGACCAGGGATAGCTTTGTTGATTAAGCTAGCGCCGGCTCTAGTTTTTAAATCCTTATCTAGTATATTATATATAACCCCTTCGTATTCTTTATGATTAGCCACGAATCCGTTAACCATAGAGATTGCAGTGTGGCCTGTGTAAGTCTTATCCGCTAAGCTTTCCAAAAGTTTAACTAATGTAATAGTGTTGTTGGTAGTGCGAAGGTGAGATAATTTCTTACAGTTTTTGGAACTAACACCGAAGTGTATATAAGGGCTGTATGTATAAACAAGTATATCTGTCAACCAATGGTTTTTAGAATACGTCTTGATTATTTCTTTCTTATCGTTTGAACTTGTAGTTGCACGAAGATCATTTGAAAAGTTCTTTACAGCTTGGAGGGTTTTTTGAGTTTGCATTTTTTTGATATCCATAATTATATAGATTCGTTAGCCATCTCATTGTCTAAGCCTGCAGAGCACTCTATTTCTAATTGAGCATTGGCGTCTTCTTGAGTCATTGCCATAGTGAATTCTAAAGCATCGCCATTCTTATCGAATGAACCCATAGTATCTTCAGAATCTTCTTTAGTAATTGATAATTCTAGTATGTCCATTTCGTGAAATTCAGCAGCAACTGCTTCAGTAGTCAATCTATCAATTTCTTGTAGTCTTGCAATTTCATTTGTCAATTCTGTTAATCTAGTTTTTGTCATTTTTTAATTTTTAGTTAGTTATTTGTTTGTTATTTATACTATAAATATAATCAATTTATCCGAGATATGAAAACTTTTAGCGGGTTAATTTTGATTATTTTTATAAAGTTATTAACATGTTGATAGAGTTTTAGGAGATAACTCTGTAGTTGGGTATGAGTAAGCGTAATCTATTTTCTCCCATTCAAAGCCAACCATCATGAAGTGGGTTCTAGGAACTAAACCTTTGAAGCACATGTAAGAATAATTTTCATGTAACTGCCAGTCAGCCATGTTTTCCAATTCAGAATAGAAGTCTGATTCAACTTCATTGATTGTGTAACCATCTCCATAACCTACAGCCATTACGCCTGCTTGGATATCGATAATTTTATCTATCTTAGATTGAGTAGGCCAATCATCATTGCCGTTAAATTTGATAGCTTCATTGTGCCAAGCATCTTTGATATTGAACTTCATAATCTTTGAACACATTTCGTTGTGATCATACATTGTTGATGAGAATGGTTTCGTGATTTCGATTCCGTAAAGAATAGTTGGAGATTTTTTAGATTTTTTCATAGTTTAATTGTTTTTATTTATACTATAAATATACGCATAAATACCGAGATATGAAAACTTTTAGCGGGTTAATTTAAGCTAATTTTGAAAAGTTATTAACAATTACAATTGCCATTTATACTTAGTTACATACCAAACTTCTTCTGCTTGCCACTTCCATTCTGTAAAGTATATATTTTTCTTAGCCTCCCATTTCTTAGAAGACCAGTATATAATCCCAGCAGGATCATTCTCCCACTTGCTATTAGTATAATATACTATACGATCAGCCTGCCATTTATTATCTGTAACGTATATAAGCTTATCAGCCTGCCACTTATTATCACCTACATTATATAATATCTGTGCCTGTGATTGTAACCCTAGGGTGATTATCAATATTAGTAGTGTATATCTCATTTAACTAATGTAATACTTCTTATGTACTTATTGTTATTAACTATTATACATACAGTATATACACCTAGCTGACAGTTGGCTCCATCCCAGATTATATTACCATCAGCTTCGACTACTATCTCTCCCCATCTATTGTATATTAACATATGTTCTATATCAGCTGCAGATCTACCTTTGATTTCATAGAACTCGTTATGTCCATCTAAATTTGGTGTGAAGGCATTTGGAAAGAATAGTTGAGTTGCTGTACATTCGGTTACTGTTACTTCGTGATATGATGTGTCCCCATCGCATCCGAACTTTGTAGTCCAAACTGATATCACATAGGTGCCGGCCCCGTATGGAAATTGAACAGTGATTGAGTTACCATTGAAGGTAGTTATCTCACCGGCTGTTAACTCCCAGTTGTAATTCTTATCGACATCATATTCTACAGTATACGTTTGCAATGGAATGTCAGTACAGTTATCATACTCTTCTTGTGCAAGTAAACTTAATGGTAATAATAATATGTATATCAACCACTTCATTAGAAGTGCTGTATCGGTCCTGTAACCGGTCCTCCATTTACTATAACATTGATAGCTGTAGTACAGCCGGCCAAAGTATATGTTAATGCGTATGTTCCTATTCCTATAGATGGATTGAAATTATTTCCAGTTACTCCAGTTCCGGACCATACTCCACCTACAGGAGTTCCAGTAAGTCCAGCTGATGGATCGCCAGGACAAAAAGGTCCTATAGGATTACTTGATAGATTTAATACAAACACATCTAGAAGTATAGGTAAGCCAGGACAGCCAGCCGCATTTGATTCGATAACCTCTACAGCATTTACCCAAAGTCCCATAACTCCTCCCCAGTCTACTGTAATTGAATTTGTAGTCTGGCCTGTTTGTAATATACCACCCCCTGTAATAGTCCAGTTGTATGTTGATGTTGGAGTGTTAGTTACGAAGTATTGTTCACCAACTGCATTGGCACATACCGTATCTGGATTGATTGTTGTTTGAGCAAATGTAAACATGGCTGTCGACATCATTATCATTAAGATAAATAGTGCTAGTAATATTTGTTTGTTTTCTTTGTACGTCATAGTTTCCTTTTTAAAAGTGATTGATTAGTGATGTACCTATTGGATCGGGTAGTACGGTACCGTTATATAGTATAAGTATCGGATCGGTGCAGCAAGCTCCATTGTTCCATCCACCTGTCAGACAGTCTCCTATCACATTCATACTAATAGTTAAATTGTCTGGAGTGCAGGTTGGTGCTACAGTTACATTGTACCTCATTGTGAAAGGACCAGTAGAACCAGTTCCCCAGTTTGCCGTTCCTGTATTTATAAATCTCCAACCGGGGCCCCAATTTAATCCACTGGGGAATGTGTTTTGTAAATCCCACATCCAAAAGCCAGTTGAGCCTGTTGGGTTACCTGGAGATATTACTGGCTGCAAGTTAGTCCACCCTGCACCTAAGTTAATTTGAAAAGCAATAATCCAATTCAGATTTAATTGAGTGAAGGTACCAAGTGTATAGTTAACTGTAACAACTTGACCAGGTGAATATGGAGGGGGAGGTGTAAGAGTTGATGTCTGATTGGATATACATTGTGAGGTAGCAGTAAAGCTAGAACACACTAGCAATGCCATCACTAACAATTTTATTATATATGTACCTGGCTGTTCATCACCAGGATCTGATGTTATAATTCTTATCATATCTATTGTTTTAGTTCTTTAATTCTTTTTAATACATAATAGTGACTTAATCTAATCTCCTCGCCCAAGGGCTGAATCATTAATTGAGGTATCTTCTCCAACTCATCAACAACTCTTTGGTTTGCGTAATCTTCTAACATCTTACCGAGGTGTGCGTATGTTATGATGTATCCGCTCATTTCTGAAGTTGGTTTTAGATTTTGTTGTTCTATAAATTTGTTCATATCTATTGTTTTAATCCTATGAATATCCTTAAGTATTTCTTTGTTTTTCAATTTTTTTATTCTTTATATTTTAGTACCCGTTTTTCTCTCAACAAACAGTGCACCTGTTATCTCTTTATCTTCTTTATTTATAGCCATCCTTTTTCTGTTACTGCTATCAACAAATTCTGTAACTCTGCTGTCTGCAAGTCTGTCAGTTCATGATCGTGAACCTCTATCCCATCTCTGAAGTCTCTCAACCAAGTTGCATTGTCCCAGTATTCAGGTTCTTTATTTCTGCCTCTTCCGTATACTGACAAACATTCCGTTCCTTTGTTTATCTCAAATCTTTGATTATCATCTACTTCGTTAAGACATACAAAGTAATCGAACATACCACTACAAGCTTGATAACTGAATGTTGGATCAAAGTCCTGTATAGGTTCTTTCACCACACCCTCAGATATATCTTCCTCTTCAAGCTTATCAAGTATAATATCTAACTTCTTCTCCACGCCATCCAACTTCATCCAAGTCGTATTCAACAGCGCGCTTACATCTTCACCTTCCTCGCCCGGCGCATCGGGGGCAAATTCCTCACCATCATCGGGGGCGCGGTAGCCGTATGTTTTAACCTGGCGCAATTGGTTGAGGGTACGAGTCTTAATTGCTTCATCGTTTAGTTCAGCGGCTTCAGCGTTATCGGTTACCAGTTCACGTGCCAAATTGTAGGCTAACTCCAGCCTGTCACCAATGTCCATCCATTTGTCTTCACCCTTGATCCGTTCGGAGATCTCGAGTACCTTGTCCATAATACCTAGGGCGCGAGCCTGATATAATATTTCCTCTGATTTACTCATTTTTTTCTTTTTAACTGTATCAATATTTTTGTTAGCATGTCGACCAATATTTTAAATTGTGTATCGCTCATTATGCTTGTCTTTGTTTTGGCTCTACTACGTATACGTATCCGCCATTGCCATCTGATTTTTCTACTACTTCGTATTCTTCCATAATTATTTTTTGTTTGTTTTGTTTATATAGCTTGATGCTACTAGCGCGATTATAATAAATGCGATGTAGTATATTAGTATGCTTAACTGTGTGGTCATATGTTCTTCGTTGTCTTTGTTGCTTGTGGTTTGTTTATATTATAATATAACAAATCTTTCCGAGATAGGGAAATTATCTGATGCTTATCTTTTGATCTTCTTATACTAATTCTTCGATGATTCCTACTATTTCACTAACGAATAGTACACCCATTGCAATGGTTAGATCAAAAGGTAAAAATACATAACCTAACATTCTAATTCCTGAACTTACTAATTGATGCCTTCTTGCATCTGGTAATTCTTGTTTATCGTATTCTGGTTTTAATACGGGTCTATGATCACTGTTAGCCATTCTTAGCAACAAATCATCTAGCTTCTCTAATTGTTTTTGTCTTTTACTTTTGTTCATTTCGTATTGCTTTGATTATGAGCTCACGTAGTTTTGCCCGTATTATCGAATTGTGAATCCATCTATTTAACATGTTGTCTATTTCAACCATTCGCTTACTACTATGTATATTGTCATGATCACGCATGAGCACATGAACATAATTAGTGGGAACAGGCAGCCTAGCATTGCTTCGTCATCTTGTTTCATAATTGTTTTTCTTTGTTTGTTTTTGTCCAACTCTTAAGTTTATCTATTAGTGTTTGTACTACCT
>Ga0307984_1000008_pt1 | contig 76197 bp, 87 predicted proteins | sample EllFjometageno78_FD_203169 | JGI IMG/M metagenome (GOLD analysis project Ga0307984, IMG submission 203169) | Marine microbial communities from Ellis Fjord, Antarctic Ocean - #78 | ecosystem: Environmental > Aquatic > Marine > Unclassified | place: Southern Ocean | collected 2014-10-09
CGCATCATTCACAGTCGAACTTGGGCAGATTGCTAAGCCAGATACATATCATAAGCCTAAAGTATATCCGGTTATAAAGAATCAGATACCAGAATTTATTAGAGAAGAATATCCTACTCTGGCTACATTCGTTGAGAAATATTACGAGTTCAACGATCTAAACACCACTGCATATGGCATAGGTCCTACTAATATATTGCATACTATGCAAGATAGAATGGACCTTGGTTTTCAGAATTACGGAGAAGAAACTAAGACTGATTTCTTAGATACATTCTTTGAGCAGTACGGCAAAGATTTCCCAGTGACGCTTGCCGCAGATAAAAATATACTACTAAAGAATATTAAAGACTTTTACACAGCTAAAGGTTCTGTAAAAGGAATTGAACTTCTATTCAGAATCATGTATAATGAGACTGTCGAAGTATTTGTGCCAAATCAATACACACTGCGCCCCTCTGCTAATGTATGGTCTAGGGAGTATGTGGTAAAAGTATATGCCAATGCGTTTATTCCATTGTTTGGTGATTTTGATATTTATGATCCAACTGAATTCGATGGGAAAGCGGTATCAGTACATTACCAAGAGTCTATTGGATCTGTTACTGCCCATAGAATAAAACCGGCTAATGTAACTCAGGTTAAAGAGATTGCATACACTTCTCCTACGGCATATGAACTTACACTAGACATTGATCCAAGTTTTACTATACAGAGTAACGGTGCAGGATTTGAAGCTACCGCTGTTGTTGGTGGCAAGATAGCGACTATTGACACTATCTCGCAGGATGCATCACGCGCTCATGGCACATACACAATTTCGCCTTCTGGTTCCACTTCATCTGTTACTGGTGCAGGTGCAACATTTAGTGTTGTTGTAAATAGTTCAGACGGGACTACTGTAACAGTCACGGGTGTTGGTGATAGTTACGCGCCACTAGAAACTATCACCATACTTGATAGTACCTTGGGTGGTGGCGGAGCGGCTTCACTTACATTTAGAGTTGCCACGATCACTGATGGTAAGGTAAATAGTGTAACTATAACATCGGCTGGTTCACAGTACGGACACAATCCTGATATAGCGGTAACGCCTGCAAGTGGCGATACGATAACAACTGCTGTACAGTTGGAAAGTAGAGTAACTGATGGTAAAGTTACTTCTATATTGTTTACTGATGATGTGCAGGGACTAGGATACAATAACCCTCCTATAATTAGAACCCCAATATATCCAACTTCAAGTTACCTAAGTTTAGCATCAGAAGACGGCTCGGAACCACAACACAAGAAAGCAATAGTACAGAGAATTCTTACTGGTGCTGTATATAAATCAAATTCGGGCGCCGCAAATGGCGGATTCAAAGTCGGTGAAACATTCACAGTAAATGAAGGATCATTGTTAGCCGAATATGCTACCGATTATTTTGCAGAGGACTACACTCTGCTCACTCTAGCCAACAATGCGTTTGTGCGAATTTCTAAAATTGATTCTGCTGGCTATCCTAAAATACTTGAAGTTATCTCTATCGGCATTGGATTTCAGACTTCTACTTTCGATTTTGCAATCGTTTCTAAAACTGGTGCTACTTCTACACTAACAGCAACTACTGGATACAACGCTGTCTATCCTGGCGTATATCAAACAACTTCTGGATTTTTGTCTAACGTAAACAAATTACAAGACAATAAGATTTATCAAGCATTCTCATACCAAATTCGTTCTGACAGACCTAAATCAGATTGGGGCGAATACGTTAAGAGAGCCGCACATCCGGCTGGCATGATTGGATATGCTGACTTACAAATTACTGGTTCAGTCGATGTGGGCAACACCATGTCGGTAGACACTGATTTGATCTTCTACGTTGTTACACCGGACATCGAAGTTGTTGTAACGCAAGAGGTTGTTACTAGAGACATAGAATCTAATGGACATGCAGATACATTCGCAACCGCAGAGCCAATATTCTTTACTGGACCAGGATTAGTAAAGAATGATATTCCTGTTATGCAAGATGCCGCACCTATCTTTGATGTGGAATCTGTTCTTACTGAAGTATATCAGGTAGATGAATCAACCGCATTTGTCTTTGAGAAAAATGCGATAGTTGATACTTATGCCACGCAAGATGCTATTACAAGAGAATGGGTGGCATTGATAAGTAGGGCAGATACTGCGGACGCTGGCGATACTATCAACACCAAAGAAATTCGTCCTGTGTTGGAAAGTTCTATCCACACAGAAGATGAGCAATCAGTATATGCGATAGATTATTTCTTGGAAGATTATGTTGCTAATAATAATCCAGAATTTGTAATTGAGATGAACGCAGTAACAGATTCTTCTGCGATACAAGACGCACCCGCACTTGATATAGTATTTGCGGCTAACAAAATAACAGACTCAACCACGGTACAAGATAGTCCAGTAACTGTTCTTGGATTTCTCAGATACTTTGTGGGTGCAACCGGTGATGATGTGGTTATGAGTGATGTGGTAAACAACCTACATCCATTCTTGTTCAAGACTGAACAGCCCGTTATCGCAGACGTACCCAGCTTGCAATCTGGATTACCAAAAGCTGATTCATATGCCACGCAAGATGCTATTACAAGAGAATGGGTAGCATCGTTAAGTAGGACAGATACTGCGGCGTTCACAGATACAGTTGGTTGCAATGATATGCAAGTGTTCAAGGGTGATGGTGCCGCGATGGCGGATGTCATTGCTAAGGTCATGGTGAATACACTTACTACAGAAACTTACACTGTGGGCGATATAGCAACCCGAGGGTTCAATAAGAATGGTATAAGTGATAGTGGAGCATTACAGGATGTATCAATCACTACTCCCGGTCTACATAAAGCGGAAGTAACGACTGCGACTACCACAAATGTCGTAACATTCCCAGACATAAATAGAACAGATACGCCTGTCACTACAGAAGGTGGAAGTATCACAATGCAAGATTTCATAGGATCTTCTGACTACTTCTTAGAAGATTATGTTGCAAGTGAAGTCAGAAGTATCGCATAACTCTTATAAATAAAAGAGAATATATTATATATTACACATATCACATTACAAAAAAAACTAGGAGAAGTTAAATGTTAAATAAAATAGCTAAAATGAGCGCCAAGGGCAAATTGCATGTCGCACTTTATGGACCAGATGGTGCCCTAAAAGAAGAGCGCCTTGTGACTAACGTAGTTGTAGACGATGGACTAGACTACATTGCATCACGGATTAAAGATGCATCTGCGACTGCTATGAGCCATATGGCTTGTGGTTCAAACGCTACCGCCGCCGCGGCTGGCAACACCGCACTTGGTACAGAACTTGGTCGTGTTGCATTAACATCAACCACTGTAACAAACGCATCTGTTCAGTATATTGGCGATTTCCCTGCTGGTACTGGTACTGGCGCTGTTGTTGAAGCTGGTGTCTTGAATGCATCATCGGGTGGTACGCTCTTATGTCGTACAGTATTTGCTGTTGTCAACAAAGGCTCGGCTGATACTCTGAAAGTTACTTGGACCGTAACAGTTGCAGATTCATAAGAATCATTAAATTAACTGAAGAGGTTTAACTAGTGGCTCTATTATATACAGATCAGGGCAGACAACAGTCTGCCAGATCATTTTTTCGAGACATCCATAATGAGAATGACTACTTCTATTTTTATGCAAGTAGAGCATTGCCTTGGGAAAATGATGCTGTGCCTGATACTCCAGAGGATGCTCAGAAGCAGTTAGCTGAATGTAGAAAACAGACTCTTTTTGTTAAAAAGGTTCAGGCGGCTGATGCATGTCTTCTAGCAAGACGCATAGACTGGATCAACGGCACTGTATATGATGAGCATGATGACGGATATGAAGCGGCATTGACAGCAACGGGTGGAGCCACTACACTCTCTACGTCAAATTTTTATGTTATGACATCTGATTTCAATGTCTATAAATGTATTGAAAACAATAATGGTGGAACAAGCATAAGAAAGCCAACTAGTACTGGCACAGAAACATTCACATTGAATGATGGATACAAATGGAAATTCATGTTTCAGGTAAGTGTTGCTGATCGCGGTAAGTTTCTCACATTGGATTATATTCCCGTGAGAAAAGTATCTGGATCAGGGCAACCTACATTTGATGTCAATGGTGAAATAGATGCTATTGTTGTTACTGCGGCTGGCTCTTCGTATGAAACAGTTCCTGCTGTCACTATAGAAGGTGATGGCACCGGTGCATCTGGTACTGCTGTAATGTCCGGTGGTGCTGTTCAAAGTATCACAATCGATACAGAAGGATATGGATATTCATTTGCTAGAATTAGATTTACTGGTGGTGGCGGATCCGGTGCAGCCGCAACTGTCACCTTAGGTTCTTCTGAAACTCCTTCTTTGCAATCTGCGGTTGAATCAACTGCCATTAAAGGAACGATTGATAAAATAAAAGTTCTTACTACTGGTACAGATTATGTTACTAATGATGCTATTGTAGTTATTACTGGTGACGGTTCTGGTGCCTCGGCATCACCTGTCATTAATGTGCGAGGAGAGATCACAGGAATTACTGTAATAGCTCCTGGTACAGGCTATACGTTTGCTGATATTACAATCACGCAGACTTTAGGTAGTGGAACAGGTGCTACGTTTAGACCTGTTTTGTCGCCCAGATTTGGACACGGTGCTAATCCACAGAAAGAATTGTTTGCGAAGAATGTTGCAGTCAATGTCTCATTTATAAATGACAATCAAGACATTGTAATTGGAGATGAACTTAGATCGAATCCTCCAGCCGGAAATGATTTCAGACAGATAGGCATAGTCAAGAACATTCAAAATTTTGCACAGACTGCCAATTTTACTGAGATAGTAGGTACGCCGTGTTATGTAATCACAGTTTCTAATCCAGCTGTCTACAACTTGGACGACATCATTACATCATCTGATGGCGGTAAATTTATTGTAATACAAAAAGTCGATACAAATAACGACGGCACATATGATGTAGTTTATTTGCAAAGATTTTATGGAAACATTACTGCAAGTTCTACTCTCGCCAACGTGACATCTGGTGTTTCTGGACTGAGTATAAATACTGTTACTGCACCAGAGATTGATGTATATTCTGGAGACATTATCTACATGGATAACAGACGTCCTATAATTAGGGATGTAGATCAAACAGAAACCATTAAAGTCGTATTTAAATTTTAGGAATAAAAGAACATGGCATTAGACTTAAACATTTCACCCTATTATGATGACTTTACGGCTAGTAAGCAGTACGAGAAGGTATTATTCAAACCGGGTGTAGCAGTTCAGGCTAGAGAACTGACGCAACTTCAATCCTACCTTACCGCAGCCATAGGTAATCATGCACAATTTAATTTGTCTGAGGGCGCGCGGGTAGATGGTGGAGAGTCTACCATACTACGAAAGCCTTTCATTAAAATTAATGATGTCGATGCCGCATCTACCACTATCGTAGATTCCGAACTCACTAACTATACCGGTGATACAGTCACTGGCTCTATAACTGGAATTACTGCAAAGATTCTGTCTAGCGCAATTGGTAGCGACAGTCATGCAGTAGATAAAAAGACATTATATCTTGCTTATACTGGTGGTAATCCAACAGAAGCTGGAAGTGAAGCTAGTTCTATTCACTTCATTGCAGGCGAAACCCTTACAGTCACAAGTACAGATTCTGGAAGAAATGCTGATACATTTGTTGTAGATAATAACATAAGCGCAACTGTAACTAATCAGAATTATTATGGATACGGTCTGTTCTTTGTAATCTCTGATGGTATTTTCTTCCTGAAGAATCAATTCGTAACTCACTTACGACAAGAAATTGTTGTAGACAAGTACAACCCAATTGCAAGTTCTTATATTGGACTAAAAGCCAAAGAGTCTATTGTAAATTCAGACACAGATACTAGCCTACTTGATCCAGCATCAGGTTCTTTCAACTACAACTCTCCCGGAGCAGATCGATATAAGATAGCAACAGAGATTGCTATCCTGGGAATAGATGTAGATGGTGATGCGGATTTCGTAGCCACCGATAAAATCGTTGACGGTGAATACTATCAGAAACAGCCAGAAGGCGTTAGTATGCTTTCTATGCTTGGAAAGATTCTCGCAGAAAGAACTTCTGAAGAATCCGGTGACTATGTAACAAAAAAATTCGATATCAATATCGATGAGCATTTGGCTACTTCCAATAATCAAGGTAAATTTTCTGCCGCAGATGGTGGAGATGCATTAAAACTTGCTCTATCTATTGGCGGCGGTACTGCATATGTTAATGGATACAGACATGCGTATGGTACGAGTACTGTACTTCCCGTAAACAAAGGCACCTCAACCCTAATACAAGAAGGTCAAACAGTATCTACAGCATACGGAAACTACTTCATAGTTGATGAGTATTGTGGGCTGTGGAACATTGAAGATGGCAATCTAGTCACTCTTTACTCAACCGCCAAAGACGCAGTAACGGCAGGTACACATGGATCGACAGCGGCTCCTAGTACTGCCCAAATTATTGGACAAGCTAGAGTTAAACATATCTCGTATGATCAGGGCACTCTCGGTACAGCCACATGTAAATATCGTATATATCTTTATGACATTAAGATTACAAAAGGCACCCTGTCTAGCGTTAGAGGAATTTATTACTCCGCTGGTACAGATAGTGGCTTTGCTGATGTTGTTCTAGAAAGTGGTGTTGCGGTACTAAAAGAACCTAATCAGAATAAATTAGTATTCCGAACTCCATATAGAAGTGCTAAGACACTTGCTGCCGCCGGTGGCGGCTCATATGATACTGCATATTACCATCAAGAAGAGTTCATTGTAACCTTTGCCGCAAACGGCACATCGACACTTGGTGCTACCGGATCAATGACTTTTCCGTATTCTTCAAGCATCACTCAAACATTAATTGATCAGAACTTTATCTGTGTTCTCACATCTGCCCAAACTATTAATAGTGTGGCAATGGTTGAAGGTCAAGTACTTCCATTAACCGCGGCTATGTTTACTGCTGTTAATGCGACATCAATTTCACTGGATGTTGGTAGCGCAAGTGGAACATTCAATGCTAAAATATTCGTGAATGTTAAGAATACAGACACTACTCCTGTTCCCAAGACATTAGTATCTAACGTATACGTCAAGATTAATACTGCAACAAACTCAGGTGGACGATATGGACCATGGAACTTGGGTATTCCTGATGCATTTAAGATTCAGAATGTTTATGTTAATGGAACTGCTTTTTCTGAAACTGGACAAGATCAAAAGAATAAATTTACCCTAGACAGTGGACAAACTGACAATCTATATGAACATTCTAAATTGATTGCTAACCCAGATCAATTAGATAATTTAAATAAGTTTATTGTTGTTAAGTTACAATGTTTTACTCCAAATTATACCTCCACTAATGGCACTTGGTTCTCAGTCGATTCATATCCTGTTAATGATACTGGTACTGCAAGTACTATTTTCACTTATGAGATACCCAATTTTAGGTCTAAGAAAGGTGGACTATATGCACTTAGGGATTGTATTGACTTTCGTCCATATGTTTTAGCTAGTGCTAACATCAGTGGTGTGCTGGCTGATGCAACAATAAATCCCGCTACTGGTACGACTTTACTTAAACCTGATGATGGAATACATGTTCCTGGTCCCATAACCAACTTTTCAACTGACGTGGAATTTTATCTTCCTCGTATGGATAAAGTTGTAATATCCGAGCAGGGCGAATTTGTTGTCGCTGAGGGAATTCCTAGTGTTTCACCACGACCTCCTGTTACAGATTGGGGAATGACTATTGCGGAGCTTAATATTCCTCCGTATCCTTCTATCTCACCCTTTCTAGGAAAGGTACATCAGAAGCCACATATGACTGTCGGCAAACGCATTCAACAGACAAGACGTTATTCAATGAATGATATTGCTGCCATTGAAAAGAGAATTGGCAGACTAGAATATTACACGGCTCTATCCTTGATGGAAAGAGAAGCAGATAGTATGAAGATTCTAGATGCTAGTGGAAATGATCGATTCAAGAATGGAATCTTTGTCAATGTATTTGACAGTCATTCGTTAAGTGCAGTTGGCGACCCAGGATTCAAGTCATCAATTAATCCTGTAACTAATTCTGTTGGACCAGCATACGTTGAAGACAATATTAACCTAGACTTCAATTCTTCTGCCTCCAGTAATATTACAAAAACAGGAAGTCTATTAACTCTTCCTTATAGTCCAGTAGTATTCAGTAATAATAGATTTAGTTCTAAGACTAGAAACTGTGTTGGTGAATTGTTGTTTGACTTTTATGGTGATCTTACTGTCTATCCAAGATCACAGAATCACGTTGATACGTCACGGGCACCAGATTTAGAACTCATAGATAATTCATTGAGTTTATTTGCTGGTGCTCTAGCCAATAATCTAAACAATGCACAGATCACCTCATCATATGAAGTTAGCTTTGCCGGTGTAGCAAATGAACCAACATCTGCATCCTTTTATGCTGAAGCAACCGATACAGCCGCATTCTCTGGCACTGCTGATTTCAACGCTACAGCCAGTGCTGGAGCAAGCGCGACCGATAGCACTGCACGTGGGCGAGTAACAGTACAATCTGATGTCACTGGTATAGTTGATATTTCTGGTAGTGTTGGTATCGATGGAGAGATAGGTGTATCAGGATTCATCACTGGTGATGTTATCACATCGACACAGACTGTTACCCAGAGTGCCACCAGCAGAATGCTCACAGCAACTGCCGGTCCATATACAGAGAACACAATGCAACTGGGCAGCAAGTTAATTAATGTTGATATTAATCAGTTTATGAAGCCTGTACTTCTGTGTGTTATTGGCAGACGTATGAAGCCAAATACAAAACTATATGCATTCTTTGATGGTGTTGCAGTTAGTACTTCCTGCACTCCAGTGAATCTTACCTCAGCAACAGACATCGTTGCCAATCACGCAGAAGCAACTTGGTCATCTAAGTTTCAGAATAACTCAATAGGCGCCCTAGGATCTGCTATTACGACTGATGCTCAAGGAAATTTTGCGGCAACCTTTAGAATACCCAGTGGAACATTCATCACGGGTGAAAGAATTCTAAGATTCTCTGATGACGCTAAAGATAGAAAAGCATTCGTCACTACCTCGAGTAACGCATCATACTCATCTTATGGACTATCTACAGTCTCACAAGAGACAGTGATTAGTACACAGGTTCCATCTGTTAACTTTGGACAGACTTCGCCTCGAACTACAATCATAGGTTCACAGACCAGTGTAACTGGTGTAGAGATGAAGAATGTGGTAATGGAGCTCGATGCAACTGCATCCGCAAAAGTCACGGCTCAAGCTGATGCCGACCTTCAACTTACACAACACATTCAAGTAACTGGCGGATTCGATCCTATCGCACAGACTTTTACTGTTCAGTCACCCACTGGAGTCTTCACTACTTCAATCAAAGTATTCTTTTCTAGTAAATCGGCAGATATGGGCATCACATGTCAACTACGAGAAGTTGTTAATGGATATCCAGCAAGATCAGTTCTTCCATATGGAGAAGCATATCTTACTCCAGCACAGGTCAAAGTCACCACTGAAGATTCTGATGGTGTTATAGGGTTTGGCGCCGGAGGCAATCTAGCAACAGAATTTACTTTTGAAGCACCTGTGTATCTTAAAGGTGCCACAGAGTATTGTTTCGTACTTCTGCCACAGGGCAACTCACCTGATTACAACATCTGGGTATCTAAGTTGGGTGATAACAAGATTAATACCACACAAAGAATCTTTGCTGAAGATACTAACATCGACGGTATTCTCTTTACATCGGCAAACAACAGAACGTGGAACGCTCACCAAGCTGAAGATATTACCTATCAGATATTGAGAGCAAACTTTACATCTACTTCTGGTTCACTGCAAATAGAGAACTCGGATGTAGATTATCTTCAGCTTGCTGATTACACGGCTGGTAGACCAATAGTAGGAGAGATGATTCATGGATGGAAGACTTCTATTGCTAATTCTGGATCTGGATATGAAGCTGGTGATATTATAACACTGGCTAGTTCAGTCGATTCCGCCGGCAAGACACTAACTGGAGTTAAGATTCAAGTAACTGCACCCGCAGTTGGTGCACCCGGTGCGATACAAACATATGTTGTTACTGATCCCGGCAGCTTAGAAGCGACATGGGCAGAAGGCGAGAATCCAGGAAACACCGCACAAGCCAGTGTCGCTATTGGCAACTTAGGTGGGGGAGATTCAAACGGCAACGGAACTGGTGCAATTATCAACTTGACACTAGCCCGCGGCGTATGCAGTGAAATGAATTCACTGAAAGAGTTTGGAGCGTTTCAAGTAATCGATGGTCACTTTAGAAATCAATCCTCTCCAGGAGCGATCATTACACCAGTTAGAAGCGGCGCAAGTATAATGACTGTGGCTGATATTATCGATAGGAAGTTCAACGAACTGAGAACACTTATTGGTAATATTGATTTTCCTCAGACTTCGTTGCAACATTCATTTGCCGCAACGAATCCTTCTGGTGTTTCTACTGCTAATTCAACATACGAAGCTATTCCAGTTGACACACGCAAGGGTATTTCTGTTGAAAAAGCAGTCCGATCTTACTCAAATGAGGCATACTATCTCACCGGTACAAGTAAGAAGACAATCAATCACAAGATATTATTCGCCACTACTGATGCTAAATTATCTCCTGTTGTAGATGTTACCAGAATGTCAATGCTGGTTAAGAGTAATATTATTAATAATGTATCTACAAACGAGACAGGAAACAATGGTGGCGCATTATCTCGCTATATCAACAAGCCAGTAATATTAGCAGACGGACAAGAAGCTGAAGATATTCTTGTGCAGGTTGCATTGAAGCAACCAGTAGGATCGTCAGTTAAGGTTTACGGCAAGTTTATGTCTGCTGAAGATGATGCAAATTTCATCGATGATATCCCTTGGATTGAATTGGTGCTAAACGATGACTGGAGTCCTAAGACTCCTTCACTATCGGAAACCTCGTTTATTGATTTTGGATATAAGATACCTACTGCAAATTTAAATTCATCTGACGCATTTGAGTACACAACAGATCGAGTAACCAATCTAGTTATAGGTACTGTTGGTACAGGATATACTTCTGCACCTGAACTTAAATTTAGTTCTGGCGTGGCTAGTGGATATTCTTTGCTAAGTGGTAGTGGAGTAGGAACAGTCACATTGACTAATCCAGGCAGAGATTACGGATCAACTCCTACAATTGAAGTTGGAACGCAGTGGATAACAAATACATCTTATGCTACCGGTCAACAAATATTTCATCTTGCAAACTTGTACACAGTAACTAGTGGTGGTAATGTAGGAACTAGTGCTCCGACTCATACATCTGGGTCGCAGACTATGGGAACTGCAACTGTTGCATATGCAGGAGCAGCCGCGAAAATAACTGCTGTTGTAAGCACAGTAACATTTACTAAGTTTAAGAAGTTTTCGACTAAGCTAGTGTTCCTGTCATCCAACACTTCCAAGATACCTCAAGCTAAGGAACTACGATGCATAGCAATGCAAGCCTAGAACAAAATTCTCGTGATAAATACACACGAGACACCGCGACAGGCGCATTGTTATGCGTGGACAATAATGGACTAGCGGCTTATAGAAAACAGAAAGCTCGTTCACTTCAAATGGATAAGATGTGTGATGATATAAATAGTCTGAAAGAAGAACTTTTTGATATAAAAAATGTCCTTAAAACCATCATACAAAAATTCGAACCATAGGAAAAGGCAATGGCAACTATTACACTGAGAGCGACTAAGGGTTCTCCCTTAACAAATACCGAAGTTGACAACAACTTCACCAACTTAAACAATGACAAGTACGAGTCGGGTGATAGTGTTGCCGTTGCCGCATTAACTGCAACGGGCAATTTAACACTCTCGACTGCGGCTACAGTAACCGCGGCAGGTACTACCCAAGGCGGCGGTACTGCTATAACAAAGACTTACAACATTGTATCGACTGCAAATGCTAACCAAGGCGTAGTACTACCCGCGGCACTCATTGGTAAAGTCATTAATGTGTATAACATTTCTGGTAATACTATTAAAGTATATCCGGCTGGTGGAGAATCAATCGATGGTGGATCAGCTAATGCACCGGTCGAAATTGTTGATGATAACGGTAAAGAACTTGTAGGTACAGGAACTGGCTCATGGAGAGCAGTTGGATCTGGCGGAAATAATGTACAAGACTTTATCATAAATGGAAGTGCATCATTACTTGGATCTTTGACATATGGTGTAGAGGCTATATCAGCCGCAGGATCTAATCAAGGTAATGCAACTAGTATAGCTGAGACTATCAGCATTGTAACTTCGGCTAGTGCGGCACAAGGTGTTAAATTACCTACAGCGGCTGCCGGATTACACATCAGTGTTCAAAACACTACTTCCGCAGATATTATTCTATATCCAAATACATCCGATAAAATTGATGGCGGCACGGCTAACGCTGGAGTAGCACTCCCCGCAAATACAACTACCACTGTAACCTGTAAGGATGCAGTAGACTGGATCAGACATCGCGGTTTGGCAGTCTATAATTCTTCTGGTACATTGATTAACTAAGGGGATTAAAAGATGGCTGGTCCATTAACACTAAAATCGAGTTCTGCACCTGCGACAGCGGCGAACCTCGAAGGGTTGAGGGAGCTTACTTCTTCTGAATTGCGAGATTATGTCTCGTATGCCATTTCGAGTCAGTTCGCTGGAGGCAGTATCGCTTCCGCCTTATTGACTGTTACTACTGGAAGTTTGAGTGGAAGTTTCGATTCAATCGGAACATTTTCAAACAGAGAAAGAACCCAGGCAGTAGGAACTCACCCAGCAAGTGGCGCAGTAACTACGACTACACATACTTTTGGACAGAACAACACAATTCCAGCCGGTGGTGCCATAAATCGTCCTATAAGATGGGACGGCAATGACACAATAGAGTCTACTGATGCTCAGATAAACACTGAAGTGCTAGACGAAGCAATCGCGGCAATGGTTGGCGAAGATGCTAATACTGTAGGTCAGTATAAGATAGGAACAAGTTCTCCTTCTGGCGGCACTTGGACTGCTCGTTTCACAATCGCTGAAACGCAAATAGATGGCACAGACGTTAGTTATAAACTGTGGCAGAAAACTGGTGTCACTACTACTCCCGCTACCAACACAAACGCTCTTATAAAATCGGCAGCTAATGGGCAGTTTAGTGAGATGACCATTGGTAATATACAAGCATTGACTCAAAGGTTTGCTAATCGAATTCTAAGTAGTGGTATAGGAACGTATCGTCTTACAACTGGCGTACCAACAGATACTGGTTCATGGACTCAAGTCGGTTCTACAATGACAGACCAGTTGAAGACTATAACAAACGTAAATTACGTCGGTACCTATAGTGGTGCTTATACAGGCAACTATTCTGGTTCTTATACTGGTTCATATCAAAGGTTTTTTGCAGGATATTTGAACGGTGCTTATGATGGTTCTTATAGTGGCACATATACTGGTTATTTTACTGGTTATTATGATGGTACTTATGCTGGTGCCACCGTACAATCTGCAAGCTCTACACAAGAAACAAAAGCATTGTTCATAAGAACTGCTTAATAAGTGATATAAATATACGGTGAAGCATATAAAGTGCGACCCGTATATTTAATTTATAGGATATATTATGAAAGATTCAACCTCCGATGACCTTATACCTAAGTATAGACATCCTTACTTCCTAGACAAATCCGTTCGCTCCATGAAAGCAGAAATTCTGGTTGCGGGTGAATATCAAGAATGCATTATCAATGCAGGTGCACCAGAAACTGGTTATGTCAATGCTGACTATGACGCAATCATGGAGGAGTATGGTGAAGAAGAACTTGATAGATTAACTGCACTAGTAAATGATATTGAATCAGAAAAACTAGAGAGGCATGAAGAGCAGAAGACAATCCGCCTTAACAGAATGAAGCAAGAGACTTTATTCAACATTAAATTGGAAGCATTTGAAATTGAAATTGTTAAGAATTCAAAAAATAAAGAATTAAAAAAGCTAATACGAAAAGCAAAAACTCCAATTGAAGTACAAGCATACGCAACTATTCTTATACAGAGAGAAATGGATACTCATGAGTAGGGGCTATATATATGTGGCTTCCTTCAGGAAAGAATACTACAATGCTGCCAAAATTTCTGCTGAATCTTTATTAGAATTTTATCCTGATGCTCAAATAACTCTGGTCACACAGGCAGAATGGGTAGAACCCACCGACATTGAACTGTTCAGTACGATCATAACAGAAGATGTACCAACAGATAATAGAGCCAAGCTATGGGCGTTATCACGCACCCCATATGATGTTACAATGTACATCGATGCGGACACCTATATTCAAAGCGAGGATATAGAACATGTGTTTGATTTTATTGGTGATAATGATATCATCTTTACTAGAAACAGACCTTACAACTCCAAAATAACCAAGTTGAATGACACTGAAGAGATGATCTATCACTGTGGTATTTTTGTTTATCGCAAGAATGACACGATGAAATATCTAACAGATGATTGGTATAAGCAATACTTAATACAAATTACACCAGAGTATGATGTCAGTCCTTATCCAGAAAAAGTAAAACCATGGGACACATTTACTATGTGGTGGCTACTGAATAAGACAGCACATAAATATTCGGTTAAAGTTGGAGAGTTTCCTGCGCCGGATGCAAGGTGGAATTTTTGTATGGGTCAGAAGCCAGAAGAACTTGATGGTCAAGAAATAGTAATTACACACTATAGAATGAAGCACCAACACTAGCCTTCTATGTCTTCTATCATCATCTCCCACATATCTTTATGTGGAATAACAAATCCCAGAGTCTGTCTAGGAGAGTCTGAGCCTGCACAATGCCAGTAGTGTAAGTCCTCAGACTCTTTTTTGCCACCATAATAACCTACTTTACAAGACCATCCTATTGTGTCTTTCATGGTTATAATTTCTTTCGTCACCGAGTCACGATACCGGAAGAATCCTTTTCCATCTGGGCTGTGACTTATTAGAATATTATATCCCGGACAGTCCCAGTTGTTATGCCATCCCATGAATCCACCAGTTGGATAATAAACATGTACTGCATTGAACTTAGCACCAAGAAACTCCAGAAGTTCGTCACATAGTTCAGCCGATTTGTTTCTAAACTTAACTGGCACGAGTGGAGTATATTGAAAATCTGTCACTAGTGCGACTTCTGGAATTCCACCGTGTGAGTCTTTCATCACTGATTCTAGATACTCAGTTGATGTCGCGCTTGCTAAAGTATGTCCCTCTATTCTTTTTTCATCGATTGGCAGTTTTAATCTTCCGTGACCGAAGTTCACAGCTTGGTCAAACCATTTTGTATATTCATCTAGTATGACAAGCAGTTCGGGAGACATTTTCTTTAATAGTCTCATTAGAAGAATCCTTCTCGTTGACCTATAATCATAAATCGGTCATATTCTTTCTTGCCATCCCACGAGTAGTATGTCTGTTTCTTTGTTCCTTCAAACCCAACTTCATCAATTCCGACTTGTTCTTTGAGATCATCTAGACTACTCACGCAGTTAATACCGTACATCTCTTCAACCACGTTTGAATTCTGCACGGCTAGTATTGCCTGTGGATTCTTAGTGGTTAGTTCTTTCAATGGATACATCTGCTCCGTACATATACAGATAACTAAGTCAACATCAATTTTATTCAGATTATCAAACTCAAATGGAACATCTAGATTCCAGTGACGTATGTTGATGAACTTTTCCTGTGCGTAGTGTTTGTGAAAAATCTTTGATAGTTCAATTGACTCTTCATCAATGTCTACTAGATGCAATTGTGCAACATCAAGATTCTCGCATAGTAGTGGTACGAGTGGAATACCTAACCAAGAGTTGAGTATCAACACACGCAATGATCCAGTCTTGGCGTAATACTCTTCAATATACTTTTGCACTTCCTCTACTAGCCAAGTAGATGCTTCCATATTGTTGGCGTCAAGAGATTGTCTGAAATCAGTTAACTTATGTGGCATCTTTGCTTCAATCACGGAGAGACCTTCTCCCCAGTTCTTGAAGTTATTCAGAAAATTGTAGTTTAAATTAGAACTTGACATCTTCACTTTTCCCCATTGAGTCAAAAATACATATGTAAGGCAGATCACGATACACATGCTTCTCTGTGTCGTGTGGATAAATATATCCCTGATTGAAGCTGTAGACCCAACCTATGGGAAACAGTTTCATCTTTACTATTCTGCGGTTGTAAAAGAAGTTATCTAGACCACGATAATACCATAATATTTGTGACTTGTACTTATTAAAATAATCGAATATCTCACTACTATTTAGACTGTCATTCCATCTAAGAACAGATGAGTTTAAGTCTGTATATTTGTGTTTGATATGTCGGGTGTCTTTGAATTGTGTTTCTAGGTCGTGCCAGAATGTCTTCACGAAGCACAGACTGTCATCACATGGATAGTTCACAATATCATCAATGTTCTTCTGTAGAATAACGTCCAGGTCAAAGAACAACTTTTCACCTTTCTGTGTCACAATGTCCTCATCAAAAAGATACATTTTATTCCACCACTTTACTAGTTTGTTGCCAGCAGGGAACGCAAGAATTTTTATATCTTCATGTATGTCTTTTGCATCTTCTGTTAGACAGTGTAATACAAAATCGCAACTTATGTGTTGCTTGCACGTTTCATATAGCTGATTCACATGAGAAGCAACATACTTGTTGCCCCATTTAACTGTATAGATATTCAACATATTATCGCCAGTGTGCCAATAGTTCTGGATTTACTAAGTCATCTTGTTTAGTGCTTCCGCGACTTGCATCTTCAAACGGTAGAAGATCAATGTTGAAAACACATACGATGCAATTAGGTCTGTACTTCTCAATAGTTAAATCATCTTCATCCCAAGATCGACCTCTATTCCAAGAGTATGCCATCCAAGATGGAAAGTGATCCCATAGATTCTCACCATATCTACCCCACTTCCAAGAGTGATAGTTGTCAGTGCCATCTGTGTATGTGAACCATATCTTTTCTTGATTTTCTAGTACGTCTTCCCATATACATTCACACTGATCATCTGACCACACTTTACATGAGCCATTTGTATATGCTCCATGTGATAGTTTGAATCTTCTTGTTTTCATTGGTCTTGGATCTTGCCAATGGGATTGCATCTTTGTAGGTCTTTCCATATTATATGTAATTATAGGAGTTAGATCGCCTTGAATAATTACGTCCAAATCGAAAAATATGAAGCGACCGCTAGGTTTGTCAGGAGCAAAATTATGACTATTAAACACAAAAGTTTTTGCTCTGTCCCAACACCTTGCCATTCCGTACTTAAAATCTTCCGCACCAAACCAATACTTAGGATGAATATTAGGAATATCAGGAAAATCGATAATAGTAACATCGTCATCTATACCTTCTGCGTCATCAGTATAGCAATAGAAATGAAAGTCAAATTGACTTGGTATATTTCTTTTTGCCATCTCTTTTAATTTGTTTACAAAGTGAGGACCATATTTAGTTCCCCACTTAGCGCATACCACATTAACTCTCATTTACATTTTCCACAGTTCTGTACGCATACATTCAGAGGTCTTCTTTTAAGTTGTTCGCTCACATTTTGAAAGTCACTGTTATCTAACACCTCGCCCACAGTGAAGTTAGCAAGACTATTATAACGCATATTGAATGGATAGTCAATAGGATGATAAGGTAAAAATTTATTCTCCATAACATCTCTCGCAATAAATGCACACGGAGATGCCACACTGTTGCTACTCACATAAAAATATCCACTCTTTCTTGCATCACACCACACAGGATCTTTCTCTTTCATCTTGGGCTTCACTGTTCTGATTTCATCGGTATGTCTAAATGATTTCAGTGTATTGAAGTCTACTGGTATGTCTTTGTGTATGATAGTCTGTATCTTTTCTTCTGTCTCTGTCTGTTGTTTAGGTGCCACGACTTCAATTGTGTCCACATAATCGTATGTACCGGACGCAAAGGTCTGTAGATGTACAGTCACCTTTTTCTCCTTGAAGTATTTGCATATAGCCTCAAACTGCATACAGTTGACAGGATCAGTTATCTCGCACATGAATGTTACCCACGATACATTATAGCTGTCAAATATGTTTCTGATAGTCTTTAAGGTATGCTCATACCCGTCTACAAATATATCATTGAACTCAATGCCGCTATCGTTCTGCCTAGTTGATAGCTGAATCAATGCACCATTTGGCGCGCCATCTTCATATAGACCCCTGTAGAGATCACTGTACTGCTCACCATGCATCGAGAAGTATTTTATGAGTGTGTTACTATCATCATCTTTCTGATTAAGTATGGTTAATAGTTCTTCTTTGGGCATGATGTTATATAGACGTTCAAAGACTTGTTCATAGTCTTCTTTATAGAACAGTTCTTTTAGATAATCCATATAATATTTCTTATACAGACTTTGAATCTCTGACTCAGATGAGTCCCAAAATATTCTCTGTATGCCAAACTTGGAGATATTGTCCATGTAGTCTTTCTTTATCGCGGGAAGGGTGTTCTTATTCCAGAGTCTACGATATAGGGCAAGACATTGTAACCTGCTTATGTTCCAGAAATATCTCACAATACCATGTTCTTTTGCTTCATCAGCTACTACGTCATGCATTTTGACAATGTATCTACTTTTGTATATACCGTATATTTCTTCAGCGGTCTTATTCCAGTATAGTGATTGATCACCTTTCTGTATGTGATCATCATCTGGAAAGTCAGAACAGAATTTGAGATGCATCGAAAGCATATCACCAGACTCATATAGTTCTTGTATCTGTGGTCGGTGATGTTTCTGAATCTGTTTTATAAATTTAATATCGGATATTTCACGCTCAAGTTCTGGAATATCTTTCTTGATGGTTGTGACTGTGCCTAGTAGTTGTGACTGTAACTCTGGAAAGTCTCCCATAAACTTATCAGCAAGAGATGCTAGGTCATTTTCGCTCAGTAGTTTCTCAATGTCTGCAATCACCTCAGAATTCATGTAGTTCTTTTCTAGATCAGAATCGTCAAGTGATGAGAATCCAAGCCACTCTTTCAGTGTGGCGAATTTGGTTGAGTATTGCAGCCAGTCATTATGTAGACTTGGCAAGTCTTTCTGAAATTTAGCTTGCAGAGTATCGTAGTCCGAATTGCGGAGAAGTGCTTTCACCTTTTCAGTGTGTTTATTGTGTGTGAAAAAGTTAGATGGAAACTTAGGCAGCCATAGATTCTCAAACTCATCTTTGCCATGCCAATGAATTAGCAGATTGTAGTTCTTTAATTCATGTGGCTTTACACCAATGGTATTCTTGCCCCTCACATCGACATTGAACAAGGCAAACTTAGCCTTCTCTCTGTACAATTTCTCTGTTAAGTCTTCTGGATACTGCTGTCCTCTATTATAAGAGTACACCCAATCAGCGGGCAAGAAGCTCCAGTAGTTATCTCCAACTACATCGTGTTCTCTGTAAGGATAATAATTGTCGGTGCCTTTGAAGAAGGTTTGGAATACAGTATCTTTATGTTTCAGCACATCATTATAAATCTTTTCACCTTGGTCGGTGCACCATAACATGACGCTAGAGTTGTATAGTGATCCCCGGACATCCGTGAAACGTCTGTCTCGCAACACTTCAGGATTCTCCCAATTAGAATAAATCATGTGGGGAGATTTGGCTAGCTCGTCTATTTCATCGATGTTGTTTTGGATGATAATGTCGAGGTCTAAATAGCAGAATGGACCTTTTGTCTTTAGCCATATATGAGAGTTGAGTACTAGAAACTTGGCTCTGTCCCAACAGTGATTCTCTCTACCGAACCAGTATTTTGGATGTAGGGGGTTTACGTCTGGTATAGATCGTACTGTGATGTGTTTATTAAGCCCAGCGGGCTCATCCGTATAGCATACGAATTTGAAACGCTTTGAATAATTGCGTTTGATCATTCCATGAAGGTTGTTTACATAATCAGGGGAGTACTTGTTGCCCCATTTCATGCAGATAAAGTGCATCATATTTTTGTCTCAGATTCTCTTCAATTTCACTCTGCCCGTTTAACAATACTATAGGATAATCTGATTTCATTTGATACGCTCTGGGTGGGGTATCAGTCTGAACATCTACTCCGCATAGAAACGAGTAGATCAACCCCCTAGGAAACACAGCTTGGATCAAGTGTTCATTATATAAGAACCAATCATCATTATCAAGATATTTCGTGATGTAATAATCATCATTTTCTAAGAAGTATTTATACACATGCTGGGCACTATCATTCTCCCATGCCATCACACTTGAATTATACTCAGTAGGAAACTCATCTTTGTTCTTCCAATATGTTTTGCAGATTGTTGGTGTTGAGCAATATTCAAACAGTGGTTCGATGTCTCCCTGAATAACAGTATCTAAATCTATATAAATAACTTTACCAAGATCTGGTATATTGAATAGTTCCAACTTCCTCCAATGGGATTCAAGAGACTCATCTAGCAAGACAGTCTTTATTCGGGGATCTATGTGCATTTGATTTTGGCGATCTGTTAAGCAGACGTAATTATATTTACCTTTTGTAGCCTTATAAATATAATCGACATCACTTGAACTATATTTATCACCATAAAGGAGTGTTAAAATAGTCTTCATATTATAGCTAAACTCCCACAATGATAAATACATATAAAGGAAACTTGAATGGCAACCATAGCAAATCTCACTATCGACCAAGGCACAACCGTAAGTATTGTTGTGCCTGTGAAGAACACCGATGGTACTGTGAAAGACCTAACTGGATATACAGCCTATTCGCAGTTTCGCAAAAGTTATTACTCTACTACTTATACGACCTTCACCGCGACTCACGATGACGCAGGAGGCAATATAACACTTGCATTGTCTGCAATTCAATCTAGTGCTGTAAAAGCAGGTAGATACGTCTATGATGTAGAGACACTAACAGGAACAACAGTAGCCAGGGTGCAAGAAGGCATTATCACAGTGAATCCAGAAGTCACGAAGGTTTAAGGAGAAAATAATGGCTAATGCATCAAGACAAGATTTAATCGACTACTGTATGAGGAGACTCGGGTTTCCTGTCATAGAGATAAATGTCGATGAAGATCAGGTCAGCGATAGAGTAGATGACGCACTACAATTCTTCAATGAATATCATTTTGATGGCGTTGAGAAGACATATGTAAAGCATCAGGTTACTGGATCGACAATAAACATAACTAGTTCTGTAGACGCTTTCAATGCCACTGAGACAATAACCGGCTCCACTAGTGGCGCAACTGCTGAAATAGATACGTCTACCGTAGCGGGAGGCACAGCATTCATAGTTCGTAGAGTAACAGGCACATTCACTGCTAGTGAAACTATCACTGGATCTGAATCTGGTGTTACTGCAACCACTATCTCATCCAATCCTCACATTGCAGGCGATCTAGAGAATCAATATATTCCTATTTCAACTTCTGTATTAACTATAATTAAGTTATTCCCATTTGGTGGAACTCAGGGTTCAACGTCAACTAATAATTTATTCAATCTTAATTATCAGTTTAGAATGAACGACATGCATAATTTGCTTGCGGCTGACATGACCTATTATAGCATGATGAAGTCTCATCTGTCAACACTTGATCAGATATTTGTCAATCAACGACAGATACGTTGGAACAGAAAAACAAATAGACTCTACGTTGACACTGATTGGAATTTAACTTTTAGACCAGGCGACTATTTGATTGCACAGGCATACTCTATTATAGATCCATCGGCATACACAGAAGTGTATGATGATATGTTCTTGAAGAAATACACCACTGCTCTTATAAAAAGACAATGGGGTGAGAACATGAAGAAGTTTGGTGGAATTCAATTGCCAGGTGGCGTAACGCTAAATGGTCCAGAGTTATTTCAAGAAGCTATGGCGGAGATCGATAAGATAGAGGAAGAGATGCAAATGAAATATGAACTGCCTCCAGCCTTTATGATAGGATAAATAGACAATGGCTACTAATTTTTACTTTCAAAATGGTGACACTTCAGGCACGACAGGCGAACAACGTCTAGTCGAGTCTTTGGTCATCGAAAGTTTGAAAATTTATGGACATGACATCGCATATATTCCTCGAACCATTGTAAATCGAGATACAATATTTGATGAAGATTCGTTATCCAAATACACCCAGCAATATCCTCTTGAAATGTATCTTGAGAATGTTGACGGCTTTGAAGGAGAAGGTGAACTATTCGCTAAGTTTGGATTAGAGATACGAGATCAAGCAACCTTTGTCTTATCTAAAAGACGATGGGAACAAATGGTAGCGACATCAGGCGGCACGTTTCAATTAACTGCGAGACCAGCAGAGGGAGATTTACTCTACTTTTCCAAGACTGGATCAATGTTTGAAATTAAAATGGTGCAGTTTCAGAATCCATTTTATCAGTTAGGCAAGATATATGTATTTAAATTAGTTTGTGAATTGTTTGAGTACAGTTCTGAGAAGATTGATACTGGAATTGCTGACATAGATAATATCGAAGACATTAATTCAGCAAATACATTAGAGTATGAGTTGAAGACTGAAGATGGTAACATACTTGTGACGGAGCGCAGTAATACAATTATACTAGAAGAGTTTGCGACACAGAAATCTCTCGCCAACACGGACAATGCTGACTTCCAATCGTTCACTGATATTCTAGATTTTTCTGAAGGCAACCCATTCGGTGACTTATAATGTTTAAGAATAGACAATTTTACCACTCGACCACGAAGAGAGCAATCGTGGCGTTTGGTACTATCTTTAATAATATTCAAATATCTAGGAAAGATTCAGCGGGTGTTGAAGTTCAGTCTTTGAGAGTGCCGCTGGCTTACTCTCAAAAAGACAAGTTCCTCTCCAGAATTAATGCAGTTCCAGATGCCGACTCTCGTGGTGAAGTAGCTATTACTTTACCTAGAATGGGATTTGAGATTACTGGTTTTCAATACGACACAACGAGAAAGATATCTCCAATTAGAAAAAATGTTTCGATGTCTTCTACTGATTCAATCAATGCAAACACATCATTCGTTTCTACTCCATATGATATTGGCATGTCACTATATGTATTCGCAAAGAATCAAGAAGATGCGTTGCAGATAGCAGAACAGATAATGCCCACGTTTAATCCAGACTTCAATATTACGGTTAATGATTTACCAGAGATGGGAATTAAAAGAGACCTTAAGATTATTCTGGAAGGCATATCATACGAAGATAATTATGAAGGTCAATACGATACGAGACAAAGTATCATATGGACATTTAATTTCGTGATGAAAGTAAACTATTATGGATTTGTAGACACCCAAGGTCTGATACGCAAAGCAGTTGCAACCACTTGGCAGAATCCTGACTTAGCGGGGGAATATTATAGGCAAAGTTTTGAGGTTGGTAATACCAGAGCGACAGCCCTTGCAACTATTACCGGTGGTGCTGTGACCGATCTTCAAATGCAGTATGCGGGAGACGGCTATACATTCACTCCAAACGTAAGCATTGAAGGCACGGCAACCGCGGTCGCAGTGCTAGAAGGACCTAAAATTAAGAAACTCGTAATAACTAATGCCGGCTCCGGTTACAGTGAAGCACCAACTGTTGTAATAGAAGAGCCTAATAGATTCAAAGAAATCCCTGGACCCTCTGATGCATATCAGTTTGTTGAAGACTTTGAGCAAGATTATGGATAACAAATTATGGTTAATAAAGTGTTCGATGCACTAGACGCTACTTTTGAAACGAAGAAGACCGATCTAGAGCAACTAAAATCTCCAAAACTTCCTGCAGAAGTCGTTACTGATGATAAAGTTCAGGACGATTTTGAGGAAGCACGTATGGCAATGAAAAGGTCTATGGCATATAATGAATCGGCTATCCAGGGCATATTGGGTATCGCACAGAACAGCGACAATCCTCGGGCATTTGAGGTAGCAGGTCAATTGATTAAATCTATGGCAGAAGGTGCTAAAGATATCATGGAGATTCAAGAGAAGAAAATGAAAATAGATAAACTTGATAATAAACAAGCCAGTACAGGTGGAACTACCAATAACCTTTTTGTGGGAAGCACTTCAGAATTGTTGAAGATGATCAACAAGGAACAAGAGAAGACAATAAATCATGAGTCAGATTGAAACTAGTTATCACGGTAATCCAAATCTAAAACCAGTTGGTTATGCACATAAATTTGAGCCAGATCAGATTGCTGAATATCTGAAGTGTAAAGGCGACATAATTTATTTCATTGAGACATACTGCAAGATTGTTACACTCGACCGTGGCTTACAACCTTTTATATTATACGACTGCCAGAAAGAAAAAGTCGCATTTATTATGAGTGAGCGTAAAGCTATTTTAATGGAAGGCAGACAGCAAGGCAAAACAATTACCGCTGCCGCATGTATTCTCCATTACTCCATATTCAATGACAGTAAAACTGTTGCCATTATGGCGAACAAGACAGCCGCGGCGCGCGAAGTGCTAAGTCGATATCAGATAATGTATGAGAATCTTCCTATCTGGATGCAACAAGGTGTTAAGACTTGGAACAAAGGTAACGTAGACTTAGAGAATGGATCAGTCGTGTTTACGGCTGCAACAACTGCCTCTGGTATTCGTGGTAAGTCTGTTAACTGGCTATACATTGACGAAGCCGCTATCATTCCCAACAACGTGGCAGATGACTTCTTTACATCAGTATATCCTACAATCTCTGCTGGTGAAACAACTAAAATTCTACTTACCTCTACTCCTCTTGGATACAATCACTTCTGGAAATTCTGGAACGAAGCTGAGAAAGGAAAGAACGGCTTCAAGAATATGTTCATTCATTATTCTAGAATTCCAGGTAGAGATGAGAAATGGGCACAAGAACAACTTAATCTATTGGGTGAATTGAAGTTCAACCAAGAAGTCTTATGTGAATTTTTAGGATCATCTAACACTCTTATTAATGGTAAGTCACTTGGTAGAATGAGTTCATATGAGCCAATATACGAGAAAGATGGTCTTCAGTTATATGAAGAACCTAAAAAGGATAAATATTATGTATCAGTAGTTGACACATCTAGAGGCATAGGAGGAGACTTCAGTGCATTTATCATAGTTGATATTACTGAGATGCCGTTCAGGTTAGTAGGTAAGTACAAGAACAATAAAATATCTCCTTTACTATATCCTAATGTCATTCACAAAGTAGCTAAAGATTACAATGAGGCTTTTGTTCTCGTTGAAACTAATGACATAGGACAACAGGTGGTAGATATACTTCATCAAGAGTTGGAGTATGAAAATATTTTTAGTGTGGTACAAGAGAACAATAAGCAATATGTATCTCCTGGCTTCGGTAAGAAATCAAGTCTCGGAGTAAGAACCTCTAAGGCTGTTAAGAGACAGGGATGCTTTGGACTTAAAGCGTTGATAGAAGAACAGAAGCTATTGATATTCGATGCTGATTGTATCTCTGAGTTGTCTACTTTTATTGAAAGGAATGGTACTTTTGTTGCAGACGAAGGTTATAATGACGACCTTGCTATGTGTCTGGTGTTATTTTCTTGGTTAACGACTAATACGTTCTTCAAAGATTTAACTAGTGTAGATATGAGGGACAATCTGTATAATTCGCAGATGGGTATGATTGCCTCAGACCTAACACCATTTGGGCTTATTGATGATGGTCAGAAAGAAGAAGTTTTTGTGGAAGCAGGTGATGTGTGGATGTGGGCAGACGAACAGCCCAAATGGCATTGAACTAGAGAGAAAACGCAGAACTTATAAATAATAACAGGAATATATGATAATAACCGTAATTCAAACGAGGAGAATAACATGGCTTTTCAGCTATCACCCGGAGTTCTGACAAGAGAACAAGACCTCACCAATGTCGTGCCTGCGGTCGCTACCACTATCGGTGGCATCGTAGGTGATTACAACTGGGGTCCTGCAAATCAAATACAAAGTATAGATTCAGAAAACAATTTAGTAGCAGTGTTTGGGAAGCCAACCACAGCGAACTTCTTAGATTTTATGACAACTTCATCTTTCTTAGCATATGGCAGTAACTGTCTTGTGATTCGAGAAGTTGGCGATGCCGCAAGAAACGCAGTTTCTTCTGGTACTGCTATTGTAATTAAAAACTCAGAACAATTTCAAGAGTCGTATTCAGCAGGTGAAGGATCTGTTGGTCCGTTCGCGGCAAAGTATGCAGGTTCTAAAGGAAACTCTTTGAAAGTTTCTATCGCAGACTTTGGTTCATACACTAATACTTCATTAAAGTCGTTGACTATTACCGCTGCTGGATCAGGATACTCTGATACTCCCACGGTAACAATATCTGCGCCTGACGTTGGCACGGCTACTGCAACTGCAGCCGCAACAGTCGTTGGTGGTGCAATTACTGCAATTGCTGTTGTCTTCCCGGGAGCAGGATACACAGGTGTACCTACTGCTACTATTACAGACGGCACTGGAAGCGGAGCAACTGCGACCACAGTGTTGACCGATGCTTGGCCGTATGCGAGTCAGTTTGATTCTGTCCCAAGTACTACAACGTACGGTCTTTCGGCAGGTACTACACTAGACGAAATGCATGCTGTTGTTATAGATGAAGATGGAGAATTTACCGGTGTTGCTGGTACTGTTATTGAAAAATTTGCAGGTATCTCTAAAGCATCCGATGCTAAAGACGATGTAAATCAAAGCAATTACTACAAGAATGTAATCAATCAGCGTTCAAAGTACATCTGGTCTATGGATCACTTGGCTATAGGAACTGATTGGGGCAATCTTGCAACTGCCGAAGCTACTTACGCCTGTATTCAACAAGTCTCCGCAGATCATACAGTATCTTTAACTCTTGGGGTTGACGCGGCTCCTGCCTCTGCCGACTTACAATCGGGTTACTTGCTACTTTCCAACGATGAATTAGTTGACGTAGCATTAATAATGACTTCTGGTCACTCGATGGCTATTGCTGATTACGCAATTGATAACGTAGCAGAGATTCGCAAAGACTGTATGGTATTCGTATCGCCACTAAGAGCATCATGTGTAAACAATGTTGGTTCGGAAGTAACGGCTGTTAAGGCGGATCTCTCGGCTCTTACGCGCAGTTCTTATGCTACTATGGATAGCGGCTGGAAATACATGTATGATCGTTACAATGACCGCTATGTTTACGTCCCATTGAATGGTGATATTGCTGGTACTTGTGTTGTTGCAGACGTATCAAATGATCCATGGTTCTCTCCTGCTGGTTATAATCGCGGTGTGATCAAGAATGCTGTTAAGTTAGCATGGTCACCTAAGAAGTCAGAGCGAGATACACTTTACTCTGCTGGCATTAATCCAGTTGTTGGATTTCCTGGCAACGGCATAGTTCTTTTCGGAGACAAGACTCTTCTTGCTAAGCCTTCAGCATTCAACCGAATCAATGTACGCCGGTTGTTTATTGTACTGGAGAAAGCTGTTGCGACTGCTGCCAAGTTTCAGTTGTTTGAGTTTAACGATGCATTTACACGAGCGCAGTTCAGATCACTGGTCGAACCGTTCTTACGAGATGTACAAGGTAGACGCGGGATTTATGACTTCCGAGTGGTGTGTAATGAAACAAACAACACTGCTGAAATCATAGATCAAAATGAGTTCAGGGCAGATATATTCGTCAAGCCTGCAAAGTCAATTAACTTTATTACATTGACATTTGTTGCTACACGAACTGGTATCTCTTTTGAAGAACTTGGTGCCTAAAGCCAGTATAAATAGAAGTATTCAGACAGGAGAAAAAAATGAATATTGAAGAATTTAAGGCGAGACTAGGTGCTGGTGGAGCTAGACCAAATCAGTTCCGCGTTCGCTTAGCCTTTCCATCATATGTGGTAGGTGTTGATCCATCGTACAGTCTTCTCGTGACGGGAGCGGCATTGCCAGCTTCCAACGTGAATCCTGCAATCATTCAGTACCGTGGTCGTGAGATCAAAATGGCTGGAGAAAGAATTTTTGATCCTTGGACAATTACTATCGTCAATGATTCTAACTTTACATTACGCCGTCCCATGGAAGAGTGGATGAACGGAATGAATGATAGAACAACTAACGAAGGTGTATTAACTCCTAGAGACTATCAAGCTGATTTAATTGTTGAACATCTTGACCGCAATGATGAAGTTTTGCCAGGTGGAACTTATACACTTAAAAATAGTTTTCCAATCAACATGTCAGAAATCGCACTGCAATACGCGCAGAATGATATCTTTGAAGAATTTACAGTGACCTTCCAGTACACTCATTACGATGTAGCTTAGGCTGGAATAGGATAATATTATGGAATTATTTGGATATGAAATTAATCGGAAGAAGGCGCCTACAACTGAGAAATCTTTTGTAGCGCCTGACTCTGATGGTGCAGTTGAAAGTATAAACGCGGGTGGTCACTACGGCACCTACATGGACCTTGACGGTCAAGCTAATTCAGAAGCTGAAAGTATAAAGAGATATCGTGACATCTCTATGATGGCAGATGTTGACTCAGCAATAGAAGATATTATCAACGACAGCATTTCAAACATAGACGATGAGAAACCTGTCAAGCTAGACCTCGATGCAGTTGAACAATCTGCTACTGTCAAGAAAGCTATTCAGACAGAATTTGATAATGTAATCCGAATGATGAATTTCAACGATAGAGCGCAAGATTACTTTAGACGTTGGTATATTGATGGTAGAGTTTACTTTCATAAAGTAATTGATACTGCTAAGCCTAGAGATGGCATCAAAGACATTCGCTATATTGATCCCAGAAAGATCCACAAAGTGCGTAATGTCAAGAAAGCTAAAGATGAAAAAGGCGTTAGCTTTATAAAAGAAATTAACGAATACTTCATATATAACGATAAAGGCATATCGGCAAAAGCTGGGCAGATCAGTACACCATCAACCCAAGATCAGGCTATAAAAATAACCAAAGATGCAATTACATATTGCACTTCTGGATTAGTAGACCAAGACAAAAATATGCCATTGTCTTATCTACACAAAGCTATTCGTCCTGCTAACCAGTTAAGAATGATGGAAAATGCCGTAGTGATATATCGTATCACACGAGCACCAGAAAGACGCATCTTCTATATAGATGTGGGCAATCTTCCAACGGGTCGTGCTGAACAATACTTAAAAGATATTATGGACAGATATCGCAATAAACTCGTATACGATGCAAGTACTGGTGAGATACGAGATGATAAAAAGTTTATGTCAATGCTTGAAGACTTTTGGCTCCCACGAAAAGAAGGTGGTAGAGGAACTGAGATTCAAACATTGCCTGGTGGTCAGAGTCTAGGTCAGATTGAAGACGTAGATTACTTCCAACGCAAGCTATATCAGTCATTGAATGTACCAATGTCAAGGCTAGAAGCCCAAAGTGGATTAAACTTTGGACGTACTGCTGAGATTACACGAGATGAGTTGAAGTTTACTAAGTTCATTGCCAAATTGCGTAGACGTTTTTCTACTATCTTTGATGATGTACTGAAGACTCAGTTGGTGTTGAAGGGTATCATAACTGAAGCAGACTGGGAAAATATCAGAGAACAATTGCAATATACTTTTGCTTCTGATGTTTACTATACTGAATCAAAAGAGCAAGAGATTCTTAGAAGCCGAGTTGAAGTTCTTAATGGTGTTGCGCCTTATATGGGCACACTATATAGTAAGTCATACGTTCAAAAGAATATCTTGAAACTCACTGACAAAGAAATTTCAGACATAGCTAATGAAATTGCAGACGTGCCTGAAGAAGAACATATGGTGGGAGACTCATTAGAGGCTCACCGCGAAAGGGAGCACCAGAAAGATATGTCTGGAGAACCCGATGAAGAACAAACAAGTGAAGGAGAATAATTATGTCTGAAGTAGAGAATGAAATTGAAGTTGAAGTTAATGATGGTATATCATCACAAGAAAATATAAATCAGATGATGGATAAGATGGCTGATGGAGATGTAACGGGTGCCGAAGATGCATTCAATGCTATTATGGGCGTCAAAGCTGATGAACTAGTAGCTGCCCGTAAAGGAGAAGTCACCAACACCATGTTTAACGGTCCCGATGCGGCAGAGATGCAAAAGATGGGACTAGCTCCAGCACCTGAAGAATCAGACTCAACCGACTAAGGAATAAAGGGGCAATTTAATGGCGACTACAGTCACAAATCTCAAGTTAACACAGGTACAGGGTGTAACCGCCATTACCGAAAACGGTTCAACTCAAGCCGCTGGCACTATTGATATATCAAGTACGTTGAAGAAATCAACAGAGACTATTTCAGGTGACCAAGTAGTAAACATTAGTTCATTGTACTGGTCGCTCGGCAGTGGTGTTACTGCAACTGTAACTCGTAACAGCGTTGTACTACACACTTTACATATGTCAGGTAAATTAGAGTTCTATGGCTTCTCAGAGAATCGACATAATACCCATGACATAGTTGTAGGCATCACTGATTCTGGTGGAACAGGCACCGGCACAGTCATAGTCCAAACTGCTAAGGTTTCTGGCTATGGTTCATATCAGCATCAAGACGCAGATGGGAGTCTAGGTTAATGAAACTAATTAGAGAAATGGTAGAAGATGTACAGTACATCGTTGAAGAGAAAGACGGAAAAAAGTCTCTCTACATCGAAGGTGTATTTCTTCAGTCTAACTTACAAAATCGCAACGGTCGTGTATATCCTAAAGAGATTATGCAGAAAGAGATTGCGCGTTATACCAAAGAAAGTATTGATACAAAAAGAGCGATGGGCGAACTTGGACATCCAGACGGACCCACTGTTAATCTAGACCGAGTATCTCATATGATTACCTCACTGAGAGAAGATGGAGACAACTGGATTGGTAAAGCCAAAATTCTAGATACTCCTATGGGCAACATTGCTCGTAATCTTATCGAAGAGGGCGCTCAACTAGGAGTAAGTTCTCGTGGACTGGGTTCACTCAAAGAAAAAAATGGTATCAACGAAGTTCAAGATGATTTCATGCTATCAACCGCTGCCGACATCGTATCAGATCCATCTGCACCAGATGCTTTTGTGCGAGGGATTATGGAAAACAAAGAGTGGGTCATAGTCAATGGAGTATGGCAAGAACGAGAAATTGACATGGCTAAAGCAATCATTACTAAGGCTTCGTCCCGTGAACTGGATGAAGCGAAGTTACATGTCTTCAGTTCTTTCATGGACAGACTGTCGAAAATTTAAGATTGTATAAATATTATCAGAAACATAATCCTCAAAAGGAGAAAAACAATGAATGTTGAAAGTAAAATCAGAGATTTTCTAGCTAAGGACAAAGCAACACCTGTCCTCAGCGAAGAGACTATCGAACTGGACGAGAAAGCAGGTTTGCCTAACTCTAAAGATGTTGGCGACAAGACTGCCCCATCTCAGGGTGACTCAGCCGCTGCCCCAAGTGAAGACATGAGTGGATCAGATCCCACTGGTGGCTTGACTTCTGTTAATAAGGCAGCCGCAAAAGCTAAGAAAGATGGCACTTTACCTAAAGGTGCTGGAGCAGGCGATGCAATTAACTACGAAGATAAAGTAGATCCAAAGACTGTTGTTGCACAAGCATCATCTGCTGGCGTTAGAGAAGAAGCTGAGTCTGAAGAAGAAGTAATCGTAGAAGACGAAGTGGCTGAAGACGCAGAAGTAATTGCAGAAGCCGATGAGGCTTTGTTCGCAAGTGATGTTGACGCATTATTCGCAGACGAAGAAAATCTAACAGAAGAATTCAAAGTCAAGGCTGCCGGTATCTTTGAAGCAGTCGTAACGGCTCGTATCGCTAACGAAATGGAAGCGATTGAAGCAGAATTACAAGAAGAAGTTCAGCTCCAGCAAGAAACATTTAAGTCTGAGTTAGTTGAGAAGGTTGACTCTTTCCTTAACTACGTTGCTGAAAACTGGATGAAAGAGAATGAACTTGCCATTGAGCGAGGTCTCAGGACTGAAATCACTGAAGACTTTATATCTGGAATGAAGACTTTATTCGCCGAACACTACATCGAAGTTCCACAAGACAAGTATGATGTACTGGGCGAAATGCAGGACAAAATTGACTCTTTGGAAACAAAGTTAAATGAGTCCGTTGAAGAGAAGATTACTCTTACTACCGAGAAGACATCTTTCCAACGCAAAGCAATAGTAACTGAAGCATGTGAAGATTTAACTCTTACTGAATCAGAAAAATTTGCAAAGCTAGTAGAAGATATTGACTTTGGTAGTGAAGTTATTTTCGCTGAAAAAATTGCTGTTGTCAAGGAAAATTATTTCCCCAAGCAAACAGTCGTTTCCGAAGAAAAACTGGATGATACTGTAGACGGTGAATACCTTGCTGAAAGTAATTCCGGTATGAATAAATACGCTCAGGCAATCTCTAAATCAGTTCTTAAATAACTCAACTGTATAAATAATAAGACTACACTCAAATAGGAGAAACACAATGTATCTTTCTGAACAACTTCAAGAGAAATGGGCTCCAGTTCTGGACCATGATAATCTTGGCAAAATTACTGACCCTTACCGTAAGGCAGTTACTGCTGTCGTATTGGAAAACCAAGAAAAAGCGTTGCGCGAAGAGCGTAACATTACAGAAGCAACCCACGTTAACGCTACTGGCGCAAACGTAGATAACTACGATCCTATCTTGATCTCACTGGTTCGTCGGTCACTTCCTAACTTAATGGCATATGACGTTGCTGGTGTTCAGCCAATGACTGGTCCTACTGGTTTGATCTTCGCTATGAAGTCACACTACACTAATCAGACTGGTGCTGAAGCACTCTTCAACGAAGCTGACACTGACTTTGCTGGTGGCGGAACTCACGCTGGATCTAATCCCGTAGATGGAACTTACACTACTGGTGCTGGTATTGCTACAGCTACTGCTGAAGATTGGGGCGGAGCTACTACTATGAACGAGATGGCTTTCTCTATTGAGAAGACCACTGTTACTGCTAAGTCTCGTGCATTGAAAGCTGAGTACACTGTTGAATTAGCACAGGATCTTAAGGCTATCCACGGTTTGGATGCTGAAGGCGAACTGTCTAACATTCTTTCTCAAGAAATTCTTGCTGAAATTAACCGTGAAGTAATTCGTACTATCTACAAAGTTGCTAAAACTGGTGCCGCATCTACTGCTACCGCCGGTACTTTCGACTTAGACGTTGATTCAAATGGTCGTTGGAGCGTTGAGCGTTTCAAAGGTCTTCTGTTCAACATTGAACGTGATGCTAACGTAATTGCTCAAGATACTCGTCGCGGTAAAGGTAACTTCATCATCACATCTGCTGATGTTGCGGCTGCTCTTTCTATGGCTGGTGTTCTTGACACTGGTTCTGCTATCAACGGTAACGGAACTCTGAGCGTAGATGATACTGGTAACACTTTTGCTGGTATTCTTAACGGTCGTTACAAAGTGTATGTTGATCCCTACTCCTCTAACACTGGTTCTGCTAGTCAGTTCTATGTTGTTGGCTATAAAGGTTCTTCTGCATACGATGCTGGTTTATTCTACTGCCCATATGTGCCTTTACAGATGGTTCGAGCAATCGATCCTGATACCTTCCAGCCAAAAATTGGCTTTAAGACTCGCTACGGTATGATTGCTAACCCATTCGTAACGCAGAGCAACGGTACAACTGACGGTGATACTTTCACTGCCGCTCGTAACCAGTACTACCGCAAAGTTAAGGTCGCTAACTTGATGTAAGCGATTCGCTTATAACAATAAGAAACCTGTAGTAAAATTTAAACCCCGGTCTTTATGACTGGGGTTTTTTTTGTTTTATAAATAATGATTAAATAGTAGTTAACAGTGAGACTTTGTTATGTTATTAATTGCGGGCGACAGTTATGCGTCAGTTGGAGAATCATACTTTTGGTACGATAATGGTTCTAGCAAAAAAGTCCAGTATCAAAGTGTACACAATAAACATTGGTGCGAACAAATTGCTTCCGCGAGTAATATGAAATATGACTGTACCGCTATTCCCGGTGGAGATATACAACACACAGTAACAGTAGCTATTGATGAAATGCAGAGAAAGAAGTACACTCATTGCATATTTCATCTGACATCGTTTGATAGAATCATGGTGACTGGTAGAGACAATGGTGATTCCAGCCGACTATCATATCTTGAAGTCCTAAGTGACCCCAGTGGTTACAGTTTTAAAGATTCTGGCTGCACCACTTCTTCTCTGTTAGACAAAGGAGATACAACATCAGATGGCAAAATTGTATATGATCCTTCTGATTTTCTAAATTATGAAAAGGATCATTTCTTACCTCTGTCCATAAACAGATTTAGGATGGCAGATCAAATGTTGAGGCTCGGCGCACTTATTGCATTTTGTAATACAAATAACATTAAGTTGTGTATAAAATCTATATTTGATGTTCCAGATCTGACTCAGCTAGAGAATCTCTTTGGAAATTTCGATCACTTTAGCATGGTTGACTGTAGTTTAGAACATAGCATGGTTGTTGCACACTACGATGTATCACAGCACAATTTTATAACAAAAATGTTTAATGAACAGCTACCAGATTTCTTGCGTATAAATAACAGTATAGTTTAAGAGTAAGGAGATAACAAAGTGGCGTTCAATCCAATTGCAACAGTAGCAGAAGGCACATTTGCGGCTAGTAACCCCAGTGAACTGGACTACTTGCGCCCAAATGGGTTTACGTTTCAGGTACACAACATGCCCAACGTATCTTTCTTCTGTCAAGCTGCCAACATTCCTGAAATATCTATGGGCTATCCTACTCAAGTTACTCCGCTAGTAGATATTGCTTATCCGGGAGACAAGCTCCAGTTCGGTGAGTTGATGATTAGATTCCTTATACAGGAAGACATGACTAACTATAATGAACTATATGACTGGCTGCGTGGTCTCGGCTTTCCAGACAAGCACAGTGAGTTCACAGACTACATCAAGAGCCAAACCTATCGCACGGCAAGTGCCAACGCCAGCTCAAGGGAAGGCATAGCACAAGTATCTGATGCAACTTTATTTGTGCTAGACTCAAATAACAATCCTAACGTGAAGATCACATTCAAAGATGCATTTCCAATCTCACTGTCTGGCTTAGACTTTGACATTGTCAACGGTACTGGCGATTACTTCATTGGTATCGCGGCATTCAAGTATAGGATATTTGAAATAGAAAAGGTAGCTTAATTGAGAAATCTATATAGAGTAAAATAGGTCGTATAAATAGTAGTAAGAATTATATTATGAAGGATGTGTGATGATATCATTGAAAGAACTCCAAGAAACGTGGGCTGAAGACTGTAAGATTGATGAACTAAATCTAGGTCGAGTCGCCACACAAGTGCCAGTACTGCACTCTAAGTACCTTAACCACCTATCAACAGCAAAACTTCAATTGAGGAAAGCGGAGGCGGCTCTTTACAAACTCAAGCGAATCAAATCACAGTACTTTAGAGGTGAACTCTCCAAGTTTGAACTTGAATCTTTAGGATGGGACCAGTATCTAGGCAACAAACCATTAAAACAGGACATGAATGACTATCTTGAATCCGATGAAGACATCATTCAGCAAACAGATAAAGTTGAATACATCCGCACAGTTACAGATTTTCTTGAAAGAGTGTTGCGATCTGTTGGCAGTAGAGGTTGGGATATCAAGAACAGCATTGAATGGTCCAAGTTCACGAACGGTCTTATGTAAATGATTACGATAACAAAGAAGGACGAAGTCCATCTAATAATAGATACAGATCCTTCGACAGCAAAAGAGATTGTGGATTTCTTTACGTTTGACATACCAGGTGCTAAGTTCATGCCCGCGTATCGTAACCGTATGTGGGATGGTAAAGCAAGACTCTTTAATATGTACACCCGAGAACTGTACATCGGTCTACTGGATTATCTATTAGAATTTGCTGAACAACTAGAGTACAAAGTAAAGTTAGAGATGGAAGACATTGGTGAAGACAGTACTATAGAGGCTGTTGTTAAGTTTGCAAAGCATCTCAACTTGCATAGCCAAAACAAACCAATTGAGGCAAGAGAGTATCAGCTAGAAGCAGTAAATCATGCAATCACAAAAGGCAGAAGTCTGTTGTTATCGCCAACTGCTAGTGGCAAATCTCTTATGATTTACATGTTGATTCGCTACCATCAACTTCACGGCAGAAAGCAATTACTTATTGTACCCACCACTTCATTGGTAGAGCAGATGTATGGAGACTTTGGTGATTACGCATCCGCCAATAGTTGGAATGTAGAAGATAACTGCCATAGAATATATGGTGGTAAAGAGAAATCAAACGAGAAAGATATTATCATCTCTACATGGCAGTCAATCTATAAGTTTCCTAGTCTTTGGTTTGCACAGTTTGATGTTATCTATGGTGACGAAGCACACAATTTTAAAGCTAAGTCACTTACTACCCTAATGGACAAATGCACAACAGCACCATATAGAGTGGGTACAACTGGTACATTAGACGGCACAAAGACTCATAGATTAGTACTTGAGGGTGTGTTCGGTAGAGTCAATCAAGTCACATCCACGAAGAAGCTGATGGATGACAAGCAACTTGCCGAATTGAAGATCGTGTGTATGCTCCTGGGATACACTGATGCACAGAGAAAATTAGTATCTAAGATGCCGTATCAGGAAGAGATTGATTGGATCGTTACTAACCCATTAAGGAACAAGGTAATCACTAACCTTACGGTGGCACAGAAAGGTAATACCCTAGTTCTGTATCAATATGTGGAAAAACATGGTGCTGTACTATATGACATGATCTCTAAAGTAGTCAAGAAAGACAGAAAAGTCTTCTATGTACACGGAGGCACTGACACAGAGCATAGGGAAGAGATACGCCGCTTGACAGAGGAAGAAAATGATGCTATAATAGTTGCTTCATATGGTACTTTTTCTACTGGTATTAATATAAGGAACTTACATAATGTCGTATTTGCTTCACCTAGTAAGAGCCGTATCAGAAATCTACAGTCAATTGGTAGAGGTCTTAGGAAAGGTGGACAGAAGACAGTGTGTAACTTGTTCGATTTGGGAGATGACTTATCTTGGAAATCAAAGAAGAACTTTACTCTTAATCATATGATGGAAAGAATTAAAATCTATAACGAAGAATCGTTTAACTACAAAATAGTGAAGATGCAAATTGATGATTGAATATAACGTACCATGTGTAATAACTTTTAATGACTCACTTCAGCTAGTGGCTGTGGTAGAACAGAATCTCGATGAAGATCATTATCTTTTGATTACTCCTCTTAGGGTAGACAGAGATTATTCTGCTACAGAGAATGGCGTGGTGGAATCTTTTTCTTTAGTTCCTTGGATTCCATTCTCAGACGAAGTTGCATTTCCCGTAGAACAACATCACATTTTAAATATCAGTATTCTTGGCGATGCGTATGTTGAGGATTATCATTCTATAGTTAGCAAGGTATTTTATCCTGATCGCCCCAGTACTGCTAACGCCAAGAAGAGTTCATATGGTGATGATATGCTTGACACAATCTTAGAATACAAGCAAGCTATAGATGACAACAAAGTTAATTAATGTTTTATCTTTAAAGGGACACACCCTATTATACAGTGTTCCACGAAAATGTCAATACCTTTTTTAAATAATGGAGAAATAAAGTGAAAAAAGCAGAAGCCAGCACCAATAGGCATTACGTTAACAATAAGGAATTCTTGGCGAAGATATCTGCCCACCGCGAACTTGTTATCGAAGCGAAAGAGAACGATCTTCCAAAGCCAAGGTGTCCCAATTACATCGGAGAATGTTTTGTTAAGATTGCAAATCATCTGGCGTACAAAGCCAACTTTGTTAACTACACTTTTCGTGATGAGATGATACTTGATGGTATTGAAAACTGCATCACTTATATGGGTAACTTTGATCCTGCTAAATCTTCCAACCCTTTCGCATACTTTACTCAGATCACTTACTATGCTTTCATTCGTAGGATTCAGAAAGAGAAGAAGTATCAAAGTACCAAGATGCGATACATCCAGAATATGCAATTCTCTGAAGTGTTCACACAAGACCATGATGGAGATGCTCATGCAACAGAGTTTCTTGATTATATGCGTAAACAAATTGACCAGGCAAACAAGCATGAAGAAGAGTTTGCTAATGAGAAGACTAAGGTTCCTAAACGCAGACCTAAGTATCTTGACGATAAAGAAGCGTTGAAGTTGGCTAAAGAGAAGATAGAAGCCTTAAAAGATATCTAAATATCACTTGACTTCCCCAGATATCCATGATATCATTGTCTTAATAAATGGAGAACTACTATGAACAGTATATATACCAATTTCCCTGATGCTGTCCAACCGGTCAGCGTTCCAGCACCATATAAGATAACTAGTGGCACTGCTACTTATACCTTCAGTGACGACCTAACAGTAACTGTCCCTATTCCTGATGCTTCAGATAACTGGGAATATTTCATTGATTTTAGTCCGGCAACAATCACATTGGAAGATGCATGAATCCTAAACAAACCCATATCATGATTGACCTTGAGACTCTATCTACTAGAGCCCACGCCACTATACTTTCTATTGGTGCTGTTAAGTTCAACATACAAGACGGTATATTTGAAGAGTTCTATATCAATGTAGATGCTAAGACTTGCAAAGAAGCTGGTTTGCACATTGACAAGAATACAATTGCATGGTGGCAGAAACAGAAGCCCGAAGCACTGCAAGCACTGATGGTCGATCCGGTGCCGGTGACAGAAGCACTTCAGAAGTTCTGTTCTTGGATTGGCAATGAGCGGGTACAACCATGGGGAAACGGAGCATCTTTTGATATCACTATTCTTGAAGAAGCTATGGTACGCACTGGTGTGAATACACCCTGGAAGCATTGGGACGTTATGTGCTTTCGTACAGTGATGAATCTTATGGGTATTAGTAACGCCCAGATCAGAGCGCAGGAAACTGACATAAGCCATCATGCACTTGATGATGCTAAGAGTCAAGCTAAGACACTGCTAAAGGTACTGCAAAATTAAAATAGCCACGATAAACGATACTCACTTCGGAGCGCGAGGTGATTCTATACAGTTTGATGCCTTCTTCAAGAAGTTTTATGATGAATTCTTTTTCCCTGCTCTGGTAGAAAAAGAAATTAAAACTATACTGCACCTGGGTGATGTATTCGACCGAAGAAAGTTTATCAACTATAACACCTTGCAGAGTTGCAAAGAATACTTCTTTGACAAGGCACGGGATCTGGGCATCGACATTCACATGATACCAGGTAACCATGATACATACTTTAAGAACACTAATAAGGTAAACTCACCTGAGTTGTTGCTTGGGGAGTATGATAACATAAAAATATACCCTGAGGTTACGGAGCTAACTTTTGATGAACGTAAGATATTATTTGTCCCTTGGATTTGTAGTGAAAATTATACTCACACTATGGATGTCATTAAGAATACTGAAGCGAAGGCTGTCTTTGGTCACTTTGAGTTCAGTGGGTTCCAGATGTACAAGGGTGCTATTGTATCTCATGGATCGGATACTAGCCCTTACAGTCATTTTGATCTGGTGTGTAGTGGGCATTATCATCACCGTAGTCGGACTAACAATATACTTTACCTTGGAAATCCCTATGAAATTACTTGGTCAGATTATGAAGATCCCAGAGGCTTTAACATCTATGACACATATGACAACTCAGTCGAATTTTTACAAAACCCATTTACTATATTCCATAAGTTTTATTTCGATGATACCTCAGATGATTTTAGAAGTCTCATTGCTGATTATGATTATGATTCTATTGCCAATAGTTGTGTAAAGGTAGTAGTTGTAAAGAAAAGCGACTTTGCATATTTCGATGCATTCATTGACAACCTTTACCAATGTAATCTCATCGAATTAAAAATTATCGAAGACTTTTCAGAGTTTGAAGATGACGCAGTTGGTGAAGTAGAAGTAAATCTAGAAGACACCATGACATTGTTGAATGATTATGTAGACAATGTAACAACAGACTTGGATCGTGATAAATTAAAATCGGTTCTAAGGACTCTATATGTAGAAGCGCAATCGGAGAAGTAGATGAAATATTTAGTTGCATCTGGATGCTCATTTACGGATGAATCCGCAAACCATGCTTCTCAGTCAGGACCAAATTGTTATCGTTCAATGTTTGTGGGCGACATTGACGCTCCACTTTATGCCGAGCATGAGAAATGGGTGTCATCACTAGCAAAAATTCTCGGCGCAAATATATACAATTACGGTAGGAATTCATCTGGCAATTCTCTTATAAGTCGCCAAGCAATATTCGGTGTTAGTCAACTTCTCAAAAGAGGCGTAGATCCTAAAGATATAGTTTGTGGCGTTGAGTGGTCAGGACCAGACAGACATGATTTTATGCTTGAGTCTCAGAAAGATATTAACGATAGACTATTTCTTATGGATGCTCCTCCTATTCCTGTGGACTCTCTCGATAGGGCTAAACAAATCAAGTTCGCCCCAGGCAAGGCTACGTGGCTGATACTGAATGCATCGTGGTCAGAAGCTGATCCATTCGCTGACCTATATTACAATAATTTCTTCAGTGCTGTCGGCGGAAAAACAAACACCTTCGAAAAGATTTTAGCAACTCAACATTATCTAGAAAGTGTTGGAGTTAAATACTTCTTCACTGTAATGAGCGAAGATACTTTGCTCCTAGAAAATCACTACAAAGAAGATGTTCAGTATCTATATGACTTAATAGACTTCACAAAATTCTTGCCTATCAAAGGCATGTATGAATGGTGCAGAGATGTATGTTTGCCACAAGGAATGGAATGGCTTGAACACGAAAGACGCCATCAAAATCAAATAAAACATCCAACTGCTGAAATGAATAGGATGTTCACAACAGAGGTTATCGTTCCTTACTTAAAGACAAAAGGTTATATCGATTGATTACTTTTAAAACATTAAAGTGGAAGAATTTTCTCTCTACTGGTAATGCGTTTACAGAGATTGATTTTACTCGCAGTACTAGTACATTGATTGTTGGTGAGAATGGCAGTGGCAAATCTACTATGCTAGATGCCCTATGTTTTGTTTTGTTTAATAAACCATTCAGAGCAATTAATAAGCCTCAGTTAGTTAATGCTGTTAACGACAAAGCACTGGAAGTAGAAATTGAGTTTGCTGTCGGTACTAATGAGTACAAAATTAGACGAGGTATTAAGCCCAACTATTTTGAGATTTATTGTAATGCCAAAATGATAGATCAAGATGCCGCACTCAGAGATATGCAAAAGTATCTTGAGGAAGCTATTCTAAAATTGAACTACAAATCATTTACTCAGATTGTTATATTAGGCAGTGCTTCATTTACACCGTTCATGCAGTTGCCTCTAGGTAGTAGAAGAGAAATCATAGAAGATATTCTTGATATTCAAATATTCACTGTGATGAATGTTGTACTAAAAGAAAAGATAAATAAGTTGAAGGATACTATACGGGACATAGAATCCGAAGTTGAGATCAGTAAGTCCAAAGCTATTCTCCAACAGAAGTATCTTTCTACTCTGGAGAATGATAAACAAATCAAAATAGCAGACATGCAAGGACAGATTAATGCAATCGAGGACTCGATTAAGAAATTCGAGGAACAAGCAACAACAACAGTCACAGCGAAGGATCTTCTGGGAAATCCTAAAGAGAGAATCAAAAAACTCAGAAACTTTAGAGATCAATTCACAACCCAAATCACAAAAGTAAAAAGAGAGTTAGATTTTTATGAAAAGCACGATGACTGTCCGACCTGCAAGCAAGGTATTTCGCATGACTTCAAAGCAGAGATTAAAATTGAACGACACAGAAAAATTGGTGAGTTACAAGAAGCAAATAAGAAAATTGAAAATGAATTCACGCAACTAAATGATGCACTAGAAAAGTTTGTCGATTTGTCAGACCAGTTGGTAGATATAAACAATGAGATTATTACCAATCAAAAGTTTCTGACAAAGCTGAATGCTGAGATATCACATGCAAAAGTTAATGTTGCAGATATCACAGAAGAAAAAGACAAGCTGAAAACCCTTGCGAAAGTTGTTGTGGAAAAAGAGCATGATAAGTCTATCAAGAATGAAGAGGGTCACTACTTAAAACTAGCCGCTTCACTATTGAAAGACACTGGCATAAAGACTAGAATCATTCGCCAGTATTTGCCTGCTATAAATGCATTAGTCAATAAGTACTTAGCCTCGATGGACTTCTTTGTTCAATTTGATTTGGATGAGAAGTTCAACGAGACTATTAAGTCCAGACACAGAGACAAATTTAGTTATGCATCATTCAGTGAAGGTGAGAAGCAAAGAATTGATTTGGCATTACTGTTTACATGGCGTACCATTGCTAAGATGAAGAACAGTGCCGCAACAAATTTGTTAATACTAGATGAAGTTTTTGATAGTTCTTTGGACAATAATGGTACTGACTACGTTATGTCCTTACTAAATACTATAGGTGAAGATGCGAATGTATTTGTAATCTCACACAAAGGAGACATCCTGTTTGATAAATTCAGGAGTGTTATTAAATTTGAAAAGAAATATAACTATTCAGTAATTTCATAGAGGCTAACATAAGATGCCTCCTCAGTTTACTATTGCATATACCTACTACAACGAACCCGAACTTTTAAAAGAGCAAATTAAACTCTGGGAGGACTATCCTCCTGGGGTTGAAATCATGGTTATTGATGATGGCTCTAAAGAACATCCTGCATATGATATACTGAAAGATGTTTACTTCACAGATGGAGTGAACTTTCAACTTTGGAAGGTTACCCGTGATTTGGGATTCAACAGTCACGGTTGCAGAAACTTGGCAGCGAAGTATTCACCCACAGATCAAATATTTTTCTTGGACATGGATATAAGAATCAATCCAGGAGACGTGGGACACCTCAGAGGGCTAGTGATGAATCCTGAGACGATCTACAGGTTCAATATGTACTCTATTCCCAGCAAAAAGTGGTACCCTTATCCTGGGCACATTAACTGTTTTATCGTCAATAAGAACAAGTTCTGGGAAGCCGGTGGGTATGATGAAAGCTACACCGGGCACCACTACGGGGATCGTCCCTTTCACAAAGAGTTAGATAAACTAGCAAAACAAGGCAGGATACGGCTCACTCTGAGCGACTACAGAACCGGTAGAGAGATCGTTTCCGACTACAATCTACCCGCCGATACGATAATGCCGGTGTACGATGATGTCGAAATGAAGATCAGATATCCAGGGGAAATCCCTGATATCAAAGCCATGGCTAACACGGTGAAAAGCAAGTTAAATTTTCCTTTCATTCGTCTGATGTAGGCTGGGTTTCCTTATAAATATATAAAATAATTCAAAGAGTTGGTAAAATATATTATGAAATACTTGAGTGATGAATTAAATTTAGTTTCCATTGTCGATCCTATATTGAAGATCGCGCCAAAGAAGTTTGATTTTGAGGAAAATGATGGCAAAGAAATCGCATCTAAACTCAGATTAAAAATGACTGAACTTGGTGGTGTTGGCTTATCTGCTAACCAAGTGGGATTAGATATGTCAGTTATGGTACTTGGTGTACGCAACCCAAAAAATGATGAGCAGTTTGAAAGAGTATGTTTCAACCCAGTTATGATCGGGGCAAGTCATGAGCAGATAATGATGCAAGAAGGCTGCCTGAGTATTCCTGGTCTACGTCTAAATATAAAGAGACCCGCTGAGTGTACGATAACATATTTCGATGCAGATCAGGAAGAACATACCGAAAAATTTCTTGGTCTAGCCGCGAGAATTGCATTACATGAATACGATCATATGTTAGGATTTAACTTCATGTCTCGTGTGTCTAAGTTTAAACTCGATAGAGCGATGAAATCATTAAATAAGCGTGTAAAGGCATTTAATAGGAGACACTAGATGGCATATAGCGAAGCCGTATTAGATCATTATGAGAACCCGCGTAATGTGGGTAAGTTGGATGATAGTAAAGCAAACATTGGAACTGGCATGGTTGGAGCTCCAGCATGTGGTGATGTTATGCGTTTACAGATACAGGTTGAGAATGACATTATTGTTGATGCGAAGTTCAAGACCTATGGATGCGGAAGTGCAATTGCTTCATCTAGCCTATTGACAGAATGGGTAAAAGGTGCTACACTGGATGAGGCGTCGGAGATAAAAAACACTCAGTTGGCAACCGAACTTGCCCTACCGCCAGTAAAGATACACTGCTCGGTATTAGCAGAAGATGCTATCAAAGCCGCAGTACAGAACTACAGGGAAAAGAACAATGTCTGATGATTTTGATTTCGGATTTACCGCAGTAGATGAAGCCCCGCAGTCTCAACAGCCTACGCCTGCCTCAACTACTGCATCACTTCCAGATGATGCTCTCGATGGAGTAATGAAAAAACTTTACGAAATTGAGAACAGAATTCTGGATATGGATAACGCTGGTGTTTTGACAGAACACCGGACATTACTAGAAGGAGATATAGCTGGCAAGCTAAGAGATTTGGAAGACTTAATTCTTCCTCTGCTTACAAACTTAAAGAAAAATCCCGACAAAGAATACATTCACTGGCCGAACCGTTCAGCCATTATTGATAAACAAATTGAAAAGATACAGGCGGTTACCAGATATTATGAGCGAGTTTAAATTAGATGCACTAACCAGTAATAAAATTTTTGAACGTACAATGTCTAGAACATATGATCTCTATCTACATGATGAGATCGAAGGACCAGATGAGTATATAGAATGGAATCAATTGTTCAGGTCAGCCACCGCTGAAGACGTAATTTATGTTCACATCAATTCCTACGGTGGACAGATCAATACAGCAATTCAAATGATAAGAGCCATGCGGGAGACTCCTGCTACTATTGTCACATCCATAGAGGGTGCTTGCATGTCTGCCGCTACGATGATCTTCCTACAGGGAGATGTATGTGAGATATCAGATCATAGTCAGTTTATGGTACATACTTACTCCGGTGCCGCATGGGGCAAAGGAAATGAAATGGCATCTCAAGTGCTACATGATTCCGATTGGATATCTGACCTAATGCACGATGTGTACCAGCATTTCCTTGATGAAGATGAGATCAATGCGGTGATTGAAGGCAAGGATGTATGGTTTAGCCCGGCAGAAGTGTTTGTCAGACTGAAGAAAAAGACCACTTTGATCGAAAAAGAGAACAAAGAAGCCGAAAAAGCGGCAGCGGCTGAAAATAAAAAGAAAATAAAAAAGAAAGTCGTTAAATAACAACGACTTACGATTGAAAATAAATTGATTATCCTCTTGACTTTTACCAAAATACCTGTCATAATGTACTTTGAGAATGAGAGAGGGTATACCAATGGAAGTAAAAAGCAAAAGCATGTTAGCCAAACTACTGGCTACAGAGGATATCAGTGTTGAGCATCAGAATGTTCCCACCGCACTGTTCGACCTTAAGAATCGCAAGATCATCCTTCCCCGCTGGAAGGAAATGTCAGTACATCTATATGATCTGTTTGTCGGTCATGAAATTAGCCACGGCTTAGAAACTCCTGCAGAAGGTTGGCACGATGCTGTATGTGACTCCGGTCAGGGCTTCAAGTCTTTCCTAAATGTGATAGAAGATTGTCGCATTGAGAAAAAAGTCAAAGCACGTTACCCTGGTCTAGTCAAGTCTATGGCTCTTGGTTATAAAGAGTTGATGGAGATGGACTTCTTTGGACTCAAGGGTCGTGACACGGATACTCTTCCACTGATCGATAAGATCAATCTAAAATTCAAGTGTGGTGCCATGCTCGGCATCAACTTCTTAGAAGAAGAATTGCCTTTCGTTACTGCTACTGAAAATGTTGACACTTGGGAAGATACTGTCAGAGTAGCCAACGAACTTTATGAGTACAGCAAAACTGAACAAGCCATGCAAGATGCTTTAGAGCCTCAAGCGGATGAGTTCAATGATGACTGGGATGAAGACATAGATTCTGAACCCACCGACGAGTATTCAGACGCGCCTCAAGAAAGTGAAGAAGAAAGTGACCAAGCTGAAGAAGAGACTGAAGAAACCGGCAGTGCATCCAAAGATGAAGATGAAAAGCCTTCCGAATTAGAAGAAGAGTCTGAGTCTACCGATGTCAAGCAAGTCGGAAATGATATCATGGAAGGAACTCCTGATCCAGAATCAATGACTGATAAAGCCTTTCGTAATGCAGAAGAAATGCTTGTCGAAATGTCCGACAAAGATATTATGACTGTTAACTTTCCAAAGATAAAGTCTGATGTATTTGTTATGCAATCTTCTGAAGTATGGGACTGGACACCAGAGTATAAAAAAGGTACTTACTATAGCCCACAAGAAAATATGACTGACAATGTTGAAGTTGAGAACAAGCTGTTCAATGATTTTCAAACTCGCAATAAGTCTGCGATCAACCTTCTAGTCCAACAGTTTGAGATGCGCCGCAAAGCTACCTCATTAAAGAAAGCCCGTGAGAATAAGACTGGTATGCTTAATGATAAAAAGTTGTGGGCATACAAGCTAACGGATGATCTCTTTCTATCAACTACTACTACTCCAAATGGTCAGAACCACGGCATGTTTATGTTTGTTGATATGTCTGGTAGTATGTTTCTAGAAATGGCTAATGTTGTCGAGCAGTTATTGATTCAAGTATCCTTCTGCAAAAAAGTCGGCATTCCGTTTGATGTTTACGGATTCAGTAATGCAGGTAGAAATGCCGCTGAGTACAATGAACGGCGCAAAATTGTGCAAAAAGCCCAGAGCAAAAAGCCTGGTGATATGTTCATCGATGATGAAAACTTCCAGTTACTACAATTAATTTCCTCTGAGTTATCATCTCCTATGTATACCAAAGCATTCAAAGGGCTTCTGGGATGGGCAACTACTTACATGAGCAAAAACACCCGTCTAGATGAAGAGAGAGTATGGCAAGATAGATACAACCAACCGCGTCATATGTATTTGTCAACCACGCCTCTGGCTTCTGCGATGTTAGCTGGTCGTGATCTTGCTAATGAATTCAAACAGCGTAATCGCCTTGAAGTTCTGAACACAATTATTCTGACCGATGGATACAATACTGATAAAATGTTTGTGGTTGAAGATTGTATGGAACTAGAAAATACTGACTATGAGCAAGTGACATTTCGCCACAGCCCAAACGTAGTTGGTGAAGTTTACATTAAAGAAGGTGCAATATCAACCAAGCATGTCATCTCAGGAATTTATGGCAGAGCAAGCCGTCAGGTAGGATATCAAGATTACTTCTTGGCACTACTGAAGCACTACCAAGCAACCACTAATTCGCGTATGATATCATTCAACATTGTAGGTGCAAAAGCATCCTCTGTCAGAGATGCATACTTTGCCGCAATTGGCAAGTATGATTACGAAGGATTTCAAACTAAGTACAAGACCTTCCGTTCTGAGCGATTCATGGAAGTTCCTAATGCTGTCGGATACGATAGTATGTTTATGCTTATGGGTGGCAAAGGGTTAGAAGTAGACACCTCCGACATGGAAGTTAAGTCCAACTCCAAAGGTGATCTGAAGCGTGGATTCATGAAGTTCGCCAAGGGACGCAGTGCCAGCCGAGTGTTTTTGAATCGATTCATCGATAAAGTTGCATAAAAGATGAAAATAATTGAGAAAACACTTGACTTTCCCATAAAACCTGCTATAATGGTATAGTAAAGTCGAGTTAAAGAAGTTAAATTGAATAATCCTTTTGAGAGAGGTCAGATTATGAGTGAGTTAAATAGTGAATTGTTGAACGCTCTACAGGCAATAGATACTGCCGGTGGTACGCTTAACCGAAAGCAAATTTCAGATGTGGCAGTGAGTCTCGGACTCGCCAAACAGGGTTCCGCAGTCGGCTATATAGTTGGCAATTATGCGGTTGCTCGTGGCGTCTATGACGTTTCATTGCCCGCAAATTCTGTACCTGCACAAGCCCCAAAGCCTATTGCAGTCATACAGTCCAAATCACCTACCCAAGACCTGCCACAAGAAGCGGCAAGAGTCCTAACTCAGGCTAAATTATCGGTGACTATCGAGAACTTAATTCCTCCCACAGACAGTACTTATGTTCCGTTTGGATTCTTTAAAGACCTGACTAGAATTGTCAAGTCTGGAATGTTTTATCCTACGTTTATCTCTGGTCTATCCGGTAACGGTAAGACTATGATGGTCGAACAAGTTTGTGCAAAACTAGGGCGAGAAGCCTTGCGAGTCAATATCTCCATTGAGACTGATGAAGATGATTTGATTGGTGGCAATACACTTGTCGATGGTAACGTAGTTTACCGAGAGGGTCCTGTTCTCACTGCAATGAAACGTGGTGCAGTACTAGTTCTGGATGAGATCGACCGTGGCTCTAACAAGCTAATGTGCTTACAAGCTATCATGGAAGGCAAGCCCTACTACAATAAGAAGACTGGTGAGATTGTCTCTCCTGAACCTGGCTTCAATATCATTGCTACTGCGAATACTAAAGGTCGTGGATCAGATGATGGTAAGTTTATGGGTGCTCAGATATTAGATGAGGCATTCCTTGAGCGTTTTGCAATCACTGTCGAGCAAGAATATCCATCGGCTGTCCAAGAGAAGAAAATTGTTCTTGGTAAGATGCGAGTTGCCGACTGCATTGATGATACCTTTGCTACCAATTTGGTGACATGGGCTGAAGTGATCCGAAAGACTTTCTATGAGGGTGCAATCGATGAATTGATTTCTACTCGCCGACTGGAACACATTGTCAAAGCATTCTCAGTGTTTGGTGATAAGATGAAAGCCATCGAGTTATGTGTAAACAGGTTCGATACCGACACCAAGCAAGCCTTCTTAGACCTTTACACTAAGGTTGATGATGAAGTATCAATGCCAGAGACAGAAAATGAGACATCCGAAACTGTCGAAGTCCAAAATACAGAGGTAAACTTCTAATGGCTATTATTGAACGCAAAGAGTATCATCAAATGATATGCTATTTCACCTATGACATTCCCGATGAGGATATCATTGAAAAATGGGGTAGCGTGAGTACCCTAGAGGATCTACTGGCAGAGTATGATGATGATGCCGTTGATTGGATGGCAGATTTTGGATTTGACCGCTATGATGATCTGTGGACAGATCGGAAAGGTGGTTATGAAATTGATTGGGAAATAAAAGTCTAATGGCTATTGAATATAGATTTAAAGAAGACAAGTTAATAGCGGAGTTTGTAAAGTACATTGATTCGACTTATGATGGTCACTATGGTCAAGGTGGACTACAGTCATCTGAGATTATCGTAGACCGAGGACACGGACAAGGTTTCTTTCATGGAAACATCGACAAGTATAACGGTCGATACGGCAAAAAGGGTGACAGTCCTGCCGAATGGCGTAAAGACATTATCAAGATTATCCATTATGGATTTCTCGCCCTCTATGAACATGATAGAATCACCGCAGAAGAAGTACAAGAAAAAATCGATACTGATACTTTCGGGGTTAAGAGTTAGGCTGTAGATCACCAGAATCCGCAAGGATACCTCGGTAGTTATGTGTGTGACCTCTCTCTCAATTGCAAAGGCACATAGCTATCGAGGTTTTTTCTGTTATAAATAGACTTAGACCTTAGCCCATTATGGAGAAAGAATATGGCATATGCCGCCAGAGTAGAACAAACAAGAACCAATACTGACCAACACTGGTTTATATTTGATACTGATGTGGTTTCCAACTCGGCTACGGAAGCCAGAGGTGCCGCCTTGAAAGAATTTTTAGATTCTAAAGTAGCTGACAATACCATGGTAACCACACTAGAATTCTCAGATGATCACCTTTCTTGGACTTGGATAAATACCTTTCCGGACGAGGCAGCATTCAATGCCTTTGATGTAGACTGGCAGGCTTTCAAAGCATCTAGTCTAGATGGAATTGAGCCGTTTGAAGAGACGGTGTTTACGGACTGGCTGACTGCTACTGGTTCTACTGTGACAACAACATTTGTTACTACTTAAACTATTGACATACCCCCAAATTTATTATATAATGATTGTAATGTTTATAACTGTGAGGAAGACCTGTGAAGATATCAAAAGCAACGATGGAAGTTCTGAAGAATTTTGCTTCAATCAACAGCAATATTCTTGTCCGTAAGGGCAATGTTCTATCAACCATATCAACTGGCGTTAACATATTCTGTCGTGCAGAGGTAACAGAAACCTTTGACCGAGAGTTCGCCATCTATGACTTGAATAGTCTACTAGCTTTACTGACCATGATGGAAGATACTGATGTCGATTTCGGTGAAGACTGTATCACTATCAGTAAAGACACCAGTGAATTCAAATATTACTATGCTGATAAGACCATCATTGTGGCAGCCCCGGATAAGACAATCGAGGTAGACAATCACTATGAATTCAATCTTACTGCTAAGATGATTGAAACCATGAAGCGAGCCGCATCTGTTATCTCTGCTCCTATGTTGAGTGTTGTGGCTAAGAATGGCAAGGTAGTGATGAGCGTTGGTGATCCTTCAACTCCTCGAAGTAATACATACACTCAAGAGATTGGTGAGTTTGATGGTGATTTTGATTGCCGCATACCAATCGAGAACTTTAAAGTTATGAGTGGTGATTATGTCACTGTTCTAAGCAAGAAGAAGTTTATGTACTTGCACAATGACTCCGCACAATATTGGTTAGCACTTGATCCCAATTCACAGATAGGATAAAAGATGAATATTGCAGTTGGAAATAGAATGCCCCTGGTGAAATGGAATACTAGGGTTCGTGATGAGACAGTAGAAGGTGATAACCCATATCGATGGGAGCACCTAACGACAGCGGATGTCTTCAAAGATAAAAGAGTGGTGCTGTTTTCATTGCCTGGAGCATTTACTCCTACCTGCACCACAAAGCAACTGCCTGGATTTGAATCACTGTACGATGATTTTATTGAATCTGGTGTGGATGAAATCTACTGCATGTCAGTGAATGATTCTTTTGTGATGAATGCTTGGTCTAGGTGGGCTAACATAAAGAATGTAAAAGTGATTCCTGATGGTTCTGGTGAATTTACTAGTGCTATTAGTATGCTAGTCGATAAGGGTAATCTAACATTCGGTCAGCGATCTTGGAGATTTGCTATTCTGTGCAATGATGGTGTTATCGAGCAATCGTGGATAGAACCTGGAATGTGTGACAATGCTCAAGATGATCCGTATGGAGAAACTGCACCCGAAAAGATATTAGAATATATACAACTAGAATCTCCTCTTGCTAAAGGCAGAGAACTGCAATTAACTTTGTTTGAAGGTCTTGACTCCAAAGATAAAATGAGTTAAACTATTACTATATTATGAATTGGAGTTAGAATGGAAAACAAAGAATTTTTATTCGTTGAGCGATATCGTCCACGGACACTAGATGAATGCATCTTGCCCGACTCTCTACTTGCAGTCTTCAAGAAGTTTGTTGCCGCCGGAGAGATCCCAAATATGTTGTTGTGTGGTACTGCTGGTACTGGTAAGACTACAGTAGCCCGCGCACTATGCACTGAATTGGGGTGTGACTATATTGTAGTCAACGGCTCGGAAGAGTCTGGTATCGATGTCCTGCGTACCAAGATCAAGAATTTCGCAAGTACCATGTCGTTTGAAAACAAACCCAAGGTTGTCATTCTAGATGAAGCAGATTATCTAAATCCCAACTCTACTCAGCCAGCCCTGCGTGGGTTCATTGAAGAGTTCTCAAAGAACTGTAGGTTCATATTCACTTGCAACTTTAAGAATCGCATCATTGAGCCACTGCATAGCCGAACTACCGTAGTTGATTTCAAGCTGGACAAGTCAGAACGACCAGAAATGGCTGGAAGATTTCACAAGCGTATGAAGTTCATCCTCGATGAAGAGGGCGTAAAGTATTCCGATAAGATACTAGCTGAACTGCTCAAGAAATATTTTCCAGATTATCGTAGGGTACTGAATGAACTTCAGCGGTACTCTGTTGGCGGCACAATCGATGAAGGTATTCTAAGTAATCTCGCGGAGATAAATACTAAGGGTTTAATCGATAGTCTTAAAGATAAAGACTTCAAGAAAATGCGTCAATGGGTTGCCAACAATGTTGATAGTGATCCACAAGGCATCTATCGTAAAGTTTATGACGCATTGATTGACAAAGTAAAGCAAGTACCACATTTGGTACTGTTGATTGCTGACTACCAATACAAAGCGGCATTCGTGGCTGATCAAGAAATCAATCTAACTGCATGTCTCGTAGACATTATGGCAAGCGTGGATATGAATTGAGTAGGTCAGAGCGTCTAGTATCAGTTGATCTTGAGATATCTAGCACCTGTCAGGCACGATGTAAGGTCTGTCAAAGGCAAGATGAATTTGGTAAATTAAATGATTTTGTGCAGACCACTAAGACTCTCGCTGAAGTTATATATATACTGGGCGATCTAGTAAAGCAACTTAAAAAGATACATTTCTGTGGAAACTACGGTGACCCTATGGCATGTGAAGAAGTTGCTGATATATGTGAATGGTTAGTAGATCAGAATCCTGATATTAGAATTCACATTGCTACTAATGGTGCGCTAGGCAAGCCAAAGACTTATGCTAGATTGGGAAAACTTGGAGTCAACATCACTTTTGGTTTAGATGGATCAACACAGAAATCAAATGAATTGTATCGGGTAAATGTTAAGTGGTCTGATGCAATGAAAAATTTGAAAGCATATTCAGAGACTAGCACAGCCAAAGATTCGGGCTGGCAATTCTTGTTATTTGAACAGAACAAAGAACATTTAGAGCCAGCAATTAAATTGGCTATAGAGTATGGATTATGTCAGATGTATATCAATGCGATGCCCAATCCATTTAGTTCTGGTATTATACCACTTATAAACAGTAATGCTATTATTGCAAATGATTCACCAATTCAGAAGCTGGACATGTATGACATCTCAGGTACCAAAATATTATATCAATTAACACCAGCATTTGGAATGTCAGAAAAAATAAAACAATTGAAGGATAAATATGCCACAGACATGTTTTTCGTATAACCATGACGATCCCACCGATTTTTCTCAGAAAAATCTTCATGTGTTTATCTCATATGATAATCAGGTTTATCCGTGTTGCATGACTGGCGGCAACAGACTTGACGGAACACCAATGGGAGAGAATACATTGCGAAGTGTGCTTGATGATGGATTGCTTGAAGCCAAGTACCATGATCGAATTGAGTCAGGTAATCCCAGCCAGTATTGTATAGATACCTGCTCGTGAAAATATTCAAAACTGACATGAACATAACCAACGCTGATGAAAATATTGCACATGCTATAGCCGAACTGGTATGTGGCGGTACCTTTGTTGTATTACGCAATCAATCATTAACACTTGAACAACAATTCCAATTCTGCAATAAGATTGGTGTATGTCAGGAGTATACGGAGCAAGAAAGAACAAAGCATATTGCATGTCATCCAAATATTCTTCGGGTTACTGGTGAGAAGAATGAACATGGCGAAGAAGGTCTATTTGGACATACCAGTGCATTAGATTGGCATGCCAACCAAGCGAGTAATCCTGACAGAGCACCATTGATTTGGTTACGTGCCGCCAAGGGCAGTCAAGGAAGTCAGACCAGTTGGATTAATATGATAGACGCATATGATGATCTGTCAGAAACTTGGAAGGAAAGACTGCATGAATGTACGATTACACTTGGTTATAAAAATGGCAACTATAGTGATAGTACTTTCTTTGTTGATCATCATTCTACTGATAAACCTTTTAGGTTGGTGCATACGAATAGTTTTGGAAAGACTGGTCTCTACTTTCCTTTTCTTCAAATCTTTGGCATGCCCGGTAAATCGGATGAAGAATTTCGAGAAATAATGGAATATCTTACACAGCATGTTACACAGGAGAAGTATCAATATCACCATTTTTGGCAAGATGGTGATGTGGTAATATCAGAACAATGGTTAAGCATACATAAGAGATGGGAGTTTTCTGCAATGGAACAGCGGGTACTTCATCGAATCGCATTTGATTACTCAAGAGTTCCAAGCTTATGTCAGAAATAGAAAAGACACCCGAACATAGAATCCTGCATTGCATCCAATGTGGACACAGAGCCCACGATTTGGGAATGCAAAAATTTTGGATTGATCTTGCAAAAAGTATTGCATTAGATTATGATTTAGACTATAATGTACTAGTACAAAGAGTGACACACTGATGTGGAGATTGTGGGCTAAAGCTATCGGTGAGAAAGAAGGTACCACAGACGCAGAAGCAGATAAGATTGCAATAATACGCACAATTATTGTGTTAGTAAACTTCGGTACATGCTTCGTTATCATAGCAGGCAATATACATAACTGGTAAAATCTTCTTGACATCCTAGTCGAGATATTATATAATAGTGTTTTAACCTACAGGAAATTTAATGAAAATTCAAGATGACGTAGAAGATTTTATGATGGCAGCCAATCAAGTGGTTGAGAATGTTTTGCCCGCGTATGGAGTGGCACCGGCACAAGAAGACCTATATATGGATCTAATCACGGAAGAATATGAAGAACTTGTTGAAGCATTTCAAAACAAAGATGTAATTGAAACTGCTGATGCAATTTGTGATATCATGTGGGTACTCAATGGTCTAGCCAGCACCCTTGGCATACCAGTCGAAGCATGTTGGAACGAAGTGCGCGACTCAAATCGCAGTAAGGTAGTTGAAGGCAGACTCATTAAGAATCACGATGGTAAAGTAATGAAGCCAGAAGGTTACTTCAAGCCTGATCTCCATAAAGTATTATTCACATGAGCCTGGAGAATCTTCTCGGTGTCAAAGCCCAAGTGGCTATCGATTCAGAGACTTACAAGGTAAAGAAGAAAGCAATCAGCCCGTTTGATTTTGCGAACAGTATCAATTATACCAAAGAGAATCTGATTGTCGATGACTGGTCAGAGAAACAGTATAGTGCATTCATTGTCAATAAGGCAATGTCTTACTCAAAAGATACTGTGAAACTGGCTAATGAGATGAACTCTAGACCTCACATCGATGCTAAATTGCAGTATGATTTCCTTAAAGGTATCGTGCGTAAAGCAAAGCGATACAACAAGTGGTTGAAGCCAGAGAAAGAAGAAAGACTCCAACTGATTAAAGATTACTTTGGATACAATAATACCAAAGCGCAAGAGGCAATGAGAATCCTCACTAAAGATGACCTTATGAGAATCGAAAAACTTATGTCAAGGGGTGGTAAAGTCTAATTTGTATAAATACAAATGAAGATAAAAACTAACCTATAACATGACGTAAGTTTTCATAAGGCAGATTCATAATGAGTGAGGATTTCTTTGATATTGATTTTCCTGGATATAGTCCACTGGAGATCAATCTAAAGAATGCAGATGATTTTTTAAAAGTCCGTGAAACACTATCCCGAATCGGGGTAGCTTCTAAGAAAGATAAAGTCCTGTATCAAAGTTGCCATATCTTGCACAAGCAAGGTAGATACTTCATCACGCATTTTAAAGAGTTGTTTGCCTTAGATGGTAAGGGTGCAGACTTCACTGAGAATGATATCCAGCGTAGAAATACAATTGCTAAGTTGCTGTCCGATTGGGGCTTGGTAGTTGTCATTAATTCTGAAGTATTCTTTGAAGACATTGCACCACTGAGTCAGATAAAAGTATTAGCATTCAAAGAGAAAGATGATTGGTCTCTCGTTGCTAAGTATAATATAGGAAAGAAACGGTAAAATACCGTTATGATTTTTTTGCATAAAGATTATCACCAGCATAGTCTTGTATAAATAAATCGTCAGAGACAAGAAATTGTTCTGACAAACCCGAGTTGCCGTAAGGAACTCATAACAACAACTCGCTGAAAAGGAGAGTAATATGGTACGCAAGTACAATGCAATGGATATAGGTAAAATTTTTGAAGATTGGAAGAGCCATTCAATAGGGTTCGACCGAATGTTTGACAACATGGCGACAGGAAGTTCTCCCGCGCCTTACCCACCCTACAACATAGTAAAAATCGATGAGAATAGTTTTTCTATTCAAATCGCCGCCGCAGGCTTTCGTGAGGACGAGTTTAATGTCCATGTAGTTCCCGAAGGCAATCAGTTAATAGTGCAGGGTGTACAAGACCGAGATGAGGACGAGCAAGAATACTACTTTAAAGGAATTGCCGCGAGGAACTTTACTCGCCACTTCACACTAGCAGATGGTGTTGAGGTCAAAGAAGCAGAATTCGTTGATGGTATGTTAAATCTCTTGCTCAATCGAAACTTGCCAGAAGAACAGAAACCCATTACAATTAAAGTAAACAAATCAATCGCATCTAAAAAGGAGCTGTTACAAGAAAGCCAATGAAAAAGAAAATGAGAATCGCCTTAAGTGTAGCAAGACAAATGGATATAGAATCTGCCGGACATGTATTAATGTTCTCAACATGTTTATCAATAATATTCGTGTCCCTTAGTCAATTAAGTTAGATAAAACCTTATATTATGATTAGGAGTAGCCCGTTATGAGCAAGAAGACCAACCCGCAAGACGCAACTGAAGAAAAAAACAAGCCCCATATTTGTGGAGTAAGATTAGTTTCTGGAGAAGACATTGTATGTATCCTTACACTTGAGAAGGAACATAATCGTTACATGATGCAGAATCCAGCCATGATATTCTTGAAAGAAATGGAAGATGCAGGCAAGTTCCAGATAGCGTTTAGCCCATACTGTCCCGCGGCTCATGACGGGCAAATTTCAATTGTCACTGACAAGCTAGTAGGTATGTACGCACCAACCGCAGAGATTGTGGAACAGTACAGAAGTTACTATCGTCACCCCAATGTCTCCGTCCCCGCAGAAGAACCAGTAAAACCAGCAAATAATACCCCCAAATTCGAAGGATAATACTTGACAGGAGTGCCACTTTCATGTTATAATGTGTATTCAAATTGAGGGTATTAAATGTCAAGTTTCTATTCATTCGCATGGCAGTACGGCAACAACATCTTAACTCGTGGATTACGCGACGGTAAGAAGTTTGTCGAGCGCAAGCCATTTCAACCAACATTATATGTCCGCGGTAAAGAAGGTTCTAACCGCGGACTATATGGTGAAATCCTCAAGTCAGTTGACTTTCCAGATAATAACAGCTGCCGAGAGTTTGTCAAGAAGTACAACGATATTGACAATTATCCTATCTATGGTCAGACAGACCTAACATATCAGTATATCACCCGAGAGTATCCCGAAGTAGTTGAATTCGACCTCAGCCTCTTGAACATTCAAGCAATTGATATAGAGACTACCGTAGACCATGGCTTTCCCAATGTAGACAATCCTCTGGAAGAGATTCTTCTTATCTCCTCTGTCGATAAGAACACCAAGAAAGTTATGACCTGGGGTTCTGGTGAGTGGGACTATGAAGCCCGCAGTGCTGAAGTCCATGACATTGATGTTGAGTATATCACTTGTGTCGATGAGTATGAACTGCTAGAAAAGTTTATGTCTTGGTGGGTTGCTGAGTATCCAGATATTATTACTGGCTGGAATTCTAAGTTCTTTGACGTACCATATCTGGTCAACCGTATTGAGCGCATCTTTGGTAATGACGCTAAGAATGCATTAAGCCCATTCAATATGACCCGAAAGCGCACCATTACTGTTCACCAGCAAGAGAGAACTACCTACGATATCAAAGGTGTTACTCACTTAGATTATCTCGACCTCTATCAGAAGTTCACATACAATGCACGAGAGTCTTACAAGTTGGACTATATTGCAGAACAAGAACTTGGTAAGAAAAAGCTAGAGAATCCACACGAAACCTTTAAAGAATTCTATGAGAAAGATTGGAATAAGTTCATCGATTATAACATCATTGATGCCAAGATTGTGGATGAACTTGATGACAAGATGAAGCTGATTGAATTGATCGCCACAATGGCGTATGACTCCAAGTGTAACTTTGAAGATATATTTTCATCTGTACGGACTTGGGATTGCTTGCTGTACAATCACCTCCTTGAAAAGAACATAATGATTCCTCAGAAGAAATCAGCCGAGCAGACTGGCATCAAAGGTGGTTATGTTCAAGAGCCAGTTCCTGGTAAATACAAATGGGTTGTGTCTGTTGATGCTACCTCTCTGTATCCATCAATCATTATGCAACACAATCTATCGCCTGAGAAGTTCGTAGATGTCAAACCACTAGATTGCACAGTCGATTCCCTACTGGAACGGCGCCATGATACCTCCATGTTGAAAGAAAAGAATCTTTCTATGGCTGCCAATGGCTTTTGTTTCTCTCGTGAATCACAGGGCTTGTTTCCAGAGATCACACAGAAGTTTTTCGATGACAGGCAGAAGTATAAAAAGCTGATGAAAGATGCCGAGGTGGAATACGAGAAGACAAAGAATCCTAAGTTGCTGAATGATATCTCTAAGTACAACAACTTCCAGATGGCGAGAAAGATTCAGTTGAACTCTCTGTTTGGTGCTATGGGCAATAAGTACTTCAGATATTTCGATGAGCGTATTGCCGAGGGTATTACCTTGACTGGTCAGTTTATCATCCGAGAGACTGCAAAAGCCCTTGACGTATATCTCAATAAGTTTGTCGGCACTGAAGGTGTTAACTACTCTTTCTATTCTGACACTGACTCTTGTTATATCACACTTGATCCTCTGGTAGAAAAGCATATGAAGCATATGTCCAAAGACCAGATAATTAATGCGATTGACAAGCTGACCACAGAAAAGCTAGAACCTGCAATCAACAAAGCAATGGCTGACATCTGTAGCTATATGAATGCATATGATGAGAAGATATTCTTTAAGCGAGAAGTAATCGCTGACACGGGTATCTGGATAGCCAAGAAGCGGTATGCATTGAATGTGTACGACAACGAAGGTGTGCGATACAAAGAACCAAAGTTAAAGGTTATGGGTTTAGAGATTGTTCGTTCATCTACACCTGCACCAGTTCGCAAGTCTCTCAAAGAAGCCGTCAGGCTGTGTCTTGTGTCTGATGAGAATGACTTGCAAGATTTTGTCGAGAAGACATGGCAAGAATTCAAAGGGATGACTCCTGAAGAGATTGCCTTCCCTCGTGGCTGTAACAATCTTTCCAAGTACTCATCTTCATCTAATATATATTCTAAAGGTACTCCAATGCATGTTCGTGGCGCATTGATGTTCAATCACCAATTACGTGGTGCTAAATTGACTGGTAAGTACCAAGAGATTCGTGAGGGTGACAAGATTAAATTCATATATCTCAAAGAGCCAAACATCATCTTTGAGAATGTCATTGGATTCAATGGTAAATTACCTCCTGAATTTGACTTGCATCGATACGTGGATTATGATATGATGTTTACTAAAGCATTCATTGAACCAATGAACACAATCACGAGTGGTCTTAATTGGAATGTTCGTCCAGTCGCATCACTCGCCGGTTTATTTTCTTAAAAATAACTTGACAAACCGTTTGATATTAGTTATAATGTTCGACAGGAGAATATAATGGAAAAGAAAATTCGTAGATTCAGAGTAGAACCTATGTATAAAAAGTCTGTAGTTGAATCAGAGTTTTATACACATTCAGAAGAGAAAGGTGTTATTGAAGTCACTATAGTATGGCGAGGTGGCGAATACTGGATTAATATTGAAGATGATAATATCGATGAACTTACTGATATTGATCTAGCAATGAAAAGTCCAGAAGAAGAAGCATTTGAAGTATCATCGTTTGAAAATTGGGAACTAGATTCTACTTGGGATGGATGTTCGGAAGACCTTTATTTCCACGGGACAGAAGTTGATGAAGAAACATTTACAGAAGCCTATGGTGAAAGAGGATGGGATTATCTTGTTGAAGACCAAGGTTGGCAGCCAGATGACTGCGAAATCTGGATTCAGAATGGCGTGAAAATAACAGAGGAAGAAACAAATGAGTTTAATTGAAAAACTGAAAAACAATTCAACTATCAAAGAGAGTTCCGTACTGACAAAATCCAAATTCTTTGGAGTAAAAGATTTAATTCAAACTTCAGTTCCGGCATTGAATGTGGCTCTCAGTGGTAAACTAGATGGTGGATTGACTCCCGGGCTGACAGTATTTGCTGGTCCATCAAAGCATTTTAAGACAGCATTCGCAATGCTATTAGCTAAGTCTTATCTAGACAAGTATGATGATGGTGTGATTTTGTTTTACGATTCTGAGTTTGGTGCACCACAGGGGTACTTCACCAGTTTTGGCATTGACACTGACAGAGTTGTTCATACACCCATTACTGACATTGAACAACTAAAGCATGATGTAATGTCTCAGATGAATGGATTCGTTCGAGGTGATCATGTGATGATTATCGTAGACTCTGTTGGTAACTTAGCATCAAAGAAAGAAGTTGATGATGCACTTGATGGTAAGTCTGTTGCTGATATGACACGAGCCAAACAGATGAAATCTCTGTTCAGAATGATTACACCACATTTGACTATCAAAGATATTCCTGCCATCGTGGTCAATCATACTTACATGGAAATTGGTATGTTCCCAAAAGCAGTTGTCTCTGGCGGAACTGGAATTTATTATTCCGCTGACAACATCTTTATCATTGGTCGCCAACAAGAGAAAACTGGTTCTGATGTTGTTGGTTATAATTTCATCATCAACGTAGAGAAATCAAGATTCGTCCGAGAGAAGTCTAAGATTCCACTTGAAGTTACGTTTGAAGGTGGAATCAGTAAGTGGTCAGGATTGATAGATATGGCAATTGAATCTGGTCATGTTATCAAACCTTCCAATGGTTGGTATCAGATTGCTAGTGAAGGTGTTGACGGTAAGAAGTATCGTAGAAAAGAAACTGACTCTAAAGGCTTTTGGATTCCAATTCTCTCTGATAAATCTTTCAATGACTGGATCGAAAAACGGTATGTAATCTCAAGTGAAAGCATTATGCATGAAGAAGTGACATCGGATGATGTGGCAGCGGCATATACTGATGAGTAATGGAGGTGTCACCAACAATACATATGAATGTGATAAATGTTTGGGTACTATTGTTGACATGCAAGCGGCTTTATGTTTTAATAGTCTAGATAAAGATTTATATCTATGTGAACCCTGCATAGAACTAATACGAAAAGAATTTATAGAGGCTGAAAAAGTAAATGGATAATATTGAGCAGATTATAATTGCAAACCTTTGCCATGACGAAGAGTATATACGGAAAGTAATTCCATTTATGAAAGAAGAGTACTTTGGCGAGCCACAAACTCGCCAGGTATTCAATGCTGTCAGTGGGTTTGTAGAAAAATATAATTCTGTTCCATCTAAATCTGCATTACTTATTGCACTACAAGATAACCGTGCGGTCACGGAAGACCTATACGGAGAATGTGAGACTCTTATCAATGCGATGCAACCTGAAGCTGGCATGGAGAAAGCATGGCTATTGGACGAGACAGAGAAATTCTGTAAAGACAAAGCACTATATAATGCCATTATGAAATCTATTCAGATCATTGATGGAGCCGATAAGAAGTTTGACAAGGGTGCATTGCCAAGTATTCTATCTGAAGCACTTGGTGTGGGTTTTGATAATAATGTGGGTCACGATTATCTAGGAGACACTGATAGTCGATACGATTTTTATCACCGCGTAGAAGAAATGATTCCATTCGATCTTGACTACTTCAATCGTATCACGGATGGTGGTCTGAGAAATAAGACTCTCAATGTCGCACTGGCTGGAACCGGTGTTGGTAAGTCACTTTTCATGTGTCATATGGCAGCCGCATGTATCGCACAAGGTAAGAATGTGTTGTACATTACATGTGAGATGGCAGAAGAACGCATTGCTGAACGAATAGATGCCAACATGATGAACGTAGCTATCGGTGATTTGAAATCTCTTTCCAAGAAGATGTTTGATGATAGAGTACAGAAGATAAAAGATAAAGTTGATGGTAGATTAATCATCAAAGAGTATCCAACTGCATCGGCTCATGCTGGTCACTTCAAAGCATTACTTGATGAGATGAAGCTGAAGCAGAACATGACTCCTGATATTATCTTCATCGATTATCTGAACATCTGTCTGAGCAGTCGATTCGGTGGTAGTTCTAATGCAAATTCATACACTATCATTAAGAGTATTGCAGAAGAGTTACGTGGTCTTGCTGTTGAGATGAACGTACCAATAGTCACAGCAACCCAGACTACCCGTGGTGGCTATAACAATAGTGATGTTGAACTGACTGATACATCAGAGTCTTTTGGCTTACCTGCAACCGCTGACCTAATGTTCGCTCTGATATCAACAGAAGAATTAGAAGCCCAAGGTCACATCATGGTAAAACAGTTGAAGAATCGATATAATAATGCCAATGAGAACAAGAGATTTATGATTGGTGTTGATCGTTCTAAGATGAGACTGTATGACCTAGAAGAATCATTTCAGCAGAACATCACCGACTCTGGTAACACGGCTGATAAGAATGATAACGGCTACAATGATTCTATTCCAGTCTTTGACAGAACCTCAAGTGCCGCCGGTTTGGATAAGATAAATTTTTGATAGTATAAATACGCTATAGAGGAGACTATTATGAATGGAATTTTTATTGGTATAATTGTTGCGATGGGAGTAGGTGGATTTTTCTACTGGGACACTACATCAAAGCAATTGACTGAGTACCAGTCCCAAGTCTTGGCGTATGAAATGAAGTTTGCTGTCCAAGAAGAGACTATAAATACAATGATAACTCAACATGAAACGCAGACAGAGGCATTGGTTGAAATGCAAACAGCCAATCAAGAGATCATAGCCGAACGAGACCGGTATCTGGACGTATTTCGTAGACATGACTTAGCAAAACTGGCAAGTGCAAAGCCTGGATTGCTTGAACCCAGAGTGAATAGAGGAACTAAAGATGTATTCGACAGCCTTGAACAAGATAGTAGTTTCGACTTTAGTCCTGGTACTCCTTAGTGGATGCTCTTTTCTAAGAGCGCCACCCAGAGAAGTAGAAATTACAACAGTACAGATACGAACCCCAATTCGACAGCCAGTTTTACCTCGCGCCATCGATATGAAAGATCCAGAATGGTATGTAGTATCCAACGCCAATATTGACGAATTCTTAGAGCGAATAGAGAAAGAAACGGGAGGAGTATTCTTTGCGATGACTCCTGGTGACTACGAACTAATGTCCTATAATCTACAAGAAATTAAACGATTTATTAAAGAAGTGAAACAGGTGATTGTATACTACCGCGCTGTAACCCTAGATGATGAAAATGAAACCACAACTACATCAGAAGGGGAAACACAGGATGACAGAGAATAACGCAGAAGTAAGCATGACTCGTAAAGAGTATGATGCATTGAAAGCAGAAGCGGCAGGCGATGCTCCTGCAGGTGACGGATCAGCATATGATACCCGAGGTTTTAAAACAGTTGAGGGTATGGAAGATGCAGATATAAATGACGATGGTCATATATCTATAATGGAAAATAAAATGCACTTAGAGTTCAAAAGAAAAGAACTAGAAGATGCGGATGCAATGAGAGATGCTCAACGTAAGATGGCATGGTTTGCTTTATTGGGTATGTTACTATATCCTTTCGCAGTAGTACTAGCTTCATTAGCTGGACTTAACGAAGCGCAGTCAACACTAGGATCAATGGCACCAACATACTTTGTTGCAGTAGCCGGTATAGTTGCCGCATTCTTTGGGGCTCAGGCATTTACTAAAAAATGACTAGTAGAATGAGTCACTTGAAACAAAATGACGTAACGTACTTTCAACATTTAAGATTTTCATGGAAAGTTGGATTCGTATTAATTGTCCATGGAATCTTTCCGTTCATATGGGAAACCAAAGCAAGTGAACTACTTTGTTATTGATGCTCGATTGACAGAAAAACAAGCTGGAGCACTCATTGCCGTCTCTAGGCAACGCTCCAGTGAGTTCCATCAACATAACAATGGCACTGACTATACCCACTTAGACATACTACTCATGGAAGACGACCACACGGTCAATGAGATTGCGGAGATGTTTACTGTCAAGCCCTCCGCGGCTTCACTGATGAGAGTACCTGCCAACGCCCGCATTGTGCCTCATGTGGATGGAAAAAACTACCCGCGCAAAACAGCCGTTGTGTTTCCACTCCGGGAAGTCGGCAAAAAGTTCGCTCCAACATCCTTCTATAAAGACGCGAATGATTCTCATTCGTATTCAGATTCTCCCGATGTAAATTGCTATGCTTTCTCTACAGAAGTACTCCATGGTGTCGAAAACACAGAACATGACCGGTTTTCTCTTCAATTATGGTACGATATACCCATAAAAACACTATCAGGAATGAAATTAATTTAATTTATTTTAAAACCTCAATGATATCAATGACTTAAAAAAAAGAAAAAGGTTGACTTTGCCCTCCAGTGTGTTATAATAGTTGTACAAATTGAGAAAAGAGAGAGAATTAGAATGAATACACAAAATGACACTATTAATCAAGCATTTGAGAATGCATTTGAGAACGATATAGACGAGATACATGATGAGTACGCTATGTACATCATGGATAATGCTGATCCATCTGAGGTTACTATATGTAACGGAGCTACTCTACTCGAGGCTGCCGAGAACGAGTACATGCTAGAAGAATTTAAACAGTCTTGGATTGATGAGAGGATATATAATGTATAAATTATTTCAAATTTCAGTTCCACGTGAACAGTATGATGAAGTCAATAAACTAGGTTGGTCAGAAGCAATGGAAAGATACCCATTGGTTGAGGCTAGTCAATCTGTGAGAATGGCTGGTTCTGAAGCATATGTCACCGAGTACGATGCTATGTTCACCCATGTGGCTGACCTCGATGCTGACACTCTTGAAGAAGCGTTTCGGCTTCACAACTTCCAAGAAGAAGACAAGATCACACGATATGCTAAACAGCATTCAATGTCAGTTGGCGATATCTGTGTTGGTGAGTATGGTGATGTCCACATGTGCGATAACTTCGGCTGGACTCAACTGATGTCTTCCAGCGTGTCAGTGCTGGAAAACGTATTTTACGCAAACATGGAGAAAGTGGCATGAATATACGACATGGTGGTTGTTATGATCGCGGTGGGGCTGATAGCTACTATGGTAGGCTGCCTACACCACACTACTTTATCGGTGACACATATAAGACCGAGTTAGTGGAAGAGAACAGTATGACTCCTGAAGAAATCCAAGATTATCTTGCAGGTTATAAGAGTAATGAGGAAGAAGCAAACTTCAAGGAGTGGTAATGCCAAATTTTGATCCAAAAGAAGTAAAGAATTCCAATCGAATTTTTAAATCAGCAACTCCAAAATATACACTCGATTGGTATCTGAAGTGGGTTGCCAGTGCATTCGTATTATGTTCAATGTCAATTCGTGGTGTTGAGGGCTATGCGGCACTTGATTTATATCTATCTCTATGTGGCATTAGCCTTTGGTTAGCTGTCTCGCTGATATGGAAAGACCGCGCACTGATATTACTGAATGGTGTAGGATTGCTGTTTCTAATCCGAGCAGTTGCTGAGAGGGTGATGACATGAAGATAGCTATAGTTGGTTGTGGTTTTGTAGGAAGCACATACTACGATGCATTAAAGACGGTGCATGACATTCATGTGATAGACCCCGCCATGAATAATAATGCGCTTTCTGACTTTCCTGGATATGATGGAATTATAATTTGCGTTCCCACGCCTTCAAATTCGGATGGCTCTTGCGACTACTCGTTGATAATCGATGTTATGGATACGGTCAATGTTGAAACTACAGACCATTCTATTCCAATATTAATAAAGAGTACCATAGATTTGGAGGCTTGGGAACATCTTACTACAGCTTACACTAATCCGATTACATTCTCACCTGAGTTCCTGAGACAAAAATCTGCTACATTAGATTTGAAAATGAATAAGTACTGTATTCTTGCGGGTGATTATCCCAATATATGGTGGAAAATTCTAACAGCATCTCCCGTATTTGAGCGCAAGATATTTCGATATTCTATCAATGACGTAAAAGAAACAATCATAATGAAGTATGCGGTGAACTCATTCCTAGCTACTAAGGTTATCTTCTTCAACCAACTTAAAGAATTCTGTGATGACAACGATCTATCATTTGATTCTGTTAGAAGAATGGTCATCACAGACGACAGAATTGGTGATTCACATACAGAAGTAACTGAAGAAGGTGGATTTGGTGGAGCATGTTTTCCAAAAGACACCCGGGCTTTCTCGTGCATGGATAAAGAAAATCGCATGAGTGTACTGCAACAAGCAATTGAGTGGAATGAAAAATTATGATAAACTTTGATCATCGTATGATACGCAATGCAATGAGAACTCCAGATGGAACAATCATACGCAGTAGGCACCGACATGATTATGTTACCCACACTGATGCCAACGGCAATGAGTATATGCTCGACGGTGGATTAGACTATGTTCGTTGTAGTGCTAATGGTGATGAAGAAATGATGGTAGTCACACTTGCCGACCCACAAAAACAGGTTAGAGAAGCCTTGGAATGGGGAACATATGGCATTAACGGTGACCAACCGCTGTCATATATTACCTTGTGTGACATGACCGTTGACCACATTGAAGCAGTCTTAAAGAATGTGCCATCAATAAACCCAGCATTTAAAATTGCTATGGAACGTGAATTGGAGTTTCGTAAAGAATTAACAGACTACTCTGTTTAGCCGTATAAATAAAAGGATGACATGTTTTGGAGATACTATGCCCACGTACAAATTTAAGAATGAATTAACTGGTGAAATCTGGGAACAGTTTATGGGAATCAGCCAAAGTGAAGAATGGCTTGAAGAAAATCCTAATTGTCATAAGATGCCAACCGCTATGTCAATAATAGGTGGCACTGGCGATGCAGTAAAACCAGATGGCGGCTTCACGGAGGTAATGCAAGGAATTGCAGCCGCGAATCCATATTCTCCCCTCGCGCAGACGTATGGCAAAAAAGATCCAACGTCTGTAAAATTAAGAAATGTAGTTGAGAAAGTCAAAGCTAAGGTTGGCGACTCACACGAGTGATGGTATACATTATATGACTGAAGAAAATGAACATGTAAAAACTGAAGATGAGATATTCAATGAGGAACGGGTAAAAACTCTCCAAGAAGCATTGACAATCGATTACTTAGAAAAATTTGACATATACGCCAAGCTAAAGATTACACAGCGAGACTTGGTTGCATTAGAGATAGCACATTCTAAAATGAAGAAAATTAATGCACTTATAGCATCAAACAACAAAAAATTGACCGAGGAATGTGGTGAACTTCGAGGCAGATATAAATATGAGAGTGAACGCAATGAAGAGTTTCAATCTAAGAATAAAGAACTTAGAAAGAAAATGCGGGATATGAAAGATAAGTTCTCGCCCACGGCAGACATAGAAGAGCCGTATATAGAGCCAGAACCTGTAAAGAAGAACCCAAAAAAGAAAATAGTGGACGCGAAGACCGATGATAAAATTCTCTAGTTATCTCAATGAGGATGCCCAAGGCAAGAATTTGCACTTGGAGCACCTTGAGGATGAGATAATAAATTTCGGAATAAATGGTGGCAGAGGTGCTGTCAATTTTCTACGCTCATTAAGAGATATGATGGCTGGACACTCCAGATCCTCACTGAACATGACAGTTAAGTGGGATGGTGCACCAGCTATTTTTGCGGGTATTGACCCGAGTGACGGTAAATTTTTCGTAGCAAAGAAGTCGGTATTCAATAAGACTCCTCTGTTATATAAAACGATTGGAGAGATCGATACTGACACCCGGTTACCAGCCGCATTGAAACCTAAGTTCAAACTTGCTCTGGTTGAGTTTGGAAAATTAGGAATCAAAAATGTCCTACAGGGCGATTTGATGTTCACGAAAGAAGACCTCGAGAATGAAACTATCGATGGTAAGAAGTGGACAACATTTCAACCTAACGCAATTGTTTATGCTGTTCAACGAAATTCAGCATTGGAAAAGAAAATCAAATCTGCAAAAATTGGTGTCGTTTGGCATACCACATACACAGGTGCTTCACTTGAGAAGATGTCTGCATCATTCGGTGCTAACATTTCCAAACTCAATTGGAACAAAAATGTATGGATGGATGATGCAACATACAAGGACGATTCCGGCACCGCCACATTTACTGCAACAGAGACAGCCGCTGTTACTGCGAAACTATCTGAGACAGGTAGACAGTTTAACAAAATTAACTCTACTGAATTAGCTAAGTTCTTACGACTACAAGATTCGCTGGTAGGCAAATTTATTGGTGCTAGTCTGAAGACGTACAATAATTCCAAAGTCAGAATTGGTGCAGAGATTACTAATCCAAAGGCACACGCTAAAGGTTATCTAACTTGGGTTGAAGATAAATTCGACAAAGAAAAAGCCAAGTTAAAGACCGAGAAGAGCCAAATAGCAATTGAGGACAAAAAGACCGAGACCCTCCGAGAACTCGGTAAGCTACTCAGCTTACTTGAAAACGTCATCATCTTCCAGAATCTTCTTGTGTCTGCTAAGATGATGATTGTTTCCAAACTCAATAAAGTAAAACAAATAACGGACACATTCGTCCGCACCAAACAAGGCTTTAAGGTAGTCAATCCTGAAGGTTTTGTTGCTATAGATAGAGTAAACGGCAATGCCGTCAAACTTGTTGACCGTATGGAATTCTCATACAACAATTTCACCGCTATCAAAGCATGGGATAGATAAATAGGTTTAACAATTAGTATAAATAGTTACTAATACTACTCTAATAAAAGAGATTTTAAACCATGTTCCGTAATATAAATGAAGCAAAAGAAAAGCATATTGTGTTTGCTTTTGGCAGACTCAATCCACCTACTGCAGGACATAGTAAACTCATTGATAAGGTGCAATCTGAGGCGCGAAAGCGTAATGCGGATCACCGAGTCATTGTGAGTCATTCTCAGGACAAACATAAAAATCCTCTCTCTGCCAATGACAAGATCAAGTATCTAAAGTCTATTCATAACACCACCAAATTTGAAGCATCTTCCAAAGAGCATCCACACTTCATTGCACACCTAAAAAAGATGCATCAGGAAGGACACACCCATGTTACTATGGTCGCTGGTTCTGACAGAGTGCAAGAATTTCAGAGGCTTGCTGATAAATACAATGGCAAAGACTATGACTTTAAACACTTGAAAATCGTATCTGCGGGTGAGCGTGATCCCGATGCAGAAGGCGTTACTGGTATCAGTGGCACTAAGATGCGAACACATGCATCCAATAACGATTACAAGTCATTCAAGAGTGGCTTACACACACGAGCCAACGACACCCACGCGAAGAATTTGTTCAAGGCAGTCCGTAAGGGCATGCAACTTCAAGAAGACGAAGTACGGCACTCATTCGCCAGTTTTATTCAGGAGTAACAATGTCAGTTAAACTACTACAAGAGAGATGTGGCATAGTGGGCGCCGCTAATGATGGAATATTTGGTGGAGATACCATTCGCGCGGCAATGTCGTATTACAATTTAACCGCGTTAGAAGCGGCACATTTCTTTGGTCAAGTCGCTCACGAATCTGGAAACTTTGGCGCATTCAGTGAAAACTTAAATTATTCAGCTAAAGCATTAGACTCAGTGTTTGGTAAATATTTCGCACGAGCAGGAAGAGATGCTACCGAGTATGAGAGACAGCCAGAAAAGATAGCCAATGTTGTGTACTCTAATCGCATGGGCAATGGCAAAGAAGAATCTGGTGATGGATGGAAGTTTCGTGGTAGAGGCGCACTACAACTCACTGGTAAAAATAATTATCAACTATTCGCCGATTCAATTAACGACCAAAATGTCATGGATAACCCAGAGAGTGTTGCAGAAGAATACGCCTTTGAATCCGCTCTGTTCTTTTTCGAGACAAATGGTCTCTGGGAAATTTGCAATCAGGGTATGAATGATGTTATAATAGAGAAACTAACGCGCCGCATCAATGGTGGTACTCACGGACTACAAGACAGGGTGAATAAGTCGAAAAAATACTATGAGTACTTGTAAATAATTTTGAGGGTTTAGCAATGAGAATTTTAGGAGTTATTGCACTTACACTGCTACTAACAACTGGATGTAGTAGTTTGATGAATATGATACCTGACCGATTCGATAATGTCGAATATGCAAAACTAGTATCGCTGAATGTAGATGCGGAAGTTTCCAAGGAATCTTGTTCGGTAGATATCGAGACATATAAGTCTGCATTGTTTCTCAAGAAGTACTCAGAAGGTACGATGAATAAAACTAACAATGAAATATACAGTGAGATTGCATCACTGGTGGCAGAATTGTACAATAGAAAAGATCCATCATTGGTTTATTGTAAACTCAAATGGAAAAATGTGATAGAAGCAACTGAAGCCGCAATAGTTTTGTCCGGCAAAAGAATCAAAAAATAATGGAGAGCAACAATGAGTGATGCAGAAGAGAAATTATTATTCGACTATGAAGTAAAAGTCATGGAGCTACAAAGCTATCTCGAATGTAATGAAATATCTCGATCAGAATACGATGAACTAATAAAAGATTTTGCAGATGTCGATGCAATACGAAAAGACATCAAAGATGAGAAGATGAAGATACATGCGGAAATGGTTGTAACACACCTTTCCAAACTATTAACTATCATTTAAGTATAAATACCATTATGGACAAAAAATTCGCAGATTTCGTAGAGTTAGATGAGGGTATCAATGACCCTGGCATCTTCAAAGCCGTGTTTCTTGCTGGCGGACCAGGCAGTGGTAAGTCATTTGTTGTTGGTCAAACTGCACTAACCGCGTTTGGATTAAAACTTATAAACTCAGATGTTGCATTTGAAACAGCAATGAAGAAGGCTGGCATGGATTCAACACCTGAGAACATCTATACGGTTAAAGGACAGTCACTCAGAGACAGAGCAAAAAAACTGACACAAATGAAGCAAGATGGTCTACTAAGTGGCAGGCTTGGTCTTGTCATTGATGGTACTGGAAAAGATTACAATAAGATTCAAACTCAAAAGAAAGCGTTAGAAAATCTTGGCTATGATTGCGCTATGATCTTTGTTAATACTAATGAAGAGACTGCCCAGAGTAGGAACATGAATCGTGACAGAACAATGCCAGCTGCCCAAGTCAAAAAGATGTGGAGCGCAGTTCAAGATAACATAGGTAAGTTTCAAAACTTATTTGGTTCTAATCTACACATTGTTGACAACGGCGAAGACTCTGATTGGAAAGGTGCTACTCTTGGCGCGTATCGTAAAATTGGTGCATGGGTGAAATCACCAGTAAAAAATTACAAAGCTACTCGATGGATCAAAGATCAAAAGAAAGCGCGAGGTATTAAAGAGGGTGCACCTGCAAGTCAACGGTTAGCTAACCGTTTGAAGTCTAGTGGAGTTGATTTAGCAAAACGCGCAAAAGATCGAGCCGCAGAACATGAAAAACTGAAAGCACAGTACGCATCTGATACTGTTAAAGAAGAAGGTGGTGATATTGGCAGAAATAAGCTAATAATGAAAGATCGCCTTGGCAAGTCATCAATGCAACGCAAACAAGAAAAGCGTAAGCAAGCACTATCAAACAAACTTCCTCCTATTAAGAAGATAGCAGAAGACGCATATGCCAAGAGTGTAGAGGAAGCTAAGTTAGCTGAAGCACAGTCTATTATTAAACCAATTCTGGCATTCACGTGGAATAAGAAAGAATACGAAGTTGCGGCTGGCATTTTGAAGAAGATTGTGGATCGCAAGAAGAAAGAAGGTGGTGGCAGAATGCGACATGGCATGGAATACTATGCCCAACAAGTTGCCTCACAGTTCCATAGAAATAAGGTTGATGCTAGAACACTAGCCAAGTACTATACTGAAGAATACTCTGCACAGAAGCATGAATGGGGAACTCCAGAAGGTACTAAACATTACAAAGATATGACTCCTGGACAGGGAGTGCCGCATAACCATGGTGCCCGTCCATTAACTCGTGAAGAGTTGATCAAGTTGAATGCGATGAACAAGCCTATCACAGAAGATTATGATCAACCACATGAAGATGACGAACCTGTAGGCGCAAAGACTAAAGCTAAGTATGCCTCAGACAACGCAGAAGAAGCATTACTTCTCCCACAAGACTATGAATTTTCTGAAGTAGAAATTCTGGAAATGGAATCAGATATAGAAAGCCTGACATTTGATGACATGGTTGACCTGGACATGTACGATGATTCAGAACTCGATGAGTTCGATAAGATTGAAGACTTTGAAGCGGATGTTGAAGAAGAAGAAGAACTTACGGCTGATGTTACTCTTGATGAGGCACTATCTGTTCAAGGTAGAATGAAGCGCAGGTTCCATGCAAGACGTAATCGACAGAAGTTGAAAGTCGCTAGGATGAGAGCCTCAAGAAGAGCTGGTGATCCTGCAAGAATTAAGAAGCGAGCCCAACGTGGCGCCTTGTCAGTAATCAAAAAGCGTTTTGCTAGAGGTCGTGATATTAAAGCATTGCCGCCAGCAGAGAAAGCTAGGCTTGAGAAGATGACACAGAAGTTCTCTGGACTTGTGAGTCGCTTGGCTGTTCGTATGGTGCCAATTGTTCGCAAGAACGAATTGACTCGGATTAAGAAAGGAGGCGGCATGAAGAAGCAGGCATCTAAAAAATTCAAAGTTAAAAAGGGTGGGTCGGCTAGTAAATATAAAGCTAAGAAGTTTAAGATAACCGCGCCGAAAAAGAAGAAATAACATATGCCTAAAAACAAAGAAGAGTTAGTGGATATTGTCGAGACTGTTCCTCAAGATAAACCACTCGTTGACGAGGGTGCACAACGCCCTAGCATAGTTCGCTGGTTCAAAGAGTTTTTCTTTGAGCAATACGAGTTGACGATCTTCTTTCCTGGTGAAGTGCATATTCAGTTTGACGGTACTAGGGTAGAGACATTCGCACCTAAGAAGTACTATGCCAAGAAAATTAAAAAGCTGTCAGATAAGAACATTATCTTCATAGATACTGCTAACATTCAGCACGTTATTAAAGTGACTACACCAGTTGGATACTCATTGAAAAAAATATATTAATCATGGATAGAAGTTATGGCTGTAGACGTTTTATTATTTACTGGATTTTCCTCTTACACTAATACCAATCAAGACCAAGAAACGACTGATCCTGTCTACGATGTATGTAGTCGGGCATCTGGCACGTATCGAATAGCCCATTATCTAAGAGAAAAGCACCGGCTAGATGTTGAACTTGTTGATTTTGTTTTCGCATTCACATACGAAGAGTTAGTTGCCATAGTGGATTCTCGCGTAGATGAAACCACAAGAATGGTAGGAGTAGGTGGTATATTCTGGTTGTCATCCGCAAACGTAAAAAGAATATTTCAGTATATCAAACAAAAGTATCCGGACATAATCACTGTTGCCGGAAGTCAAGATATCTGGTCTATATCACAAATAGGTGTGGACTGGTGCGTCACTGGTTACGGCGAACTTGGAATAAGTTCTATTCTAGATGGGAATCCAAAATACAACGAGTGGCAAATTATGCCCGGGGCTCCTATAGTTAAAGTCATAGATTGTTTTCATGATAAAGAACTGCAAGCATATCCTCTAGAGGATCTTTCTGTTGACTATGAAGAAAGAGACTTCATACAATCATTTGAAACTCTGAACATGGAAACTTCTCGCGGTTGTCGTTTTAAATGTGACTACTGCAACTTTCCTGTACTAGGGGTGAAAGATGATCACACTAGATCAGCCGAGTCTTTTGAAAAAGATTTAAAACGAAACTATGAGAAATGGGGCACAACCGAGTACGCGATAACTGACGAGACATTCAATGATTACACAGATAAGATTCGCAAGTATGCTGATGTGGTAGAGCGTCTAGACTTTGAGCCAAACTTCACTGGATACATCCGCGCAGATTTGATGATACAAAGACCACATGACCTTGAAGAACTCATTAGAATGCGATTCAATAGCCATCTGTATGGTATAGAGTCTACAAATAAAGCATCTGCTAAATCCATGGGCAAGGGTGGCGATCCTGAAAAAATACTAAATGGTATTTTGGAAGTAAAAAAGCGATTCTTGAAAGAGAATGGTTTCTATAGAGGTGAGATGAGTTTTATCTTTGGACTGCCGCACGAGACACCCGAAACTCAGCAAAAAACATATGAATGGCTAGATGAGAACTGGCGCGCTGAAGCGGTACAGCAAATGCCTCTGATGATTCCAAAGAAAAGTGGTATCGCTCGACCAAATAAGATGACTGGAAACATACATAAATATGGGTATAGGGAGATGCAACCAATTGAAGTTATGCCTGTTGGAGATAGACTTGATCATATTTTGGCTAATCCCAATATAGACCCACTTATGAAAGATAGAATTAAACAATCAATGCCCGATCCCAGTAGTCATGAATTCATACTTGCAACTGTATTGTGGAAGAATGAGCATTGGGACTATATCGATGCATGGGTAGAAGTATGGAAGAATATGTACGGACTCGAAAGCTACTGGGATAGAGGAGTACCAATATTCTATCAGGGAAATTGGTTGTCATGTGGGTACACAAAAGATGATATGATGAAATCTTTCAGGGAATTGGGCACAATGATGCTTCCGCCGATAGATAAGAGAATAGAATTCCTGGAAGACTACAAAGCGAAGAAGCTGGCATGGGAATCATAATCTTTATTTCTTATAAATAATAACAGTAAACAACAAATTCTTGGAGACAAGTAATGTCAATTGAAAGATCGATTAAAGATATCATAAATGGCACCGATGCCATCATGGAAAACGCAAACATGGACAAACGTCTTGACATGCTTGTCCGTCAAGGTCTAATGCCCGCATCCAAGTTACCCATATTAAAACGCGGTCTTGCTAAATTAAATGGCGGAAAGGCGTTAGCACCACAAGAACGGGACTCCGTAAACTCTTTAATGAATTCATTCATGTTTATTGTACTTGGAGACGATACTGTATTCAATCGCGCCAAGACTCAGATGAACAAAAATAAGGGAATGCACGAAGAAGTTGGTGAAGATGAAGAAGATGATTTTCTCACTGATGAAGAAGTAGAGAATCTTTTCGGTGAAGATGATTTCGTGTATGACGAAGACTTAGCTGAAGACACCAATTGCGAGTGCGAAAATTGCGAGTGCGATCCTTGTGAATGCTCTAAAGAATCTGTGCAAGAAGCGTATAAGTTGTATCACAAAAGCTACACCGATGCAATCAACACTGCACATGCTCACCACGCTAAGAGTGGTTTAAAAGTATCTGATGATGATAGAATGTCTCACATTGGAATTGGAAGCAAAAAGCCAGGTAGCGGCAAGACTACTTCAGTCAATGTTCCTGCAAGTCATCACAAAACTGGTGACTCACATACTATACACACTCAAGTGTATAATAAAGGTGGAACCCATCCATACGAATTGAACACATACTCTTCTAAGACTCCTAAGAAATCAGGACCAAAGTCTAAGAATGAAGAAGTTGAGCATATTGCTGAATACAACAAGCCAGTGTCACAAATGACTCCTTCTGAAAAGTCTGCCAATAATAGCAGACGTAAAGAATATAATGACTATCAGGCGAAGAGTAGAAGTGTGAAGA
>Ga0307984_1000009_pt1 | contig 75476 bp, 61 predicted proteins | sample EllFjometageno78_FD_203169 | JGI IMG/M metagenome (GOLD analysis project Ga0307984, IMG submission 203169) | Marine microbial communities from Ellis Fjord, Antarctic Ocean - #78 | ecosystem: Environmental > Aquatic > Marine > Unclassified | place: Southern Ocean | collected 2014-10-09
AAAAAAGCTTATTGCAAAATCAGACAAGGGCGAACACATTGATTCACTCTCGCAATTTGCCATTCAAGAATTGCCAGATGAAGTTTCAAAGACTTATAGCAATGTTGTCGGTCAAGATGACCTTACTCGATTTGACGAGACAAAAAGAAAGAAATCTAGATCTGCCGGAAAGAATATGGGCGGCAATCGGAATAAGAGAAAGGACCATAGAAAAGGAAGTCCTAAACCCCAATCTTCAAAGTAAAGATGTTGCCTAGCCCCAAAGGAATATTCTATCTCACACTTGGCCTGGTATTTTTTAATTCTTGTGGAGACTTCCCCGTTTATAATAGTTCTATTGAGATTGAACCTGATGGTTGGTCTATTGATAATCCCGCTTCATTTGAATGGGACATCGTAGATCTTGATTTGAAATATGATGCGCTTATAGATATCCGCCACAATTCCGACTATCCATACTCCAATCTCTATTTATTTCTCGAATTAACCCGCCCCAATGGCCATCAAAAACTGGACACACTGGAGTGTAAACTAGCAGATGAAAGAGGCAGATGGTATGGTTCGGGCATGGGTGATATCATTGATCACAGGGTGTCTTTTAAAGAAAATTTTGAGTTTCCGATACATGGAAAATATCGATTAAAAATTGAGCATGGTATGAGGCAAGATCCACTGGTGGGTGTCACTGATATTGGATTAAGAATAGAGAAAAGCCAAATGTCGCAATGACTCCAATCGTTGTCTGTGTTGTATCTTAGTTGTCCGCAAGAAAACAACAACATAGTTCTAGATGTATTATAACAAAAGATTTCTCTTATCAGCTGCTTTGGCAACTACGATAATGTTCTCGACTTCTGCACAAGAAGTGAAGAAATGTGGGATCAATGAGGCGACAGTGAGGACATTCGGAATGACTCCGGAAAGGCTCCAAAATCAATCGCTTGCATTCTCCCAACTTGAACACGAAACAGCACTTTATCAAAATTCTGGAGCTCGCGCTGAGGTTCTAACAATCCCCGTCGTATTTCACGTGATTCACAACAATGGTCCTGAGAATATTTCTACGGCACAACTTCATGATGCTCTAGAGGTAGTCAACAGAGATTTTAATGCACTTAGCGAAGATCTTGATCAAGTTGTGTCCGCGTTTGAGAATATTGTTGGAGATGTTCAGATGCAATTTAAATTGGCGCGAAAGGACCCTAATGGGGCTTGCCATTCAGGCATCAATCGCATTGTGAGCGCTGAAACGTATGTCGGCGAAGAGGACATGAAACTGCTGATTCAATGGCCCAGGAATAAGTACTTAAATATTTGGGTTTGTGCTGATGCATCCGGTGCAGCAGGTTACAGCTTATATCCAGGCTCTGTAAATGGTTCAGACAACTCAGCCATGGACGGTATTGTCATACAAGCTACATATACAGGTTCGATCGGAACGAGTAACAATTTCCGTTCAAGGGTCTTGACTCACGAAATTGGACATTGGTTAAATCTCCGTCATCTGTGGGGCAATTCAAATACACCAGGCGAGGAAGACAACTGTGACAATGATGACAATGTATCTGACACCCCCAACAGCAAGGGTTGGACGGTTTGTAATTTAGAAGGTATTTCATGTGGCTCTTTAGACAACGTACAGAATTACATGGAGTATGCTTACTGTGGCAGAATGTTTACTGAAGGCCAAAAAACACGTCTTCGAACTGCGGCTTTATCGTCAGTAGCCCAACGGAATCAACTGTCGACCCAAGCGAATCTGATCGCTACAGGTCTTGAGGGAGACCCAATCTTATGTGAGGCAACATTTTCACTCGATGAATATGTGATTTGTGTTGGAGACAGTATTCATTTTATTGACGAGAGTTTTCATGACGTGACCAATTGGTCTTGGGATTTTGCTGATGGAAGTACCATCTCTGGATCAGAAGAAGGAGTACATAACGATTTGTACCACATTTTCAATGCTGCAGGTACGTATGAAGTTGTATTGACGGCAAGCAATGGTTTTGAATCTCTTGCTTCGATTCCTACAAACGTCACAGTTCTTGCTTCAGGCTCGATGGAGAATCCTGCAATACAAGGATTTGAAGCCGCTTCATTTCCTTCAGAAGATTGGTTTGTCATTGATCCATTAAATGACGGAGGTTGGGAAATGACTGAAGAAGCATTTTTTTTAGGTTCAAGATCTCTTCATCTCGCAAATTGGGGGAATGATATTGAGTTCAATAAGGACTTTTTATTGACAAGTACGATTGATCTAACTGGGGCGACAGAGGTTAGGATTGCATACAAATGGGCATATTGCTTTAAAGGGACCAGCGAAGAGGATGACACAGACGATAGATTAAGGATCAGTGTCACGGGAGATTGTGGAAATGACTGGGATCTTCGAAAGATGCACAGAGGCTACACCACACTTCCTTCAGCTCCCCCGCATTATTATCCTTTTGTACCGGAAAGTTCTGATGAGTGGAATGAGTTCACTCTTATTTTAGACCAACCCCAATACCTGACGTCCAACTTCAGGGTCATGTTTGAGTTTGAAAGTAGATTAGGCAATGACATCTTTCTCGATGACATTAACATCACGGCATACGATTCTTCGATGCTCGCGATAGAACATTGGTCGATGGATCCTGAGTGGGAGCTTTTCCCGAACCCTTCCGATGGAGAGTCCACACTGAGCTGTACGACATTGTTTCATCACGATACCCGAATTGTCGTTTACGATGCCATGGGCCGAATTGTAGACACTGTATATGAAGGCTCTCTCCCGGCTGGAAATCACACCTTCACCGTATCTCCAATGAATTTAAGTCGAGGCACTTACTTTATCGTCGTTGAGGCTGAGGGGGGCGTTCGTCGATCTCTTACCTGGATGATTAAATAGTCGCGTACATCTTCTAGATAATTTACTAGTTTATTAAAAAGCCCGCATCATCGCGGGCTTTTTAATTGTATATTTTTAGGAAGTATTAGTCTTTCGAACCAAGCATAATAGACACACATCCTTCGGGTTTCAGAGCGGCATCAGTCTGTGGAACGGAAATGCGTATCGATAATCGTTGCGTGTTCTCTATTCTCAAATCAACATGGTTAACCTTGCCTGATTTATCGGGATTGCTCCAAATGGAATTCCCTTGGGAATCATATAGACCAAACTCAACAACACCTAATCTAGGGTGAGAACAAACCACGACTCTGTAGTTTACTCCACCATAGAACGTCATATCTAATTCAGCTTCATCGCCAGGAATTAATACAGCAGCGTTGTAATTGTCGTTTTGGGTGTAATCTTCCAAAATAGTAAGACAATTCTTTTTTGTAAATGCACGGCATTGGCTTGAAGCTTCAGCTGCAAAAAATGCGAATGACGCAAGTAATAGGATTGTGTATTTCATCTCTGCTTTCATTTTACGACGCTTTCGCGAGATTGTTACGTACGAGTGCTATTGCCTCTGAAATGGCTAAAATTGTTTCATCATCAGCCTTAAGTTCGTTTCCGCCGCGGATCACAATGACACCTTCTTTATTTTCTGATGTAGTATTCGCACCTTCACCAGACTTGACACCATCAAAGGCTTTAAGTACGGGTTGAAGTTGAGATTTCATGCTTACAATTGCATCAGAATCAGAGTAGCTGTCGATTAATTCTAACACGTCCTCAAGGATAAGTTTTTGTTCTGCAATTGCCTGTTTTAATCCATCTGTGGCGCCATCTAATTCTCTTGTGGCGAGATAAAGTCCCTCAACCCATCCTGCTGCAACAATCAAACCAGATAGATCGTTGCTCCCTGCATCTTTTAATTGTTGGTTTAATTCAAAGAACGCACTGGATACAATTGTAACAATTGTATCCTTGTTTGCCCTATTTTTTTCAACTCTAGAGATAACATCTTCACTGAGTATAGAACCTACACCGAGTTCCTTGCTCAATGTTTTGACAGCGTCCAAATATTGGAGAGCTTCAGCGTTCTTTTGGAAGATAGTAGCATAGCTTACATCTGCGCCATATAGACCAAGATGTATTGCGTGCTCTGTGCGTATACCGTCTTGTTCAGCCAAAGATAAGCTGCACAAGTAATCAGCATTAAAAGGTAGCCCTTCCTTTTGTATGATCCTTGCAGTCTCCATCGGAGATGGAGCCGCTCGAAATATTGTCTTAAGCTTTTTTGTTTGTTGCGCGGGACTTGCTTCACCGGTTGTAGAACCATCTGTAGTGCTAGAGTCGCCGCAACCCCATGAGAAGGCTGCTACAGCTATTGTGAAGGTGAGACCTTTACGGAATAAAGATTGAATGCTCATTTATTTATATTCTGGGTTGAGATGCTGAAGTTGGTGATTCTTTCCATTTATACGCAAACTAACACTAAAAGTTCTACACGTTGAAGTGTTAAGCGTAAAAAAATAGTATTTAGGGTCTAATGAGCTTCTAACCAATCATTGCCCGAATTTATGTCTACGATTAAAGGAACATTAAGTTCCACAGCCTCCTCCATACATCTTTTAACCAAAGCCCGAAGCATCTCTAACTCCACTTTGGGAACGTCGAGAACCAGTTCGTCATGTACTTGCATGATCAGTTTCGATTTCCACTCACCTTCTTCTAATGCTACCGCGAGCTTCACCATTGCAACTTTAATAATGTCTGCGGCAGATCCTTGAATTGGCGCGTTCACGGCATTGCGTTCTGCAAAAGCCTTAACCATTCCATTGTTTGAATTTATTCCCGGTAGTTTCCTTCGGCGACCAAAAATGGTTTCAGCATATTCTTTATCACGTGCCAATTCAACACATTCTTTGGTAAATTTCTCCAACGTTGGAAATTGTGCGTGGTATGAACTGATGATTTCCTTCGCTTCCCCTCGTTTTATTCCTAACTCTTCTGCCAAACCGAATGCGCCTTGACCATAAAGGATTCCGAAATTCACGGCCTTTGCTTGTGTTCTTTGTTCTCTAGTCACCTCATTAAGATCAACAGAGAAGACCTTTGCAGCTGTCGCGGCGTGAACATCTTGGCCTGCTCGAAAGGCATCACATAGACCAGGATCCTTACTCATGGCGGCCGCGACTCTTAATTCGACTTGACTATAATCTGCCCCGAGCAATACATGGTCAGAATCTGTAGGGATAAATGCCTTCCTAATCTGTCTTCCAGCTTCGGTACGGATCGGAATATTCTGAAGGTTTGGATCTTTTGAACTAAGCCTTCCAGTAGATGCAACTGTCTGCATGTACGAAGTGTGGATCCGGCCGGTCGTAGGGTGAACCAACTTAGGAAGAGGGTCAACATACGTATTCAATAACTTCTTTAGCTTTCTATATTCTAATACAAGCGCTACGATAGGGTGGAGATTTACGAGCTTGCTTAAGACATCTTCTCCTGTTTGGTATTGTCCTGTTTTTGTTTTCTTAGCCTTGTCAGTAATTGCCAACGTTTCAAAGAGAATTTCTCCGAGTTGTTTTGGGGAATCGATGTTAAAGTCGAGACCGGCTTCTTTTAATATTTGCACTTGAAGGGTCTCAATCTGTAATCCCAAATCGATGCTATACTTCCCCAGCATCTCTTCATCAATTCGAACACCTGTTAGCTCCATATCTGCTAAGATTGAGATAAGAGGTAACTCCACATCATTCAGAAGCTTGGTCATGCCAGCGTTCTCTATTTCTACTTTAAATATTTTGGCCAAACGAAGAACCAAATCGGCAGATTCACACGCGTAGACACTGACCACCTCACTGTCGATTTGGTCAAAAGATTTCCTGCTTTTACCTTTACCTACAAGCGCCTCAAGTGACATTGCATTGTAATTGAGGAAAATTTCAGCCAGGTTTTCTAATTTGTGAGTTTGGTCTGGATCAAGCAGGTAGTGCGCGATCATACAATCAAAAACATTTTTAGAGAGTTTGACCCCAAGCCGTCCAAATACTTTTCTACTGAACTTATAGTTCGTCGCAGTAATTTCTTTAGACTGGTCCTCAAGGAGCGGTTTAAATGCTTCAATGATAGTTGAAGCTCCTTCTCCAAGGGGTACATACCAAGCTTCTCCAGGCATGATGGCAAATGAGAATCCCAATAGTTTATCCAACATGGGGTTAAAGCCATCAGTGATGATATGAAACCCCCAACCTGATGATTCCTGAAGTTTGGCAATCAACGTTGAGCGACCTGAAGGCGAGTCAGCGACATGGTAGTCCCCTGAAGGTTTTGTTGTTTGAGGACGAACATGATCTACAAGGAGTGGGGGCGTTTCCGTGGGTGTGGAGAGCACTTCTGAATTGTCCCCGAACATACTCACTTGCCCCACATTGTTTGTATTGATTTTAACCGGCGTAGCTGGAGGAGTCTCGGTCGATACGTTGACACTCGGTATAAGCTTACGTAGCAAGGTGCGGAACTCTAATTCTTCTAGGATTTCTTCCAAAAGACTTACGTTAACCTCATTTTTCACCATGCCCTCAATATTTACCTCAGCAGGAATATCAAGTACGATCGTCGCAAGTTTTCTGGAAAGGAGAGCCTGTTCATGATTCGCCTCCACTTTTTCTTTAAGCTTTCCTTTCAGCTGATCTGTATTTTTATACAATCCATCAATGCTGTCGAATTCGCAGAGTAATTTTGCAGCGGTTTTTGCACCCACCCCCGGAACTCCTGGGATGTTGTCAGACGCATCTCCCATAAGCCCCAAATAGTCAATAACCTGCTCGGTGCGATTGAGCCCAAACCTTGCACAAATTTCTTCAGGCCCCCATATTTCTGCTGGGTTACCCCCTCTTCCGGGTCTATACATCTTCACTCTGTCGGAAACAAGTTGACCGAAATCTTTGTCGGGGGTCATCATATACACATCATACCCTTGTTTCTCTGCTTTTTTTGCGAGATATCCAATCAAATCGTCGGCCTCGTACCCCATTTCCATTCTTGTGGAAATCTGCAGGCCTTCCAGAACTTTTTTAATGAGGGGCACACTCAATTTAATGTCCTCAGGCGTTTCATCCCTATTTGCCTTGTATTCAGGGTAGATTACATTCCTAAAAGACCCCCCAGGAGGGTCAAAAACCACTGAGATATGTGTGGGCTTTTCAACTCTGATAATTTCTAGAACGGCATTTGTAAAACCAAATACAGCAGATGTGTTGAGTCCTTTTGAATTGATACGTGGGTTTTTTATAAAGGCGTAGTAAGCTCTATAAATAAGTGCGTATGCGTCTATTAAGAATAGTTTTTTATTTGATGGAGCTGACAACATTTATATTCACCCTTAGCGAGATCCACTTTTATAAATAGGAACGGTACTGCATGCCTCACCGAACATTAAACTCTTTACGAAGGGCTGCAGTTTTTGTTGGATTTGAAGAAGTGAGTTCGCTCCACCGGAATTTGAACAGCCTCTTATGACAACTCTTTTGCCAGAATAATCTTCTGGGGATAGATTCTCGATGGCACGTTTTAAAGATTCTGCCTGTGCGTTTTCTAATCCCCCCACAACAACAAATTCAGAAGTGGACAGTGTTGCTGAGACTAACATCCAAGCCCAATCTGGAACGATTGCATCTTCAGTACATGTAAGACCGACACCTAGTCCGCTGAAGTTTTCGGATTTCAGATTTTTTGCATTCTCCCTAAATTCTTTCTCTTTCACGATCATCCCCTGCCAAAGCCAGTCTGTGAAATCAAGTTCGACACATTTGATTTCGCTTAATTGGCCGAGGTCTATTTGTATCAAACCACTCTCTTCTACACGATTGCGAATACCTCCGTCCAGATCCTTATTTCCCGAATTCATCATGCACTTTGAGCGTTGTTGTCACGCAAATTCTTATTGATTTCGAGTCGTTCCATCTCTTCACAAAGTTGAGCAGCAATGGCTTCTGCATCGTATCCACATTCCGCATAAAGTTCAGCCTGAGTACCGTGCTCGATCCATTGGTCTGGCATCCCCAATCTCGTAACTTTTGCGTGATATCCTTGTTCGGACATCCATTCGATCACTGCCGATCCGAATCCTCCTTGAATCGTTCCATCCTCAACTGTAATGACTGATTTAAATCTACCGAAAATTTCGTGCAACATTATTTCGTCAAGTGGTTTCACAAACCTCATGTCGTAATGAGCAACAGAAATTCCTTTCTTCTCAACTTCTGCAATCCCTTTCTGCGCCTCAGTTCCTATAGCACCTATACTTAACAAGGCAATGTCATCTCCATTCTTCAATTTGCGCCCTTTCCCGATGGCAATCTCAGAAAATTCATTCCTCCAATCTGCGATAGAACCAGTCCCTCTGGGATAACGAATTGAGAAGGGTCCACGATGCTTCTCCGATGCGGTATACATCATATTCCTTAAGTCTACTTCATCCATAGGGGCTGCCACTACCATGTTTGGGATACATCGCATATATGCCAAATCAAATGCTCCATGGTGTGTTGGCCCATCGGCTCCTGCAATCCCAGCCCTGTCAAGACAGAAAACAACATGTAAGTTTTGGAGCGCAACATCGTGTACCACCTGATCGTATGCACGTTGCATAAAACTTGAATAAATATTACAAAAGGGGATGAGTCCACTTGTTGCCATCCCGGCACTGAATGTAACAGCGTGTTGTTCAGCGATACCTACATCGAATGCTCTGTCAGGCATTTGCTCCATCATCATCTTTAATGAACATCCGGAAGGCATCGCTGGAGTTACGCCGACAATACGTCTGTTTTTCTTGGCTAAATCGATGATGGTTTGGCCGAAAACATCTTGGAATTTGGGAGGTTTGGCACCCGTATTGACTTCTGTCGTTTGAACACTTTCCCCGGTTTCCTTGTTAAATAATCCGGGTGCGTGCCATTTTGTAGGGCTCCCCAATTCGGAAGGTTCGTATTTCGCTCCTTTCCGAGTTACGCAGTGTAACAACTTGGGGCCTGGGATGTCCTTTAAATCGGCAAGGACCTTTGTTAAATGCTCAACGTTGTGGCCGTCAACTGGACCGAAATATCTAAAATTTAATGACTCAAACAGATTGCTTTGTTTGAGAATTACCGACTTGATTGCATTTTCTACTTTTTGAACTACAGCTTGAGCATTGGGACCAAATTTTGAGATTTGTCCCAGTAGATTCCAAACCTCATCTTTCACTTTGTTGTAAGTGTGAGAAGTCGTGATGTCGGTGAGGTATTCTTTTAAGGCACCGACGTTGGGGTCGATGGACATACAATTGTCGTTGAGAATAACGAGCAGATTGCTGTCCTCAATACCAGCGTGATTTAGCCCCTCAAATGCCAGGCCTGCAGTCATTGCCCCGTCTCCGATTACAGCGATATGATGTCGATCTCTATCTGCATTCAATCGAGACCCAACAGCCATGCCAAGCGCTGCAGAGATGCTGGTGCTACTGTGTCCAACGCCGAATGTATCGTATTCGCTCTCCGATCGTTTGGGGAACCCACTGAGGCCCTTGTACTTTCTATTTGTATGGAAGTTTTCACGACGTCCCGTTAAGATTTTATGACCGTAAGCCTGGTGACCAACGTCCCAAACTATTTGATCTTCAGGAGTGTTAAACGTGTAATGAAGAGCTACGGTAAGTTCTACGACGCCCAAACTCGCTCCGAAATGACCTCCTTTTTCCGAGACGACATCTATAATAAACTGACGAAGCTCGGTGCAAACTTGTTCTAACTCTTCCGGATTAAAATTTTCTCGCAAGTCTGCGGGGATTTTAATCTTTTCTAAAAAAGGACCGGCGGGAAAAGGGTTCATGATATCGTACCTAGATTGTTATGCGTCTATAAGTTCAACAAGTCCTCGTAGGATTGCGACACCATCAGAATTTCCGAGGTCTTCAGAGCAGGCTCGTTCAGGGTGGGGCATCATACCGAATACGTTTTTATCAACGTTACAAATTCCAGCAATATTGTTGATGGAACCGTTTGGATTAGAAGCATTGCTAACTTTTCCATTCTCATCACAATAGCGGAAAATAACTTGGTCATTTTCTTCGAGTGCTTCAAGTTCTTCTTTTGGAAGAAAGTAGTTGCCCTCTCCATGAGCAATAGGGATCATTAATGGAATCGTGTGGTCCAATTCGGACGAAATAGATGCCGAATGTGAAGCGGGAAGCAGATGAACGTTTTTGCAGATGAACTTTCTACTTTCATTATGCATGAGTGTTCCTGGTAAAAGTCCCGCCTCGCATAGTATTTGAAAACCGTTACAAATGCCAAGTACTTTACCTCCTTTCCCAGCAAATTTCACGACCTCTTCCATGATGGGTGCAAATCGTGCAATCGCACCACTTCTCAAGTAGTCGCCATAACTGAATCCTCCAGGAAGGACTACTGCATCAACATTTTGAAGGTCTGAATCTTTGTGCCAAAGCTCTACGGCCTCATATCCGAGGCTGTCTTTTAAGGCATGGACGATGTCCATGTTGCAATTTGATCCGGGGAAGGTGACGACGCCTATTCTCATAGTGCGAAGTTCGTCAAAATAAGGGGATTATCTATCTCCCAACCCTCTTTATTTTACCATTTTCCATGTACGTACTGCTCCGCTTTCTGGGTCCGTTAATCTGATGAGTATCATCGTGGGCCAAACATCGGACTCCATCCAAATGGTTCCGTCGATTTCGGGCATAAATACTGGGGTGACACTTCGACCACTCAAATCATACGCGCGTGCTTCACATGTTTCAAATCCCAAACCAAGATTTATTTTCCAACCGTTTTGAGTAGAAATAGGATTTTCTATTTCAAAAAGAGGCGACAATTCGACTTCTAGAGTTCTTCCAAAACCTTCCACCGGAGGGTCATTCGTGTCGCTATCGTCACTTACAATATTCTCACCTTCAATCGTAATTACTTTCCGAATAGTTTGCGAACAGTAATTGTTCCAAGCATTTAAGAATACGTCATACGTGCCTGCCTCTGAATAGGTGTGAACGGCATGGATGTTAAAGCTCGGTTCTGATTCATCTCCGAAAAACCAACTGTATCCAGTGGCTCCTTCAGATTGATTTGTGAACCCCAAAGTATAACCCGATCCATCCCCTGATGTAAGTGGTAGAATAGGCGCTTGAAAATCAGCGATTACTTGCGGCGCCGCGATTACTTCTACGGTCACTGTGTCTGCACAACCGAAGGAATCAATTGCAATGGCTGTGTATTCGCCAGCGTCTAAATTAGAAATTGATTCAGTCACCTCTCCTGTGGACCAAATATATCCATATGGTTCTATCCCTCCCGAAACATTAAATTCGATCGACCCGTCAGAAATACCATCGCATCCTATATGACCTATATCAAGTCCCAAATCCAATTGAGCAGGCTGAATGACTTCAGCGGATTCTTCTCTGTCAGGACATCCCCAGTGACCACCATCTGTTGCGACAACTGTATAAGTGCCCGATGGTAGATTCGTTAATATTGCCTGACCAGTGCCATCTTCAAAAGATGCAATTTCTTCACCAGATTCGGTGTAATAAGTGAATGTCCATGGCTCTTCACCCTCACCATTAACAGCGATTGACGTCACGCCCTCACCGTCACATCCTGGAGACACGACTGTAAGATCTATGCTAGGTGCAGAAACAACATCGATTCCGATTGAATCCAAACATCCAAATGCATCTGTTACAGTCACATCGTAGTGCCCATCTTGTAAACTCGTTGCAACGTGAGTCGTCTCACCATTGCTCCAATTATATTCAAAAGGTGAATCACCTCCTAGAACTTTTACGGTAGCTTCGGCATCAAGAGCGTCTTCACAATAAATGGTGGATTGAATCTCTAAAACCATATCTTCAACACCCACTACGTTTGCTGAATGTGTGTTCACTCCACAACTGTATTCCCCTTGATTGCTTATTAACCCAGTGTATTCACCTGAGTTAAGTCCCTCAAATACACCAGCTCCATCAAGTTCTGTAAGTGTGCTTATCAGATTTCCATCGGCATCGTTTAATGCATAATCCCAAGGTCCTGATCCGCTACCTAGCAAAGAGATTGAGGCTTCACCCTCGCCGTTACACCCGGGGCTTACAGTTTCGATTTCTGCAGGCGCAGAGATGTGAATGTCCCATCTTATATCATTCGTGATAGACCCCAAAGACGTTTCCCCACCCTGAATAGAAAAGCCAAACGCCAACCCTTCTGAGAGTGGAAAACCACCACTTTCGTCTGAGGATGAAATCCAGGCACAATAATCTCCCAAATGAAAATCTACGAGTCTTAGCGTGAAATTCTTTGTGGTTTGTGCCGCAACTTGAGTTGAAACACCGATGCCTACAGTGGCATTTTGCTCACCTGCCATCGATGGTAAAACATGAATGCTATAAAAAGAACTACCTACATTGTTATCTGCTGGTGCAGACATGATATCACATTTGTGATTTCCCTTCCAATTGTTTGCGTCAAGTTCAGAATCAAAGAAAACCGTTGATGCATCATCAATTGCAATAACTATGTCATCAAATTCATTGCCACTTTCTAGCACCCATCTCATATACGTAACCTCAGGATTTATACTGCTTCCTTCAGACTCTGCTTTCCCCGAACTCGCATACATGCTTTCATTAATTTGTGCCTGTGGCGTATCTGTTGCACGAATCCAGAATGATTTTCCAGGTGCCAGATATTGAGTTTGTCCATTGACGCCAAATCCTGAAGCATACGTGTCGTAGTTTTTCGTTTGGTTGTTGTAAATGTTCACGCTTTTTTCCAGCCCCGTCATATTCTCGAATAACAACGCCAAGTCTATGTACGCTTGTGTTGGGTTAGAAATCAGATTAAACGCAATGAAATTCGATTTAAAGACGGGCAAAGCCATCTCAAAATCCTGAATACTCCCTTTGTAGTCAACATAATATGTGCCTGCAGGAATCGCGATTTCGTATCCAATCCCGGGCTCTAAAGTGTCGTCCACAGATTGAATTGGATCCATCTGGAAGGTTGACTCGTTCCATGACCTAATGTTAGACATGGTGGCATTTGGATTGTCGGCCCCCAAGAATCCAGAAGTCGGAAAATCTCCGAGTAATTCAGATACCGTGACTCCTTGCAATCCAAATCCCACAAGGTGTAGCGCATCCTCGTCACAACTCATTTCGAATTCACGAATAACCTCTCCGATATAATTTGCTTCGGACCCCATGATTACAGATGCGGGGCCAAATTCATTGTTTCCTAAACGAAGTTCTCCATTCGTTGCATCTAGAACTCCCGTTGTAAATTCAAGGTGATGTCGAACACGAAGCGAACCTTCAATATTAATGATGTTTCCACTGGTAATCCATAAATCGTAACATTCAGCTGCACCGGTAAAAGTTTGGTCTATTGTGTTTGAAAAAGCAACACGCATGTTTCCAGCCTTCACAAAACCGGCAGACGACCAGTCACCATGAATCGTTAAAGTTGTTTCAACCGTACCGTCTAAGCTTAGAACACCTCCCTCTTGTATGGATAGATTGTTGATTTCTGTATTGCTGTCTACGATGACCATATGACTTTCCTGTATCACAACGTCGTCAGAAGATTCAGGAATACACAAACAACTCCATGTTGTTGATTCATTCCAGCTTCCCGAATTGACACTATTTATCATTGCTTGACGTGACTCAAGATTTGCAGCCTCGAAAACAGTTGGGATGTTTTCAGCCCGCAAATTAAATTCTTCAAGTGCAACCTGTAATTCGGCAGATTGTTCGGCAGAGATATTCAATTGTGGTTGAATAAAGTCATTCGTCGTTTGAGACAGTGCTGGCAAGCAACAGAGCGATAAAAAAAGATATGTGAGTGCAAATATTCGCATAACAAAAGAGATAGGTGTGTATTCTTTTACGTTTTTTTATCCAAAAGGTTACGCGAATGAGGTCATTCTAATAAGAAGCGACTTAAATTTGCAATTGAATCACATCGGAATGAATACTCAGGATATCATATACCCAATAGGTCAGTTCGTTTCTTGGACTTTTGACAACTTACTTGAACCATTAATGGATCCCTTTAATTCAGGAGTCATTATTCTCGGTCTCGTTTCTCTAGTAGTTTGGCTTAAAGTGCTCAACGGATATGTTGTAAAGGCAAAAGCTGAGGGCAAGAACCCATGATTGAACCCATCGAATTACGGGTTAGCTGACCTTAACGAGTACATCTAGACCGATATCTTTCCGGTACTGTTTTTCACTGAAATCTATTGATTCGGCTAACTTGTAACTCCGCTCCAAGGCCTGTTCAAGACCATTTCCCAGACCAGTACATGCGATAACCCTTCCTCCATCGGAGACAACTTTCCCTCTTTTTTTTGTTGTGCCTGAGTGAAAAATCAATCCTTCATTTTCTCTCAGGGGTGTTTCAAGACCTTTAATGTGAACCCCCTTCTTATAGTCTCCAGGATATCCCGCAGAAGTTAACATTACTGTGGCTGCTGTCTTATCCTCTATTTGTAGGTCGTATTCACTTAAAAGACCAGAACCCAAACTGTCGAATAAGTGAAGAAGATCACTTTTGAGCAAAGGCAATATTACCTCAGATTCAGGATCCCCAAGGCGACAGTTGTATTCAACAACATATGGATCGCTCCCCACTTTCATGAGCCCGATAAAGATGAATCCATTGTATGGGATATTGTCCTTTTTAAGCCCCTTAATCGTAGGGATAATGATTTGGTTTAGCGTTTTTTCATGAAATTCAGCGTCTACAAAAGGGACAGGGCTTATCGCTCCCATTCCACCTGTGTTCGGGCCTATATCTCCTTCGCCTACTCTCTTGTAATCCTTTGCAGAAGGAAGAATTCGATATGCCTCACCATCTGTCACAATGAAAGAACTCACCTCTATGCCGTCCATAAATTGTTCAATCACTACTTTAGATCCAGCTTCGCCGAAAACGGCATTTTCTAACATGTCTTCAAGACATTCCTGAGCTTCCTCAATACTTTCTGTGATAACCACCCCTTTTCCAGCGGCCAACCCATCCGCCTTCAGAACATAGGGTGGCTTTCTTTTGTCAAGATATGCAATTGCTTCTGGCAGTTGTCCTTGAGAAAAACTTGCATAAGCCGCAGTAGGAATATTATGTCTATCCATAAATGCCTTTGCAAAATCCTTTGAACCTTCTAGCCTCGCACCCGCTTTCGGAGGGCCTACGACAGTCAGGTTTTTATGTTTGTCAGATGTTTGGAAATAATCGACGATTCCAGCCACTAAAGGAGCTTCAGGACCTACAATAAGCATACTGATGTCATTCCGGCGGATAAAGCGGTCTATCGCTTTAAAATCCATAGGGTCGATAGGCACATTTGTAGCGATCTGTTCTGTGCCAGCATTTCCTGGTGCCACATAAAGTACTGACAGTAATGAGCTTTGCGCTAGTTTCCATGCCATAGCATGTTCGCGACCACCCGAACCTAATAATAGAATATTCATAGTTAACAAAGCTAACCGGTAGCCTGACTTACACCAACCTACTTTTTCCACACAAAACACACACTTACCACTAAGAACGAATTGTAGCTCGATATTTTGATGGGGAAGATGTGTGGGCACTGTGGAGGCTGTCCCGCTCAGAACTCCCACCTTTATCTTGTTCGATTTTGTCTGAATCCGGAGTAATCTTAGATGAATTCGTAGAAATAAAACCTAACTTTTCAACATCCGGTTTTAAAGACGATCTATCTTTTGAGTCGTTCATCGAGAAAAGGACCAAAGCAAATACTGCAAAAGTCACACCTGCTTGCGTCTCGAGAGTGTCTTCAGCAAAGCAAGAAACAACGACCATCCACCAAGCTAACCTACCCAATGACAACCATTCACTGTCCCTTTTCCAAGAAGCAATTAAAACGAGGATCCATAAGATTAAAGCAATGAATCCACTCCCAACCCACCATGCGATATATTGATTATGTGTTCGCTTTCTAAATTGTGTGTTTAAAGGTGTGTCAAGTTCGATATATGCATCTTGATAAGCATCAGGGAGGTCACCAGTCCCAACCCCCAATAGAGAATTAACGATTCCGTTATTCAATGCGATATGAAGCCCAGTTTTCAGGTAAACCCATCGTTGAGTCACAGAATTTCCACTCGGGTTACCATCATCCATCCAGTTCCCCACCTCATACCTCAATAAATCAAGGCGGCGATTCATTCCAGATTTTAGATGTTCAACTGCAGATGTCTTTCCTTGTTCAATTGCACGAATATCCTCCTCAGTTAACCCTTGAATTGCAAGACCATCTTTAGGGAGGTTTAACGAGGTAAGGTAACGAGTAAGTGTTGTTTTGAGGGGATACCCCATATTATCTGGCCCGTCAAAAAGATAATTACTCCTTTTATTCCACTCTATCCGAGCTTCATCCCAGGCCAGAAAATTCCATACTTTATATCCATTTTCATCAAGAAATCTGTCTTGATGGTGGGTATAAAGAGCCCCCCACTCAGTGTGTGTGGGAAGCTGATCGGGTTGTGGCGATGGGCGTAAGGTTTGTACGAGAAGTATGATCCCTACGAACGAAATGGCCGAACCCACAACAATGACCAATCTAAGCGAGTGCTTCATCCAATACTGCATCATTCCGAAAAACGTCGCAAAAATGAACATGAGGCACCCAGTAACGCATTCGGTTTGCCATATATAAAACAGAGCGATCACAGCATATAAGATGGCTGGTATAATAAGGCCATGCTTTTTAATACTATAAATGAGAAGTCCACCCCATCCCAAAGAGAGCAGGATTCCCATTCTAATATGAGAAATGAAAGGTGACCATTCACTTGAATGAAGGGTTTCACCAGCAGATATTTTCCACCATCCCAACGCCAGGCCTGCGATGGCAGACGTTGAAATAGAAAATACAAACACAGACAGAATTCGGGGGAGCCATTTGTTTTGATCCCAACGAATCGTCATGAGCGCAGTGGTGACAATTAAAATGGGCAGCTTGATCTGCAATGTCATGAGCCCTTCGCTCAGGTTGTCCGTCCAAAGGAGCCCCACGACATGCCAAATATAAAGACCTGCCATGGCTCCGGTAAGAAGCTTATTTGTAGGTGTAATTAAGGAGAGATTGACAGCGGAAACGAACCACGCAAGAGCAATGAGCCCCGTCCCAAAACTTGTCCCGAAGGATGACCAAGGAAGTGATGCCAGCGTAATCAGCAATCCAGCAACCAGGATTTTCTCGCTTATCGAAGCAGCTTTTGATCCCATTTAATATCCAAGGATTTCTAGATACTCGCCACTTTCTAGTTTTGAAACGGCTTCTTTAACAACTTCGTCATTGGGTAACAAATGGCGAAATACGCCCGAGGTATTTTCGGTATGGTAAATCAGTTCTTCGGTCAGTGCTTCTCGAATTTCTATTTCGTACTTATTTAGATCCTCGTTAAGGTTGGGTTTGGATAAGTTATTTAAACGATTGATCAACTCAGCATTAGAAGCGAGCGTCCCATCTTCTTCCATCGCATCCTCAAGGACTTCGACTACACGTTTGGTTTTAGGTTCGTATGGAAAGTCTCGCCCAGTTTTTTCAAGCAATTCCGAAGAGAATTCATCATTCATAAATCGCATGAAAGCTTCCCACTGAATTCCAGTGAGTTCGAAATATTCAGGGTCCAAATTGTACTCTTCTCCTCCCAAGTTTGTCTCATTTACAGCGAAATCAAATAAGACTCCGCTATCCAAGATTCCCGACAATACGTAGTTTAATTTCTCGGTATTTATTTCTATATCTGGGATAACCCCCCGTCCCTCTATTACAGGACGACCATTTTTTGTGTAAAATGTTTGAAGCGTCGAGTCTGCCTGAATTTTCGCGTCTCCACGATCATCACGATCCCCATAATGGAGTCTTTGTACACATCTCCCGCTCGCTGTATAGTATTTGGCGACAGTAATTTTAATGCGTGACCCATAGGCCAACTTTTTTGTTTGCTGAACAAGGCCTTTTCCAAAACTTTCCTGCCCCACAATCAACGCGCGGTCTAAATCTTGTAAAGTTCCTGCAACAATTTCTGAAGCAGAGGCGCTGTTATTGTCGATGAGAATCGCCAGTGGGATGTCCGGAAGTAAGGCTTTGCTTTGGGTAATGTAATTGTTGTTCCATTCAGGGGTTTTGCCTTTCATCGAAACGACTTCCTCCCCTTTTGGTACAAATAAATTCACTATGCTTACTGCCTCACGTAACAATCCACCTCCATTCCCTCGAAGATCAAATACGATTTGTTTTGCCCCCATCGAATCAGTGAGCTGTATGAGCGCCTTTCGCACTTCGATTGTCGCAGTACGCGTGAATTTACTTAGAATAAGGTAGCCTGTAGAATCACTGATCATCCCGTAATATGGGACGTCAGGCGCTTTAATTTTTTCACGCGTGAGTGTAACATCGATTATATCGAGCTCGCCCGGGTGCTGAATGCCTACCTGAATTTCTGTTCCGGATGTCCCTTTAATCAGCTCTCCGATTTTACTCATGTCGAGGTGTGAGATTGTTTGGCCTTCGATCTCCATCAAATTATCTCCAAGTTGCAACCCAGCTTTTTCAGCAGGGGAGTTTTCCTTGATATCCACAATGTAAAACGTCCCATCCCAACGCTCATCTAATGACAAACCTACTCCGCCATATTCTCCTGTAGACATGAACCTGACATCCTCCATCCTAGATTCAGGATAATATCGTGTATAGGGATCTAGAGAGAGCAACATCGCATCAATACCTGTTTGCATGAGGTCGCCCGGAGACAATGGATCGACATAATAGATATTCAATTCCCGAAAAGCCGAGTTTAAAATCTCAAGCTGCTTAGACATTTCAAAATAATCTTCTTTAATAGGAAGGCGTAAAGAAATCATTGCCGCACCTATAATGGTAAAAGCGATTAAGATGCTCTTTCGGGATTTATTCATTGGGATGACTTTTCAATAGGGTGATCGATTAATACGTCGATAATCTTTCGAATGTTGTTCTGACATGCTTCGAAGGTCGGAATTTCTCTGCCGATATAGATAAAAACCAACGCTCTTTGTGGATCTCCTGCAGACCAATCAACCAAAAGTCGGTGTTTTTCTAACCGCCAAGCTTCTCGAAGAAGACGTTTTATCCGATTGCGATCAACCGCACGTTTAAATCGTCTTTTGCTTACTGTAGTTGCGACTTGATATGGAAATGGAGCGTCAAAAGAACTGTGTGTGTACCGAACCAAAATCGACACAGCCTTGAGTTTGGAACCTTCTGCGAATGCTCTATCTAATACGATCACGCTTTTTAAACGTTCGTTTTTTCCAAATGTATTTCTAGATTGCCCCATTTGGGCACAAGATAACCTCAGGACTTACCTTTCATATACTGTTCTATCGCCATTGTCATCGATGGCGCTTTTGCAGTCGGTGCATTAATGTCAATTCTAAGCCCAGCATTCTCAGCGGCTTTAGAAGTTGTAGGACCGAAAGTAGCGATTTTTGTTTCGCCTTGCTCGAATTCAGGGAAGTTCTTGAGCAATGACTCTATTCCGCTAGGGCTGAAAAAGACAAGTAAATCGTATTTGACATCAGTTAGATCGCTCAAATCAGAACAAACCGTCCTGTACATACAAGCTTTGCTGTAATCCACGCCTAAATCATCAAGCGCATCAGGTATGGATGCTTTAAGAAGATCTGAACAAGGAAGTATAAACTTCTCTTTCTTATGCTTCTTCATGATCGTCATGAGTTCAGAAAAACGAATTTGACCATGGAAAATCTTCCTCTTGCGATACACAACGTATTTCTGCAAATAATAAGCGGTGCTTTCACTAATGCAAAAATACTTTAACGAAGTAGGCACCTCATACCTCGTCTCTTCGGCCATTCTAAAGAAATGATCAACAGCCATACGAGATGTTAAGATGACTCCTGTGTATTCAGATAGATCTATACGTTGTTTTCTAAACTCTTTTACTTCAATCGCCTCAACATGGATAAAAGGACGGAAATCAACAGTCACTTTCGTGTTTTTGGCTAAATCGAAATACGGGCTCTTTTCCGTAATCGGTTTTGGCTGAGAGATAAGAATAGTCTTTATCTTCTTTTTCATCGCGTGTTAGTTGTTCAAGTTCCTTATAGTATGTTCATTATAAATTGAATAATGATTAATACGGGTAGGATTTCGAGGGCGCAAATATAGACAATTCTCCACCAAAAATAAGATAATCGCCGTTTTGATGTCTGAAATACCCTCCAAAAACGAAACAAAGTCCAGCCTCCCCATGTGAGTATAAACACTTCAGATCCTAGTATTGACAGCCATTCAGGCATCAACGAAAAGACAAGAGCAAGAGCTCCAATGGTTGCCGACATCCAGGTTCTCAGGTGACGATCAATATCGATTTGATCTTTGGCTATTAATTTGGTCATTTGGAAACGCACTAAGACCCACCTTGTCAGCAATCTATATGACAAAGTGACGGTACCTAAGGCACTGCCTATCGCCAAAGTTTTGTAGGTAGGTAAATTGATTTCCAAAGCTGTAACACACCCAAGTGAAATCGTAGTTACAGCAATTATTCCAAGTAAATGCGCAATAATTACTCCTCCGGTTCTGGGCGCTTCCTCCGCACTTCTTTGCCAAATCCTCCGCACATCACTCAATACCCAACCGGCAAGTCGCCATTCTCGAGGAAAACCATGTCTTAGCCACATGAGCAAAAGGCCTATTGCAAGAGAAAGTGAGAATAAGACAATTAAGGGGGTGTCTAGATGATTTATTTCTATGCTTTCGTTCATGCGTTGCAATTTCCATCAATTCACCTGAATTAGGCCACGTCTAATTATTTTTTTTATTTTGGGTGTTTCTTCTGAGGAGTCTGTGTTGCTCGCTTTTAATACTGCGATATAGGTTCCTGGGAATAACTTCCCGCCCGAAAGACTTTCCCCTTCAAAAATCCATATTTTTTTAGATTCCACCTCTTCTCCTTCTTCGGTTAATTTGGTAGCCCATTCTCCATTTGAACTGAAGATGTTAATTTCGACCGACCAAACCCCAACGTTTTCTGGTGGTTGCCACTCGAGCATTGCCCACTTAAAATTTGAGGTTGATTGATTATCAATCGTTTTTGGGGTGATTATCAATGGATGTTGCGGGCTATTTTCTATCGTATTTTCATGTTGACTCACGGAAGAGAAATTATCCATCCCTGGAGAGCTTCCGCCTTTATTATTTGGTGCATTCACCCAAATATCTTCAGACAAATTATAGCGTTCCTGTGAAACGCCATCGAGTGAACTGTTTATTTCTACTTCATCTGTGTAACCCGTTCGAGTAGACATTAGGCGCAGAACTCTTCCATTTGTAAGAGAGGGTAAATCAGCCTTTATAATTCGTGAATCTACACTTGTGTTGTCAACCCAAGAAGGACATTCTGCAAATGCAATAATCCCTTGAGGAGGGTTCCACCAACTTATTTCCGTAAATTCTGACCATTCGTTTGGCAGTGGATGGTCATCCGTTGTGACAATGATTCCAGAGGTGGATTTGACATGGTCAGATGTATTGCAAATCTCTACGAATTGCGCTTTGCCGGGCAAAGGGTCAGAAAGAACTTCATTAAGCAAAAAATCTCTTTGCGTGTTTTCTGACGGAAGCTCTATCGTCCATGTGTTTGTTCTTGTTGGCTTTTCGTCAGACATTTCCTTCCATGCATAACACGTTATTTCCACGAGATTTTCAATGGTCCCAAAATCATAAATAGAATGCTCCGAAACGGCGATATTTGATGAACTACTTATGAATTCCCATTCAATAGGGGGGTCCCAGTTTTCAGAAAACAACACACTTGAGTCCATAGAATACGGTGAATGCCAGCAAAGATGTTCTCCAAGACTCCCCCAAATCAAACTTGTATCCCTCAAACTTTCCACTTTGATCATCTCAAAACCCGGCAATCTTGCAGTTCCTCGGGTACACCCCAAAACACCCGTTCCGCTGATCCAATTGTTCGGTGAGTTTGCCGGAAGGAAATAATTGAGGCGTTCTAATGAAAAACCACCCTCGGCTTTTTCACGATCATCATGCCAACACCTACTGTATTCTACCAAATCAATCATTGTGGTTTCTTCACTCAGATTATTTATCCGAATACTGAGTTTTATTTGCCCAGAATTTGCTGCCAATGCACTCCATGAGTCCATACAATTGGGCTCAAGTACAAGCACACTGTCCACATTGAGATATTGTCCAGCCTTTAACACGGACTCTCCAAGTTGCAATCCCTCTAAATCAAGAGTTCGGTTGCTGACATTTACGATTTCCACCCACTCGTCCCAAGGGCTTTCAGGAGAGGGATTTGTCAGGAATTCTGAAATGACGATGTCTCCCCACCCGGGTGGTAGTGCGGGGATCCAGTCCATGGTTGCTCCGTGTGTATTGACGCCATTTGTACACAGTTTTGCATCTTCGACAATGATGTCTATGGGTTTTCCTTCCGGCAAGGGTGATTCCAGATCCACGACCCAATATGGACTCTCCCAATACGCTTCCTCTTCGTTTTCTTCTTGTATAAATTGGCATTTTAATTCAGAAAGGGGGTCTATGTCTGGTTGAAGTAAGAACGCTACTTTTTGTGGATTTACGAGATGCGAAGAAATATAAATGGGTGTGGCAATTTGTGGGGCACTTGCTTCAAGTTCTCCTTTTCCCCAAGGTGTTGCACCTAACGGCAAAGAAGTCGGTTCCCAATTGGACGCCAAACCACATCCTTCCGGAGACAATTTACTTATAGATCGCGCGGCTAAAGATTCTCCATTCCACCATGACCGTTCATAGGTAAGTCCATCGATTAAAGTACCGTCTGGTCGCAACAAAGAAAGAGTCATTCCGTTGTCACTGAGGCCTGACCAGCCTTCCACCTCTGCGACATACCCTACTTCAGGAACGCTTTCAGTGGTCGTAAAAGGAGCAGCGCAAATAAGACATCGTGCATGTGGGGGTAGGTGCCCATTCCAGTTGTTTTTGGGCAGGATTGCGCGTACAATTCCAGCTTCTAAAGTTGAGCTTTCAGAGACCAATCCCCATCCGTTCAAGTTAATTATTCTGTCAGTTCGATTAAATACTTCCATCCATTCGACTTCAGGTAGGCCCACGGATGGCGTTGCATCTACAAACAATTCCGTGATCGTGATTTCTCTGAAATTGACAGTGTTAGAATCTGCCCACACCACACGTAATACTGTATCCAGTTCATTTGTGGAAACACGACAATCAACAGCGCTGCCGTCAATCAATGGGTTCATTCCTGTAAATACTGCGTGGTGAGGTCTGTCTGTCATGTTTATTTCCTGAGTAGCCGTCTCAACAATTAACCCAATAGGAGAAGGGCGATTCCATACAATTTCTATGCTGGTGCTGTCTAAGATGCTGTGTGTTAGTATCCTATGATTTTCTATAGGACGCCATAAGGGTGCAAGTCCCAGAAGGCCCCAAGAAAAGGCATCTGTGTTTGAAGAAGTACATGTCGCTTCAAATCCGATACACCTTGGCGCCCAAATTTCATTTGAATTTGACAATGCGATATTAGTGATAGGCAGTGACCATCCCGAATCATATGCCCCCGCTCTGATGGATGAATAAGAAGAATCTTTTGAGTATCTGACAGATAAATCGAAGTCGAATGGTTCAGCGTAATTTAAGAGTTCTGGTGGGATCTCCTGAAACACGTCAAATTGGGAGTTAGAAATTTCTAATGGATCTTCGCCCCCATTTGTACCTATAGAAAACGACAGACTACCAACAGGCAAAAATTCGGATTCTAAAAATGATTCCGGGGGTAATTCTGTCAGGAAAATCCGAGAATGATTGTTGTTTGAACCGTTTAAGTCCTGTCTCCACCTCATATCCAATGTAAGCTCAGTAAAGGGGTCGGTTGCACAACCCCAAACCCGATATGTTCCTGCGTTCAGTGCATCGAGGTTCCAAGACTCCAAAGATTCAATCTCATTGTTGGACCATTCACTCGACACAGTCCATACCAATGAGTCCACTTCGAGAGGACAGAAAACAAGAGGCAATATTGTGAGGATAATCATATCGCCACAAAATTCGTTTGGCTTTTAATAACCACAAAACCGTTGACAAATTAAGACGCGACACCTATAAATCAACCCTTGTGAAATTAGTTTAGCAACATGAAATCATTACGTGTAGCAATTATTGGCGCCACCGGTTTGGTCGGTAGGACCATGCTTCGAACTATGGAAGAACGAGGTTTTCCGATTGATGAATTAATCGCTGTTGCATCGGCGCGATCAGTGGGAAAAAAGATTCCATTTCATTCAGGCACAGTTCAGATTGTAGGGCTGGAGGACGCGCTCGCTTCCAAGCCTGACATCGCCCTTTTTTCTGCAGGTGGAGACACAAGTATTGAATGGGCACCAAAATTCGCAGCTGTGGGAACGACAGTGGTAGATAACAGTTCTGCTTGGCGCATGCACAAGGACTACAAACTCATCGTGCCTGAGGTGAACGGCGACTCCATTTCCAAGGATGATTTAATCATTGCCAACCCGAATTGTACCACCATGCAACTCGTGATGGTGCTGAAGCCTCTTCACGATCAATATCAGATTTTACGAGGCGTTGTGAGTACGTATCAAAGCGTCACAGGAACGGGACAAGCTGCAGTGGCCCAAATGGAAGATGAACGTGCGGGCCGGACTCCTGTTCAGCAAGTTTATCCGCATCAAATCGATAAAAACTGCCTTCCCCATTGTGACACATTCCAGGAAAATGGCTATACCAGGGAGGAAATGAAGGTCCACCATGAAACAAAGAAAATCATGCGTGACGATTCAATTTCTCTAAGCTGTACAGCCGTTCGTGTGCCTGTTGTCGGAGGTCATGGAGAGTCCGTTTTTTTAGAATTTGAAAGAGATTTTGAGATGGCGGATGTGCGATCCATGCTTTCTAATTTTCCTGGAATCATTCTTCAGGACGATCCGGAGACTTTTCATTACCCCATGCCTATTACCGCTCACGGAAAAGATGACGTCTTCGTGGGACGTCTTCGTCGTGACCTGAGTAACCCGAGAGGTTTACATCTCTGGATCGTCAGTGACAATCTTCGCAAAGGCGCCGCGACAAACACAATACAAATTGCTGAATACTTGAATACTCAGGGTCGGTGGGGATAAGTTTTGTCAGTTAAAACCTGCGAGAGTATCTTTCATTTGGTAATTTGTCATTCCATAAGATGACGTACCCAAAGCATTAAGCAGATCACTGACATGAAAACAACAATTTTATCAATTGTCGCCCTTTTAATCTCGACGCTTTCACTCGCTCAGACCACAGTGCGCGGCCGGGTCATAGATGCCAATTCAGGCAATGGATTAATTGGTGCATCTGTGTATTTGGAGGATTTTAATGAGGGCGCTTTTACAGATTTTGATGGTTTTTTTCAGTTTAAAACGAATGCCCATGGCCAAACAAACCTTGTAGCGACAACCATGGGTTACTCGAAAGTGAAGAAATACATCTCACTGGAGGGTCGCGGTCTATTAAATATGGGAGACATCATGCTTGAGCCAAGCGCGATAGGTCTTGAAGAGGCAAATGTTATCGCATCCGTCGCCATAGATAGAGCGACGCCAGTGGCGGTGTCAACAATCGACGCCCGCCAAATAGAAGAGAAACTTGGAGATCGTGAACTTGTCGAGGTCTTGAATTTCACCCCTGGCGTATATGCCACTAAGGGCGGAGGCGGTTATGGCGACAGCCGCATTAACATTCGTGGATTTGACCAACGTAACGTCGCGGTATTGGTCAATGGGATCCCAGTGAACGATATGGAAAACGGCTGGGTGTACTGGTCGAACTGGGCTGGTTTGGGCGATGCGGTCCGCACCATGCAAGTCCAAAGAGGCCTTGGCGCTTCAAAACTCGCAATCAATTCTGTGGGCGGAACAATCAATATCGTCACGAAAGCCACCGACGCAGAAAAGGGCGGCAGTTTCAGTACGTCGATGACAGATTATGGACGCACGAAACACATGCTTTCCCTCAGTTCAGGAATCCTTCCAAACGGTTGGGCCGTAAGTGCCATCGGGTCTCGAACCTATGGAGAGGGGTATGTCGACGCAACGTTCGTTGACGCATGGAGTTATTTCCTCACTGCTGCAAAAGATTTCGGGGCTCATCGCCTTGTATTTACGGCCATAGGCGCCCCCCAAGTTCACGGGCAACGCAGTAGCCAACTCACAGTAGATCGATTCAATGGCATTAATCAACTTCCTGACAGCCTAGGTTACGAGGGGCATAGGTGGAACGATGATTGGGGATACCTGGATGGTGAAGTGCTGAATTCAAAAGTGAATGGCTACCACAAGCCACAAATGGCCCTTAATCACTACTTCCAAGTTTCTGAGAACGCACACATTTCAACATCTGCATATGTAAGTTTTGGCAAGGGGTATGGGTCAAGATATGATGGTACGAGCAACCCACGTTTGTACGAAAGCCTTTTAGATGGCGCTACCGTTAAGACGACAAGAAACTGGGATTATTTATATCAATCAAATGCCACAAGCACGTTGCCGGTCACTTACCTGGAGTCCGAAATCGCGTTCAACGAGGAAAGTGGCGCTTGGGTTGACACACTCCAATACAAGGGAGCACCGGTTGTCATTGATGGCGACACGCTTGTCGGTGGAAGATCTAGGAGTGTGATTGAGAATGCACATAATGAGCACTTTTGGACTGGAATATTGAGCACTTATAAAGCAGAGTTAACACCAAATCTCAATCTCATCGCTGGGGTGGATATGCGTTACTATGAGGGTAAACACTTTACACGAACCTCAAACTTACTGGGTGGCGATTTTTATATGCAATCCTTCTCCAATGCAACAGGATACGGGATCAATCCCGACTATCAACTGATGGCCACCGAAGGCGATGTTGTGGATTACGACAACGTCGGCATTGTTAAATACGCAGGATTCTTTTCACAGTTAGAATACAATACGGAGCGCATCTCTGCTTTCATCGCAGCAACAGGAAGTTACACGGGCTACCGCCGTTACGATCCTTATACATACTTCAGATATGATGAGACTGGCGTACAAGAGGTGACCGAGTATAATGACGATACAGGGCTATATGAGACGAGCGAGCAGTTTGTATATGGAGCGTTAAGCGAAAAAGCGAGTGCTCCGGGATACAATGCAAAAGCAGGTGGGTCATTTGCCATCACGCCAACGAATCATGCGTATTTCAACTTAGGGGTGTATTCACGGGCCCCGTTCATCAGAAATGTGTTCCCGAATTTTCAAAATGTAATCTCTAACAATAACCTCGTGAATGAGACAGTGGATGCGATCGAATTGGGGTACAGAATCAGACTTCCGAAAGCATCTCTGGATGTCAACGTATATCACACACGCTGGAAGGATAAAACGATCATGTCGGGTCCGCTATTGAGACCCGATGGAACGGAGTACCGTGCCTTTGTAAGAGGACTTGTTGAAACACACGACGGCATTGAATTAGAGTTCAGAGTCAAGCCTCTACCTACACTAGAATTAGGTGGGTTAGTGAGTATTGGGGATTGGAGATGGGACAACGATGTTGACGCAGAAATACTAGATCAGAACACGAATCAGGTGATTGACTCACTTCACATCTATTCAGCTGGGCTCAAGGTGAGTGACGCGCCTCAAACTCAGTTTGGGATACAGGCAAGAATGGATTTGCCAAAGAATTTCAGGTTTGGTGCCAGTTATGTCTATAACATGAATTTATATGCGCAATTTGAGATAGATGCAGACCGGGATGATGAAGAAAGGATTGGGGTTCAGCCAGTCCAATTGCCAGATTACGGATATTTAGATGCGAATCTCAGTTGGAACACTCGCATTCGTGATTTAAACGTGCGCTTGGGGTTGAATGTTCAAAATGCATTGGATAACATATACATGAACGAGGCTGATGAAACATGGTTTACGGACCCTCAAACGGGTGTGAAAGAACAGGGCACCGTGGAAAATGGCAAACTTGAAGGATATTGGTCTTATGGAAGAACATTGTCCTTCTCAATAAAAATCGGATTTTAATTTACACCATTATGAAAAATATTGTACTCTTTTCCCTGCTCTTTTGCGCAGGTTCTTTAATGGCCCAATCTAATGGCCCTGCTCATGTTATTAAGACGAATCCCTTCGGACTTTTTTTAGGTCAATATCAGTTGGGATATGAGCATGCACTTTCTGACCAATTCTCTGTTCAAATGTCCGCGGGGATGATCGTTGGGGAATTGACAGCATATGATTCAACATCTTCTGAATCTGTTACAGCAAGTAGGTCAGGTTTTATTGTCATACCTGAAGTGAGATTTTACCCAGGCAAAAAAGCGTGCGAAGGTTTTTATCTTGCAGCCGTAGCTCGTTTTAGATCTGAGTCTGTGGACATCTCTGAGTCTGTGGACATCTCTGAGACCCCTTTGTATACCAGAAATGCAACAGGCGCAGCATTGGTATTTGGATATCAATATTATGGTGACGGGGTGATGGTTGATGTGTTTTTAGGCCCTCAGTTTAAACACATAGATACCAAGTGGTTTGATGAATCAATTTCAGAGGAAGAACAATTGTTCAATGGTGGTAATGGCGTCAGATTTGGCGTCAATGTAGGATTTGGTTGGGGAGATAACTGAGAATAAGACACCTCATATTTTTCAGAGATCCTGCCTTGAGGGCGGGATTTCTTTTTGACTTAGATTCTACTTGATTGCACTTTGAGTTGTATTTTTCGTCACTATAAACACCACACATGAAGAATTTATTTGGATTTGTCTTGCTACTTGCAACTTCGTTGTCATCACTTACCTCCATATATGGTCAAGGTCCAGATGAGTATTGGATAGGTCTTGAGGAATACGCGGTGCATACAGATGGTGATTTGGAAGGAATGACGACATGGAGAATGTATCTTAATATGCTTGACGAAGATGATTATCTCTCAGCATGTACGGGAAGTGATTCCCATCCCTTCATCCTAGAATCAACATCTGTTCCAGCATGGTATCAGCACCCTGAAGCAAGTGAAACTTTTGCCACGGGTATTAATCCTGCGTTCTTTACGGCCTTCCCTGATTTAGAATATGACAGCTGGTTTACAATAGGCGTGGAGGACACTTCGGTGGAGATGGATATTCTCTCCCTCGCAGATCCTACTTACGATGCATTTGCAGCGTTCGAGGCGGGGGAAAATGTGTATTCGGACACGCCGGTTGGAAATGGTTGGGCAACGCTTTACCCCGGTTTAGGTGCAGAAAACCCTGGATTTGCAGGTGAGGACCTTCGTGTTCTTATAGGCCAAATCACAACGGCTGGAACCCTTTCAGGGTCGATATACGTACAGATTTTCCCTTGGGGAGTTCAAGATCCTGACCTGAGACTCCTTCTTCCTATTCTTTACACGCCTACTCAGTGTATGGATGAGAACGCGTGTAACTATGATGCAAGTGCTTGGACGAATGACGAATGTGAGTACGGGCCTTCAGCGGGTGTGATAGAGGGAGACCAAACTATAAATTTAAATGACTTCAATACGACAGAGTGGTCTTACTCATGCAGTGATGAAGCGTCATCTTTCGAATGGACTATAACGGGGGGCACGATTCTTTCTGGACAAGGCACTTCTTTTGTGACCGTCGCGTGGACAACTGACGGAGCAATTTCAGTGACTGCAATCTCTGCCGATGGTTGTTCAGGGACTACATCTACGTTAGAAATTGATATTCTTATGGGGTTAGAAGGTCTGACTTTTTCAGACAATCTCAATATATTCCCCTCTCCTGCGTCATCCAACATAACAATCACGCTTGATGGCATTAAAGGGAACAACAGGTGCCAAATCTATTCTTTAACTGGGAAGAAGGTATTGGTGTTTGTCCTTGAAAACAACGCGCGCACACTGGACGTAAGTCACCTTGCAAATGGTACATATATCCTTACTGTTGATACAGATCAAGGTCTTGTAAAACAAACATTTGTGATTTCAAAATAGACCCCAACGGGTGCCTTACAGATTAAGGGCTTCTATTGCGTGACTATTTCTGCGAGGGGTTTTCGTTCCCTGTCTTTTTTCGGCACTTCAGAAGATTTCCCAATCGCCATCATCGCCATGGGTGTTAATGTGTCTGGGGAATTGAAAAATGCGGCGAGCCCTTCAGCGTCAAATCCGCCAATTTGGTGTGACTGAAAACCGAGCGCAGTTAATTCAATCTGCATTTGGCCTGCAGCAATTCCCGTACAGTAGATCGCAGACTCATTGGATTTGGGGTTTGCATCTGAAGGCGTCGTAGCAAATATGGCCACGATTGCCCCGCAATCTTTCATCCACTTTTTATTCGCCTCTACGGCAAATCCAAGTAGATTCTCAAAATTCGCTTGATCTCTCGACGCAAAAACAAATCTCCAGGGTTGCTTGTTATACCCTGAATTGGCCCATCGTGCAGCTTCGAACGCGGATTCAATGTCTGAAAACGGAACGTTTTTGCCATCAAAAGAGTAGGGGCTGAATCGGGATTTAATCGTTGAAAGAACTGACATGTGAGGTCTATTTAGCTTATAATATCTCCAGAATTAACGCCTTCTTCTGGGGTGATGAATCGCAACTTTCCGTCATCAGTAGAAGCCATCAAGACCATCCCCTGACTCTCGACACCACGAATGTTTCGCGGGGCAAGATTGGCGAGAAGTACGACTTTACGACCGATCACATCTTCAGGCGCAAAATGCTCTGCAATCCCAGATACAACAGTCCTAATGTCAAGTCCGGTATCTACAGTTAACTGAAGTAATTTCTTTGTTTTTTCAACAGGTATACATTCAGTTACAGTAGCCACACGAAGGTCCATGGAGGTAAAATTGTCGAATGTAGTTTGGTCTTTTTGTGGCATAATGTTAAGTTTTTTGTCAGTGTCTTTGTCCCCAAGTTTGTCCATTTCAGCTTCTACCGTTTCTTCGTCAACTTTTGAAAACAAGATGGGTAGATCTCCAAGAATAGTTCCTGGCTTGACTAAGTTCGGAGAGGCGTCATTCCATGTGGTTCCATCAACACCAAATGAAACAGCAAGTTTTGACGCTGTACGAGGAAGAAAGGGCGTTAACAGTATCCCTAAATTACCTACGACTTGGCACGCGAGGTGCATGATGACCTCCACTCTTTCTGGATCTGTTTTTTGAAGTTTCCATGGTTCTTCCTCCGTCAGGTATTTGTTTCCTTTTCGAGCAATATTCATAGCCTCTAGCTGTGCTTCTCTAAACCTGAACCTTAAAATAAGATCGCCAATTTTTTCAGATGCAGCTTCCAATTCATTGATTAAAGATGTGTCGACCTCAGTGAGTGTCTGTCCTTCTGGAATCGCCGGTACAGCACCTTCATAATATTTCCTGGTAAGGACGAGAACGCGATTCACGAAATTCCCCAAAACATCAGCGAGTTCGTTGTTTACTCTGTCTCGGTAATCGTTCCACGTAAATTCACTGTCTTTTTGCTCTGGCATGATGGAAGTCAGAACATAGCGCATCGGATCACTGCTTTCAGGGTTGTTTTCAAGGAATTCAGACACCCACACCGCCCAATTTCTTGACGTAGAAATTTTATTCCCTTCTAAGTTCATAAACTCATTCGCAGGCACTTGATGGGGGAGGATAAAATCCCCGTGTTCTTTAAGTAAAATTGGAAAAATAATACAATGAAAAACGATGTTGTCCTTTCCTATAAAGTGCAACAATTCAGTCTCTGAATCCTGCCACCAGGTCCGCCAATCCTGCCCGTTTTTCTCCGCCCATTCCATTGTGGAAGTAATATACCCGAGTGGCGCATCGAGCCAAACATACAGGACTTTTCCTTCGGCTCCTTCCACTGGCACTGGCACTCCCCACTTTAAATCACGGGTCATTGCTCTGCTTTGAAGCCCACCGTCAATCCAGCTTTTACATTGACCCACAACATGGCTTTTCCATTTCTTAGCGTCGTGATGTAACTCCCCATTTAGGAGACCTTTCTCAATGTATTCCCTGAGCCACTCCTCATGTCTTCCCATAGGCAGATACCAAAGTGTGGTCGGTCTTAAGATGGGCTTGCTTCCACTCAGCGTAGACTTCGGGTTGATCAGTTCTCTGGGGGAAAGCGTCGATCCACATTTCTCACACTGATCCCCATATGCGCCATCTGCATGACACTTCGGGCATGACCCAGTGATGTATCTGTCAGCTAGAAACTGATCTGCTTCTTCATCGAAGTATTGTTCTTCCGTTTTGACTTCAAAGCTCTTGTTTTCTAGAAGTTTTAAAAAGAAATCCTGCGCGACCTTGTGGTGCTTTTCACTCGATGTTCTGCTGTAGTGATCGAAGCTGATGTCGAGTCCTTTGAAGGCTCCCTGCATCTCATTGTGATACCGATCAACGATTTCTTTTGGGGTAATCCCGTCTTTTTTTGCACGCAATGTAATCGCGGCGCCATGTTCATCACTGCCACACACCCACACGACTTCCTCCCCAGCACTTCTCAAATATCTCACGTAAATATCCGCTGGCAAATAAGCCCCCGCCATGTGCCCTACGTGAATAGGGCCATTTGCATAGGGTAACGCTGATGTAATCAGCCGTCTTTTCGGTTTGCGAATTGAATTCATTTGTGCTTTTTAAAACTCAGAGCCCCAAAAATACCTCACTACTCCCAGACTCATTAACTTAACCCCAATTAAAATGAACACTTCAAGACCTACATACCTTCAGCCAGGCGATAAAATCATGCTTGTAGCCCCAGCACGCTTTGCCACAGAGGATGTCATTCAAGATGCCGCTTCGGCAGTTGTTGCTGGGGGTTTCACCCCAGTAATCCCCCCTGGACTAGACGAACGTGACCATCAATTTGGGGGGTCTGACTCCCATCGTGCTGCGTTGTTAAACACGGCATTCCGAGACCCATCGATACGGGCAGTCTTTGCACTTCGAGGTGGCTACGGGTCAGGAAGGCTGTTGCCACTCCTCGATTCCATGGCTTATCTCGCGGATCCAACATGGATTGTAGGGTTTTCGGACATCACGTCTCTTCATGCCTGGTCGACAAACCTCGGAATCGCCTCTCTTCATGCCCCGGTCGCCTCGACTTTGCCATCGACCTTACGTTCTGATGTCGATGCTTTGTGGTCGTCCCTTCGCGGTGACTTTGGTGTCACGCCAGAAGTTAAAATTACTGGAGGAAACCTCAGTGTTTTATACGCTTTGCTGGGCACACCCTATTTTCCGGATGTCTCAGGCTCTTATCTCTTTCTTGAAGATTTGGATGAATATCTGTATCACATCGATCGCATGTTCCTCGCTTTAAAACTGGCGGGTATTTTTGAAAAGGCCGATGGACTTATTGTCGGAACGTTTGACGATTTAAGAGACAATACCATCGCTGACGGTCAGTCTTTTGACAATCCATTTGGTCTTACAATAAAAGAAATAATTTCATCCCACGTGCCTTCAGGATATCCTGTGAAATACAACAACCCCATGGGACATGGAGAGAGAAATTACCCACTTGTTCTAGGTGGATGAAGACATTGTGAACGGGGGAATAACATTCCCCTTACCTTCGCAGCATGTATGGAAAAATGAAATCTCACCTTCAGGGTGAACTCGCTAATATCGAGGAAGCGGGACTGTTTAAGAGTGAACGAATTATAGCATCATCTCAGGAAGCATCAATTGTCCTGAGTGACGGCACGGAGGTACTCAACTTTTGTTCAAACAACTATCTGGGACTCAGCAACAACAGTCGGGTGGTGGCGGCTGCGAAGAAGACCTTAGATACGCATGGGTTTGGCATGAGTTCAGTAAGGTTTATTTGTGGAACTCAGGATATTCATAAGGAATTAGAAACGACGATTGCGGATTTTCATGAAACCGAGGATACCATTCTATATGCTGCTGCATTTGATGCAAACGGCGGTGTTTTTGAGCCTTTGCTCACGGCAGAAGATGCGATCATTTCAGATTCGTTAAATCACGCCTCAATTATTGATGGAGTGAGACTTTGTAAGGCGAAGCGATTCCGTTATGCAAACAATGACATGGCTGATCTAGAAACTCAGCTTAAAGCCGCAAATGAAGCGGGAGCGCGGTTTAAAATCATTGTAACAGATGGTGTTTTCTCTATGGATGGTTATGTGGCAGAGATCTCAAAAATCTGTGACCTCGCTGACAAATACGAAGCGCTGGTGATGGTTGATGAGTGCCATGCAACTGGATTTATAGGGAAGACGGGCAGAGGTTCAATTGAGCTTCATGACGCTATGGGAAGAGTCGATATTATCACTGGTACGCTCGGAAAAGCGTTAGGTGGCGCCATGGGTGGATTCACAACCGGCCGCAAAGAGATCATAGAATTACTCCGCCAAAGATCTCGTCCCTATCTCTTCTCAAATTCACTTGCTCCAAATATTGTAGGCGCCTCAATTGAGGTGTTCAAGATGCTCGACGAGAGCACTGAGCTTCGTGACCGTTTGGAGGAAAACACAAACTATTTTAAAGCAGGTCTTCGCGTTGCAGGTCTTCCCTTTAATGATGGCGAGTCCGCGATTGTTCCTGTGATGTTAGGAGATGCGAGACTTTCACAACAGATGGCAAATCGCCTCCTCGAAGAAGGTATTTACGTCATCGGTTTCTTTTATCCAGTCGTTCCTCAAGGAGCGGCGAGAATTAGAGTTCAGCTTTCGGCAGCGCACACGCGTGCGCATTTGGATCACGCCCTGGCCGCATTTGAAAAGGTCGCGCGAGAGCTAGGCGTTATTGATTAGCACGTTCGATTAATATGCCCTCATCTGCAACAGACACGTTTCTTATTGTAGGCTCCGGTCTGTCGGGAATTCTTATGGCCTGGGAGTTAGAGAAACGCGGTGTCGATTATGAGGTTTGGAATTCTGGTGCCAAATCGGGTCCTGAATCGAACAGTGCAACGAAGGTGGCAGCGGGGATGTTTAACCCAGTATCATTTAAAAGATGTGTCGAAGTTTGGAATGCCCAGGAGCATATGAATGCGATGCGTGAGACCTATCAATCCTTAGAGCATTTTTTAAACCTTCAAGGAGAACTGTTTCACATTGCGCCTATTATGAGGGTTTTCCCCAATTCACAATACCGAGACCTTTGGTCCAAACGGCTGAACGATTCACATCCAGTTGCCGGGTTCCTTTCTGAGATCTCGGATGATTGTCCGCAAGATGTCATTGCGCCACATGGATTTGGCGTTGTTCCCGAAGCGGGTTGGGTCGATTTACCTCTGCTCATGCAGTCCTTTCGTTCAAACCTTGAGTTAAGAGGTAAATTCTTTGAGAAAAGTTGGGATTTCGCAACCCAGACTCCTCCCAAATTCTCTCATGTCATTGATTGTCGAGGTGTGGGCGCTACACAAGATTTCGCTTCCATCGGCCTTAAAATTGCGAGCGATCATGGAGAGATTTTGACAATACAATCTCCAATAAACACACATGGAATGTGTGTGAACCGAGTGAAGTGGCTTCTCCCACGAGGGAATTCCACGTTTAAACTCGGCGCCACCTACACATGGAACGTCACGCAAAGTGAACCCACTGACGATGGACGTTCCGAATTGCTGCTCGCCCTGCAACCGATCATCGCGCCAAACGTTTTTGACAATTTCGAAATCACGGATCATGTTTCAGGTCTTCGTCCCGCTTCGACGGACCGCCGTCCCTATGCCGGCCCAGTAAATAATTTAAAAAACACGTACGTTTTAAATGGTTTGGGCACCCGGGGCGTTTTCGTAGGTCCGACCACTGCGTCGCACCTGGCAAACTTCATCTTTGACCAAACCCCACTGCCCGCAGAGGTTCGACCCGCTCGCTTTTTTAAGGAACAGTGATTCACTCACATTGTGAAGTTTGAAACCCTATGATGAGAGGGGAATAGAAGTGTATTGAAAAGTTATCTTCGTAAGATGCACAAAGCTGAAATTAACAACCGGCCACTAAATAATCCTGTTTGGCTTTTCCTCGTGGGTGTCGCCATTGTTGCCGGACTTGGATTGGCCTGGATTCAGGGTGATCAGGGAGGGCCTAAGTTGGATTCTGTCGATACAATAGCGATTACGAAGGCGAGTTTTTTATTTCAATTTGCGAAATCAAATGACTGGCCTGAAGAAACAAGAAAAGGTAATTTTAAGATTGGGATCCATGGGAACAGAATCCTTTTTGATTTTCTAGTTGAGAAATATTCTAGCCAAACGATTGGGAGTCAGATGTTGGAAATAGTTTGGTATGAGGACGCACAAATGACTGAATTTACGCATATATTGTATTCAGAAGCAGAAGGTGATGATCTTTCGAAACTGATTGAATCGACAGGCAACCAGCCAGTTATGGTTGTGACATCTTTAAATGATTTATTACAGATGCCAAAAGGAGCAGTGATGAATTTCCTCGTTCAATCGAGTAAGATTAGGTATGAGTTAGATATGGATAATGCTGTTTTAAGAGGATTAATTGTCGGTAATAGAATCTTGTCATGGGCTGTAACACGATGAATATGCATATTCTGAATAGAGGGTTGTCATTTTTGGGATTGGCTCTTTTGCTTTCAGTCGTTGCCATTGCTCAACCTGGATCAACCGCAAACCTGATAGACGAAGCCATTTCTTTTGCTGAAGAAGGAGCGTATGACAATGCGCTAATGATGATAGAGCCTCATCTTGAAAACGATGCGAAGAATGACGCCAGAGCATGGTATGTTGCTGGCTATGCTCACAAAGGGAGGTATAAGGACAGTGCATTTCTTCATTCGTCAACCTCAAAAACAGCCAGTGCCGAAAGATCAATCGCTGTCATTCAATTGATGAAAGCATATGAACTTGATAAAAACAGTGCTTTTCCGGGTGCGATTTCAAAATTGGTTGAAGAGGCACTTGACTACCTTTCAAAGACATATATGAATGATGTTGTGAAAGGAGTTCATGGTTTTCAGATGGGGATGGACGAAGAAGTGCTAAAGCATTTTATGGAGTTTGTAAAGATTAGAAATGTACTAAGTCCTGATGAAAATTGGGTAAGAGAGGAGGTAGAGTTAGAGAAGAATCTTGCCAAAGCGAATCGGATTCTTTTAGAAAGCATTGATTTGAATAATACTTCAAGAACGCAAAAACAAGAAGCGTTGTTTGAAAAAGTAGTAAGCCATTATTTGAGGGCAATAGAATTGGATGGGCGAGATTATACAGCAAGATATAATTTGGCTATAAATCTATATAACAGAGGTGTTTCAGAGCTAAGGTCCATTGACCATACAACGTCAATGTTTGAGTTAATGGAGATACAGGATATTTGTGTATTGCTGTTTCAAGAAGCCCTCGCGCCCATGTTGGCTGCTCACAATATGGAGAAAAAAAGAATGGAGACTTTAAAAGGCTTGATGACAATATATCGTGCCTTAAGTCAGAATGAGGAAAGTGAGAAATATAAAAACCTTTTAGAAGAGGCCATTAAATAGCTTGGGAATTATTACAACACCAGAAAATAGAACCCGTTTTAGATTCACGATAGGCTGGAGGATGGCGCTTGGATTTGGGGTGTTTACCTTGGCTGTAAGTGTACTCTTTTTAAGAACCCGCACGATGTTGGGGGAGAGTCGTCAGCTTGGGAAAAACATAGACAATGTAATGGTGCCAAGTATAGGTGCACTAGAAGATTTAGACAGGTCTATAGGGGAATCGAGAGTGCGAATCAAACACTGGCTTACAGTTCAAAGCAGAACTGATGATCCTGAAAAGAGTGGTTTGGTCGAACTCATAGATCAGACGATACCTTCTCAATATTCTATACTCAAGAATATGGAATTTGCATGGGATGAAAATGCGACGATTCAGCTCGACAGTCTACAAAGAGATTTAGATTATCTTTTTATCGCGTATCACGAGATTATGCGTTTGCTTCCCGATTTTTCTAGCTATGACGATCCAATCGCGATGATGGATGCGGAGGATTATGCGTTAGAGGGGTCCAGTCTTCCTCTTTTTACGCAACGTATTCGCGACAGGTTGGATAAACTTACTGAATCCCAAAACTCATCTCTTTTAGCATCCACAGGTCGAATGGAGCAACTTGGAGAAGACCTTAATACTTACGCAGGCTCAGTTGCGCTTTTGGTTTTAATTCTAGGAACCATTGTGGGGCTGGCAGTAACACGTTCCATTCTCGTGCCTGTTAGGCAGCTGAAACGTGCTGTATTGTATATGGGGCAAGGGAAGAAGCCTGACGGTCCTGTTCCCATTACGCCAGATGAAATAGGCGACATGGCAGTCGCTGTAAATAGACTAGCCGAAGGTCTCCACAAAACACGGGTATTTTCTGAAGCCGTGGGTTCGGGTGATTTTAACTCGCCGTACGAGCCATTAAGTGATGAGGATTCTCTCGGCCATGCACTTTTAAGTATGAGGGACGATTTGGCAACCACAGAAAGAGAACTTGAAATAAAAGTTGAAAACAGGACGGCTGAGATGAGCGAACAGAAACAACGTGCTGAAGAACTTTTAAGCGATTTACAGGACAGTATTAGTTATGCGTTACGGATTCAAACGGCTATTCTTCCTACAAAAAAAGAAGTATCAGAGGTTTTTGATCAGGCATCGGTGTTTTATCGTCCCCGAGATATCGTAAGTGGAGATTTTTATTTTTTCCACTCGGTGGGCAGAGTGAGACTTCTCGCAGCCGTTGATTGTACAGGTCATGGGGTACCAGGGGCATTTATGAGTTTGGTGGGGTACAATGCTTTGACGCATGTCACGAAAGTGTTTACGAAACCTTGCAAGATTCTTGACAAACTCAATTCTGCTGCCCTGGATGTACTTCGTTCAGAATCCTCTCCTACACATCTCCAAGACGGAATGGATTTGGCGATGATTGCTGTAGATATGGAGAAAATGGAGTTGCAATTTGCAGGTGCAAATAATCCACTTTATATCGTTCGTGATGGTGAATTACACGAGCTTAAAGCTGATAAATTTGCGATTGCATCTTTCGAACCAGGTTCGAAAAATTATTCCGAACAAACCTTCGCATTACAAACTGGGGATACGGTTTTTGCTTCTACAGATGGTTTCGTAGACCAGTTTGGTGGACCCTCAGGGAAGAAGTATATGCGCAGAAGGTTTAGAGAGCTGATCATTCGGGTTTCTATGCTACCGATTTCTGAACACAGTGAAGAATTCTCTCGGGTGTTTGATGATTGGAAATCGCATGAAGAACAGGTCGACGATGTTCTTATCGCAAGCATTAGAATATGATCAAGAGCCTAAGTTCTAAGGCTTGGGAATTCCCAAGGTCGGATGGAGCTGCTATATTACTTTGGGCAAGCGTTGTGGGAGTTCTTGCTAGGCTTGTTGGTGTCTTGCTTAAGGAAGATGTCAGTTTGATGCGGTCTGATTTTTTTCAGTCCAAACTTACTCCGGTTGATCCTATAATAGGTCTGCTGTTAACAGCTTGGTTTGTTCGCAAGGTTCTTGGAGGCGATCATCCTGATGGTGGTATTCCTGCGACTTTTCACGCTCTTTCTACAAGGCGAGGTGTTTAACGGACCTGGCTATTTGCGCCTGCAGTAATAGCCGGTGCAACGATAGGTTCTGAAATTGCTTTACGAACGAAGAAGAGGCGGATTTCATCCCTGTCATGCCTTCCAAAACTGATTAAAATCGGCCAGTAGATGACTCCTTAATAATCACTTAGCTTAAGAATTCACCTGTTATTTCAAAAAACAATTCAGGCTCCTGTGCGTGTAGCCAATGTCCACTATTTTCTAGACACACTGTTTCTATTTGTAAGTATAACTCTTCGACTTCGGAGATGTCATTTTGAGTAACATACTCAGATTTGCGACCATATATAAAGAGTGTCGGCAGGGTGTTGATTGTCAGATCTATTTTTTCTGTAATACGGTGAATGGCATTGCTCAGAACATCTACATTAAACCTCCACGAGAAACCTCCACTTTTTTCACGTCTTAAACTTTTCATTAAAAATTGGATCAAGACACTGTCGCTTCCCAAGCTTAATTTCAAACTCTCCAAAACCTCCTCGCGAGAAGTAGCGTTTTCAGGCGTTGTCATTTTTAATGCCTCGAAAATGTGACCGTGATGTGGAAGATAAGCCCTTGGAGCGATATCAGCGATGATTAACTTCGTGACCTTTTCAGGATGTTTTTCGGCGAAAGTCATGGCTGTTTTCCCTCCCATACTGTGCCCTATTAGCGCCGTCTTTTCAATCTCATGTTCATTTAAATATCCAAGTAAATCTTCTGCCATGGCTGGATAACTGTGGCTTTCACTCTTCGGACTTCGGCCGTGGTTGCGCGCATCTACAAGGTGAACTTGGAACTTTTCGGAATATCGTTTCGCGAGAGTTAACCAATTGTCAGCGCTGCCTAACAACCCATGCAGGATGATTAGATTCGGAGCGTCTGGGTTCCCTACAATTCGACGATGTAATGTGACTGGTTTATTCAAGGCAGGCGAGATATTTAGCTACTGTATTCGAGAGGCCAAAGTAGAGAGCGTCAGAGATGAGGGCATGACCTATGCTTACCTCATCTAAAAAAGGAACGTTTCGTGAGAAGTCTCGGAGATTTGACAAATCAAGATCGTGCCCGGCGTTTACGCCCAACCCCAATGTGTGGGCCAATGTTGAGGCTCTGGCATACGGAATGGCTGCGTCTGCTCCCATTTGGACATGTTTGGTTGCAAAACCCTCTGTGTAGAGTTCGATTCTATCTGTGCCAGTTAAAGCTGCAGCTCTTATCGCTTCTTCATCTGCATCCATGAATAGACTTGTACGTATTCCAGCATTCGAAAATTGGACCAAAACCTCAGTTAAGAACCCTAGATTCTTTACGGTATCCCACCCCGCGTTACTTGTAAGCACGTCTGGGAGGTCTGGCACGAGTGTAACTTGCTCGGGTTTTACTTCCAGAACGAGTGCTATAAAGGCCTTTGAAGGATATCCTTCAATATTAAATTCACATTTTACAACAGATCGCAACTCTCTTACATCCCGATACGTGATATGTCGTTCATCAGGTCTTGGATGCACAGTTATACCTTCTGCTCCATAGGCTTGAATACGTTCTGCGGCAAGCATGACATTTGGAACAGAACCCCCTCTCGCGTTCCGCAGTGTGGCGATTTTATTTACATTGACACTAAGCTTAGTGTTCACCGTTAAATTTTGTATCTTCGAGGTGTCTGACATTTGGCAAAATTAACACATGAGAGCCCAGCAACTTCTAACTTCGGACCTACCTCTTTTACTTCCTATTGATACTGTGGCTAACGCCATAGAATTGATGGATGAATATAAGGTATCTCATCTTCCATTGGTTGTTGAGGATATGTTTAAGGGGCTTATTAATGAAGAAGATTTGCTAGAATATGACAAAGATGCTGTACTCGCAGAAGTGGATACCCGTCCGATATTTGTAGATCCAAACATTCACATTTATGAAGTTGTAGCCCAAATGGCTCAAGCCAAAATTGACGTTCTTCCCGTTGTTATTCAAGGAAAGTATATGGGGTGTATTGACAGAGGGTCAATCTTGAACTTTTTCGCTCAAGAATCTGGATGGGCGTTAGAGGGTAGCATTGTTGTTTTGGAAATCCCTGCTGCGAATTACAGCTTGTCAAAAATATCTCGGATTGTAGAAGAGAACGGTACCCGAATTACAAGTTTCAATATGAATCATCTCGATTCTGGTGATTTGGTGGTGTCCATGAAAGTAAATACCACGAACATCGCTACGATTATGGCCTCTTTTGAGCGGTTTGACTACAAAGTTTTAAATTTCTATAATTCGCCCGAGGTGGAGGACGAAATCCGCAACAAGTTTGACGCTTTTATGCGCTATCTCGAGTCCTGATATAAATTTCAATCATGCGTATAGCTCTTTTTGGTAAACCCTTCCAGCCGAAACACAACGATGCCGTGAAGCATCTCGTGGATAGGATTATAGAGATTGACTCGACTGCGCTTTTTTACGGCGAGTTTAGAACTTTTCTCGAGCAGTCGATGTATTTGCCGGATTCTTTAGGAACCTTTTCGACGTCGAACGAATTAAAGGGATGTGATCTCATTTTCTCTGTGGGAGGAGATGGTACATTTTTGGAGTGTGTTACTTTGGCCTCGATACCGGGGGTCCCCATCATGGGAATCAATACGGGTACGCTGGGGTTTCTATCTAACGTGGGAACGGATTCTATCGATGAGGCAATGGACTCGATTGTCAACGGTAAAACATGGATTGACGAGCGTGCGCTCTTTAAAGTTGAGGCAGAAGGGATGGATTTGGGAGATTTCCCCTACGCGATCAATGAAGTTGCGATTCACAAGCATGATACCGCGAGCATGGTCGTGGTGGAGGTCTATAGAAACGAAAAATTAGTGAATACATATTGGGCTGACGGCTTACTTGTCTCAACGGCTACAGGCTCTACGGCATACAGCCTAAGTGCAGGAGGGCCAATTATCTCACCCAGTTCTGATGTGGCTGTGATCACACCCTTGGCCCCACATAATCTTACGAATCGACCCCTCGTCGTTCCTCTTGAAGGAGAAATCACTCTGTCCCCAGATGGGAGAGACGCGAGTTATCTTCTTTCACTCGACAGTAGATCCTATCATATTTCTCCAAAATGTAAAGTGAGTGTAAAGCCCGCTCCATTTAAAGTTAGGTTTGTCAATCTGGAACATCAAAACTTCTTTCATACCCTACGTTCAAAGATGCATTGGGGAATTGATCCACGTGAGCGTTGAAACAAAGCACAATCTCCACTATTTTCGTGCGTTAGTACACACACTATGACCACCAATAACAAAATCTCCACTACGTATCTCAAAATTGTGATGTGTCTTTTCATGGCTACATCTGCATGTGATTCTTTTGCCCAAACTTTTCAAGGTGGCTCAAAAGAGATTGGATATCAGATAGGTACCAGTTATTACTTGGGTGATTTAAATCCTTCGAATCCATTGGCCGGTAGACATCATGTCGTTCAAGGAGGATACTTTAGGCACAATATTAATTCTAGAATAGGAATCAGGTTACAACTCCTTCAAGGCACGATTGAAGCATGGGATGAGGACAGTAACAATGCTTGGTCTCAGAATCGGAATCTGCATTTTAGAAATAAAATGGTCGAATTTTCTGTCTCAGGGGAGATCAATTACATCGATCATGTCATGGGAAATACAGACAACAGATTGACGGGGTACCTGACCGCAGGGATAGCCTATTTCACCCATGATCCTGAAGCAAAGGACAGCTATGGGAATTGGCATCCATTGCAACCTCTTGGAACAGAAGGACAAGGCTGGACGTTCGGGAATGACCCATATAGACTCAGCGGTATCGCTCTGCCGTTCGGAATGGGGTTCAAGGTGAATCTGGGTCCAGCGATCGCATTTCAAATGGAGTGGGGGCTAAGGAAAACCTGGACGGATTATTTAGATGATGTGAGTACTTCGTATGTAAACCCAGTGGAGCTTAGACAAGCGAGAGGTGAACTCGCGCTCGAAATGGCTGACAGGATTTTAGACCTTCCCGATGACCTTCCTCATTCTCAAGGTCTTCAAAGAGGAGATCCGGGGCTTGATGACAAGTATGGGTATTTCCTTGCATCTATTGCCTTTCGAGTGAGTAAAAAGCCTACATCTTGCTGGGAACAATGAGCGATTTCCAAATGACAGAAGAGGAAACGCAAGACCGTTTTGATCTGCTTCTTTCGGCAGGTATAAATCCAGATGAAATGCCCAAGCATATCGCCATTATCATGGACGGGAATGGACGTTGGGCAAAAAACAAAGGAGAGGAAAGAATTTTTGGCCATCTAAATGGTGTAGAATCTGTTCGAGCCGTTGTTGAGGCTGCCTTACAAACAGGGGTGAGATACTTGACGTTATATGCCTTCAGTACCGAGAACTGGAATAGGCCTAAGGAAGAGGTCGCGGCACTGATGGATCTGTTGGTGGCCACACTTGTGAAGGAAACGGAAGATTTAAAAGGAAAGGGTGTGTGTCTTAGCACCATAGGAGATCTAAAGGCACTTCCAAAAAATTGTCAAGTTCAACTGAAGTCTACCGCTGAATTAAATCCGGAGCCTCATCGTTTGACCCTAATTTTAGCTTTAAATTATAGCTCAAAGTGGGAGCTTATTGAGGCTGTAAAAGATATTGTTAGGGGGGGTGTCAGTGCAGATGACATTAATTCAGAGATGTTTGAAAGCTATCTAAAGACAGCTGGGATCCCTGATCCTGAACTTATGATTAGGACTTCAGGGGAACACAGGATAAGTAATTTCATGTTGTGGCAGTTAGCGTATACAGAATTCCACTTTACGCCCGTACTTTGGCCTGATTTTCGTCGAGAACATTTTCTCGCAGCTATTTATGATTTTCAAAACCGTGAACGTCGCTTTGGCGGAGTTCCACAACAGACTGCTAAATGAGAGCATTTTTGCTTACGATAGCCCTTATGCTACCGTGTTTTCTTTCTTTAGGTCAAACGCTTGACAACAGCGCCCTCGAAGTACTAGATCTCAGCATCCCACAAGAATATCGCATAGGTGGAATTACAGTTGTAGGAGCAGAGTACACTGATGTACAGGCTATTAAATTGTTTAGTGCGCTACAAATTGGCGCATCCGTAACCATTCCGGGAGAGATGCTGGGGGAGGCGATAAAGAGTTTGTGGAATCAGGATCTTTTTGCAGATATCAGCATTGAAGCTGCCGAACTTAGGGACCGTGATTTATATCTTGTCATTCGCGTGAAAGAACTTCCTCGTCTAACGAGGTACAGTATTGCTGGTGTGAATAGATCGGAGCAGGAAACGGTTCGTGGGAAGATCGATTTTACGACGGGTCGCATCGTCAATGAAAACGTCCTTGCGGTAGCTACAAAACGAATTAAGGATCATTATCGTGACAAGGGCTTTTTTGATATCGATGTAGATATCGTGCAAGAGGTCGATTCCACGTTTTCAAATGGTACGATTGTGCGGGTGAATATAGACAAGGGCACAAAAATCAAGGTAGATCTGATTACGCTTAATGGGATTAACGCATTTGATCCTGAAAAAATTAAACGTAAAATGAAATCCACAAAAGAAAAGAAGTGGTGGAGATTTTACAAGTCCTCTAAATACATAGAGGAGGGATTCGAAACAGATCAACAGGCGATTATTGCTTTGTACAACAATGAGGGATATAGGAATGCAAGAATAACAAACGATTCCATTTATAGAACAGAGGAGGGACTGGTCGCACTTGTACTCGATATCGAAGAGGGGAATAAATTCCGTTTTGGAAATATATCTTTCACTGGGAACACAAAATATAGGTCCACCCAACTCGATTCTATATTAGGGATACGTAGAGGTGATGTTTACTCTCTCGCACACCTTGAGACTCGCGTCTTTATGGATCCAAAGGGAATGGATTTGAGTTCTCTTTATCAAGACGATGGATACCTCACGTTTCGAGCTATGCCTATCGAACAAAGAGTAGAAAATGACACGATTGATATTGAGGTGCGAATGATGGAGGGTCAGCAATTTCGAATCGGAAAGATTCTTGTAGAAGGAAATACGAAGACAAACGATCATGTTATTTATCGTGAAATTCGAACACGACCAGGTGATTTATTCAGTCGGACAGATATCATTAGAACTCAGCGTGAGCTTTCTCAATTGAACTACTTTAATCCCGAGGCGTTTGGTATCAATCCGATTCAACATCCAGAGGATGGAACAGTGGATATCGAATATAAAGTAGAGGAAAAACCATCGGACCAAATCGAGCTTAGTGGTGGTTGGGGCGGAGGACGAGTAGTGGGTTCTCTAGGGCTGACCTTTACGAATTTCTCAACCAAGAAAATGTTTAAAAGGGATTCATGGCGACCCATCCCCACAGGAGATGGTCAGAGTATAAGTATACGTGCTCAGTCAAACGGTCTCTATTTCCAGAGTTACAATATGAGCTTTATTGAGAGTTGGTTAGGGGGCAAGGAGCCAACTTCTCTGAGTGTAGCTCTTTCGAAATCGGTACAATCAAATGGACAACCCAAACTCGTCGATGGTGAAATTAATGAATTGCGTAATTCACTTGAAATCATCGGGGTCAAAGTCGGATTGGGCAAAAGGTTGAAGAAGCCTGACGACTGGTTCCTTGTCCGTTCCTCTCTGTCGTACCAAAACTTTAACCTCAACAATTACGGCTCATTCTTCAGCTTCTCCAACGGAAGGGCGAACAATTTAGCCGCGAAAATTTCTCTGGGGCGAAACTCGATAAGCGACCCTATTTATCCAACTTGGGGTTCAAATGTAGAGGTGAGTGTTACCGCAACGATTCCCTATAGCATGTTTCGACCAGAGGGCTATTATGAAGACCTATCTCTTGAAGAACAATATAAGTGGGTGGAGTACCACAAATGGAAATTTAAAGCAGAATGGTATACCCCATTGTCACGTAGTGGCGGAGAGAATCCAAGAACGCTGGTGCTTAAAGTTGCTGCCGGAGTGGGTCTCATAGGTCAGTATGACCGAGCTGTCCCCCTTTCTCCATTTGAGCGATTTTACCTCGGCGGTGTATTCCTAAGTGGATATACACTGGACGGAAGAGAAATAATCAACTTGCGTGGATACGATGATCTGGCCTTGACATCTCCCAATGCTCAAACAGGCGCTCCTGTTGTTGCCAAGTACTCGGCTGAACTTCGCTATCCTTTATCTACGAACCCCAGTGCAACAATCTTCACCCTTGCCTTTTTAGAGGGTGGGCAAACTTGGGAGGACGCACGCGCTTTCAATCCTTTTCAGGTCTACAGATCAGCCGGCGTAGGGTTGAGAATATTCCTACCGATGTTTGGTCTGTTGGGATTAGACTACGGTTGGAGACTGGACGATGTAGAAGCAGTCCCAAATATGTCGAGAGGTCAATTCCACTTCAGTATGGGAATGAATATGGGTGAACTATAACAATGATTGGCATAAAATCACGTTTATAGTCGAGCAAGCTCGCACTGCTTTATTAACTTCGCAAGAATAAAATCAAGATGTCACGTATTTTCTCAACATATCAATTTGCAACAGCATGTCTGGCAATCACTGTTTTGTCCTTTGCGCCTCAGAGTGCCAGTGCTCAGAAATTTGCATATATTGACTCCGATTATGTCCTTCTACATATGCCTGATTACGCTTCTGCACAGCAAGAGCTTAACACGTATGCGATTGAATGGCAGGCTGAAATTGAGTCCAAGCTTGAAGCTGCCGACCGTCTAGAAGTCGCTTACCGTGCCGAGCGTGTTCTTCTTACAAAGGAAATGCGTGTGAAGCGAGAGCAGGAAATTATTAAAAAACGTGGGGAAGCAAAAGAAATGCAAAAGCAGAAGTTCGGAGTTGAGGGAGAGCTTTTCTTAAAACGTCAAGAGCTCATAGAACCGATTCAACTAAGTATTTTTGAATCACTTAAAGATATTGCTGGGGGGTCTGGATACATGGTCGTTTTTGACAAATCAAACCAGAGCAACATGCTTTACACAAATCCCAAATACGATATCTCAGATCGTCTTATTAAGAAACTTGGCTTTGTGCCAGGAGAAACAATCGAGGTAGAAAAGGATGAAAAGAGTGACGGAGGAGCAGTGGGAAGAGGGCAAGATGCAATTAATAACGCTCGTGACAATGCCAAGGATGCTGGTCGTTCAACCATGGACAGAGCACGAGGTGGATCAGATGGATCGAAAACACCAAAACAATAATCTCTCAACAAGCAATTAAATAATTTCATGAAACAATTCTTACTACTTTTTGGCTTAATAGGCCTAATGTCATTTGGAGCTTTGGCTCAAAAGTTTGGTCACATTGACGCTCAAAATTTATTACTGAACCTTCCGGAGCGTGCCGTAGCGCAATCTTCTATTGAGTCTTCAGCCATGGAGTTTGAGAAAGAAATGACGCGTATGCAGGAGGATCTTCAAACAAAATACGCTGAATATCAAGCAAAAGCTGAGACTTGGCCTGCAGCGATACGTGAGTCAAAAGAACGTGAGATTCAAAGTTTAGACCAAGGTCTTCAAGAGTTTGGGACGACGGTTCAAGCAGAGCTATCGGGACTGGAAGAATCACTTCTCTCACCTATGATAAAGCGTGTTCGTGATGCAATTGAAGCTGTCGGTTCAGAGCAAGGGTTCACCTACATTTTTGACTCAAGTATGGGAGCTACCCTTTACAACGGCGGTGAAGATGTCACTGACCTTGTTCGTACCAAGCTCGGAATGTAAAACTGCTTGAGCAGTTTACGTCCCATAGGTGTATTTGATTCTGGCATAGGTGGTCTTACCGTTGCCCGTGCAATTCATGACCTTCTCCCAGATGAGTCCATCCTGTATTTCGGAGATACGGCCCATCTGCCATATGGTGAGAAATCACCAGAGTTAATCCAAAGATATTCAACCAGAATAGCGAGGCATTTGGTGAAAAGTGGCTGCAAAGCAATTGTCGTTGCTTGTAACTCTGCTTCGAGTAACGCGCTCCAGGCGATCATCTCAGAAGTAGGTCCAAATATTCCTGTGGTCGATATGGTCACTCCTGTTGTGAGATACTTAAGTCACACTGGCGCCCACGTCAGACAGGTAGGACTGATAGGAACTCGCGCGACAATTGCTTCTGGACTTTACCATCGATGCTTTAAAGATTTAAGTTCCAATGTTGAGTTAATATCCAAAGCAACTCCTCTCCTCGCTTCAGCGATAGAAGAAGGCTTCTTCAACGACAGTATCCCTCAAGCGGTATTGGATGCCTATTTTTCAGATGAAACTTTTAATAATATAGATTCGATAATCCTGGGATGTACCCACTACCCACTCATCAAAAGTGAGGTGAAAAACTTACTTCCTTCTGGGGTCACAGTCATTGATTCACCCTCCATTGTGGCTGAAGCATTGAAATCCGTATTAACTGAAATGGGCGAACAAGAGCGTGTATCAAATCAGATGGATGGACATCATTTTCAAGTTTCGGATCTTACTGAGAACTTCAAGTTCAGTGCCCGTCATTTCTTTGGTGACGACCTTACCTTGGAGGAGGTGGTGTTATAATATTTGCTTGCCCCCCTTAAACCATCCCGCGTATTCCACGTATCTATCTGCTGTTGCACTTAAATTGTCTGCAAGTTCAGATCTAACTGGGCCTCTATTCTTCGCAGGAACTCCAGCAAACAATGTGTGAGGTGGAATGTCGGTTCCTTCAAGCACAACCGCCCCAGCGGCAACAACAGAACCCTCACCTACCACAACATTGTCCATCACAACGGCACTCATCCCTATCAGTGCTCCCTTGCAAACTCTAGCTCCATGTACCACTGCGTTATGTCCGATACTGACTCTGTCCTCAAGCACGGTTTGTGATTTCCCATAGGTGCCATGTATGATTGCGCCATCTTGGATATTTACGCGCTCACCAACACTGATGGACGCGACATCTCCTCTTAGTACCGCACCGAACCATACCGTACTTTCGGCTCCGAGTGTCACTTCTCCTACAATCGTGCAGTTAGGTGCAAGCCAAACTGAATTGTCTATTGAAGGAGATTTTCCTCTTGCAGGAAGAATGAGGGGATGTGGGTTGTTCATAATGCAAATTTAACGAAGCCAGGTCGGTCTGTCGAACAATCTACCTGCTCCGGCTTCTGCGATGTGCTCAATTCCTATCGTGGGGCTATTGTCTACTAATGCTGCAGTAAGCGCAACGTTACGGACATGACTTAACCCCCGATGCGACAGCTTGAGGTTAGCTCGGCATGCGTTGAAGAGAGATGTGGCTTCTCTTGTCATTTGTGGTCCGTGCTTGATCCGGTCTTTTCCTAGGTGTTCTCTATCCCATTTACGAACTCTCGCTACCTTCGCCCGTGAAGAAGACCAGGAAATTTTCTGATTTGATGTCGTAAAAGATGTCATGAAATCATTGACTTCATGTCCGACTTCAATGTGAATTGCAATACGATCGGCTACGGGTCCGGAAATTTTATTCAGATAGCGTTTTACTTCAGCATCTTGACACGCACATGAGTTTTTCCGACCTAACCCTCTTCCACATGGACATGGATTGAGTGCTGCAACAAGTAGAGCGGAAGCTGGAAGTTCAGTTGTACCTGCGGCCCTTACCAATGAAATTGTGCGAGTTTCCAAAGGCGCCCGGCAAGCTTCTAAAGTACCTCTTGCGAACTCTGCGAATTCATCCAAAAAGAGCACCCCATTGTGAGCCAAGCTCCAAGATCCGGGGACAATGCCTCTAGATTTTTGTGTGCTCCAGGCACCTATAAGACCATTTAAATTTGTAGATGAATGTGGAGATTGCCAAGGAGGTCGCGATGAGTGTGTATTAAATGCCTGCCCAGCAGCGCCATAGATCGAACCACATTCATTTCTTTGCGTAGGTGATAGGTCTGGGAGCAGTGCGTGAATACACTTTGCAAGTACCGTTTTTCCTGACCCGGGAGGTCCAAGCATGATTAAGTCGTGCGCACCAGCTGCGGATATTATGGCGCTACGTTTTGCAGTTTCCTCGCCTTGAATATTGCCAAATGTGATTTTTTCAGATGAATATGCTGTGTGAGTTACGAGGTGTCTTGTTGGAGATATACTTTTTTTTATTTTAAGAGAATGCGGCGTCGATATAAAATACGCAATCAATTCATTGAGGTGTGAAAACGTTGTATGTGGATAGGTTGATTTTTGGTGTTGTGGGAGTGGCGGTGAAATCAGATGAGAGATGTGATCTAGATCTGAAAATTGGGAGGGGTTGTTGAGGGAGCTTTCGAATATTGTGTTTTGCCAAGGGCGTATAGACCCATCTAATCCCAACTCTCCAGCAGAAGCTAGAGATGAAAGACCAGATTTAGGAATGACCCCTTGAGAAGCCAATATTGCGAGCGTCACAGGCAAATCGTATGCAGTTGATGTCCGAGATACTTCAGCAGGCGCGATGTTGACCGTAATTGCTTTTCCCGGCCAACGATGTCCACATGACATCAAAGCCGAACGAATTCTTGCAGAGGAAGCCTTGGCTGCTTGGGAACTGAATCCTGAAATGCGAAATAGAATTCCTCGCTCAATCCTCAATTCTACGCGCACAAAGGAAGGAGAGCCGGGTGAGCCGGCAAAACCAAAAGTAGATACGATCATGTCTGTGGGAATTGTTACGCGAGCGACTTCTCTACGGAGTCAATCATGGCGTGAATACACTTAATGTGCACTTCTTGTATCCGGTCAGAATAGCCATCCCAAGGAACACGTATTTCGTGAGTAGCTAGAGATTCGTCAGCAAGTTTCCCTCCGTCTTTTCCAGTTAGAGCAACGACTTTCATGCCTGTAGATGCGGCTGAACGGGCAGCTTCGATAATGTTTGGACTGTTTCCACTTGTCGTGATGGCCAGCAAAATATCTCCAGGCCGCCCAAGGGCTTCAACACCTCTTGAAAAGATCTTGTCATATCCATAATCATTTGCAACACATGTGATGTGTGCTGGACTACTTATTGCGATCGCAGCATATGCAGGTCTGTCTTCTCGAAATCTTCCAGAGAGTTCTTCCGCAAAATGCATGGCATCGCTCATTGATCCACCGTTTCCGCAACAAAGTATTTTCCCGCCTGAGCTTAGACACGCACTTATGGCGTCAGAAGCGGAATCTATGGACGCGATAAATGTTTCATCCTCAATCAAACTAGATAAAAGAGATAGCGCTTCTCGAAAATGTGTGCGTGCTACTGACATAACATCTAAGGTATGGGGTAAAAGGGATACGTTCAACATATTGCGAAATTGCAACAACAAAGACGCGTATTTATTTAGACTTTACGGCTGTGCTCTAAAACTTTGCAAGTGCATCGTTTATATATTCTAGAAATGCATCGGGGTCGGGATCATAACCAGCAGACCCGCCTATTTGCGTTCCATTGTGGTCTAAGAGAACATAGAATGGCTGTGCATTTTTATCGAATTGAGATGCCTGTAAATAAGACCATTTTTTTCCAATCGTTCTAATGTGAAATTCTTTCCCACCGTATTCTTCCATCCTCCATTCTTCTTCTGGGAGCTTTGTTCTGTCGTCAACGTACAAAGAGACTAAGATAACGTCTTCATTTAAAATTTTAGAGACTCTTTTGTCAGTCCAAACCTGCTCTTCCATTTTTCTACAGTTGACACAAGCCCACCCAGTGAAGTCAAGCAGCAGAGGTTTGTTTTGGTCTATGGCTGCAGACATCGCTTCATCATAATCACGATAATGAGCCTCGACATACCCATTGTCGTGATCGCCAGAAGCTCCACCACTCATGCCTCCCGATTCACTGTAAAATAGTGGAGGAGGGAAGCCAGAAATGAGATTTACCGGCGCACCCCACATTCCTGGAACCAGGTAAATCCCAAGCGTAAAGAACAACATGCCTGTACCAAATCTAAATACGCCAATGCGCTCTGTTTTGCTGTCGTGAGGGAGCGTAATCCATCCAAACAGGTAGATCGCTATCACAAGAGATATCGCAATCCAAATCGCAATAAAGAGCTCTCTCTGGAGTAAACCCAACTGAAGTACGAGGTCAGCATTGCTCAAGAATTTAAAGGCGAATCCTATTTCGAGAAGACCTAAAACAACTTTCACTGTGTTAAGCCAACCTCCAGAAGACGGAAGTGAGTTAAGCCATCCGGGGAATGCACTGAAAAGCATAAACGGAATAGAAAGCGCAATTGAGAAACCCAACATTACCGCAGTGGGAGCAGCGAATGATCCCGTAGCGGCACCGGCCAAAGCCCCTCCAATAAGTGGTCCAGTGCAAGAGAAAGAAACGATAGCCAATGTAGCTGCCATAAAGAAAATTCCAATGATTCCTCCTCTGTCTGAAGCCGCATCAGCTTTGTTTGCCCAGCTTTGAGGCAATTGGATTTCAAAGGCACCCAAAAAGCTCATTCCGAAAATGAGTAAAAGAATGAATAGACCTACGTTGAAAAAAGGATCCGTAGATATCACATTCATAATATCTACTCCGAAGATAGCTGTCAGTGCAAGCCCTAGGCCAGTATATATGAAAATGATAAAGAATCCATAAATCAAGGCGTTCTTTATTCCTTGAGCTCTTGTCTTGCTGGTTTTTGTGAAAAAACTCACGGTCATAGGTATCATAGGGAATACACATGGCGTAAGCAATGCTGCAAATCCCAATCCTAAACCCATCAAGAAAATCCAAATCAGTCCTCCTTCATCTTGTTCGTCTTGTTCGTCTTCTTCATCTTGTTCGTCCTCTTCACCGTGATTGTCTTCTTTGCAAAGGTTTTTAGATGGTGGGCAAAGGTCAGGTCTAGAAGCTGCTGGATTTAATTCTGAAAGCGGGAGTGCATAATAAACGTCGGTGGGAGGGAGGCACTTGGTTGCGTCACAGACCATATACAGAAGAGATCCCTTTAAGGTGTCTGTAGACGCTAAATCAGACAGATTTACGAGAGAACTCCAGTAAACCTCCTCTTTAAAATATTTCAGATCCATCATGAAGTTTGGATCGTAAGACATGTAGGGCTCGCACTCAGTAACTCCTTCTATTGTTTCGTTTTCTTCGTTATAAAATGCGGTCGCAATAGGTCCGTCATCACTGTCTAAAAACTGCGAATAGATATGCCAGCAAGGGTCGAGAGATGCGTTGTAAATAACTTCTATTTGGCCTTCTACAGCTGTTTCATACAAGTTGATTTCCCAAGATATCGGGTCCACGATTTGAGCTGAAACACTGATGTTTGTAATGCAAAAAATTGCAAGTAAAGCCGTATGAATGCGGTTCATTATGTCATTTTTCTTGAGTGATAAAGATAAACGTATCTTTTTAATTACGAGCCTCTTTAAGATTTATAGTGAATTCCCGATAATATTGGACTTACGCTGAAAGTGTGGCCTCTAAGATGAGTTTTTTTGGTCCTTCAGTAAGTTGCACATTTCTTGATATTCTAGATTTGGCGCCAATCTCACTTGATGCGAAAACCCACAATATTTGATCTCTTGCATCTGTCAACACCCGGACGTTTTTTCTTGCAAGATTCGGTACCTTCCACTGTGTCAGGAGGTCACTGACATTGACCGTTCCGGCCATTCCGGTGGGTTCCAATTGATCACCATCTCTCCATATGCGCCAAAGAAGCGGGTATTTTAAAGAGTCCAAATCAATCCATAAAATGTGTGGCTGGTTAGGCGGAACCGAGATGTCGTTGTTTATTTCACTCCGCCAACTTAGGCTTTCGCAACTTCCTTCTTCCTCACTGATTGCGCATTCAAAATCCATGTGAGAAGTGGAATCCTTCACGGGGATATTTCGCAACAAGATGAAGTCCCTCTCACGAGTCAGAGAGTCAGATTTATACGTAATCTCTGCACCTATAGACGCTTGGCCTAAAGTAAATGCTTCTTTTCTAGCCCCGTAGGGCCAATGTCTCTCAGCAAGTACGCGATCGAATACTTGTTCTCCCCACGACGAATCCCACAATGCCTTCAGGTGAATGCGACAGATTTCTCCATCGTATCCATTGTATTCTATTTCTGAAAATCTCACAATGTCACGTGTGGCATCACTTATCGAACTTTCTACTGCGATTGCTTGTGACCGCAATCGATCCGCCCATTCTGCGATGTGAGTGACAGAGCCAGAACGGATTGATTCTAACAATGGCAATACCTCGTTGCGAATTCTATTCCTTAAATACTTGGGGCTTTGATTTGATTTGTCCTCTCTGAAGGGGACGCGGTCTAGCGCTACCCATTCCTCAATTTCTTCTTGGCTCCAGCTTAGAAAAGGTCGAATAACGTTCACATTTCTGGGAGACATGCCTCCTAATGAAGAAGGAGAAACACCTCTAAGAAGTTGAATAAGTAACGTTTCGGTTTGGTCTTTCAAATGGTGCGCAACTGCAACACAAGCAGCACCTCGCTCTGTCCTTAACTCCTCAAACCAAGCATATCTAAGACGCCTTGCAGCATCCTGAATCCCATCCCCCTTTCGGGTTGCCTCCTCTTCGGCAGGCAATTTCTTCATGTGGTACACGACACTATTTGCTTCACACCAATCCTGAACATTTTTTGCGTCCGCCTGACTGTCCGCGCCTCTCAACTGAAAATTTACGTGTGCGACCTCAAATTTCGCCCCTGCTTTTAACAATGCATTGGCGAGGCACATCGAATCCACCCCTCCACTGCATGCTGCGATAATGAGTTCTCCGTCCGCAACCAGGCATTTTCTCAAATCCTTTTCAAATCGAGAAATAAGATGATGGAGCGTTTTCATGTGCGGTAGAAGTTGTAAAGTTAAGGATTACAAGAGGATACTCAATCATTCATGGCTTACTGCCTTCAGGATCGCTTCAGCTTTTAACATGCATTCTTCGTATTCTTCATGAGCATCGCTAAGTGAAGTGATTGCTCCCCCTACATTTGCTACGAGCATCTCTGTCTTTGAATTGTGGAAGAGCGATCGGATCAGAACGTTGAAGTCAAAATCACCAGTAGGTGATATGTAGCCTATTGAACCGGAATAGGCGCCTCTGCCTTCTAGCTCGATTCGGTCTATATGTTTCATGGCTGATATTTTCGGTGCTCCTGTCATAGATCCCATTGGGAAAGTAGCGCGTAAGATGTCAGAAAGTCCTTTGTCTTTATGGAGTCGGCACTCTATGGTAGAAACCATTTGGTGTACAGTTTGGAAAGAATGTATGCCAAAAAGCTCAGTGACTTCTACAGTTGCTTTCTGAGCGATACGACTTAGGTCGTTGCGAACAAGGTCTACGATCATCACATTTTCAGCGCGTTCTTTTTCGCTGCTTTGAAGCGCATCGATAAGCGCATTGTCTTCTTCAGCCGAACGTCCTCTTCGAACGGTGCCTTTAATCGGTTGAGACATTAAACGGTCTCCTTCACGTTTTAAAAACCGTTCTGGGCTGCCACTCATAATACGCGCAGACCTGCATTGTAAGTATCCGCTAAAAGGAGCTTGTGTGAGGTTTTGTAAACGGCAGAACAGGGGCCAGCTTGCATTTGGAGAAGCTTTGCCTTTGAGGGGCATACATAGGTTTAATTCATACACATCTCCATTTTGGATAAGATGTTTCACATCGTCGAATGCCTGTAAATATTTGCTTCTATCCCAAGACCAAACCATGTCCCCCATCCCTCCAACTTCTTTCATCTCTCCCTTCTGGTGTATTGCTTGAAGTGCTTCTTGTGTTCTGGGGTCATTGATGTCACCGCTTAAAACCTCGACGGAGGAATCAGAAAACTGAATAACGATTTCCGGTTCCCACCAAGCCAGTACAGGATGCCCTAAAGAATCTGTATTTCGAGTCTCTAGGTTTTCTATTTCGTTTTTTAAATCATAGCCAAACCACCCAAATGTCCATGTGTTACCCTCCTTTGAAAATTGTTCTAACGCATCGAGGATTCCAGGCTCTGATTTTTTAAAGACAAGCTCACGTTTTACGCCAATACCTAATAAGCATGAACGATTTGGGGATTGATCAAAAAGCAGAACAACGTGAGATTCACTTTCACAGAGGCTACTTAAATCGGGGATGTGCACGAAGTTGTGGTAAACGGATTAAACGTGAAGTGCTCTATCTCCAGTTGCGGCCAGGGCAGCCTCTTTCAGGGCCTCGGTGTATGTGGGATGGGCATGACTCATACGTGAGATGTCCTCAGCGGAAGCTCGAAACTCCATTGCCACGACCGCTTCTGCGATCATATCTGCGGCTCTCGGACCTATCATGTGAACCCCTAAAACCTCATCACTGTCGGCGTGGGCAAGGACTTTGACCAGGCCGTCAGTGTCCATGCTCGCACGAGCTCGTCCACTGGCTTTAAATGGGAAAGACCCCACCTTGTAGTTCACTCCTTCCGCTTTCAGTTGCTCTTCAGTACGACCGACTGAGGCTACTTCGGGCCAAGTATATACGACGCCCGGAATGAGGTTGTAATCGATGTGTGGATGCTCGCCGTTAATTATTTCTGCAACGAAAACGCCTTCTTCTTCCGCTTTGTGCGCGAGCATAGCACCTTTAATGACGTCCCCGATTGCGAAAATATGGGGTTGCGTAGTTCGGAGTTTCTCGTCAACGGGAATCATGCCACGCTCATCCGTCTTGATTCCGGCAGCTTCGAGATTGAGACCCTTTGTAAATGGTTTTCGCCCCACACTCACAAGGCAGTATTCAGCTTTGAACGTTAATTCTTCTCCCTTCTTATTATCGGCCTTAATTGTGACACTTCTTCCTGCAGCTTTAACCGCTTTCACACCGGTTTTAAGATGAAATTTGACCCCTAATTTTTTCAATGAACGAAGAAGTTCTTTCCCCAAAGTCCGATCCATAGACGCGATTAAGGAGTCCATGTATTCGATCACGGTAACCTCTGTTCCTAAGCGTGCATAGACAGATCCTAGCTCTAGACCGATCACACCTCCTCCGATCACCACCAAAGATTTTGGAAGTTTTGCAAGAGAAAGAGCTTCCGTTGAAGTGATGATTCGCTTTTTATCAATGTCGATAAATGGAAGTGTGCTGGGTTTTGAACCCGTTGCAATGATGACATGTTTGGCTGCCAAGTTGTAGGGGTCCGATTTTAAAGGAGTCACTGAAATCGTATGGGAGTCTACAAAAGCACCCATGCCATGATGCACATCAATGTTGTTTTTCTTCATGAGGAAATCAATCCCCGCTGTCGTTTGACTGACGACCTCACCCTTGCGACTGATCATTTGAGGGAAATCGATCGACAAAGCCCCTACCCCAATCCCATGTGCAGAAAACTGCTCCTTCGCTTGGTGATAATGTTCAGAACTGTCGAGCAATGCCTTCGATGGAATACACCCTACATTCAAGCAAGTTCCTCCCAGTGTTGCGTATTTCTCTATTAAAGCAGTTCGCTTCCCCAATTGAGCAGATCGGATCGCTGCTACGTAGCCTCCAGGACCACTTCCAATAACAATTACGTCGTAGGTTTCCATTTCAGATGAGAAATTGATAGAATTATTGCAAATAGATCCCAAAGGTAGCCAACTCTGGCTTGCTCTGTTGTTTCTTTGTAGGGCTTATGTGGTCAAAATTAGCGTCATTCATTTTACGGTATCGTTTTCTGGTGCTTGTTGCATTAGGAAGTGCGACAGTTTTCATAGGAACATATATTCCTGAACTTCGCCTTATCTATTCATTTGATGGTCTTCTGCCTAAGACAGATTCCACTTATCTCGATCATCAAAGATTTCTCAAGCATTTCGGGGCAGAGGGAAACCTGCTTGTGATCGGCGTTGAAGATTCATCACTTTTCGAGGCAGAAGGACTTCAGAATTGGTTCGAACTCTCCGAAGATATTCGAGATATTAGGGTTGACCTTGAGGGTGTACAGACCGTGATCATTGATTCTGTTTTTACTGTATTCAATGCCTTTTCGGTTCAAAAAGACACATCAGATGCGACCTTCAAGGTTATTCCTTTGGCCTCTAATTTGACTCGGGGTGGACCAGCGATGTCTCAGGATAGTGTAGACTTACTCTATGATCAATTGAGAAATTTACCGTTTTTTGATGGTATTCTCCATTCTGAAAATACGGGTGCAATCTTAATGATGGTCTTTATAGACCCATATCTGTTTAATTCTAAAGACAGAGGTACGGTCGTTGAGGACATCACAACACTGGTGGATAATTGGAGCCAAAAAACAGGGGCCAGGACCTATATAAGTGGACTTCCTTTTGTGAGAATTCAAATGACAAATAAAGTCAAGGGTGAAATAGGTTTGTTAATCGGCGCCGCTCTTTTCGTTACTTTTCTTCTGCTGCTTCTGTTTTTTAGGAATTTTGTGACTGCAGTCGTTTGTTTAAGTGTTGTGGCAATAGGCGTGGTTTGGTCTGTGGGTTCAATCGCGTTTTTCGACTATCCCTTAACACTTTTAATGTCCCTTATCCCTCCTTTGATCATCGTCATAGGAGTGCCCAACTGTATCTACCTGGTCAATAAATATCACGCTGAATTTAAGAAGCATGGGAACAAAGCGATGGCGCTTCAGCGAATGATAACGAAGGTCGGAAACGCGACTCTTCTCACAAATATCACGACTGCGTTGGGGTTTGCTACATTTATGTTTACCCAAAGTGAGATTTTAAAGAATTTCGGTACGATTGCGGCTTTAAATATCTTGGGCGTTTTTGTGATAAGTATTTCAGTGATCCCTACTTTGCTGACTCTCCTTCCTCCTCCTGCACCACGCCAAACCTCACATCTTGACCGTAAATGGGTGTATAAAGTGGTTCAGGTATTCATTCATTTCGTTCAAAAGAAAAGGAGGGCCGTGTACCTCGTGTCGCTCCTTCTATTGGCTTTTTCTATTGCTGGAATGGTGCAAGTTCAGACTACGGGAAATATGGTCGACGACCTTCCTGACAATGACAGGGTGCTGATTGATCTCGATTGGCTAGAAGATAATTTCAATGGTGTAATGCCCTTTGAAATGCTCATCGATTGCGGTGTAGAAGGCGAGGCGCTTTCATTGCGCAACCTGAAGAAGATAGAGCGTATGCAGCAATTGCTTGCTGAATATCCTGAATTCAGTAGAAGTATGTCAGCTGTAGATGCGACCAAATTTGCAATGCAAGGTATGAATAACGGTGAAAAAGCTGGTTATCGCCTCCCCATTTCTAACAATGAAAAGATGAAGCTGCGATCATATACACGCCGCACCGAAGAAAAATCAAAAGGGAGTAGTGATGCGGCGAGTGTTACAAGAAATTTTCTGGATTCTTCGAAAACGATTACCCGAATATCTGCCCAAATTGCGGACATAGGTACCATTGAAATGGACGAACTTATGGATGATTTGCGTCCACGAATAGATTCGATTTTCCCACCTTCAAAATACAAGGTAACTCTGACGGGTACCAGTATCGTTTTCCTTGAAGGAACCCACTATCTCGTAAAAAACCTATCCATCAGTATTTCCCTTGCGATTCTACTGATCGCACTTGTAATGGCGCTTCTGTTTAAATCGGTCAGGATGGTGTTTATCGCACTTATCCCCAACATAATGCCTCTTTTGTTTACCGCTGGAATTATGGGTTGGACTGGGATTGCGATTAAACCTTCGACCATTCTTGTGTTCTCTATCGCGTTTGGGATTTCGATTGATGACACAATACACTTTTTGGCCAAATACAGGCAAGAACTTACGCGTCTGAATTGGAACATTAAGAGAGCGGTCATTTTAGCAGTGGAAGAAACTGGGGTGAGTATGATGTACACCTCAATTGTGCTATTCAGTGGGTTTATGATGTTTACGCTCTCTGAATTCGATGGAACGCGTTCGTTAGGATTGCTCGTAAGTGTGACGCTTTTGGTTGCGATGTTTGCAAACCTACTCCTGCTTCCCTCGTTGCTTTTAAGCTTTGAACAGTTCGTGACCACCAAAGCCTTTCAAGAGCCTTTGATGAATATTATTGACGAAGAGGAGGACATTGAACTTGAGAAATTGAGGATAGACTTTGGCGTAACCCCAGGGAAAGGTCAGGAAAAGCATGAAGATATTGTGAAAAGAAGGGTTAAACCTGATAACTTGGAGTCATGAATCGAAACGCATGAAGGGAATAATTTTAGCAGGAGGCAGTGGGACGAGGCTTTGGCCTTTGACAAAGGCGGTAAGTAAACAACTTATGCCTGTGTTTGACAAACCCATGATCTACTATCCGATATCGACACTTATGCTTGCAGGAATCAGAGAAATACTGCTCATTACAACCCCGGAAGATTCAGCGGCTTTCAAAAGATTATTGGGAGACGGCGCCTCGTTGGGGTGTACTTTTGAGTATGCGGTTCAAGAGGTGCCAAATGGACTTGCGCAAGCTTTTGTGATTGGAGAAGAATTTATCGGAGACAGCAGTGTCGCTCTTGTTTTAGGTGACAATATTTTTCACGGAAATCATTTCGGCCGAACAATGCGTGCGAATACGTCCATTGATGGAGCGCTCATTTATGCCTACTATGTTCGAGACCCAGAGCGTTATGGAGTTGTTGATTTTGACGATGAAGGCATCGCATTAAGCCTAGAGGAGAAGCCGTCTGAGCCCCGCTCAAACTTTGCCATTCCAGGGTTGTATTTCTATGACAACAAAGTCATCGACATTGCAAAAAACTTAACGCCTAGCAAGCGAGGGGAATATGAAATAACAGATGTAAATAAGGAGTACCTTAAGTTGGGGGAGCTCAAAGTGAGTAAGCTAGGTAGGAGTATGGCCTGGCTTGATACCGGGACACATGAAAGTTTACATGCGGCCTCGCAATACGTGAAAGTGATAGAACAAAGACAAGGACTTAAGATCGGCAGTATTGAGGAAGTTGCATGGAGAATGGGGTATATCACCGATGATGAACTCCGCGTTTTGGCAGAGCCCCTTTGCAAAAGTGGGTATGGAGATTATTTGCTCGCTCAGCTTGCGAAAAAGGATAGATAATGGTAAAATCGGAAGCCCTGCATGATTTGTTCAGTTCTGGTCTAGAGAAATTTCTGTCAGTGTATCCGACAGACAGTCTTTACGCCCCCATCCACTACTTATTGAATATTAGTGGCAAACGAATTAGACCTTTGCTCGCTCTTTCTGTGTGTGAGGCCGAAGGTTCTACAATTGACAAAGCCATGCCTGTCGCTGTGGCGGTTGAGTTGTTCCACAACTTCACGCTTATGCATGACGACATTATGGATCGCGCACCCTTGCGCCGCGGTCAATCAACGGTGCATAAGAAATTTGGTGAGAACGCGGCAATTTTAAGTGGTGACGCGATGTTTTCTTTGGCCTTCACGTCTTTGGAACAGTCACCTCAAGGTTCACTGCAAGAGGTATTAAAGGTTTTCAATAGAACAGCTCGACAGGTCTGTGAGGGACAGCAGTCAGATATGGAGTTTGAAGAACAGGAAGAGGTGACGATCGATGATTACCTCGAGATGATTCGGTTGAAAACGTCCGTTCTGTTGGCCGCCTCTTGTGCACTTGGAGCTATTTCTGCGGGCGCAACACCTGACAGAGTTGATCTCTGGTACAGATACGGTGAAAAGATGGGGCTCGCATTCCAAATACAGGACGATATTCTAGATACTTTCGGCAATGCGTTGAAAACTGGAAAGAAAGTAGGGGGTGATATCGCTGCAGAAAAGAAGACCTTTATTTGGCTTTACACGCAGCAAAAAGGGGCCTTGCCTCCTCATTTCCTCACTCAGCTTCATGGACAGAAAAAAATAGAGAAGGTGAGAGACGCGATGCGCAGAGTTGGGGCAGATGTGGCGGCCCAAAAGAAAATGAATGTATACGCAGAGGAAGCGATATCGGCATTGTCAGAGCTGGATTTGGAACCCGAAAAGAGGATGTTTTTTTCGGGCTTAGTTAGTTCCGTCATGAAAAGATCTTCGTGACTTTCTCTAGTGAAATCAATCTTCCCGAGGGAGTTTCCTTGCCCGAAGGTATGTTGTTTGTCGATTTTCAACAAGAGGTATTTGCACAGATAGCAAAAGATTTCCAACTTGATGAGAATGAATCACAAGAGCCTTTTAATGTGTGGATGGAGAATGCGATACGGTCACATCCAGATCGAATTCACGCATCGTTTTACCGCCTCGATTTGGGGGAGGAAAATGTGTGCAATGCACTTAAAATAGAGGATGCCTCGATGCGGTCTACATTGCTCGCAGAACAGTCTATTCAAAGAGCCGTTTTAAAGGTTCTGACGAGATTTAATTATGCGTTGAAAAATCGCCTAAATAGTACAAAAAATTGATGCTCAATCGGTTTAAGCTATGTAACTTTGCAGATAGAATTTGGACCTAATTCGATTACGTGGACCCTTTATCGTTTTTAAATAATATTGAGCCTAAACAATTGGACGTTTTGTACGCTCAATACCTCAACAATCCAGAATCTGTTGACCGTTCTTGGCGGCTATTTTTCGCAGGATTCGATTTGGCAAATTCTCATTTCGGGGATGACTCAGCAAATCCCCAAACCATGAAGGAGTTTGGGGTTCTAAATCTGATTCATGGATATAGAACACGTGGTCATCTTTTCACATCTACAAATCCAGTGAGAGAGCGCCGTACTTACACGCCGGATCTTGCTCTTTCGCATTTCGATCTTGATCAATCTGATTTAGAAACTGTCTTTCAGGCCGGGGGAGAAATTGGGTTGAATTCAGCAAAGCTTAAAGACATCATTGCCCACCTTGAAGATACCTATTGCCACAGCATTAGTATTGAGTATATGTACATACGCGAGCCCAAGCGTGTGGCTTGGATACGCAACAATATTGAATTGAATAACCGTAAAAAATTCAATAAAAAGGAACAGCTTCATATTCTCAAGAAAATTAGTCAAGCGACGTTGTTCGAGGAGTTTCTTCAGAAGAAATTTGTGGGCCAAAAACGTTTTTCACTGGAAGGTGGAGAATCCCTGATTCCAGCTTTAGATACGCTTATTGAAAAGGGAACGGAACACGGCGTAAAAGAAGTCGTCATAGGGATGGCTCACAGGGGGAGGTTAAGTACCCTGGCTCATATTTTAGGAAAGCCCTATATGGATCTTTTCAGTGAGTTTCAGGGCAAGGAGTATGCTGGAGATGATGATTTTGAGGGAGATGTGAAGTATCACTTGGGACATTCTAGAACTCAGAAAGCGGATACAGGAGCAGATGTTCACATTACCCTTGCACCCAACCCATCTCACCTTGAAGCAGTAGATCCTGTGGTTTTAGGAATGTCTCGTGCTTTAATTGATGAGCTTGGAGGCGACGAGAACGCCGTTCTTCCGATACTTGTCCATGGCGACGCAGCGATTGCGGGTCAGGGTATCGTATACGAAGTGGTACAAATGGCGGGCCTCAAGGGATATCGTACCGGAGGTACAATACATATCATCGTAAATAACCAAATCGGTTTTACGACAAACTATCTTGACGCGCGCACCTCGACGTATTGCACTGACGTGGGGAAGGTAACACAGAGTTTGATCTTTCATGTCAATGCGGATGACCCTGAAGCGGTTGTTCAGGTCATGAACATCGCGCTAACCTATCGTCAAACTTTTCACAGGGATGTTTTCATCGACTTACTGGGATATCGCAAATACGGTCACAACGAAGGTGATGAGCCCAAGTTTACTCAGCCTAAGCTCTACAAAGCCATCGCGTCTCACCCTTCCTCTTACGCGATGTATTTGTCACACCTTATCTCCGAGGGAACCATCACTTCAGAAGAAGGGGCTGCGCTTAAGCAAATCCAGATGGACCAAATGGAGGAAGGTTTTGCGATTGCGAAAGGGAAAGAAACAAATCAAGTGAAGGATTTTCTCTCTGGTATTTGGGCTGACTATAGACGCGCTACCGCAGAAGATCTCACCACATCACAAGACACGAGTTACCCGGAGAACAAACTCCGCGATTTGGGGAATAAAATAAGCATGTTGCCTGAGGGAAAAAAGTTTTTCAGGAAAGTAGATAAGCTTCTCAAGGACAGAAAAAAGATGCTCGACGCTGATCGCCTAGATTGGGGGATGGGTGAATTGCTTGCCTATGCATCCCTCTTGGTTGAAGGCTATCCTGTAAGGATTTCAGGTCAGGATGTAGAGCGTGGGACTTTCTCTCATCGTCACGCAGTTTTGAAGACTGAGGAAACGGAAGAAGAAGTCATCTTGCTGAATGATCTTGAGAAAGGTCAAGCAAAGTTGTCTATTTACAATTCACTGCTTTCGGAATATGCTGTTTCAGGATTTGATTTCGGATACGCATTCGCGAGACCGAAATGTTTGACGATTTGGGAAGCTCAATTTGGAGATTTTAACAACGGTGCTCAAATTATTTGGGATCAATTTCTATGTGCTGCAGAGGATAAATGGAGAACGATGAATGGACTTACAATCCTCCTTCCTCATGGATATGAAGGAATGGGTTCCGAGCACAGTTCAGGTCGTATGGAGCGGTTTTTAACGCTCGCTTCGGGGGACAATATTGTTGTTACAAACTGCACGACACCCGCTCAGATGTTTCACCTTCTGAGAAGACAAGTCTTGCGTCCATTTCGCAAACCTTTGGTCGCATTTACGCCAAAGAAACTACTTCGTTATCCGAAAGCCGTCTCGACAGTTACTGAACTCGCAAAAGGCAAGTTTTATGAAATTCTGGACGATCCCCGTATGTCAAGAGGCTCAGATGCAAAAAAGGTCGATACCGTTGTCTTGTGTTCGGGAAAGATCTACTACGAACTCTTAGAGCGCTTCGAAGAATCTGAGAAGGATAAGAAACGAACGTCTAATATTGCCGTCATTCGGATCGAGCAATTGCATCCCTTTCCTCAGGATGCTCTTCAAACTTTACTTGGACGATATGGTCACTATGTAAAAGTGGTTTGGCTTCAAGAAGAACCAAGGAATATGGGAGCTTGGCCGTTTATTTCAATGCACTATCAGGGAGATATTGCAGAGGCTATAGCTAGACCCGCCAGCGGAACGACTGCAGCGGGCTCACAAGTAATATACGCTCGTAAACATGACGTTATCATGGATGATGTGATGAAATACGCCCGTAAATAATTAAGAATCATGCCTATACTTGAAATGAAAGTTCCCAGTCCGGGAGAGAGTATATCAGAAGTGGAAATTGCTGCTTGGCTCGTAAATGATGGCGACTATGTTGAGAAGGACCAACCCATTGCCGAAGTCGATTCAGACAAAGCAACTCTTGAACTTCCCGCAGAAATGGCGGGAGTCATTACATTAAAAGTAGAAGAAGGAGATGTCGTACCCGTAGGTGATGTGTGTTGTATCATTGACACCGATGCAAAGCGTCCAGCCGGAATGGTCAAATCTACAGAGCCCACCGCTCCTGCAGCGACTCCTGCACCGACTCCTCCAAGTCCTGCGGTCACTCCAGCTGCTAAACCTCCTGCTCAGCCTGCCGTTGTTCCTGTTTCTGAAAAAAGCTATGCAGAGGGAAGTCCTTCTCCTGCAGCCAAAAAGATGATGGCTGACAAAGGAATTTCTTCGGGTTCAATTACAGGATCGGGTAGAGATGGAAGAGTGCTGAAACAAGATGTTATTTCAGCTTTAGCTGCAGGTTTTGATCCTTCGTCGGCTTCTGCTCAAGGTGGATGGACTGGATCTCGAGAGGTCCGATCTGAACGTATGTCCATGTTGCGCAGAAAAGTAGCAGAACGACTCGTTGGTGTGAAAAATGAGACGGCCATGCTTACCACTTTTAACGAAGTGGACATGAAGCCCATTATGGACCTCAGGGCCAAATACAAGATTAAGTTTAAGGAAGAGAAAGGTGTGGGTCTTGGTTTCATGGGATTCTTTACAAAAGCTGTGACAACCGCTCTTGCTGTCTACCCAGGGGTAAATGCGATGATAGATGGGAAGGAAGTGCAATATCATGACTACGTAGATGTGTGTATTGCGGTAAGCTCTCCCAAAGGGTTAATGGTCCCGGTTGTTAGGAATGCGGAAGTAATGTCTATTGCAGAAATTGAGGGCGAAATCAAACGCCTTGCCATTAGAGCACGTGATGGTGTTCTTACTGTAGACGAAATGCTAGGAGGGACGTTTACCATCACAAACGGAGGGGTGTTTGGCTCGATGTTATCGACACCCATTATCAACCCCCCCCAAAGTGCGATTTTGGGGATGCACAATATCGTTGAACGTCCAGTGGCTATAGATGGTCAAGTGGTGATCCGTCCGATCATGTATGTAGCGCTTAGTTATGACCACCGTATTGTAGATGGAAAAGAGAGTGTCAGCTTTTTATACCTCGTAAAAGAGCTCCTTGAAAATCCAGAGAGAATGTTGTTTGGAGGGAAACAGCCAGAAGAAATACTCCTCGGGCTTTAAGTTGTCAGTATCTCGGTAACTCAGTCTGGATAGCCTCTTGCCATCCAAGTATGCCGCCAGTCAAATTGATGAGATTTGTATATCCATGGACGTCTTCAAGTTCACGAATGGCAGTGGCACTTCTCGCTCCAGAGCGACATTGAACAACTACAGGGATGTCTTTCGGGATTCTATTCGTACTCTCTAAGACCGTTGCGAGTGGAATCAGTTCTCCGCCGATTTCGACAATTCCATATTCATATGGTTCTCTGACATCAATCAGAAGATGTGTTACGCCCTCTTTTCTCCATTGATCTAATTTCTGAACACTCATCTCAGCAACCTCTCTTTGTTTTGCTGTTGTACCTATTCCACAAAACTGTTCATAGTTGATGAGTTCAGTTTGAGTCGGGTTTTCTCCGTTAAGTGGATTGTTTTTGTTTTTTCTGACTTTCAGGATGCGCGTGGAAAACACAGTGGCATCAAACAAAAACAAACGGCCACTTAGCGTATCCCCCACTCCCGAAATGACTTTGAGGACTTCCAATGCTTGAATTGAACCTAAAATTCCCGGCAGTACGCCGATTACCCCACCTTCAGCACAGCTGGGGACCAATCCTGGAGGAGGAGGAGAGGGGAAGAGATCTCTGTAATTTGGACCTCGGGTACCATCTTGAAGGCGTTCATTGAAAACAGAAGCTTGCCCTTCAAATCTAAAGATACTTGCATAAACATTGACCTTGTTTTCTAATACACAGGCGTCATTTACAAGATACCTGGTTGGAAAATTATCTGTTCCATCCGCAACGACATCGTATTTGCGGATGATTTCCCGCGCGTTATCTACCGTCAACATCGTATCGTGAACTTCGATTGTAATGTATGGATTCAGTGACTTCAACCGCTTGCTTGCAGCGATTGCTTTTGACTCTCCAACATCTTGAACGCCGAAAAGAACCTGCCGTTGCAAATTAGATTCATCCACAGTATCGAAATCGACAATTCCTATGCGACCGACACCAGCGGCAGCCAGATAGAGGAGTAATGGACTACCAAGACCCCCTGACCCAATGACGAGAACGCCAGATGCTTTTAGCTTTTTTTGACCTTCAATATTGAATTCTGGAATGATAAGATGCCTAGAATATCTCTCTAATTCCTCTTTTGAAAATGTGATATCGTGATGTGACATTTTTACTGTTTATTTAGAACCTCCAGCGATGGCAGGGATGATGCTTACTTCGTCTCTGTCTTCAATCTTTGTCTCTGCGCCTTCGAGTTCGTTGATGTCTTCATCTCCGACATAAACACGTATAAAACTCCTCAATTCACCAGCATCGTCAAAAAGATGTTTTTGAATGCCTTCGTGTGAAGTAGAAAGTGCGTTGAGAAGACCTTTGACATCTGATGCTGAAGCTTCGAATACGGACTTTCCATCCGTAAATTTCCTGAGGGGGGTTGGGATTATTAAAGTTGCCATTTTGAATGATTTATTTAAATTTTCAGTCTTTTATTTAATTATTTCTTCTTCGAATTGTCTCTCTGTTGTCAGTTGCCATGACCGAACATGATCCACACCTTCTTTCTCGACACTTACAATCACATAGCTAAACCATGGCATTGCTACCGCAAGATCATGTTCGCTGGGTACTGCATGATGTAAAGGGTGACTGTGATATATGCCTAACAATGTGAGTCCTTCTTGCTTGGCAAACCGCTCAGCCTTCATGTAGTCTTTGCCAGATATTTCGAACCTTCGCCTTTGGTCTCCCTCTTTTACATTTTCTATTCTCTTCGCACACGAAACCTTCCTCACGCCATTTTTTTCTTCACCGTAAAAAAAACCACAGCATTCATTTGGGAAGGCATCTTCACCATGACTTTTCATGTCATTCATTGCCAATGGCTGTATGTCTAGAGGTAGAAATTGATGGCTCATTACAGATTGTTATTTAAGGACTTTGTGAAGGATTTCCCTGTATTTGGTTGCATCGTCTGCCAGTACGGTTACAATGACACCGCTCTCTATTTCTTCTGCCAGTTTTACTGCTCCTGCAAGATTTGCTGCCCCTGATGGGCTGAGGATAAGTCCTTCTGAACGTGCCGCCAGTCTCATCATTTCATAACTCTCCTCCGTTGTGATTGTCCTTATTTCGTCTGGGACTCCTGCATCGTATATCTCCGGTACCCTGGCCGTTTCCAAATGTTTCCATCCCTCCATTCCGTGCAGTGCTGTTTCGGGTTGCAATGCGACCAGTCTTATCGCTGGATTTAATTCTTTAAGCCTTCTGCCTGTCCCCATAAAGGTTCCTGTTGTACCTAAACCTGCGATGAAGTGTGTTATTCTTCCTGCGGTTTCATGCCATACCTCAAGACCTGTTCCATAGTAATGAGATTTCCAGTTTGCCTCATTGCCGTATTGATCTACATAACAGAATTTGTTTGGGTCTTTCCTCACGAGTTCACGTGCAACGGCTTGTGCTCCATCGGTTCCTTCGTATGGGCTCGTTAATCGAAGATCTACACCGAGCGCGCGTAAGATATGCTTTCGTTCCATCGAGGCATTTTCAGGAAGACACAGTGTAACAGGAATGCCAGCAGCAGCAGCAAATATTGCGTACGCGATTCCGGTATTGCCCGAAGAGGCATCCAGAAGTCGTTTGCTTCGTAAAGCACCTGATACGACAGCATCATGAATAATGTTAAAGGCAGGACGAGCTTTAACGCTACCACCGAATTGTTGCCATTCTAGTTTTGCATGTATCTCTACATTGGGTTTCGGTGAGAGCCGCAACATTTTATGAAGCGGACTGTTTCCAATGTGCCACCTGAGTTCTTCAAGGGCTTGGAGTCTAGGGTCTATGACTGGAGCTGTCATTTTTTTTTGCATAAGAAAAGAGCCTCCGATTATATCGGAGGCTCTTCAAGGTTACGTGTCTATTTTAATTAGCGATCACGCATACTTATGAGGGTTGCCTCCATATAAAGGACAACAGCACCAACAAGTATGATTTGTAATCAACATGTATCAAAGATGGCTCAAAAAATCAATAATTCCAAATGAATAGACATAAAAGTTCGATAAAACGATGTTTTTGACCCACGAAAGTTACCTAAGGACTCGGAATCGCTCTCCATCAAGCCTGATAAGAACACCAATTAAGAAAGTGAATCCCATCAACGACGATCCTCCATAACTGAAAAAAGGCAATGGAATTCCGATAACTGGGGCGAGACCTAGGACCATTCCAACGTTCACGAATAAGTGCATAAAGAAAATACTGGCGACTCCATAAGCGTATATCCGCGTGAAATTTGATCGTTGCCGTTCTGCAATGACGATCACTCTTAATATTAAGATTGTGAATAGCAGTATTACTAAGACACTGCCCGCGAACCCCCACTCTTCACCCACAGTACAAAATATAAAGTCAGTTTCTTGTTCTGGAACGAAGCTATAAGCAGTCATGGGTCCATGCATCCATCCCTTGCCCGAAAAACCACCGCTTCCTATTGCTGCTTTTGCATGACGGATGTTATAGTCGGCATCTGGATTGTTTGCGTCTATACCAAACAAGACGTGGATTCTATCTCGTTGGTGTGATTTAAGGACGCTCTCCATGCCCAGATGTAGCCCAATTGAAACCATTAGGCCAGCAACAATACTCGCGATGCCCCACCTGGTTATCTTTTTTCTTTTTCTTGGAACCGTCAGCTCCTTTGCTAGGAAAACAACGCCAATTCCGATTGCAATCCACACAATCCAAAACACACCTATCCCTGATTCTGTTCCAAAGAAAGGATAGTGAACGGTTGTTGCACCTATTAGAATAGTAGCGATGGCAACGAGCAAGGCGCCAAATCCAATAATAAGGACGTTTCCGCTTAATCCCTCTCGATAAAGTACAAATACAAATCCCGCAAATACGAGTACGGTTCCCGCATCGGGTTGGAGTAGAATCAATCCTGCTGGAATCGCCACAATAAGAAATGAGAGAAAGCGGACTTTAAGACTTCGCCATTTGGTCGCATCACGAGATAGATACCAGGCTAGAAGAAGTGCGGTTGTGGGTTTGGCAAATTCGCTGGGTTGTAAACTCATTCCACCAAATCCAAACCAGGATCGAGCTCCTCCTATCTTTTTGCCGACGATTAAGACAGCCACAAGAAGGACGAGCGTTAATATGTATTGCAGCACAGATGTCCGGATGAAAAACTCACTCTCAATATTGAGAATTAAAAATCCTAAAAACGAACAGATCAAGATCCACATCAATTGCTTCCCGCCTTTCCCCCCCCAATCAAACCATTCTGAGGTTTCGAGATTTGAGGTTGCGCTTACAACGTTGAGTAATCCGAAAAACATAAGAACACCCACAAGGATTACCAAGGACCAATCTATGTTTTTATATATGGATGATTCTCTAGGTGTCATGGCTGAAACGTTAAGATTCTATCCTCACGCAGTGTATTTGAAACCGTATCTGTAAGATATTTTTCGACAAGGAGGCCTGCAATTGGCGCAGCCCATTCGCCTCCAGAACCGGCATATTCCACATACACACTTAATGCGATCTTCGGATTGTCCCTCGGCGCAAAAGCAATAAAGACACTGTGATCTTCCTTGTCTTTGTTCTGAACAGTGCCTGTTTTTCCACAGATCGAAATTCCGTCAATCTGAGCAAGATTGCCCGTTCCATTTGGGTCCTCGATGACTTTTTGCATCGCACTCACCATGGTTTCGAAATACTTAGGCAAGATATCAAGATTGTGAATGGAGTCTATTCCGGCGGGTTTTCCCAGACCACCGATGTCCCGAACAGGATGTGGTTCTCTGTAGTAACCTCTGTTTGCGATAATAGCCGCGAGATTTGCCATTTGAAGTGGGGTGGTGAGCAATTCCCCTTCTCCGATTGAAATAGAGTAAATGGTCTTATATCCCCAATGATTTTTACCGTATATATTGTCATAGTCCAAAGAATTTGGAATACTTCCAGATCTCACCCAGGGAATGTGGCCTCCGAGGTTCGTGCCAAACCCAAATGCTTTTACTCTTTCATTCCAGTATGTCAGACCCAGGGAAGCATCTTTCAGAGGATGCGGATCGCGTCCCCTCAGAACTACTCTCCTCATCACTTCGTAGAAATATGGATTACAGGAGTGAGTTATTGCATCGGTGAGATTGTCGGCTGTGTGGGGCCCGTGGCATCCTATGATCGATCTGTTGCATGCGATTGTCGTATTTGATGTGATCACTCCCTCGTCCAAAGCAATGATTCCCTGTACCATTTTAAAGATTGATCCAGGCCTGTATGTTCCTCTTAATGCCCTGTTATAAAGCGGTTTCCATGGATGGGTATTTAAGCTGTCATATACAATGCCTCTCCTGCTCCCAGTCAAGCTATTTCCGTCGTAGAATGGCGATGAAACGATCGCAAGGATTTCACCAGTTTCGGGTTCGATCGCAACGACACTGCCTCTTTTTCCACGCAGTAATTTTTCTGCATACGCTTGTAGCTCGACATCAATCGTAAGTGTGACATCCTTACCCGGGATGGGCATTGTATCTAGTTCGAGAATGGTTTCTTGTACGTTATTTCTCACATCTACAATGTGATATCGAGCGCCAGGAATACCTCTCAACGATCGTTCAAACGTAGATTCAAGGCCAGACTTTCCTTTATAATCTCCAAGTTGATAATACACATCTCCAAGAATGTCGGCTCTGTCAACTTCTCTATATTCTCCTAGAAGATGTCCCGCGACCCCTGCTACATTAGACCTTACGGAGCGCGTCCTTGATTTTATCCCGGAGAAGTCCATTAACTGTTTAGAAATCAATGCGAATTCCCGCGCATTTAATTGCTTCACGATGATAGAAGGTACATATCTAGAATATGCAGCCGCTTTGTCAAGACGTTTTTTCAGTTCTTCATACTCCAATCCCAGAACCCCTCCGAGAGCTGCTGTATCTAAATTTTTTGATTTTCGAGGTGTAAACAGAAGATCGTAACTCGCGATATTTGAGACAATCAATGCCCCATTCCTGTCGAGAAACTTTCCTCTCATGGGCTCCAGGACCTCATGTTCTTCGGTAAGTCGGCCCGCATAATTTGACCAATCTGAACTTATGAGTTGAATGTGTCCCAATCTTGCGATAAAAACAAGCGCGATCATAACAACAATCCCTCCGAAAACAAGACTCCGATTTTTCAGCCCAGTATTATTCATGACCAAGGATATGCACTGACTTTAGGTCCCTTGGTTTTTGGTTTTTGGCCAAACAATCCTTGAACGATAGAAAAGAGAATTACATTAAGAACACTTGAACACAAGGCTTTTGCACACGCGCTTGGAATCAAATTCCATTTAAACCCTTCTACTGCAAACAGCACGAACATGTACGAAAAGGTGATCAGTGTGCTCAGCGCGATGAACCGGCCCCATCCATCATGGCTTACACTGATAGAGTGCCCCTTCATAAAGCCATCGCGCGGGGCAATGAATTCATTCCATTTAGGGATCATCAAACCCACGAATGTACCAGCAGCCATATGAAGCCCTCCAGTTAGAGTCACAACATCTAAAAATGCACCTGTAACAGCTCCTATGATCAAATAACTTGCTTTGGGCAAATCCAAAGGCAAGAGTATAAGTCCGTAGAGATGAAAACATATTACAAGCCATCCATTTGAAAATATTCCAAACCGAAAAATCATCACTTGTAAAAACCAAGTGAGCGCGAGTAAACCTATTGCTCGAATCATTGAATTCATTCTGGGGCGAGGTTTATCAGTGAATCGACAATTTCAGAACTGGAGTTCATGAGGAATTCTACATAGTGTATGTGTTTGTAGTCGGCCCCTAGTTTCACTGTGACAGATTGAAATTTATCTGCCTGGGTTACAAGGACCTCTTCAACTTTCCCTACCTCCAGGCCAGAAGGAAATGTGCCCTGGAACCCAGTTGTCACTACAGGATCCCCTGGTATGATTAGTTCTGAGAGCGGAATATCTTTCAATGTTGCATATTCAGTTCCTTGTCCATACCATACCATTCTCCCAATCGCCCCCTCATTACCAAGTCTTACACTCCATTGAGTATGTAAATGAATGATTGGCAGAACAAGAGATTCGTGTTCTGTAACTTCAGTAACTAACCCAGCGATCTTCCCGTTATCTAGCATGCCCATCCCAGGCATAACGCCAGAAGAACGGCCTCGATTTGCAACTAAAATATTGTTCTTAAAGTCCGACGAGTACCTAATTATTTCAGCGGGAATACTCTCCCATATTTCTTGATTCAGCGTCACATTGAAGGTGTCAGTTAAGTTCGTCTTCTGCGAATTCATATTTGCTGTCCGGAGTCTCGCGTTCTCCATTAACAAGCTGACATTTGTTGTCTTCAAATCTTTGAGATACATTATTCGGCCAAGAGTCCCAGTCCAACTGGATGACATTTTCATCCCAATTGATGCGATAATTCCCCTGGGGTGAGCATGTGTAGAAACGATCCAATTAAGCGCGATAATTTCAAGCAATACAAATAACACCATTCGGTGATTGCGTCGAAGTAATTGAATTAATGTGTGCACTGAATAGGCATATTATTCACGCATCCTAATCATGCATTAGGAAAGGGAAACGATCAATGTTCTTAAGAGCAATCGCTGTCCCTTTTGCTACAGCGTGAAGCGGGTCTTCAGCAATATGGACGGGCAACTTTGTACGTAAAGAAATCCGAATATCCAGACCACGTAATAGCGCTCCTCCTCCGGCCAAGTAGATGCCGGTTTTGAATATATCCGCAGAGAGTTCGGGTGGGGTTTGATTTAAAGCAGTGTGAATCGCATCCTCAATTTTACCGATGCTCTTGTCAAGACAGCCAGCTATTTCAGAATACGTAACAATGACTTCTTTGGGATGTCCAGTCATCAAGTCACGCCCCAGAACAGGATAGTTCTCAGGCGGGTTTTCAAGTTTACTGATTGCAGATCCCACATTTATTTTTACTTGCTCAGCCGTTCTTTCTCCAATCAGAATGTTATGCTGACGCCTCATGTAATCTTCAATGTCACGCGTAAACTCGTCCCCAGCAATTCTGATATTTGTGTCAGTCACAATCCCTCCAAGTGCAATTACAGCGATTTCAGATGTGCCTCCTCCGATATCGACGATCATATTGCCCATAGGTTCCTCTACATCGATGCCAATTCCAATTGCTGCGGCCATAGGTTCATGAATGAGATAGACATCCTTGCCTCCTGCATGCTCCGCCGAATCCTTTACAGCGCGTTTCTCGACATCTGTGATCCCAGAAGGGATGCATATGACCATTCTGTGAGAGGGTGTAAACCAAGACTTTTTATTCTCATGGATCATTTTAATCATCCCTTTAATCATCTGCTCAGCAGACTCAAAATCGGCAATGACTCCATCCCTTAATGGTCGTATCGTTTCGATGTTTTTATGCGTCTTTCCGTGCATTTGTTGTGCAAGGCGACCTAT